>Ga0129297_10001396_pt1 | contig 12192 bp, 9 predicted proteins | sample I18A1metaG_FD_94708 | JGI IMG/M metagenome (GOLD analysis project Ga0129297, IMG submission 94708) | Lake sediment bacterial and archeal communities from Gulf of Boni, Indonesia to study Microbial Dark Matter (Phase II) - ​I18A1 metaG | ecosystem: Environmental > Aquatic > Freshwater > Lake >... | reverse complement strand
GGTTCCTCCGGGGCCGACCTTCATGCCTTTTTATCGGAAGCTCTCACGATTGAGCCTGGTTCAATTGCGCTTGTGCCTACCGGGCTCTTCATTGAGCTTCCCTACGGGTACGAAGCCCAGATCAGACCCAGGAGCGGGCTTGCGTTGAAACATGGAATTACTCTCCTCAATACCCCTGGAACGATTGATTCCGATTATCGCGGGGAGATTAAAATTATCATGGCCAATTTCGGGAAGGACCCGTTCGTCATCGAAAACGGCATGAGAATAGCCCAGATGGTTTTTGCACGGACATTCAGGGGCGATTTTGAGATCACGGGCGATCTCTCGGGAACGGATCGCAATGAGGGAGGATTCGGACACAGCGGAGTATGAAGCAGGATAAAGACCAAAAGGTGAAGATAATTCCAATCGGGGGACTCTCTTCGATCGGAACCAACATGACGCTTTTCGAATTCGGCGATGATATACTGGTAGTCGATTGCGGAATCATGTTTCCAAACGAGGAAATGCCCGGAATCGATTTCATCATCCCGGATTTTTCCTACATCACCAGGAACCGGAGCCGCGTGAAGGGCATCATCATAACGCACGGACACGAAGACCACATCGGAGCCGTTCCGTACCTGCTCCAGGAAATCAGCGCCCCCGTATTCGGCACGAAGCTTACCCTGGGGCTCATCCAGAGCCGTCTCGAGGAGCATCCTCCCAGGGAAAAGCCGACCTGCATCGAGGTGGAGCCCGGCTCCAGGATACAGGTAGGGGGCTTCCTTGTCGATTTCCTTCGTGTCAACCACTCGATTATCGACGGGACCGCGCTGGCAATAACAACCCCGGTTGGCGTCATCGTCCACACCGGAGATTTTAAAATCGACTTCTCTCCGGTTGACGGCAAGGTTACGGACATCTACCGGTTTTCCGAGTACGGCGAAAAGGGAGTGCTGCTGCTCATGTCGGACAGCACGAATGCCGAACGAAAGGGATATACCCGTTCCGAGAGCGTGCTGGCATCCAGGCTCATGGAGATCTTCTCGACCGCGCGTGGAAGGATAATCGTCGCGACCTTCGCCTCAAACATACACCGTATACAGCAGGTCCTCGACGCCGCGCAGAAATACAATCGCCGCGTGGTCTTTTCCGGAACCACGATGGTGAAAAATGTCGAGATCGCGCAGAACCTGGGTTATCTGAACTTTAAGAAAAACCTAGTCGTCGACATCAAGGAAGCATCTTCAATTCCCCATAAAAAACTAGTGGTGGTCTGTACGGGTTCGCAGGGCGAACCAATGTCCGCGCTTGCACGCATGTCTTCCGGATCGCACAAGCATTTCTCCGCCGGTGCGGGCGACACCGTGATCATCACCGCATCGGTAATTCCTGGAAATGAGCGCACCGTGTACACAGTTATCAACGCCCTCATGCGCATGGGAGCGGACGTTTTTTACGAACAGGACGAGGACATACACGTCTCGGGCCATGCGTCGCAGGAGGAGCTCAAGCTCATGATTTCACTCACCCGACCGCGCTTTTTCCTGCCCATTCACGGCGAGTATCGTCATCTTCGCGCCCATGCAAGGCTCGCCGAATCCCTGGGAATCAAGCCCTCGCATATTCTCATCGCCGAAAACGGCGATATGCTCGAGCTTGGCAAGAAAAGCTTCGAGAAAACGGGGAAGATCGAGCTATCACAGGTGTTCGTCGACGGGAACGAGATCGAGGACGTATCCAGCTCCATCATCAAGGACAGGAAATCCATGTCAAACGAGGGTATCATCGCGGTGACCGTTGTGGTCTCCGACGGCATGCTGGTGCATCAGCCCGAGATACTCTCCCGCGGATTCATCACGGGAAGGTCCACCCGCGTGCTCGACCTTATTCGAGCGGATGCCGGGGAAGAAGTGCACAAGCTGCTCGAGGACGGCGTTCTTCCGCGCGAGGTCGCCCTTATTCTCAGGAAAAACATTAAAAATCACGTATATCGGCTCACCCGGCGCAACCCCCTGATAGAGATTCAGGTTCTGGAGGTATAATATGAATTCTCGCTATTTTGCGTTAACGCTCCTTGGAGTTGTGCAGGGTATAGCTGAATTCCTTCCCATCTCGTCCTCCGGCCACCTGGTAATAATTGAAAACCTTCCGCTGGTTCACGACTCTTTGAAGGTCATTTCCGCCGAAACGGGCCTTTTTATTGCGGTCATGCTGCATCTCGCCACCCTCCTAGCGGTATGCGCGTTCATGTGGAAGGACATCTGGTACATCGTGAAGGGGACCGCTCTCGCCTTATGGACGAGAAACCTGTCCAGGCACGAGCTCAGGGCCACGCTGTATATTATATGCGCAACAATACCCGCGGGGATTATTGGGTATGCCTTCAAGGACTTCTTCGAGGGCATGTTCGCCTCCCCCCTGGCCACGTGTTTTTTACTCATCCTGAACGGCACAATCCTGATATCCACTAAAATTATACGCCCCGGCGTCCGAAAATTAGAGGAGACAGGTTCGTATCGTTCGATCGGGGTCGGGTTTTTCCAGGCTTTCGCAATACTGCCGGGCATTTCGCGGTCCGGGATGACCATTACCGGCGGCATGCTCGCAGGTTTGCGCCCCGAGGAGGCGGCCCGTTTCTCTTTTCTCATGGCCATCCCGGTCATTGCCGGTTCAGGCCTGCTTGAATTGCTGAAAGCCGGGCGCGCACCGCTTGCTGGCGAACTGATAGCGCCTCTCTGCATTGCCCTGGCAGTATGCTTTGTGGTAGCCCTTGCTTCACTGAAGCTTCTCTTTTACCTGGTGAAAAAGGTAAGGATAGATATTTTTGGCTACTACACCATCGCCGCGGGAATCGCAGGGGCTGCATATTTCCTCAGCATCTAGCGCCGTCTTTCCCACGCGCCGGACGGACCTGACGGCCTCAACCATGGAGGGATTGCGTGTTCAGCGACCGTCGGTACCAGGAGATTGCGGGAATCCTCATTATTGTCTTCACAATAATCCTCCTGCTGTCGCTTACGAGCTTCAGCCTCAATGATTTCGAACAGTTGACGTACAACAAGCCCGTAAAGAACCTCATCGGGCCCTTCGGTGCGTGGCTCGCTAATTTCTTCCGCACCGCGTTCGGCTACTCCTCCCTGATTTTTTGCGTAATCCTCGGGTTTTCCGGATACTCCGTGCTGAAAAAAGGCGGCGTGGGCCAGGACATGGAGCGGATTTTCTCGCTTTCCTTTCTCGTGCTCACCACATCGGCCATGCTTGCCCTGGTTCTTTCCACGAGCCTGCCGCAATTCTCCGGCGGGTTTATAGGGCTCTATATTCATAAATTCCTCGATCGCTGCATGGGGGGCGTCGGCGCCACCCTGGTAATCATACTCATGAACCTGACCGGGTTCATCCTGCTTGGCGCGCTTTCGATCAACGCGCTCATTCATTCCGCCCGCATTCCCGACTCCTCCGGGCTCAAGGCCCGCCTTGGCGCGCTCGCCGGGTTCTTTGCAAGAGGGCATACTGCACCGCTCAATTCGATCGATGAGGATTTGGCCAACTCGAATAAAAAGGCGCGTAAACCTCCATGGATTACCAGGAAACGCGTAACAATTTACAATGGCCGCATCCAGGATGACGACAAGGACAGGCACAGCTACGCGCTTAACCTTCTGGAATTCAAGAACTCCCTTTTAAAAGAGTCATTTTCCACTGGGGAGTCCGACGAGGTTTCCCATTCAATGGTGGTTTCCCTCGATGATTCAGGGGACAGAGATGAACAGGATCTCACAGCCACGCCCGGTACAGAGACTGATCTTCATGAAGGCGCCCGTGAATGCGATGCTGAAGGGTTCATTGACGATGACGCTCAGTTCCCCGAAGGGGAAACTGCTAAAATAAAAACCTCCCGGTTCAGCATCGCCGATGCCGACGAACCGGTCATGGATGCCGTGCGCCGCGATGATTCCGTCATGCCTTCTTCCATCCAGGATCCCGAGCCCGGTTCCGAACGGCAGCACAGGGTGATGCGGGAACCCTCCTCGAAGAGCACGACGGCCAAAGGCACCGCTCCCGGCGAAGTCCAGCAGACATTTGATTTTGGCGGGTTCGATGCCGGCCTTCTTCCGGACGAAAAGGTGTTCGAAGAAATTTCCATCAACCACGAATACATCGTACCCACCGCGTTTCTGCAATCATCGTCCATGTCCGACGGCGAGAGCTGGCGCAGCGAGATACTCAAAAATTCCGAGCTTCTCGTCAACACGCTGCGCGATTTCGGGATTGAGTCCCGGGTGATAAACGTGAACCGGGGACCGGTCATAACACTTTACGAAATGCAGATCGCGCCGGGAATCAAGGTCAACCGCATCGTCAGCCTCTCCGACGACATCGCCCTGGCGCTTGCGGGCTCCCGGGTGCGCATCGTCGCTCCCATACCCGGGAAATCCGCCATCGGGGTCGAGGTTCCCAATTCCCGCAGGGAGATGGTCGCGCTTGGAGACGTCATAGGCTCCCGGGAGTTTCAGGGCTCGTCGGGCCATTTAAAAGTGGCCCTGGGGAAGGACATCCTGGGCAAGCCCGTGATGCTCGATTTAAAAAAGCTCCCGCACCTTCTCATCGCGGGGGCGACGGGATCCGGGAAATCCGTGTGCGTGAATTCCATCATCACGAGCCTCGTGTACAGCTACGACCCCAATTTCGTCCGGTTCATCATGGTCGACCCCAAGATGGTCGAGCTGCAGCTTTATAATGGAATTCCCCACCTCCTCACACCGGTCATCGTCGACGCCACGGTGGCGCCCAAGGCGCTCAAGTGGGCCATGTACGAGATGGAGCGCCGCTATCGCCTGTTGTCGCAGCTCAACACCAGGGACATCGAGCGCTACAACCAGAAGGTGAGCGGGTACGGGGCCCAGTACGAAAAGCTTCCCTACATAGTTATCATCATGGACGAGCTGGCGGACCTGATGATGGTCGCCTCGAAGGAGATCGAGGGTTACATAACCCGCATCGCGCAGAAAGCCCGTGCCGTGGGCATACACCTGGTGCTTGCCACCCAGCGTCCCTCGGTGGACGTCATCACGGGCGTCATCAAGGCGAATTTTCCCGCGCGTATCGCATTCCAGGTCGCCCAGAAGACCGATTCACGCACCATAATCGACCAGAATGGCGCCGAGAAGCTCCTGGGAAAGGGAGACATGCTCTACCAGTCGCCCATGAGCTCATTCCCCATGCGCCTGCAGGGAGCCTTCATCTCGGAAGACGAGATCCAGAACATCGTCACGCACCTTCGCTCCATGGGAAATCCCAATTACATCGACATTGACGAAAGCATCTTCGAAGAGGAGCTTGCCGACGAGGAAGGCGGGGACGATGACGCACTTTTCGTAGAAGCGCTCAAGATCGTGGAGGAAACGAAAAAAGCCTCCGCATCATACCTGCAACGGAGGCTTTCCATAGGCTATAATCGCGCGGCCCGCATCATCGAGCTCATGGAAGAACGGGGTTACATAGGCGCCCAGCAGGGAAGCAAGCCGCGCGAGGTGTTCATCTAGGCCGGCCGGCTACTCGGCCCTGGTCCACGTCTCCGAACGCCCTATCCAGCTGAACCCGATGAATCCCTTGACCTTGAGGACGCCATTGCCCTCCAGCCACATAAGGCACTTATAGGTATCTCCCGAATCGGGATCGTAGATGTAGCCGTTCTCCCATTTTTCCCCGGTGTATTCAAAATTCCAGAGCATGACCTTGCCAAGGATCTTGTCGTTGCGCCGCGCCGGGTCGGGGTTCTTGGTGTCCAGGTCATCCGGATTCGTCTTGAGCCAGCTTATCCTTCCGCAGATTTTATCTTCGCACTTGAAGATGGTGATTTTCGCATCCTGTTTCGCGGTAAACCAGGTTCCAACTACATCATCGCCCCCCGCCTTGAGCCCCACCGGGAGCACGGCAAGGGATATTGCCAATACAGAAATCGTAAGAAATCTGAACATCTGCGATCCTCCTCTATTGCAATGATTGCGCGTCTATGATCCACACCTTACAGGAACGGCGGATTTGATTCAACGCCAAATTATTATTAATCCAGGTTTTCCGCCGGTCCCGCGCTAAGGTATTCATTAAAATCGGCTTGACCCGATTTATTAGCCGCTCACAATGTGTGCCTGGACGCCTGTAACACAATTTCCTGATACCATATCCAAGGAGCGCCACAATGAAAACCCGCATTACAAAGCTTTTCGGTATTGAACATCCCATAATTCTTTCGGGCATGAGCTGGATCAGCGTCCCCAGGCTGGTCGCCGCCGTCTCCAATGCCGGGGGACTTGGCATACTCGCGACCGGCGTGATGACCGCCGACGAGACCAGGGCCGCGATCAAGGAAATACGCTCGCTCACCAAGAAACCGTTTGCCGCCAATATTACTCTTTATTTCCCAGGAGCCGAGCGGAACGCCCAGGTCCTGATAGATGAAAAAGTCCCGGTAATCAATTATGCCCTGGGAAAAGGCGACTGGCTGGCCAAGAAAGTCCATGCCTACGGTGGCAAGGTCGTCGCCACCGTCACCACCCACAAGCACGCGCTCGCCGCGGAGCGTGACGGCGCCGACGCACTCATCGTGACCGGCTACGAGGCCGCCGGTCACGGCGGCGCAATCACCTCGCTCGTCCTGATTCCCAGCATCGCCGAAGCCGTAAAAATTCCAATCATCGCGGCCGGCGGAATCGCGGACGGACGGGGGCTTGCCGCGGCTCTTGCGCTCGGAGCCGACGGAGTATCTATGGGATCCCGATTCATGAACACGATCGAAAGCCCCGTGCATGAGAACATGAAGAAGCTCAGCATAGCGAAAACCATTTACGATACGGTCTACACGCCAAAGATAGACGGTCTTCCCGCCCGTTTCATGAAATCCAAAAAGGTTCTAAAGGTAATGAGCCGCCCATTGAACCTCATAACCGCGGCGTTCAATTCGCGTGAAATCGCCAAATCGCTCGGGTACCCCTGGATCAAGATAGCGCTTGCCATTCTTCTCCAGGGCTACGGGCGCGCCAAAAAAATGGCCACCATGGCCAATGGTTTCAAGGCCTTCAGGGTAGGAACCATGGATGGCGATAACGCGCACGGCGTGCTCCCGCTGGGACAGGTCACTGGCCTCATCCACGATACCCCCAAGGTTGCGGACCTTGTCAAGCGACTGGTCAAAGAGGCCAGGGAGGCCCAGAAAGACCTCAACGCCAAGATGAAGTAAAGGTCAGGGAGGCGGGTGAAACCCCGCCTCCTTTTTTCATTTTTTTCTTGACCTCAACATAACATTGTTATGTTGTGTATCTACGGCACTCATCATGCGAAAAAACAATCGCGAAAGGATACTTGAAACCGCTCGCTCCCTTCTCCCCCGTTACGGGTACAGCGGCATTTCCATACGGGCCATCGCGTTCCGCGCCAGGCTCACCACGGGCGCCATTTACTTCCATTTCAAAAACAAGCGCGATATTTACAAGACCATCTGCTACGAGGCCATAGACCTCATGGTCACGAGGATGCGCGAGGGAATTGCCGGTCGATCCACCCCGAACCAGAAGCTGATATCTATATATGATACCTACATGGAATTCTTCTACAGGCACAGGGACTATTACAACATCATCATGGAGTACAAGGCCCATTACGGGACCGAGGGGTCGGGCAGCGACGAAATCGCCCAGAAGCTCACCGAGCTCACCAGGGTGACGGAGGAAACCATCTCGCTTGGAATCAGGGAAAAGCGCATCCGCGAGCTCAATCCATTGATGCTGTCGGTTTTTCTCGCCGCGGTGACCGAGGGCATGCTGCAATACAAAAAGCTGGGACTCCTGGACGCGCTCAAGATTTCCGACGACCAGTTCCGCAGCTTCATGGCCGAAATCGTCGACATCGGGATACATTCATGAATGCGCCTCGTTTAAAAAGGTCTGGGATATCTGCTCCAATACGCATTTTTTGGCGATAACATTCGCTGTTGCATAAAAAAATTCTAGGAGAATACCATGAAAACCAGGATCACGAAGCTGCTCGGCATCAAGTATCCCATCATCCTCCCGGGAATGAGCTGGATCAGCACCCCGGAGCTCGTCGCCGCGGTCTGCAACGCCGGCGGGCTTGGCATACTCGCCACCGGCCCCCTTAATCCCGATCAGACCAGGCAGGCGATCAAGCGCATCCGAGAGCTCACCAACAAGCCGTTCGGCGCTGGGGCAACGCTTCTCATGCCGGGCGCCCGCGAAAACGCGGAGGTGCTGCTGGAGGAGAAGGTTCCCGTTATCAACTTTTCTCTTGGAAAAGGCGACTGGATCACCAAGCGCGCCCACGCATACGGCGGGAAGGTGATCGCGACCGTCGTCACCCTCAAGCATGCGCTCGCCGCGGAGCGTGACGGCGCCGACGCGCTGCAGGTGACCGGTCACGAGGCGGCGGCCCACGGCGGTCTCGTCACGTCCCTGGTACTCGTTCCCAATATCGTGCGCGCGGTCAAGATACCGGTAATCGCTACCGGCGGATTCGGCGACGGGTACGGGCTCGCAGCGGCCCTTGCGCTTGGCGCGGACGCGATCGCGATGGGCACCCGGCTGTCGGTCACCAGGGAAAGCCCCGTGCACGAGGCCACCAAGAAGGCCACCATCGAAAGCGGAATGGACGACACTATCTATTCCAACAGGTTCGACGGACTCTACTGCCGTGTACTTAAAACGCCCGCCGCCAAGAAGGCGATCCGCAGGGGCATGAGCCTCCCGCGCGCGTTCGTCGCCTCCATCGCGATAACCAGGCAGATGAAGCTTCCCTGGTTCAAGCTGATGCTCGGCACCATGGTGAAAGGGCCCAAGATCATGATCCAGCTTTCGCAGATGGCCACCGCGTTCGCGCAGATCCAGAGGGCCACCGAGGACGGCGACCTCAAGAAGGGTGTGCACCTCATAGGCCAGGTCCAGGGACTCGTGTGCGACATGCCTCCGGTCAAGGACCTCATCGAGCGGACCATCGCCGAGGCAAAAGACGCGCTTAAAAAAATGAACGCAATGGTCAAATAGCGGCAAATACAAATCGAGGTTCGCTAAAAAAAGGAGAGCATCATGTTTCCGTACCTGTTCAGCCCGATAACCATCAACAAACTGGAAATCAAAAACCGGGTGGTCTACCCTTCACTGGGCCTGCTCTATTCGCGCGATGGCAAGCTCAATGATCGTTACGTGAATTATTTTCGCGAGCGCGCCCGCGGCGGCGCCGGCATCGTAACCGTGGGCCCCGTAGGCATCGACCTTCTGGGCATCGGTTCCATAGCCATGTCGCTGCGGGAAGACGGCGAGATCCCCTCGTTCAGGAGTCTCGCGACCGCTATTAAAAATGAGGGCGCCCGTGCCTGGGTCCAGCTCTATCATGCAGGCGCATACGCCTACTCCATGCTCATTGATAACCTGCAGCCGATCGCGCCTTCCGCGGTATATTCGCGCATGTCCAAGACTACGCCGCGTGAGCTCATGGTGGAAGAGATCAAGAAGCTGCAGGAAGACTTCGTGCTCGCCGCGCTCAGGGCCAGGGAGGCGGGGTTCGACGGCGTCGAGGTGATCGGCTCCGCGGGATATCTCATCACCCAGTTCCTCTCGCCCCTCAAGAACCTTCGCACGGATGAATACGGGGGAAGCTTCGAGAACAGGGTCCGGTTCGCCCGGGAGCTCATCGAGCTCATGCGTGCGCGGCTTGGAAAAGACTACCCTCTCACCATCAGGATCGCGGGCAACGACTTCGTTCCAGGCAGCAATACGTCCGCGGAGACGGTGGAATTCGCAAAAATGTACGAGCGCGCCGGGGTCGACGCGATCAGCGTGACGGGGGGATGGCATGAGTCCCGGGTTCCCCAGCTTCCCATGGAAGCGCCCCGCGGCGTGTTCTCCTACCTTGCGCTCAACATCAAGCGCGCGGTGAAGATCCCTGTCTACGCGTCCAACCGCATAACCGATCCCGAGCTTGGCGACAGGGTAATCCGTGACGGGCTCGCCGACCTGGTCAACCTGGGAAGGGTGCTCATCGCCGATCCCGAGTGGCCCAGGAAGGCGCAGGAGGGGAGGGTCGACGAGATCCGTCCCTGCGTCGCCTGCAACCAGGGATGCACAGATGAAGTCTTCAGCGGGCGTGCCGTATTCTGCCTGGGCAATCCCCGGGCCGGGTTCGAGGGCGAGCGCGTCATCAGGCGCGCAGACAAGCCAAAAAAGGTCATGATCGTCGGCGCAGGTCCCGGAGGGCTCGAGGCCGCCGTCGTCGCGGCACAGGCAGGTCACCACGTTTCTCTTTACGAAAAATCCGACGACATTGGCGGCCAGCTCTGGATAGCGGGCGCACCGCCCCACAAGCACGAGCTGCTGGAATTCATACGCTATTATCGGACCATGTTGAAGAAGCTGGACATTCCCGTGATACTCAATTCCGAGGTTACCGCCCGGACCGTGAAGGAGCACAAACCGGATCATATCATAGTGGCCGAGGGCGCCGAGCCGCTGGTTCCCCGCATAGAAGGCACCGGCGATCCCACTTCACTGACCGCTTGGGACGTGCTCAGGCGCGATCCCATGATCGGCAGCGAGATCGCCGTCATCGGCGGCGGTGCTGTTGGAATCGAAACTGCGCTCTTTCTCGCCGCGAAGGGCACCCTGTCTCCGGAGGTTCTTCATTTCCTCATCTCATTTGACGCCGAATCCATGAACAGGATCCAGGAGTACATGTACCACGGATCCAAGAGCGTGACCATATTCGAGATGCTGCCCACTATAGGCAAGGATGTGGGACGGTCCACGCGATGGGTTCTCCTGGACCGGGTTAAAAAATTCGGCATTAACGTGGTCCCCGGCGCGAAGGTGCTTTCTGTTGCCGGAGGCTCGGTACGGTTCGAAAGGGAAGGGCGTGAGGAAACCCGGAAGTTCGACACGGTCGTTCTCGCATTCGGCTCGCGCTCGGTCAGGAAAACCACTATCGAGATCGAGAAAACCGGGGTTCCCTTCAAGGCGATCGGTGATTGCGTGAAACCGATGAAAATCAACGACGCGATCCACGCGGGATTCCTGGCGGCGCTCGAAATATAGGCGCGTTAATCGATGCATCACCACGGGGCGGGACCTGGTCCTGCCCCCGTCATTTTAGCGCTCTCTGTATATAGGTGCTGTAGTCCTTTATCACCGGCATGTAGTCCAGGTTCAGCAGGTTCGACGAGATGACGAAATCGGCGGTTGACCTGTTGCAAGCGGTAGGTATGTTGTACAGCACGGCTATGCGTAGCAGCGCCTTGATGTCAACGTCGTGCGGCTGCGGCTCCATTGGGTCCCAGAAAAAGATCATTATGTCGATCCTTCCCTCGGCAATCATCGCCCCTATCTGCTGGTCACCCCCAAGAGGGCCTGACTTGAGCTTGAGCACCTCGGTGGCATTAGGCGCGCCGCGCCCGTCTCGTGACAGCTTGGTGTTTATCGCATCCTCCACCATCCTGCCCGTCGTTCCGGTACAGATAAGGTTATGGTGTGCCAGGACCTGGAAATTCCATTCAACCCACTCAATGAGGTCCCGCTTCATATTATCGTGAGCGACCAGCGCAATCTTTTTTGTCTTTTCCATTGAAACATCCTCCGGCGTTTATTAATCAGGTATGTTCCCTGTACTAATTTGTGCATAAATATTGCCGCCACATTTTTGTTCAATCAATTTTATATAACAAAGCCATTTTATCATCCTTTTCCGATTGCCAATGTCTCGAATGGGCGATCCATCATCCCGTTCCCGTAATATGGCGGTAGCCCCAATTAATACTTGCAATTTATTAGAAAAATACCCGTGTTGTGTAGTTAACGATTTAATTAATTCCCATTGTCATTTCTTCAGGAGTGTCCATGCTGAGCGATGTGGTGAATTTTTCCAACGTCAGCGTTCACTGGTTCGATGTGGCGCTCATTGTAGCTTACCTCGTCGGCATCGCGCTGTACGGACATATATTCAGCGCGCGCATCCATTCCTCCCACGATTACTTTCTCGCCGGGAAATCGCTTTCATGGTGGGTGATCGGGATGTCCATAATCGGCACGAACATCGGCTCCAACGATTACGTGGGCGGCGCGGGCGGCGCGTATAAGATCGGCATCGCCCAGGCGAACTTCGAATGGATAGGGGCCATCCCCGCAATGATCATCGCAGCGTTTGTAT
>Ga0129297_10001395_pt1 | contig 12198 bp, 9 predicted proteins | sample I18A1metaG_FD_94708 | JGI IMG/M metagenome (GOLD analysis project Ga0129297, IMG submission 94708) | Lake sediment bacterial and archeal communities from Gulf of Boni, Indonesia to study Microbial Dark Matter (Phase II) - ​I18A1 metaG | ecosystem: Environmental > Aquatic > Freshwater > Lake >... | reverse complement strand
GAAGCAAAAGCAGGCCGCCAAAGCGGAAGTGGCCGAGGAGAAGGACGAACCGCTCGCCGACGAGATGTAGAACGCAATAGCAGGAGGGGCCAGACCAACTGGCCCCTCCTTTTTTGTTGCCGGCGTCCCGCCCCCTGTGGTCGCCGAGGCGTGCTAAGGCAGGGCAGTTTACCGTATAAAAGAAAACCTGCCAAAGCAACCTAAGCGCGGACAACTGCCTACCTCTCGGGAGGAAATCAAGTGACCACACCTCAAGCCATCTACCTCTCGGCCGTAATCGTCTACCTGATATTCTTCCTCCTATTTGCCCGCTTCTTCTTCTGGAAGCGATACGCCGACCAGCGTTACTGGAATCGCCGGCCACGCCTGTCCCTGAGCCGCATCACCGAAGAGGCCAGGGCCGCCGGCCGAGACCTGCCGTTCTTCTCCGTCCTCGTCCCGGCCCGCAACGAGGCCGATGTCATCGAGCGCACGGTCGACCATCTGGCCCTGCTCCAGTACCCCAGGGACCGCTATGAGATCCTGGTGGTGTCAGACGAGAAGGAGGTCCAGACGGCCGAAGCGGCGCGCCCCAAGCTGGTGGCCGCCGTGAGCAACTACCTCACCAAGGGCGGCCCCTGGCCGGCCCACCTGAGCGGGCGCGGCGAGGAGCTGATGCTCGGCCTCCTGAGCCGCCTGCTCATGGAGGAGTGGCCGCGGCTGGAAGACCCGTACGGACGGTTGCTCTCCCGGGACGTGTTCGCCCAGTTGCCCGAGGAACGCCTGGAGGGGCTGGTGCGTGAGACCGCCAAGCATCTGGTCCGCGGCCGTGGCAAGATCCACGTGGGGCGTCTCTTCCGCGACATCCGCAAGGCCATGCGCCAGGCCGATGACGACCAGGCTGAGCGCATCTACCCTGTTCTGCTGAGCCTGGCGATGCCCGTGGTCATGGCCTTCTCCCATTACCGCAAGGACAACGCCAACCGTATCCTGCAGCGCATGGTGACGCACACGGCCCGGGCCCACCACTCGCTGACCCGCGAGATTCTGCTCAATCTCACCCAGGCCCTGTCCCACCGCGTCATGACGCGGGTCGACAAGCTGCAGAAGCGGCGGGCTCTGGCGGCAACCCTGGGCGAGACCTACCAGGCCTGCTTCCCCACCACCCAGGACATCCTGGAGCGCAAGGCGCAAGAGTTCGCCGGCCGCGCCGGCGCACCCCAGTTCAAGCATGTGGTCGTGCCCTATGACTTCGACGGGCTGGTGGGCGGCGCCAACCTCGGAGCCGCCGTCCCCTCTACGAAGGGCCGGGCTCTCAATTACGCCCTGTCCTACATCGATGACCGCAGCGAGATGTGCGGGTTTTACGACGCCGAGAGCCGCCCCGACCTGCGAGTTCTGCTCTACGTGGCACACCGCCGGCTCCAGGACGGCCGCCGGGTGTCCATCCTCCAGGGGCCGGTCTTTCAGGTGCGAAACTTCTATGAGATGAGCCCCTGGTGCAAGATCGCCTCGCTGTACCAGTCGATTGCGCATGACTGGTACCTGCCGGCCCTGTTCCGGCGCCTGCCCTTCGTGGGCGGCACCAATCTCTTTGTGGACACCGGGCTGCTCTACCGCATCGGCGGCTACGACCAGTCGTCCCTGACCGAGGACCTGGAGCTGGGGACCCGGGCCTACCTGCAGTGCGGGGCCTGGCCCGAGTACCTCCCGTACCCGTCCAGCGAACAGACGCCGCCCAGCCTGCCGGCCTTCTACCGGCAGCGGCTGCGCTGGGGCACCGGCCACCTCCAGGTCATGGACAAGATCCGCACCGACACCCGGTATGACTATGACAAGCGCCAGCGCCTGCTGCGTCAGCTTTTCCGCAAGGGCCAGGCGGAGTGGGTGCTGTACCAGTTCGCCACGTTCATCCCGCCGACCGTACTGGTCCTGTACTGGTACGGCCTGGTGGACACCCACGTCCTGCCGGAATGGGTTCGCTGGGCGCTCAACACCATGACCTTGGTCTATTACGCCTTCACCTTCTACGCTTTCTTCCGTTACCAGGAGCATGTCGACTCCACCGGCCGGCCCCGCACGTTCCTCGGGCATCTGTCCCTGGTTGGTCAGTTCATGCTGCTTCCTTTCGCGGCGTTTGTCTTTCCGGTACCCTACTCCAGCGCCCTCGCCCTGAAGGCGGTTGGGCGCCATCCCAAGACCTGGGCGAAGACGCCAAGAACCAGGGAGTGACGTTTCCATCAAGGCGTCTCGTCCGCGCTCCCGAAGGTCGCGGTCATCTCCTGCAGAAAACCAAGGACATCCCGGAAGCCGGCATGGAGGCCCTGGACTCGCCAAGGAGTCCAGGGCCTTGCCGTACCCGGCCTGTCTTGAATCAGTCCACGCTTGGTGCCTCCGGCTGCTGTCCAACCCCGGTGATTCTCCCGTCTTCGGCAAAGTCCGGACGCGTCTCCTGGAACGTTTCGCCACCGACAGGCGTGAGCCTGTCCCTCGCTGGTTGACGGCCCCGCGCCGCGGCGGTATAATGCCTTTTGGTGAAGCGGCTGGCACGCGTTCCAGGCCGTACCACAGGCTGTCGCACACTCAGCTCCCGGGGCCGCCGGCCCTGGGCTTTCTGCGTAAAGGCCATATTTCCTTGTTGGAGGGACCCTTCATGACCCTGGCCCAGGAACTCTACTTGGGGCTGGCGGGAGTCTATCTGGTCCTGTTCATCCTTTTTCTTCGACTCTTTGTCTGGAAGCACTACGCCTACCGCAACAGTTGGAGCCGCCGGCCGTCCGGGCTGTCGCGGGAGATGGTGGAACGCATGGCGGCCGAGGCGGGACGCGACCTGCCACGGTTCTCCGTCTTCGTTCCGGCCCGCAGCGAGGCCGACGTGATCGAGCGGACCATCGACCACCTCGCTACCCTGGACTACCCGACCGACCATTATGAGATTATCGTCGCCACCGATGAAAAAGAGCGGCTCGCCTCACAGGAGGACCGCGAGGGCGTTGTGGCCGATTTGCTGGAGTTCCTCGCCGGGGAGCAAGCCGCGCCCCAGGCCGGCGGCCCCGGCGACGTCACCCTGTCCGCCCTGCTGGCTCGCCTCGCCCTGGCCGAGGGAACGGTGATCCGCCGCCACGGCGCCAACCTGGTGTCGCTGCGCGCGGTCCGGGCCTTGCCCGCGGCGCAGCAGCAGACCGTGCTGGTCCGGCTCACGCACGAGTTGATTCGTTCCCGCGGCTGGGTCAGCGCTCTTGGCCTGCAGCAGGTCTTCGCCCGGAGCCTGGTCGGCCGCCCCGACGAAGAGGTGCGCCGGCTCTTCCCCGTCTACCTCAGTCTGGCCTTGCCCGTGGTGATGGCCCACGCCAAGCTGGTCCACGACAACGACGAGCGCATGGTGTCGCGCCTTCTGGCCAGAACCGCACGGGCCTCACAGCCCCTGACGCAGAAGATTCTCCAGGCGATGACCGAGGCTCTCAGCCAGCGCATTGCCGATCGGTTGACCCGCATGAAGAAGCAGGGCGTCCTGCAGAGCGCCCTCGCGGACGCCTACGACGCCGCCTTCCCGACCACGCTCTCCATCGTGGAGCGTAAGATGCAGGAGTGGGCACAGGAGGAGGGGCGCCCCGCTCTCAAGCACGCCGTCGTGCCCTATGACTTCGACGGCCACGTGGGCGGGGTCTGCGTCGGCAAGCCCGTGCCCTCCACCAAGGGCCGGGCCCTCAATTACGCCGTTCAACTGGCGAATCCCGGCAGCGAGATGCTCGGTTTCTACGACGCTGAGAGCCGCCCGCACGCCCAGGTCCTGCAGTACGTGGCCTACCGCCGTCTGCAGCAGGGGGCGAAGGTCGGCATCCTGCAGGGGCCGGTCTTCCAGGTTCGCAACTTCTACCAGATGCGGCCGGTGACCAAGATCGCCGCGCTCTACCAGTCTATTTCCCATGACTGGGTCTTGCCCAACATCTTCAAGAGCCTCCCCTTCGTGGGCGGCACCAACCTCTTTGTAGACACCGCCCTGCTCTACCGCATCAGCGGGTACGACCAGACCTGTCTGACCGAGGACGTGGAGCTGGGCATCCGCGCCTACATGGAAGCCGACGTCTGGCCCGAGTACCTGCCCTACCCGTCCAGCGAGCAGACACCGACCACGCTCACCGCCTTCTACCGTCAGCGCCTGCGCTGGGGCAGCGGTTACCTGCAGGTCTACGACAAGCTCCGCGATGACCCGCACTACGCCGAGGAACGCAAGCGGCCGCTCCTGCGCACCCTCTACCTGAAGGGCCACGTCGAGTGGACGCTCTACCAGGCGGCCGCCTTGCTGCCGATCCTGGTCTGGATCCTCTACAGCCAGAACCTGCTGGACCCCACGGTGCTGCCCATCTCCCTGCGCTACATAATGGGCATGGTCAGCGTCATCTACTTCACCTTCACGTTCTATGCATTCTACCGCTATTCGCCCCACGTCGAGCAGGTGGCGGAGCCGTTCCGTCTCCTGCGCCAGGCCGCTGCCCTGAGCCAACTTCTCCTGCTGCCGTTGTCCGCCTTCTTCCTGCCTGTGCCGTATTCCAGCGCCCTGCTGCTGAAGGCGGTCGGCCGCGCCCCGAAGGCCTGGGTCAAGACGCCGCGGACGCAGGAATAGGAGGTGCCCCATGGCCACAATCCTTGTGCTGCATGGCCCCAACCTGAACCTGCTGGGTCGTCGCGAGCCGGAGGTGTACGGCACCACTACGCTGGAGGAAATCAACACCGACCTGCGGAAGGCTGCTGAGGCCGCGGGCTTTGAACTGGAGACCCTGCAGTCCAACCACGAGGGCGACCTCATCGACACGCTGCACCGCAGCCTGGGCTACGCCGCCGGGGTCATCATCAACCCGGGGGCTCTGACCCACTACAGCATCGCCCTCCGCGACGCCCTCGCCGCCCTGAGGCTGCCCATCGTGGAGGTTCACCTGTCCAACATCTACGCCCGGGAACCGTTCCGCCACCAATCGGTGACGGCGCCGGTCGTCACGGGTCAGATCAGCGGGCTGGGACCCGCCGGCTACCGCCTGGCCCTCCGTTACCTGATGGACCGCCTGCGGCCCGCATCCGTTGCCGAGGAGGAATGAGCGTGAACCACCGGCTTGAAGCCTTGCGCGCCAAGTTGTTGGAGCAGTCCCTGCCGGCGCTTCTGGTCATGAAGGATCCCAACCGGATCTACTTGAGCGGCTTTACCGGCTCCTCCGGGATTCTGGTCGTCACCGCCGAGGCCGCCGTGCTCATCACCGACGGCCGCTACACCGAGCAGGCCACCCAGCAGGCCGCCGGCTTCCGCGTCGTCATCCACACCGAGTCCATGGTCGCCTCCGTCAAGCAGACCCTGGCTGAGCTGGGTGTCAGCCGCGTTGGATTCGAGAAGGACCACTGGACGGTCTCTCAGTACGAGACCTGGAGCAAGGCCCTGGCGCCGGTGGAACTGTTGGGCGTGGAGGGTCTCACGGAGAGCCTCCGCCGCGTCAAGGACGGCGAGGAGATCCGCCGCATGCGCCAGGCCCAGGCCATCACCGACCAGGCCTTCCGTCACATCCTGGGCTTCATCCAACCCGGCATGAAGGAGACCGACGTGGCCCTGGAACTGGAGCACACCATGAAAAAGCTGGGGGCGGAGGACCTGGCCTTTGAGACCATCGCCGCCTCCGGTCCCCGTTCCGCCCTGCCCCACGGCCGCGCCAGCGACCGCGTGCTGGAGAACGGCGACCTGCTGACCCTGGACTTCGGCTGCATGTACCAGGGCTACTGCTCTGATATGACCCGCACCGTGATGATCGGCGAGCCGAACGACAAGCAGCGTGAGATCTACGACATCGTGCTGCAGGCCCAGTTGGCCGGTGTCGCGGCCGTGGGGCCCGGCGTCTCCGGCCGCGATGTGGACAGAGCCTGCCGCGAGGTCATCACCGCCCACGGCTACGGCGAGGCCTTCAGCCACAGCACCGGCCACGGCGTCGGCCTCCTGATTCACGAGGGGCCCGCGGCCTCCGTCCGCAGCGAGGATATCCTGCAACCCGGCGTGATGGTCACCATCGAGCCCGGTATCTACATCGCCGGCTTCGGCGGCGTCCGCATCGAGGACCTCGTGCTGGTCACCGAGTCAGGGCACGATGTCCTGGGGAACTCGCCCAAGGACCTCATCATTCTGTAACCCGCGGCGGCGCGGCATGAACTCATGGTCCGGGGCATGCTATTCCCGGGCACATCATCAGGGGGTATCCAATCCGTGATTTCCGTCAACGACATTCGCCCCGGCACGACCGTGGAACTGGAGGGCAACGTCTGGGTTGTGCTGGAGTTCCTGCACGTCAAGCCCGGCAAGGGCGCGGCCTTCGTCCGCACCAAGCTGAAGAACCTCCAGACCGGCAGCGTCCAGGAGCGTACATTCCGGGCCGGTGAGAAGATCGGCCAGGCCCGGGTCGACCGCCGCGAGATGCAGTTCCTCTATGAGAGCGGCGGCGAGTATACCTTCATGGACACCGAAACCTACGACCAGATGAACCTCACGGCCGAACAGATCGGCGACGGCAGGAACTTCCTGCTGGAGAACATGATGTGCTACATCACGTTCTACCAGGGAAAGAGCATCGGCGTCGAGCTGCCCAACACGGTGGAACTGGTGGTCACGGAGACCGACCCCGGCCTCCGGGGCGATACGGCGACCGGCGGCACCAAGCCGGCCAAGCTGGAGACGGGCTACTCGGTGGCGGTGCCCCTGTTCATCAATGTGGGGGACAAGCTCAAGATCGACACCCGTAGCGGCGCCTATATCTCCCGCGCCTAGTCACCCGGCGCATCCCCGTCCGACGACGCGGCCAAAGAGGGCCGGCTGCCCGGCAGCCGGCCCTGGCTGTTCGCGTTCTCAGGCATATCCTGGCCCGTCTGGGGGGAAGGCTGTCATCAGGTGCGCCCCCGGCGCGCCAACGGTCGCATGGGAGGTATGGCGTTGGCCGATATGAACTTGCGCCAGAAGGTGGCCTACCTGCAGGGCCTGGCGGCTGGCCTGGAGCTGGACCCGCAGGGGAAGGAGGGCCGTATCCTGACCCAGGTGATCGACCTGCTGTCGGAGATGAGCGAGGCCCTCTACGAGCTCAAGGACTCGCACGCGGAACTGGAGAGCTACCTGGAGGACGTGGACCAGGACCTCTCGGTGGTAGAGGAGGACCTCTACGGTGACGACGAGGGCGAGGAGGTGGAGGTGGTTGAGGTGAAGTGCCCCAACTGCGGCACCGTGCTGCACCTGGAGCGCGCCGGCGCCGACGACGACACCCTTGACCTCATCTGCCCCAACTGCGGCGAGATGATCTACGACACGGATGACGACCTCGACTACGCCGAGGACGACGACGAATCGACGGGAACGCGGGCCGTGAGTGACACCGACCGCACCCTCGCCCCCGACGCGGATTCCATGTAGCGGACAAACAAGAGGAGCCCCCGGCACAGGCCGGGGGCTCCTCTTGTCACGCCCATGTGGTGCGAGATGGTGCGCGGGGCGGCTAGACCGCCTCGGCGTCCAGGTCCGCGCCGCTGAACTGGCTGTTGTAGAGGTCGGCATAGAAGCCGTCCTTGGCCAGGAGTTGCCGGTGCGTGCCCTGCTCCACCACCCGGCCCTGATTCATGACCAGGATGAGATCGGCGTCGCGAATGGTGGACAGCCGGTGAGCGATGACGAAGCTGGTTCGCCCCTTCATCAGTTCGGTCATGGCCTTCTGGATGTGGACCTCGGTTCTGGTATCAACGCTGCTGGTCGCCTCGTCCAGGATGAGGATCGCGGGGTCCGCCAGGAGGGCCCGGGCGATAGTCAGAAGCTGCTTCTGACCCTGGGAGAGGTTCGAGGCTTCCTCGTTCAAAACCGTGTTGTACCCGTCCGGCAGGGTGCGGATGAAGTGGTCGGCGTGGGCCGCCCTGGCGGCCTGCACCACCTGTTCGTCCGTGGCCCCTTCCTTCCCATAGGCGATGTTGTCGCGGATGGTGCCGTTGAAGAGCCACGTGTCCTGCAGCACCATGCCGAACAGGCGATGCAGGTCGCCGCGCTTCAGGTCGCGGATGTCGGTCCCGTCCACCGTGATCCGGCCGCCTTGCACTTCATAGAAGCGCATCAGCAGGTTCACCAGGGTGGTCTTGCCGGCTCCGGTCGGACCGACGATGGCGACGGTCTGGCCGGGCCTGGCTTCCAGGTTCATGTCCTGCATCAGAATCACATCGTCCTTGTAGCCGAACCGGACGTGCTCGAACCGGACCTCGCCCCGCGGGGCGGTGAGGAAGGTGGCATCCGCCCTGTCCGGCGCCTCCTCCGGTTCGTCCAGCAGCTCGAAGACGCGCTCCGCCGCCGCCACCGTGGACTGAATGATGTTGGCGATGTTGGCCGTCTGGGTGATGGGCATGGCGAACTGGCGGGAGTACTGGATGAAAGCCTGCACGTCGCCGATCTCGATGCTCCGCCTGGTCACCAGAATGCCGCCGACCACCGAGACCAGCACGTAGCCGATGTTGGTGACGAGGTTCATCAGCGGCATGATGACGCCGGAGAAGAACTGCGCCCTCCAGGCGGCGTCGAAGAGGCGGCCGTTGATCCGGTCGAACTCGGCGATGGACCGCCCCTCGTGCCCGAAGGCCTTGACCACCTTGTGTCCGGTGAACATCTCCTCCACGTGGCCGTTGAGCAGCCCCAGTTCCTTCTGCTGCGCCGCAAAGTGGACCTGGGACCGTTTGGCCACGCCCACCGTCACCACAACGGAGAGCGGCAGGGTGATGATGGTGATCAGGGTCATCAGGGGGCTGATGGTCAGCATCATGACCACGACGCCGAGGATGGTCACCAGGGACGTGACCAGTTGCGTGATGCTCTGCTGCAGGGTGGTGCTGACGGTGTCGATGTCGTTGGTGACGCGGCTCAGGATTTCGCCGTGGGTGCGTGAGTCAAAGTACTTGAGCGGCAGGCGGGCCAGCTTTTCGTCCACGTCCTGGCGCATGTCGAAGACGGTCTGCTGGGCCACACCCGCCATGACCAGCTGCTGCACGTAGCCGAACAGGGCGCTGAGGATGTAGAGCCCGGCCAGGAAGAGGACCAGCTGCCCGACGTAGTGGAAGTCGATGGCGGCGCCGGGAACGTGCTTCATCTTCATGATGGCGCCGGTGAAGATGGCGGTGGTGGCCTTGCCGATGATCTTGGGGCTCCAGATGCTGAAGACCGTGCTGAGGATGGCCAGCACAAAGATCGCCGCCAACTGGGGCGTCCGCGGCTTGAGGTAGGTCATGAGCCTCTTCAGAGTACCCTTGAAGTCCTTGGCCTTTTGCGCGGGCATTCCCATGCCGCCCATGGGGCCACCCCCCATGGGGCCGCCCATGGGACCCCGGCCGCCCATGGGACCGGGGCCGGGGCCGCCCACCGGCCGGCGCTCGCTGCGCTCGTTGCTCATGCCAGTTCCTCCTCAGACAGCTGCGACGACACGATTTCACGGTAGACGGCGCAGGTGTTCATCAGGTCCTTGTGGTTGCCGATGCCGGCGATCCGGCCATCGTCCAGCACGACGATCTGGTCCGCGTCCATGACGGTGCTCACCCGCTGCGCCACGATGATCACCGTGGCCTCGGCGGTCTCCTTGCGGAGGGCGGCCCGCAGCCGGGCGTCGGTCTTGAAGTCCAGGGCCGAGAAGCTGTCATCGAAGACGTACACCTCGGGCCGGCGAATCAGGGCACGGGCTATGGACAGGCGCTGCTTCTGGCCGCCGGAGACGTTGCTGCCCCCCTGTTCGATGGGGGAGTCAAATCCGTCCTTCATGCCGGCGATGAACTCCGCCGCCTGGGCCGTGACCGCGGCCTGCCGGACCTCCTCAGACGAGGCGTCCTCTTTGCCGTGCCGGATATTGTCGGCGATGCTGCCCGTGAACAGGATGGCCTTCTGGGGCACGAAGCCGATCCTGGCCCGCAGGGCCTCCTGCGTCATGTCGCGCACGTCCGTGCCGTCCACCAGGACCTTGCCCTGACCGACGTCGTAGAAGCGGGGAATCAGGCTGATCAGCGTCGACTTGCCGGAGCCGGTGCCGCCGATGATGGCCGTCACCTGACCGGGATCGGCCCGGAAGGAGATGTGGCTGAGGGCCGGCTGCTCCGCCCCGGGGTAACTGAACGTAACGTCCTGGAACTCCACGTGGCCGTGCCGGCCGCTTGCCGGGCTGGGATGGGCCGGGTCGCTGATCTCCGGCACGGTCTCCAGCACCTCATTGATGCGGACGGCCGAGGCCTCGGCTCGAGGGATCATGATGAACATCATCGACATCATGACCATGGACCACATGATCTGCATGGCGTACTGGATGAAAGCCATCATGTCGCCCACCTGCATGTGCCCGCCCTCGATGCGCACCCCGCCGAACCAGACGATGGCCACCATGGTGAAGTTCATGACCAGCATCATGGTCGGCATCATGACCGCCATCAACTGGTTGACGCGGATGGCCGTCTGGGTCAGGTCGCGGTTGGCCTCCTGGAAGCGCCGCCTCTCGTGGTCGACGCGGTCAAAGGCCCGGATCACGCGGATGCCCGTCAGGTTCTCGCGCAGCACCAGGTTCAGCCTGTCCAGCTTGACCTGCAGGGCTTTGAAAATGGGAATGCCCTTGCCGGCAACAAAGGTGATGAGGCCGACGAGAAGGGGCAGGACGACCACCAGCACCAGGGACAGCTCAGCGTCCTTGGAGATGGCCATAATGATGCCGCCGGCGGCCATGATGGGGGCGCCGATCATCATCCGCAGCATGATCAGGAGCACCATCTGCACCTGGGTGATGTCGTTGGTGGTCCGGGTGATCAGCGTGGCCGTGCCGATCTTGTCAAACTCGTGCAGTGAAAAGCTCTCCACGCGGGAGAACACCCGGCTGCGCAGGTCCCGGCCGAACCCGGCCGCGACCAGCGAAGAGAGGTAGGCCGCCACCACGGCGGCAATCGCGCTGCCGGCGGCAACCAGCAGCATCCAGCCGCCGGTTCGCCAGATATAGGCCGTGTCGCCCCTGACCACGCCCGTGTCCACAATGTCCGAGTTCAAGTTCGGCAGGTACAGGTTGGTGATGGACTGGATGAACACCAGGATCACAACAGCCGTCAGGACCAGGCTGTAGGGCTTCAGGAAACGGACCAGTTTGGTCACGGCTGGCTCAACTCCATCTCATCTAGGCTCAATCGGCTGGGGTCCGTGGCCCCTACACCTGGCCGTCCTTGCGATTCAACGTCTCCAAGGCCCCCATGAGGATGCGCAGGCCGCGCATGACGTCGTCCAGTTGCCCCTCGGGCACCTCGTCCACGACCCGGCTCCAGGCTTCCTGGGCCCGCGCCTCCGTCTCGGCCATCACATCGCGGGCCGCCTTGGTCAGGTGGAGCCGCACCAGGCGCTGGTCATCCGGGTCGGGCCTCTTCTCGACGAAGCCCTGCCGTTCGAGGTGTTCGATCATCTTGGACACATGGCTCTTGGCTGAGTCCGATCGCCTGGCCAGTTCGACCAGCGACACGCCGGGCTCACGGTTGATGTGGCGCAGGAGAACCAGGGCCATAAATGGCAGTTCGCCGCCCTGAAAGACCCGCCTCATGAAGAGGTGCATCTCCCGGTTCACGGACCGCCACAGCTCTCCTACCTCGAGACGCTCTTCGCGCATCCGGCTCACCTCGTTCGCTACCGAACGTTCTTTACCGCACAACTATACTGCGGCAACCGGACATTTGCAAGAGGATGCGCTGGAAAGGTCGATACTAGCCTGCCGCTATGAACGGCAAACCGCCCGGAGGCAGGACCCGCCCCCGGGCGTGCTGTCTCACGCGCCCTGGGGACGAACCGGCATAACGAGGGGACCGGAGCAATATGTATGGTTCGTGAGGTGGGACGAGTGGAGGCCTGGCCCGAGGTGTTGTCTGCGTTCCCGCGCGGCCTGGCAGCACTGCTGGAAACCGCCGCTGCCGGATTTCCCGGTCCCCTGGAGGAGATTCGTCTGCGGCAGGGCCGGCCGCTGATGCTGGTCGGTGCAGGGCGCGACCTCGCGGTCACACCGGCAGGCAGGCTGAGCAGCGACCTGGCCCAGGCCTACCACCCGACGGCGGAGGACCTGGGCCGCACGGTCCAACTGCTGGCGCAGAACTCGCTCTACGCCTGGGAGGACGAGATTCGCCAGGGGTTCCTCACGCTGCCCGGGGGCCACCGCGCCGGTCTGGTGGGGCGGG
>Ga0129297_10001394_pt1 | contig 12199 bp, 11 predicted proteins | sample I18A1metaG_FD_94708 | JGI IMG/M metagenome (GOLD analysis project Ga0129297, IMG submission 94708) | Lake sediment bacterial and archeal communities from Gulf of Boni, Indonesia to study Microbial Dark Matter (Phase II) - ​I18A1 metaG | ecosystem: Environmental > Aquatic > Freshwater > Lake >... | reverse complement strand
TGTCGCTGGCATGCCAGCGACAGGGCTCACCACGGTCTGTTCCGCCGAGACATTGCGGCAGGCGGGGGCCCAATGGACCCTTCCGGATCTGACGGAGCTGCCGGAAGACCTGGAACGACGGTTGTTTGGCTAGGGCTTGGCGAGCACGAGTGGCTGGGGGATCTCCACCGAGAACTCGGCCCAGTGGCCATGCTCGGAGTGGGCATCCACCCGTCCTCCGTGGAGCCGCACAATGCGCCAGGAGGTGTAGAGCCCCACGCCTGTGCCTTTCCGGGTCTGGAGTTCCGGCGTCTGGATGCGGCTGAACTTGCGGAAGAGCTTGGATCGCTCCTCGGCGGGCCAGCCTGGGCCCTCGTTGTAGACGCCCACCACGAAGCCGGTGTCGCTCCGCTCCACGCGGATGCGGATCAGCCCCTTCGGGTTGCCGTACTTGGAGGCATTGCCGATGAAGTTCACCAGCACGATCTTCATGAGGGCCGGGTCCACATCCACCTCGAAGGCCTCCGAGGCGTAGGTGCGCTCGAGAACCTGCTCCTTCTCCTGGATCTGCGGGAGCACGATGTCAATGGAAGGCTCGATCACTTCGGCGATCAGACTCGTCTTCCGGGGCGTCACGGTGAGCTTTCCGCCCTCCATGCGGGCCAGGTCGAGGTAGTTCCTGACGAGGTCCAGCAGGTACTCGCCCTTCTTGATGAGCTTCTCCAGCTTGGCCACGTGCTTGGGGTCCATGGGACCCATGTAGCCCTGGGTGAGGACGCGGGCATCGGTGATCATGCTTGCGACGGGATTCTTCAGCTCGTGGCTCACGAAGCCGAGCATCTCCGTGTAGGCCTGATAGGCCGCCGTGAGCTGCTCGATGCTCCAGGCCTTCTCCACGGCCTGGGACAGGCGTTCCGCAATGGCCTGCCACAGCCGAACATGATAGGGCGTGTAGCTGTGAGGGACGCGGGAGCTCAGGAAGATCAGGCCCACCGGTCGTTCCTCCACGGCCAGCACGCAGGTCATGCTGGAGCGGACCCCCTCCTTCACCAGGATGCTGGAGGAGAAGCTGCGGGGGTGTTCCTGGAGGTACTCCTCCAGGTCGTAGATGATGCGCGGCGAGCCGCTCTCGAGCACTGTCCGCAGGCTCGACTGGCTGATGTCCTCGGAGTAGCCCTTCTTCAGGTGGATGGGCTCGTAGAGGGCGCGGGTCCAGTGGGCAGAGACCCGGCGCCCATCGTCCTCGATGAAGGCCAGGCCCACGCGGTCGCAGGGGTAGAGCTGCCGGACCGTGTCGAAGAGGAAGTCCATCAGGTTGTCGAGGGTGGGAGCCGCGGCGATCTTCTGGTTGATCAGATCCAGGATCGCCTGCTCCTCCTTCGGAAAGACTTCGTGTTCCCCATGCATGGGGTGGAGGAAATGGAGGACATGATGGGCTTCAGGCATGTCGTCCTCGAGGGAAGGTGCGACCATTGTGGCAGTATTCGCACATGCAAAGGCCGGACGAACGTCCGGCCTTTGCAGTGTGCCGCGTCAGGCTACTCGATGTACTTGCCGCGGGGGGTGTAGTGCGTGTGCAGGAGCTCGTGGCTCTTGTGGCCGCAGGGGCCTTCGGTCAGGAACTCGTTGTAGATCTTCAGGACAGCCTCGTTCTCGTGGGACTTGCGGACCTTGCAGTCAGCATCTTCGGAGTAGATCGCCTTGGCGCGGGCCATGCGGATCTCGGGGCTGGTGGGGATGGGCTGGCCACCACCACCGATGCACCCACCGGGGCATCCCATGAACTCGATGAAGTGGCACTCGCTGAACTTGCCACCGGCCTTGATGTCCTCCATGACCCGCTTGGCGTTGGCGGTGCCGTGGGCCACGGCGACCTTCAGGGTGGCGCCCTTCAGCCAGTCCCAGTTGGGGACGAGGTGCTTGAGGATGTCGGGCACGGGGCCGACCTGGGTGATCGGGAGCTCGACGTAGCGCACGCCCTCGAAGCCGCGGACGGGGATGATGTCCGCGTGGTCGAAGAGGTTCTCGACCTTGATGCCGCATACGAGTTCGACGACGGTGCGGAGGGCCGCTTCCATCACGCCGCCGGTGGCGCCGAAGATCACGCCGGAACCGGTGGCGGTGCCGAAGGGATCGTCGAAGTCGGACTTGGGCATGGCGGGCAGGTCGATGCCGGCTTCCCGGATCATCTTGGCCAGCTCACGGGTGGTGAGGCCGTAGTCCACGTCCTTGAAGCCGCTGTCTGCCATCTCGGGCCGGTTGCACTCGAACTTCTTGGCCGAGCAGGGCATGAGAGCCACAGTGACGATGTCCTTCGGGTCGATGCCGTGCATCTTGGCGTAGTAGGTCTTGATGACTGCGCCGAACATCTGCTGGGGACTCTTCGCCGAGGAGACGTTGGGGATGTACTCGGGGTAGAAATGCTCGAGATACTTCACCCAGCCCGGGGAGCAGCTGGTGAACTGCGGCAGGGCGATATCGGGCTCCTTGCCCACCAGGGCCTTGTACAGGCGCAGGATGAGCTCGGTGCCTTCCTCGAGGATCGTGAGGTCGGCGGTGAAGTTGGTGTCGAAGACCCTGTCAAAGCCGCAGCGCTTGAGCGCGGTGTTCATCTCGAACGTCAGGGGGTGGCCAGGTGCCAGGCCGAAGCACTCGCCGATGGCGGCGCGGGGGGCCGGGGCGGTCTGGATCACCACGTGCTTCTTGGGGTCGTCGATGGCGGCCCACACCTCGTCCGTGGGGTCGTTGGCGCGTAGGGCGCCCGTGGGGCAGCGGTTGATGCACTGGCCGCAGTTGATGCAGACCACGTCGCCCAGCGGCTTGTCGAGGAAGGTCGTGATATAGCTCTTGTCGCTACGGCCGGCCACTTCGATGGTGCCCACTTCCTGCAGGTCGATGCAGGTGCGGACGCAGCGGCGGCAGAGGACGCACTTGTTGTTGTCGCGGATCACGGAATAGCTGGACTGGTCGATCTTGTGCACCGGCTTTTCGGGATGGCCGAAGCGGAAGAAGTCGACGCCGTATTCCTTGGCCAGGCTCTGCAGCTCGCAGTTGTTGTTGCGGCCGCAGGCGTAGCACTCACCGTAGTGCTCGGAGAGCAGGAGGTCGACGACGTGCCGACGGGCCTGCCGCACCTTCTGGGTGTGGGTGTGGACCTTGATGGGCGAGGTCACGGGGAAGGCGCAGGCGGCTTGGAGAGTGCGCTGGCCTTCGACTTCCACCACACACACGCGGCAAACGCCGGCGACGCAGAGGTCGGGATGATGGCAGAGGGTCGGGATGCGAACGCCGATCTTCTGGGCGGCATCGAGGATCGTGGTGCCCAAGGGCACTTTCACTTCCTGGCCATTGATGCTGACCGATACCTGCCCGCCGATGGTGTCCGTGCTGGCAGGCTTGGGGATGGTCATGGACTGCTGGCTCACCGGCGCACGGCTGCCTGCTTCTTCAAGGGGTGTCTGTGACATGCTCGATTCCTCGCTCAATCACACGTGGGAAAAGGTTCGGCCCATGAGCTCTTCTCGGAAGTTCTTCACGACCGAGAGGAATGCGCTGGGGCTGCTTTGGCCGAGGCCGCACTTGGAGGCGATCTGCATGGTCTCGCCGAGGGCGCAGAGTTCCTGCAGGTAGGCCATGGAGCACTTGCCTTCCTTCAGGAGCTCCACCCCTTCCAGGAGCTTGACGTTGCCGCGGCGGCAGGGCGTGCACTGGCCGCAGGACTCATCGACGAAGAAGTCGAGGAAGTTGTGGAGCACGTCCAACATGTCCCGGTGCGGGCCAAAGACGATGATCGAGCCGCCGGTGGGGATGTCCTCGAACGCGATGGTGCGCTCGAACTGACTGGCCGGGATGCACTGGCCGGAAGCGCCGCCGACCTGGACAGCCTTGGCGCCCTCGCCACCGACTTCCTTCAGCAGCTGGGCGACGGTGATGCCCATGGGGAACTCGTAGACGCCGGGCTTCTGGCAGTCACCGGAGATGCTGAAGATCTTGATGCCCGTGGACTGAGCGGTGCCCTTCTGCTTCCACCAGTCGGCGCCCTTCTGCAGGATGCAGGCGGAGGAGGCCAGGGTCTCCACGTTGTTCACGACGGAGGGGCGGCCCAGGAAGCCGGTGTTGACGGGGAAGGGCGGGCGGTTGCGGGGTTCTCCACGGAAGCCTTCCAAGGCTTCGATCAGAGCCGTTTCCTCACCGCAGATGTAGGCGCCGGCGCCCATGAAGATGCGGATGTCGAACTCGAGGTCGGTGCCCAGGATGCCCTTGCCCAGGAGGTTCTGTTCCCGGCGCTTGGCCAGGACGGCTTCCAGGTGGGACTTCAGGTAGGTGTACTCGCCGCGCAGGAAGAGGATGCCCTCCTTAGCGCCGACGGCCTTGCCGGCGATGGTCATGCCCTCGAAGACGAGGTCGGCATGCTCCTGGAGGATGATCCGGTCCTTGAACGTGCCGGGCTCGCCCTCGTCCGCGTTGCAGATGACGAACTTCTCGTCGGCGCGCGCAGCGGCCGCGAAGTTCCACTTCATGCCGGTGGGGAAGCCCGCACCGCCGCGGCCCTTCAGGCCGGAGTTCTTCATCTCTTCGATGATGTCAGGGCGGCTGAGGGTCAGGGCCTTCTTGAGTCCTGCCTCAGGGGTCATGGTGCTGAAGGTCGGGAGAGGGCTCATACGAGGTGCGCCTCCTTCCTCTCGGTAGCGTGGACGCCGAAGGTCCGGCGGCATTCTTCCAGGATCTCGTGGACCTTCTCAGGGGTCACACGGGTGTAGAGCCTATCGTTCACCAGCAAAGCGGGGCCCTGATCACACATTCCCATGCAGTTGGCCCATTCGAGGCTGAACTTGCCATCGGCCGTGGTCTGGCCGAAGGAGATGCCGAGGTCGGCCTCGAGCTGGCGCTGGACACGGTCCTTGCCCTGCATGTCGCAGGAGATGGTGCGGCAGAGACGGATGATGTACTTGCCGTGGGCTTCGCTGCCCAGGAAGGCATAGAAGGAGACCACGCTGTAGACTTCCACGGGGTGGATGCCGAGCTGGTCGGCAATCACCTGCATGGCGTAGCTGTCGATCTTCTGATACTTGCGCTTGACCTCCTGGACCATGGGGATCAGCGCGGTGCGGCACTTGCCGTGCTTTTCTGCGAGGGCCTGGATCTCTCCAGCGAGCCGCTCGCGATCGGTCATGAGCATCGGGTTCCTCCTAGCGCTTCAAGAGCTGGTTGACCTTCTCGATCAGCTTGGCTGGTTCGATAGGCTTGGCCTGGAAGTCGTCGACGGGCACCATTTCGGAATCCTTTCCGAAGGAGAGACCCGAGACGGACTCGACAGATGTGAGCATGAGGATCGGCACCTTGTTGCCGGCCCGGCGAAGCTCCTGCGCGACGGTGAAGCCGTCATCAGGCTGCTCCATGATCACGTCGAGGATCAGGAGGTCGGGATTGAAGGAACTGACTTTCTTGAGTCCGTCCTGGCGGTTGTACGCCACTTCAACCTGGTGACCTTCCCTGGCGAGGAAGAGCTGGGTCGCTTCGACGATATCGGGATCGTCGTCCACTACTAGGATTTTGGCCATGCACTGGCTCCTTTCCAGAAATACGGCACGTGGCCGAGGTTTTTTGCACGAGAGGTCACCCCGATATTCAGCTGTCGCGAACGATGTGCAAGCTGAAAAATGCGGGATCGCTGTGTCAACCAGAGGGCGAAGTTGTTTCGACCGGATGTGGATATCCTAAGCGAATCGTTACAGAGGGTCCATCGGAACGGCGAAAAAGTTACACAGAATTTGAAGAGTGGAAAAAAATACGACATCTCGCTGAAAAATGAATCAATAGAGATCAAAACAACGTAATATCTGGAAAACATTGAAAATGTCGCTTGAATCACAATGTGAAAAATGTAACGAATAACGTTGTTATTAAATAATTAGTCATTCGACTCCAGTGCTCTAGATCACTATTTCGGGATTGATTTGTCCATAATTATGCTGATGTGCAGGACTGATCGTGTGGTTCAAGTGGTGGCAATGGAAAGTAACGATTGATGCGTTTGGTGAGCCTGATAATTGCAATTAGCGTTTAGTTCTGTTGGTGGAACGGTAGGGAGGCTCCTCTCTTTTGGGGTGCTCCTGGCGAGGATGGCGGGGTGGGGTTCAGCCTCCTTGCGCTAGAGTCGAGGTGGGCATGTCGCACGATCGGATCCTCGTGGTCGCGGCATCCAATGGCACAGCTAGAGGGAGCGGGTGATGTGTACCACGTGTGGATGTGGCGGGGATGGCGCGCGGATCGAAGGTCATCATGATCATGCGCATACCCATCGAGTGGGCACCTTCCGTGGCATCCGGAGGCATGCTCATGTTCATGCCGGCCACGACCACAGCCAAGGCGAGGGACGGATGATCCAGCTGGAGCAGGACCTTCTGGCCAAGAACAATGCGTTCGCCGCCGAAAACCGCAAGAAGTGGCACGACGAAGGCGTGTTCGCCTTGAACCTGGTCTCGAGCCCTGGCTCCGGCAAGACCACCTTGCTCACGGCCACCATCGAGCGGCTGAAGGAGCGCGTGGCCATCGCGGTCGTGGAGGGGGATCAGCAGACCACCTTCGATGCGGACCGGATCCGCGCCACCGGTGTCCCGGCCATCCAGATCAACACCGGCAAGGGCTGCCACCTGGATGCCCACATGGTTGGGCATGCCGTCGAACAGCTGGGTGTTCGCCAGAACTCGGTGCTCATGATCGAGAACGTGGGCAATCTTGTGTGCCCGGCGGGGTTCGACCTCGGCGAAGCCCACAAGGTGGTGATCCTCTCCGTCACCGAGGGGGAGGACAAGCCCTTCAAATACCCAGACATGTTCGCGGCCGCGGACTTGATGATCCTCAACAAGATCGATCTGCTACCCTACGTGACCTTCGATGTCGAAGCCTGCATCCGCCACGCCCGCAACGTGAACCCGGAACTCCGGGTCATGCAACTCTCTGCCACCACCGGAGAGAACCTGCAGGAGTGGATCGACTGGATCGAATCGGGAGCGCGGGAGCAGCGCCAGGCGAAGGAAGAGACCATCGCGGAGCTGCGCCAGCGCATCGCCCAGCTGGAAGCGCAGCTGGAACGGAAATGAGCCTCATCGCGGACCGGGAGTTCCCGTGCCCAGGCTGAGCATCCAGGTGCAGGGCGTGGTCCAGGGCGTGGGCTTCCGGCCCTTCGTGTTCCGCATCGCCCATCAGCACCACCTCGTCGGCTGGGTGCGCAACCGGCCGGATGGGGTCGAGATCGAGATCCAGGGTCCTCAAACGGACCTCGAAGGTTTCCTGGTGTCCCTGGAGCGCGAGAAGCCCGCGCCGGCCCGGATCGAGCGGGTTACCACCCGGAGCCTCCCGGAGAGTGCCGCCGGGTCCCGTTTCGAGATCGTGGCCAGCGCGGCCAGCGTGGATACGCGTCCTTCGGTGCCCGCGGATCTGGCCACCTGTCCCGAGTGTGCCAAGGAGATGGACACGCCGGGCGAGCGCCGGTACCGCTACCCCTTCACGAACTGTACGTATTGCGGGCCCCGCTACACGATCATCGCCGGGCTGCCTTACGACCGTCCGCGCACTTCGATGCGGGACTTTCTCCTGTGCGACGAATGCCTGCGGGAGTACCAGGACCCCCTGGATCGCCGCTTCCATGCCCAGCCCGTGGCCTGCCCGGTCTGCGGTCCTCAGCTCAGCCTGAGGTCCCCTGATGGATCTGAGCGCGGGATTCGTGAGGCGGCCCTGAATGAGGCGGCCGCACTCGTGATCGAGGGCGGTGTGCTGGCCCTCAAGGGGCTGGGCGGCTTCCAGCTGCTGGTGGATGCGACCTCCCGCGAAGCGGTGGCGAAGCTGCGCGCCAGGAAGCGGCGGGAGGAAAAGCCTTTCGCGGTGATGTTTCCTTCCCTGGAAGCGCTGGAGCGGGACTGCCGGGTGAATGCCCAGGAAGCTGAACTCCTCCGTTCGCCGGAAGCCCCCATCCTGCTGCTGGAAAGAACGTCTGGCGGTGTGGTCGACGACTCCGTGGCTCCCCGCAATCCCAAGCTGGGTGCCTTCCTTCCCTACACGCCTCTCCACCGAGTGCTGTTGGCCGGAGTGGGGCGGCCCCTGATCTGCACCAGCGGCAACCTCTCCGAAGAGCCCATGGCCATCGAGGAAGCTGACGCCTTCGAGCGTCTGGAAGGCATCGCGGATGCCTTCCTGGTCCATGACCGACCCATCCTGCGTCCCGTGGACGACTCCGTGGCAAGAGTGGATGCCGGTGGGCTCACGCTCCTGCGCAGGGCTCGGGGCTATGCGCCCCTCGCCCATGCCGTGCCGCTGGAGGCGCCGCCGGTGCTGGCCCTGGGGGCACACCAGAAGAACACCATCGCCCTGCTGCACCGGGGCCAGGCCGTGGTGAGCCAGCACCTGGGGGATCTGCACAGCCTCCAGGGGGCCCAGCTGCTGGAGCGGACCGTTGAGGACCTGCTGAGGTTCTTCGACACGCAACCCGCGATCCTGGCCTGCGATCTCCACCCTGATTACGCATCGACGATACTCGGCGAGCGCCTGTCCCGGGAATGGGGGACACCCTTGAACCGTGTGCAGCACCATCACGCCCATGTGGCCGCAGTGATGGCGGAGCTTGGGCTGCAGGAGCCCGTGCTGGGGCTTGCATGGGACGGCTCCGGGTTCGGAGGCGATCTCACGGTCTGGGGTGGCGAAGCACTGCGGGTGGACACCCAGGGCTTCCAGCGCCTGGGCCACCTGCGGACCTTCCCGCTGCCCGGCGGCGAAAAGGCTGTGAAGGAACCGCGGCGCAGCGCCGCCGGTCTGCTATGGGAACTGCAGGCCGCCGAGGCCCTGGCCGGGATCGAGGCTCTCTACACGCCCTCCGAGCGAACCTTGCTCCAGTCCATGCTCGAGCGGGGGCTGAACACGCCCCGAACCTCCAGCATCGGCCGCTTGTTCGATGCGGCCTCCGCCCTGATCGGGATCCGCGCCTCTCGCGGCTTCGAGGGGCAGGCGGCCATGGAGCTGGAGTTCGCGGCCGAGTCCACTGAGCCCTGTGGAAGCTATCCCTGGGAGGTCATGGGGGGGGATGCCTGGATTGCGGATCCTGGACCCGTCATCGCCGGCATCCTGGCCGATCTCGGCGCGGGGGTGGGTCAAGGCGTCATGGCGCGCCGCTTCCATGCCTCCCTGGCGGACCTCGCCCTCGCGTGGGCGACCCGTGCGGGCCTCGGGCACGTGGTGCTCTGCGGGGGGTGCTTCCAGAATGCCCTGCTCACGAGCCTCACGCAGGACCGGCTCCAAAATGCGGGCTTCAACGTCCATGTTCCGCGAGCCTTCCCCGCCAACGATGGGGCCATCTCGCTGGGGCAGGCCTGGGTGGCCGCTCAGACCGCCTGAGGCTGATCGGTCCCGCGCACGTTGTACCAGAGGATCACGGCCAGGACGACCAGCGCGCCCACGGTCGCGAAGGGCGAGGGCTTCTCGCCGATGCCCAGGAAGACCCACAGCGGGTTGATGACGGCCTCCAGCATGCTGGTGATGGCGGCTGCCGTGGCCGACACGTAGCGCTGTCCTGCCGTGAAGAGCATGAAGCTGAAGCCCAGCTGGAAGACCCCGAGGTAGAGCAGCGAAGCCGCCTGTCCCAGGTTCAGGTGGAGCGGGAGCACGAAGGGCAGGCAGAGCAGTCCCACGGTGAGGTTGCCCAGGATGATGGCCCCGATGGGGTCCTCCAGGGGATGGGCGGTCCGCTTCCACTTCAGCAGGATGGAGAAGGTGGCCAGGCACAGGCCCGACAGGATGGCGAGCAGGTTGCCGATCAGGCCGCCCAGCTCCAGGTGGCCTGCGAAGAAGAGGGCCATGCCGCCCATGCTGATCGCCACCGCCAGGATGTCCTGGCGTCCGATGGGGCGCTTGAAGACCCAAGGCTCCAGGAACAGCAGGTAGATCGGGGCCGTGAACTGCAGGAAGATGGCGTTGGCCGCCGTGGTCAGTTTGGTGGCCGTGACGAAGAGGATCACCGTCAGGGCATAGCAGAGCGGACAGACCACATCGACCCATCGCAGGTGGAACTCCGGCTTTCTCCCTTGGACGCGCAGGACCGTCACGATGGTCGCGGCCGCCACCAGGGAGCGGAAGAAGCTGATCTGGAACGCCGTCAGCGTGAGCACCTTGATGAAGATGCCGCTCGAGCTCCACAGCAGGGCGGCCACGGCGATGTAGACCAGTCCTCTCCGGTGTGTGGGGATGTGGGGGAGGAAACGGCTGGTCAACGACACCTCACGCCTGCTCCGCAGGATCCGGAACCCTTCAGACTTCCTGGGCCGCCGCAGCCGCGCGCACGAGCCCGGTCCGCACTTCATCCCGGAAGCCCCGCGCCATCTCCACGGCTTGCGTGGCCGTCTTCCGGTTGGTGTGGGACTCCGGCTCCAGGCTCTGGTTGGCGGCCGTGGTCAGGAACCGCAGGTTCTCCCGGAAGGACTCCCACCCGGGCTCCAGCTCCAGGCAGAGCTCCAGCAGGACCACCAGATGGGAGGTGATGGGGAAGGGGATCTCCGCCTCCTCGAGCCGCGCCTTCAGGTAGTTCAGGGCGCACTCCTTGGCGTGGTAGCACACGCCATCGTAGTTGGGGTCCTCCGTCACCTTGACTTCGCGCTCGGCGGTGGCCAAATCGGCTTCGGCCTTCACAGCCCAGGCTTGGGTCATCGGTTTCATGGGGGTCGCAGCTCCGGGAACTAGGCTACCAGCTTGCGCCGGTCACTTCGCCCATTCTCGCGGAAGCGCCAGCAGGTGCTTGTCCAGCAGGTGGCTGGTCTTCACGTTCTTCATGGCCTTGAGCAGGCAGAACTTGAGATCCGGGATGCTCTTGCGCAGGTCGGCCACCAGGGCCTTGATCTGGGCGCGGCGGGATTCGAGCACGGAAGCCCCGCACAGGGGACAGCCGCAGGGCACGATGGGATAGCCCTTGAGCCATGCCAGGCGGCGCAGGTCCTCCTCCTCGCAGGTGCCCAGGGGCCGGATCACCGTGTTCGCGCCATCGTCGCTCACCAGCTTCAGGGGCATGGTGGAGAGCCGTCCCTCGAAGAACTGGTTGATGAGCAGGGTCTCGATGAGGTCGTCCAGGTGGTGGCCCAGGGCGATCTTCGTGAATCCCTGCTTCTTCGCGTAGGAGTAGATGACACCTCGGCGGAGCCGGGAGCACATGGCACATGGCGTGATCTCGGGTTTCCTTCGGACCAGGGTGTCGATGGGGGCGCCGAGGATCTCGTGGGGGATGCCCTTCTGCTCGCACACCTCGGCAATGCGATCCGGGTTGTAGCCCGGGAAGCCAGGATCCACCGTGACCCCATGCACCTCGAAGCGGATGGGCGCCCGGCGCCGCAGGGACTCGAGGACGTCGAGAAGGGCCCAGGAGTCCTTGCCGCCACTGAGGCCCACGAGGATCCGATCCCCCTCCTGGATCATTTCGTATTCCGTGACGCACACACCCACCTTGCGGCGGATCCGCTCCTCCAGCTTGGGGAGCGTCTTCAGGTCCGCTTCGGTGGGAGGCGCAGCCAGGCTGGGCAGGGCACAGGGATTGCTCACGGCACCGGGCTCAGGCGATGGGACCGCGGGGCTTGCGGTGCCCGCTCTTCAGGTCCGCCTCGAGCTCATGGGTGTAGCCGGGGCAGGTGCAGTTGGGGCAGGTGTTGCTGGCGCTCTCCACGCAGAGGTCCGCCAGTGTGATCGTGTCCATGAAGTTCGTGATGTGGTCGGAGAGCTGCTTCCAGAGCAGGTTGTTCATCTTCGAGTCGGCCTTGAGGGCGGACTTGGCGGTCTTCGGATCCTCCCGGGCCACGGCGTAGAAGCTGCCGTCGGTGAGGCGCAGCACATCCCCCACGGTGACCTGGTTGCAGGGACGCGTGATGATGTAGCCGCCCTTGGGACCGCGGACGCTGGCCACGATGCCCGCCTTCTTCAGCTTGTTGAAGATCTGCTCGAGGAAGGGGAGGCTCAGGTCCTGGCGCTGGGCGATGAGGTGGAGGGGCACCGGCTGACCGTGGCTGTGGTGGGCCAGATCGAACAGCGCTTGCATCGAATACCTGCCGCGGGCTGAAATCTTCAAGAGGAGCTCCCCTCCAGTGGGTCAGGGCCCAGTGTAGGGTTCTTGATTAGACTGGTCAAGAATTCGATCCAAGGCTACAGCCGGTCAAAGCGGATCTCGATCTTTCCGGACTTGGATTTGGGCGCC
>Ga0129297_10001392_pt1 | contig 12204 bp, 9 predicted proteins | sample I18A1metaG_FD_94708 | JGI IMG/M metagenome (GOLD analysis project Ga0129297, IMG submission 94708) | Lake sediment bacterial and archeal communities from Gulf of Boni, Indonesia to study Microbial Dark Matter (Phase II) - ​I18A1 metaG | ecosystem: Environmental > Aquatic > Freshwater > Lake >... | reverse complement strand
TACGTATTCCTGCCCGGTGACCCAGACCGTGTACCTAAGATAGCCAAGTTTTGGGATTCTGCCAGTGAAGTGTCCTCGCACCGAGAGTACAGAATCTGGACCGGGTCAATAAATGGGACGACAGTTTCCGCGTGCTCCACTGGCATTGGCTGCCCAGCCACGGCGATAGCGGTTGAAGAGCTGAGTAGAATCGGCGCGGACACCTTCATTCGGGTCGGCTCTTGTGGCTCGCTTATTGCGGATCTGGAATGCGGAGACATTGCCATATCAACAGCCGCTTTTCGGCTTGACGGCACCAGCAAGCAGTACGTCGAGGCCGAGTACCCCGCCGCCGCAAGCTACGACGTGACGCTCGCGTTGATCGAAGCTGCCGAGAAACTTGGCAAGAGGTATCGTGTGGGGTATACTGCGTCCACGGACAGTTTCTATGTCGGTCAGGGCCGCCCAGGCGTTGAAGGCTACCTCCCCTCCCACGCCGACGGACTTGTCGAGCGACTTCGAAGACAACGTATCATCACGATGGAGATGGAAGCCTCTACCATCTTCACTCTGACGGGGATCTACGGGTTCCGAAGCGGTTGCGTACTCGCGGTCTACGCCAATCGAGCTACGGACACGTTTGAGGTGAAAGGCGAGGAGGACGCATGCAAGGTCGCTGTTGAAGCTGTTCACATCCTGAGCAGATGGGACAGGGATCGACGCAGGGCTGGGAAGAGACATTGGTCACCGAGCCTTAGTTTTCCGTCTGCCTGGGGGCCACGATTGTAGTCCATCGTTCCCATCATTTGTTGCGTGACCACACAATCTTTCGAATTCGAGCAAATAGCTTAAAGACTAAGCCGCTGGTTCTGGCCGTGGTGCTCCGGTGGTGTAGCCCGGTTAGCGCCGAGGCCGAGAGCATAGCGGCCTTATCCGCCTAGGAAGCGGAGGTCACTCGAGCCGTTGATCGCGGGAGATCGTCCAAATGCGATCCGCGAATTCGAAAACGAGTCACCACTCGCCGCAAGTCCCGCCCGGAGCACCATCCGATTACCCGGAGTCAATGCAATTCCCCCTTCGCCAGTAGACCTGGGCTGGGTAAGGACGGTCATGAACCCCGCGATGATAAACTCTTCTTCTGCTTCGAAAGATAGAGTTGAAGATCCATGAGGCTTTCAGGATAACGAAGTCGTACGTCCACGATTTCTCCCCTTCGACCGCGTATTGGTTCCAGGATTGGCATCACGAACGCAGCCTTCTTTGGCAGGTTGATTCGTCTGCAACGCTCGACCACCTGGTCTCGCCAAGCCGTGTTGAGTTTGATCGCGTACTCGTTGACGAGCTTCCTTATCGAGTCATAGTCTCCCTCTGCCTTTATTTGCATGAGCTCGGCCAGCAGCTCAGCCACCGCTTCACGCATTCCCGCATAATCCCTCACGGTGAGGTAGATCTTCGAATCCTTCTCTGTCGGCAGGATTGAACCATTTCTTTGACTTACATAGTTGATAATGAGCTGAGTGCCTCGGTCATGATCTTCCTCAATACTTGTTAAGTTCGGGTACGTGTTAAGCATGACTAGTCCCGAGCGTGCGTAGGCGTCGTATCCGGCCTTCGCCACCTCTTGATAGTCTTGGACGCCGATCTCAGCTAGCTTCGGGTCCCAGAAGTCCCATAACGCTACGAGATCCGCCCGACACTCCTCCAACGTGGAATAGTACTCCTTCAAGTAGACATGGGGATCTTCCTTGAGCGTCTCGCTCACCTTCCCGGATCCGTGGCCGACGATCTCATGCAATGCAACCAGCAGATCTCTGGCTTTCAACCGAAACTTTGAAGCTCGCTCACGCTCCTCATCGGAAAATGAGAACTCCATCGTTGCCTTCTCGCCGATTGCGGCGTAGGACGCATGCATAATGTTACTCAATACGACGCTCTTGGTTCCATACTTCTCTCTGATCGCCTGCTCGTTGGGGAGATTGATCCCCCCCGGGCAAAATGGTCCTGCGTCTCCGGTCGCTGTAAGGACACTGATCGCATTTGCCACGGGAGGCTCGAAATCTCGTTTCTTGTACTCCTCCTTCCATGGTGCCCGCGCCTCGAAGTACGGAGCGTTCTCTGCAAGACGTTGCATCAGTCTAGTGATTTCGGGATCGACGAATGAGACAATTGTCTCAAAGCTTCCCTTGGCGCCTCTCGGATCTAGGTAGGTCTCTATGAAACCCGAGATGACATCAACCTGAGGACTGGTCTTGACCCATGCTATGTTGTAGTCCAGCCAGTCCTTCTCAGAACCCGTCCTGTAGAATCTGATCAGTTTCCTAAGAACAGCCTTCTGTTCCGGATCAGCGTGACGAATCGCTGATTCGAGATAGAAGATTACCCTTCCGAGTTGCTTAGCATAGCGGCCGGGCCGCACCCTGCCGCGTTTGGTTCCCGCCCTGTAGGGCTGTTCAACAATTCTTCCCCGGATCTTTACGACGCGTGAGTTGAGTTCGAACTGCTCTTTCGTAGACTCTAGTTCTTGCAGGGTCACGTTGTCGTATAGGTTGCAGCTGCTTGCCGATATGAGGTCTTGACCTGGCGGGGGGTTCTTCACGGTTAGCATTGGCCGGTAGTTCGGATTGAAGATTGGGTCGCGAAGGTTTGCAATCTCTTCATTGAGCTGTTTCTTGTTCCGTAGACCGAACCGTGCCCCGCGTTCCCAGGCTCTGAAAATGGTTGCCTCAAATTGCTGGAATGTGAACTCCGGCATGAACTTACGATAGGTGTCCAGATCATAGTTCCCGTGATGAATCCACACAAGTTTCGCGTAGTCAATGATCTTGGTCCTGAAGTCGGGCTCAACGCCATCCAGATGAGGAAGCAGATCTGTTAAAAGACGTCTCAATTTGACGCCGTATGATGATATCTGGTCTGTGTAGATCTCATCTCCCGAAATCCCAGCTTGCGCAAGGTAATACGCCAGCACACGTTGTCGTGGAGTTAGTTTCTCAAATCCGTCAGCATAGAAGGAGACGATTGCAATCGATCCAACCTGTTCCAGCAGATAACGCCGTTGAGCTATCTTGTTCAGCGCCATCTCACCAGCTTGCGTCCGTCGGGCCCACTCATCCTACCAACGGATATATTGTTACTGAGCAAGACGTAGGCAGGATGTTGTATGTTCTATGCTGATCCACGACATCATTATAATCGTTCTAGCACTGAAGCCGCAAAGAGTCATCGCCCTTCTCACTCGCCGTGTGATCAAGTCAAACTTCTGGTTGCAGGGTTTGGCCACAAACCTTTTTGATCATCTGGTGGCAATTTGAAATTTGGATATGTGATCTAGCTAATGCGACTTGAGGAACTAAATCTCCTCAAAAGTATCAGGATGCAGGAGACGGACGCGCTCATCATCGTTGATATCCAGAACGATTTCATGCCGTACGGTGCTCTTGCAGTCAGGAGCGGGGATGAGATAATTGATTCCATAAACCGCCTCGCCGAAAGATTCCATCGTGCTGGTAGCGTCATTGTTATGACGCAGGACTGGCATCCTGCCGGTCATCTTTCGTTTGCGAGTAGCCATAATATGAAGCCCTACGATCCGTACGAGTCCGAGGGGATAGGGCCGATTCTCTGGCCAGATCATTGTGTTCAAGGATCGCACGGGGCAGAGTTCCACCCACAGATTGAAGTGAAATTCGCGACCGCCATTATCAGGAAGGGATATCGCATGACGGTGGACAGCTACTCAACATTCATTGAGAATGACAAGAAGACAAGTACGGGTCTCTCCGGCTATCTCGAGGCACTGGGGAGGAAACGAGTGTTTCTCTGTGGACTCGCATTGGATTACTGCGTCTACTATTCAGCGAAGGATGGTAGGGATCTGGGTTTCGAGGTAGTTGTCCCTATCGACCTCACAAAGGCCATTGGCTCCCCGCCGGGTCACCTGTCCGACGCACTCGATACAATGGTAGCGAAAGGGGTTCAATTCATCAGATCCATGGACATAACGGCTTGGTGACCAGTCACGCACCGTGACAGCGTATCCTCTTACTTTCTTGCCTTCGCGTCGAGGAACTAATAAATACGACACGCAGTTCGGTTAGGGGCCGCGTGACTTTCGATGAAGTTTCCCAAGACAGTGACGACGTATTGTCCAAAATGCAAAAGCCATACTGAGCACGGCGTCTCGGTGTACAAGAAGGGCAAGGAGCGCGCGCTCTCGGCCGGTGCAAGACGGCACGAGCGCGAGAAGCACGGATACGGTGGTCAGAAGTGGCCCGAACTGAAACGGACGGCAAAGACTACGAAGAAACAGCTGCTGCGTCTGACATGCAGGAAATGCAGCCAGACCGTTTACAGGCTTGGCATACGCCTGCGCAAGCTTGAGGTTGGGGCGTGAGATCAAGAATGGTCAGGAAAGAGCAGATTCCGAAACCTGCGAGTAACTTTCTGAAAGTGAAGTGCACGAAATGTGGGAACGAGCAGGTGGTATTTGATCGCGCCTCCGTGCAGGTCAAGTGCAATGTCTGCGAAGATATCCTGATTGAAACGCAAGGAGGAAAAGCGAGGATCAAGGGGGAGGTCACGCAGGTCCTCGGTTGACCCGCGTACATCAAGATAGGAGTCCAGTCATATTGTCTGTTCCGAGCTACCCTGACGTCGGAGATCTCGCCATCGCCACGGTGAAACGAGTGGTCGACTATGGCGCCTACGTAAGGCTGGACGAGTATGAAGGGATCGAAGGACTCGTTCACATTTCAGAGATTTCCACGACCTGGGTCAAGAACATCCGCGAGCATGTCCGTGAAGGGCAGAAGCTCGTTCTGAAGGTGCTTCGGGTTGATCGCGAACGTGGTCAAGTCGACCTTTCACTCCGCAGAGTCACGGGCCGGGAAAAGACCGACAAGATGCTCGAGTGGAAAAGGGCAAAGAAAGCCGACTCGATCATCAAGGGCGCAGCTGAACGCCTGAAAGCCGACGCCGGGACGACCGACAAGATACGCCTTCTTCTGAATGAGAAGCTCGAGACGCCCTACGAAGCGTTCCAAGAGGCCGTGGAGGAAGGTGAAGAGGTCTTCACAAAACTCGAGGTATCACCCGAATGGGCTACGGCACTTGCCGAGGTGGCAAAAAGCAAAATCAAACTTGAGAAAGCAACTCTCACCGTGACCATCGAGTTGACGTGTAGAACCTCCGAAGGAATCGAGGCGATCCGGACCGCACTGTCCAATGCAAAGAAGGTCAAGAAGCCTAGAGGTGCGAGCATTCGAATATATGCGATCGGTGCGCCGAGATATAGGATCGAGGCCACCGCACGTGAATACTCTGAGGCTGAGGCGATCCTTGGTTCCGCAGTTGAAGAGGCCACGAACACTCTGAAAGGCTTAGGCGGCGAAGGGCGCAAGGTCAGTTGAAGTGGCAGATACGCAGGTGCCGGACGTGCAGCCGCTATACGCTGAAGAGTATCTGTCCTCGATGTAACGGTGAGACCGTGATCGCACATCCGCCGAGGTTCTCGCCCACCGACAAATACGCACGACTGCGGCAGCGGGCGGAGCAGGCGTCCTAGTTGGCCCCTTCCACGTTTGCAAGAATCTGAAGCTAAGGCTTCACGTACAATACGACTATGGCGCTAGTCGCGGACCCAAAGTTTCCTGAGCCCGAGTACGTTGCCTGAATGTAAAGGGTTCCTGCCTTCGGAGGCTTCCACGAGTAGTCCACTGTACCATTCTTAGGGTCGGCTGTTGCTATGTCTATCCAAGTTTTGCTGTCCGTACTGTATCGCATTGTGAACGTGCCGTTCGAGAGTTTCTCAGACAATCTTAGCGAGATAGTAACGTTCTCGCTGATGGTGACGTTGTAGTTGGAGAGCGAGATGGCCAATGTGACTGTCTTGGCCTCGACGAACAGCTGCACCGGGTTGCTCACGGCCGGAAGTGACTCGCCCTTCACTCCGCTCCAATGCGCGGTCACAGACTGATTTCCGGCGTGTGGTGTCCAGTCGTAGGTGAACTTGCCATCTATCAGATCGACGGCCGCAATCTTCTCTGGGGCTTCACCTTCCTCACCTCTCACCGAGGTCTGCAGTTCCACCGTACCAATCTTGTACGGGGTTCCTTCGTTGTCCGTGACCGTTCCGGTGATGCGGACGCTTTCCCCGTACTTCACCCTACTCTTGTCTATGTCAATGCTTACAACTGTGCTTTTCGGATACAAGACCTTGTAGACTAGGACGAAGTTGTTTGATGACGCGAAGACACGGTCGAAATAAGGAGAAGTTGCCCTCGAGATTCCCACGCCCGTGTTCATCAGGAATCCCAGTACTGAGTTATCATTCAGCTGCTGCCCAGATGAAATTGTCTCGTTGGCAACGACCTTATCCCCAGTCTTGAGTACGCGGTAGTAGTTAACGTTGCTATCGACCCTCTTCTCTTGAAACAGAGTCGTTTCGTTGCCGTAGGTAGTCTGATTGGCGATCCGGACCATCCAGTACCATTTGCCGTCTTCGCCGGCACCGATGAAGGTCGGTTTGCCTCCCTGCTGTGTGGGCGCGTACGTCACGAAAATCGCAACGTAGGAGACATTGTACCTCTGCATCATCGGGATCGCTGTCGTCTCGTTTCGCATGAACATTTGTGCTATCATCGCGATCTGCGTCGTGTTCTGCGTCCCGTTGTCAGCTAGGGTTCTGCGGTCAGCAAGTGCCGTAATCCAGTACCCGTAGTCCCACCAAGCCATGATGACAGCTGACTGAGGAGTATTGTCGCGAATCCACGCAAGCGCCTGAAGCCAGTCATCGTACCTTGAGCCTTCCGTTGGTGTCAAGGGAATGCTGGAAGTTGCGATCGTCGCGGGCGCATATGCAGCCGCTATTGCTTTCGAGAAGGCAGGTACAATTGCAATTATCAGAATCAGGAGTACTGCAAGGCCGAACTCTCTGCCGATCCGGACGAGGCCCGGGATCCTCCTCTTTGGAAATATGACGGCTTGGCGAAGTATGTCAACGGCCGGTTTTGCCAGCTCAACGGTTGCGATTGCGGCCAATACCGAGAAAGCGGGTGCCAGTATGAGAGTTAGTCGCACGAGAGATCCGGAAAAGTAGAGTGAAGTGAGGGCTGCGAGTATGAGAAAAACGTCTGTGTCACGAAGGCGGCGAATGATGAAGTAGAATCCGAAGAGGCCAAGAAAGGTCAGGGTGTTGTATTCGTAGAAGAAAGACGACCAAGTAGCTGGCCTATGCTCAGAGACGCTCTCCACAATTGGCATGTCAAGCCTCGTGAAGGGGTTAAGAGTTGATAGAAACTTGCCGCTGGGGAGAACCATTATCTTCAATGTAACGAGGGCGTAGGCAACCCCCACAAGCGCGACGGATGCAATAGCAAGTGCGTAGGCTCGATACCTCCATGTGGGAAGCTGACCGCCTAATTCGCGCGCGAGCAGGAGAAGTGCAACGCCTGGGATCACCAAGAAACTCAGGCCCGTCAACGATACGAACCCTGTCTTCGGGACCGCCAACGGTGTCAGGAACAGGAAGACACCATACGTCGCCGCGTAAGAGAACAACAGCTGACGCGTGTATTTGCCCGTCAACACGAGCGCTGCGACATAGAGAACAATCAAATCCATTGGATAATAAGATGCGGCCCAAGTTGCCGCCAGGTAGAACAACGCAAGGCCTGCAAGAATTGAGTATGCGATCGTACCACTAGAGCCTCGTCCCTTCTGATTTGCGCGGAGGAAGAAGATGAAGACCAAAACCATCAGGAGTATCCCGAGGGGTTCGTGTCGGAGGAAGCCTAGCGTCGTGCGGCTGATGTTGCTAGGATTCAGGGCCATGAACAATGCAGTCAACAGGCCTGCGCCGCGGCCCCAGAGGTCCTTGCCGAGGAAATAACATGCAATCGACGTGAGGGCTCCCGCAACGACCGGGAACAATACTGCTACGTCGAAAACAGTCGTCTGCACGCCAATGGCTTGCAAGAACTCGTAGACGGCGGCGACTGTGAAAGCGACTCCATAGAGGTTGCCCTGGGCCATGTTCATTCCCCATGGGTACCAGCTCAGCGTGTCGTGCCAACTGAACCATGAGAGAAAACCGTTCTTCACAACGTATTCAGCCATGCGCCATTGAAGATACGGGTCGAACTCCGACAAATAATAGCCGAACTTAAGCGGCAAAACGCGGACGACCAATGCTATGACGAATACGAGTGAAAGGACGATAGCCTCTAGAAAACGACCACGCGAGATCCCGGAAACGGCTTTGCGAATCGCACGCATTCTCTCTGCCAAGACTTCTCGGCCGATGTACGGTCCGAGAGATGATCGCAATCCCTTGAAGCGTGGCAAACTGTGGCACCCATGCGTTCATGCATCTAGATTCGTTCGCGGAAGCACCATTGTCAAACAGCACAAGCAGTTAAAGTTTGCCTGAATCTTGGAACAGCATTGCTATAGTAATGGACGGGTTTTCCTCAAGATTTTCTATTTCATTCGGCTAAACGCGATCGAACCGATCACGATCATTCCCGCAGAAAACGCGAGGAGCACGCCGAGATCCATCGCTACCGGAAAGGTTGATGCGCCGAGCATGATGCCCCTCATTCCGTCAACTGCATAGGTAACGGGATCCAAGATTGTAAAAACATGAAGCCACGGCGGCAAGTTGCTGATCGGGAAGAGAGCACCACTCAGGAAGAATAGCGGAAAGACGAGAAAACTGATAATTAGGTTGAAGCCTTCGGGGCTCTCCATTCGGGAGCCTATTACAAGTCCGATGCTCACGGTCGCGGAAGCAAGGATGAGCATGAAGACAATCGCGGCAAAGACCGTCAGCAGGCTGTAAGAAACGCCCAGAATTACACCGAAGGCCAACATTAGACCACCTTGAATGAGTGCGTCTGTGCATCCGCCCAGCATCTTCCCAGCGAAGATTGTCAGACGTGAGAGCGGAGCAACGAGCACTTCTTTGAAGAAGTCGATTCGCTTGTCCCAGACTATGTACAAGCCGAAGAATATTGAGGAGAAAAGGACTGTCATGGTGAGTATGCCCGGAAAGATGAAGACTTGATAGTTCGTCCCTCCCAAGGAAACGCTGGATCCCAGTCCGCCTCCGAAAACGACAATCCAGAGCAGTGGAGTGAAGAGCGATGAGATTATTCTGGACTTTTCTCGAAGGAAGACTTTGAACTCACGATACCATAACGCATACAAGCCCTCAAGTTCCGTCAACCTTTGCCCGACCTCGCTCTAACTGCTCGTTCGAAGAATCCTCCCTCCGCCTCGGCCTCTCTGATCTCGTGGCCAGTGTAGTGTAGAAAGACATCGTTCAACGTAGGGGTTCTCAGCTCAACCGACTCAACGTTTCCTACTAGACTGAGGATCTCTTGTAGATGTACGCTTGAGTCCTTGACAGTCAAAAGAACGAATCCGTCTGTCTGCTCAACTTTAACAACGTATTTCAGCTCTTTTATCGGGCTGAGGGTGGGATGCTTGATTCGAAGACGAATGATGTCGCCGCCTATGACTTGCTTCAAGCTTTCGGGGGTATCAAGTGCCACTATCCTACCGTCATCAATGATCGCAACTCTATCACACAGACGCTCCGCCTCGTCCATGTAATGAGTCGTGATGATGACGGTCACTCTTTCCTGATCCACCAGCCTTCGGATATATTGCCAGATATGTTCACGGGTTTGCGGATCAAGTCCCAGCGTCGGTTCATCCAGAAAGAGTATCTTCGGCTTGTGGAGTAGACCACGAGCTAGCTCGAGGCGGCGCCTCATACCGCCCGAGTAAGTCTTGACTAGGCTTTTCGCTCTATCCTCCAGGTCTACGAGCCGTAGTACTTCTATGATCCGTTGCTCCCGTATGGTGTTCTCAACGCCGAACATCAGCGCATGAAGATACAAATTCTCTCTGCCGGTTAGGATGTCGTCACTGCTGGGATCCTGAAAGACGATTCCGATGGATCTCCTTACCGCGTCGGGTTCCCGCAGTATGTCGTGCCGGTTGACCTTCGCCGTACCATCAGTAGGCTTGAGTAGCGTCGCGAGCATCGAGAGAGTTGTGGTCTTCCCTGCGCCGTTCGGTCCGAGCAGGCCGAATATTTCGCCTTCGCGTATGGAAAGGTTGACGTGATCGACGGCCATCAAGCGACCGAAACTCTTGGTTAGATTCAAGGTTTCGATGACCGCTTCACCAACGGGATGCCGGTGGGTCTCCATAGTAAGGCCGTCCATGATAGGTCACGAAAAGGCGTTTCCGCAAGTACCACTGGCATGATCTCTTAAGGGTTCCTTGAAATAAAGCGAAAACCTCAGCTTGTGAGTGATGCTTGTCCGAAAGAGTACGCTGAATTCTAGTTGCTATGAGCGGGATGGCCTTTTAAGAGATCAACATGGAAGCCAAAGAAGGCGCCCACTTCGATGAGAAGGGCGCACACACTACAAGAAAATCAAGTGGCCTTTTGACAAGTCAGTCGGCCGCCGACCTTCATGGAGACACTGCACCGGAGAGCTAGGAGGAGCGCGACCCCATAGTTCAGGCACAGCTAGAAACACAAGCTGTGCATCTTTGAAGGGCGAAGTTTTCGTCAAACATGAAGGTCGCGAATATCCGACAAGTTCCGGAGATGCGGTCCTCGTCCCTACAAATCAACTGCATCAGTTTCGAAGCGATGAATCGCCCTACCTGAAGTGTCCGTGCATCGCTCCTGCGTAGCTCCGCTCATACTAGCTGTTGCCTACATATCGCTGTCTCAATGATCCGATCATCATTCAAGTTCGTAAGTCGTAGGTAATAGTTGGCGACATCTAGTATGGCTTCAAGCGGCGCCATTCCGTTGAATTCCGAGCTTACAATCGCGACGTTGTGCCGCTCTGCCTCGAGCTTGAGCAGCTCGTAGACTCGGTAGAGTGGAGTCTTGGCGTAGTCGTAGATGCTCATTCCGATCTGTACCATATCCATCTGGGGGATATCCGCTGCCATCGCCCTAACGCCAACAAGACCCCCTTTCTTCTCGTGTAGTGCCCTAGCAATGTTCCTTCCAACGGCCAAGTCACGCGTTGCAAGATTTACGTTAAATCCCACCATGACCTTTCTCGCGCCCGTTATAGTTGCACCAGCTGTTGGATGAGCTCGGGCCGGACCAAAATCCGGTTTTCGATCAGGTTTCGAGATTCGAGCCTCCAATCCCTCGAACTCGCCCTCTCTTATCCAGTCGATGTCCTGTCTCTCTGGCGACGAGGCCGACTCGCCGTACAGGTATACCGGAACGCCGCAGGTCGTCGAGAATTCTTTGCCGAAACTTCTCGCCAGCTCTGAACAGAACTGGATCGTAGTGTTAGATATTGGAACGAACGGGACCACATCGACCGCGCCGAGTCGTGGATGCTGTCCTTTGTGTTTTCTCATGTCGATGAGTTCAACAGCCTTCACGGCTCCTTTCAGCATTGCTTGTACAAGGTTTCGGCCTTCCCCCGCAACCGTCACTACCAGCCTGTTATAGTAGTCATCGAACGAGTGATCAAGCAACAGGACTCCTTCCACGCCTCTTACGGCTTCGATTATCTCGTTCACAGTGAGGGGATCGGACGTGCTGAAATTCGGAACGCACTCGACAAGCTGACGCATCAAACAACGCCGGTCTTGTATCTGGAACGCTTCTCCTAAAAAGCGGGCTCTTTCAGCTGTTTCCAGAGGTCCTAACGATCTTACTCGCTAGACAGAGAACTCCTTCACGAGGGACAGTGTTTCTTCGTCCAGATTCTTCATCTTGCCGAGGATGTCCGTGAGTGGAATCTTGCACATCGCGTTACCGCGTAGGCACACCATCACGCCGAATTCTCGGTTCTTTACCGCTTCGACGGCAGCACCGCCGAGGCGAGTGGCAAGGACGCGGTCGTAGGCTGATGGTGCGCCGCCTCTTACTACGTGTCCCAGCACGACTGCACGTGTCTCGATTCCAGTGCGGCGCTCAATTTCTTTTGCCAGTAGATCCCCGATTCCGCCCAGCCGTACGTGGCCGAATTCGTCTACCTTCGTGGGATCGCCTGGAGGCGAGCCTTTGATGCCGCATCCTTCGCCGACAACCACCACCGAAGCCGTAGCACCCGACTCGTGCCGCTTCTTGAGAAAGGCCGAGACTTCCTCGAGGTCAAATGGTTGCTCGGGCACAAGGATGAGATTTGCGCCGCTCGCTACTCCCGAATACGCGGCGATCCATCCTGC
>Ga0129297_10001390_pt1 | contig 12212 bp, 12 predicted proteins | sample I18A1metaG_FD_94708 | JGI IMG/M metagenome (GOLD analysis project Ga0129297, IMG submission 94708) | Lake sediment bacterial and archeal communities from Gulf of Boni, Indonesia to study Microbial Dark Matter (Phase II) - ​I18A1 metaG | ecosystem: Environmental > Aquatic > Freshwater > Lake >... | reverse complement strand
TAGGCCGAGAGCGATTCGACGTAACGGCGCTGTCCCTCGGCATAGATGGTGTCGAAGGCGAGCGAGCTCTTGCCGGAACCGGAAAGCCCGGTGATGACCACGAGGCTTTCGCGCGGTATGTCTATGGAGATGTTCTTGAGGTTGTGCTCCCTCGCCCCCTTGATACGGATGACGTCCAGGCTCATATCAGGGTGATGTTGGTCGAACCGCACATGGGGCACACGACATCGAAGTCTTCACCGTCGTCGAGCTCGTCCTTTTTCTTGAGGATGTAATCTTCCCATCGGTAATCGCAGTCCTCGCAGGCGTAGCTCACCTCGATCTTGCGCAGGTTTTTCTTCTTCTTCCTGGCGGCGGCGTCGTCTTCCTCGAGATCGTCGGCCTCGTCCGCGTCCTCTTCCTCGGCCTCGCCTATCTCTTCGGCGATGTCGACTTCTTCGAATCCGGCCTCGCCGAGGTCTTCCTCGTCGATGAGTTCTTCCTCGTCGAAGTGCTCCTCGTAGTACTCGTCCTCGTACACTTCATCATCGTATTCTTTTTCGAAATCGACTGACATGTCATCACCTTGAATGGAAGAATATCATTGCGCTGCAGCGAGTCCACATGATACTTCCCTGTTTGCGCTACCCTCGCGCGCGGACCGGAAACGACCCTCGGGGATGCCCGCAATCAGAGGGTTTTCGAAGTCCCCTTATATAATAGCCGAAACGCGGAGCAAAAAAAATCCGTTTTTTGAATTATTATAAAAAAAATTCAGGCACCGCACGACGCTGCTCAAGTCCGTGACAAATCTAGCGAGCCGGTCTTTTTTTTGTCAAATTAATTGCCGAAAAAATTCAGGTTTTGTCCCGCCACGCTTTTTCGTAGGCCTCGATGTCGAACTTGCGCTCCAGGCCCCTCTCGTTCATGTACCTCACCTTGCCGAAAATGGCGCGCTCCGGCCACGGCCGGTCATGCTTGCCAAAGCACCACGCCACTCCGGCGAACCCGTTCGCATCGCGGCCGTCAAGCTCCCACCGGTTGTTGAGCGCGAGCGCCGTCTCGAACGCCCCGGCGGGGTGCGCGCTCCACTCAAGTATCTTTTTTCCCCAGTACATGCGCATGTAGCCGTGCATATGGCCGGTTGCGCGCATCTCGCGCTGCGCCGCGTTCCAGTAGGGGTCATGGGTTTGTGCGTTCTCAAACTCTTCGCGGGTGTACAGGGAATACCGCCCGTCGCGCTCATGCTTTTTCAGGCTTTCCCGCGCCCACTCGGGCAGGCAGGAGAAATCATCATAGCGTCGGTTGTAATAAACGAAGTTCACCGCGAGCTCCCTGCGCACCACCAGCTCCTCGATGAACGCGTCCAGGCCGGGAGAATTACGCTTCATGGCCTCGAGCGCCACGAAGAGCGGGGAGATCTGCCCAAAGTGAAGGTAGGGGCTCAGGCGCGACACGCACCCCAGCGACGGATCGCTGCGATTGACACCGTACCTGTCCATGCGCTCCTCGATGAAGGATGCGAGCAGTCGCTCCGCCGTGCCTGCACCCCCGATGCAGTGCGATACCGGCCAGACGCTAGAGTCGGCCCCCAACGACGCTACCGCCTTACCGGGGTCAGAGCCCTTCCAGGCGGAAAAGCGCAAACCCAGGGAGTCGTGTTTCACGTTCCGGGCCGCGAGCGGGACCAGGTAGTTCGCAAGCGTTTTCCTGATCTTTGGCCTGAGCGTTGCGGCTGAGTATTCCTCCCTGGGAGACGCCTCCGCGACGGGAACCACGACATCGCTCTCGACCTGCACCAGCGGACAGTCGAGGCGGTCCGCAACCCCCGCACGCCATGCCCTCTGCACCCCAAGATACCCCCTGTCGGTGACGACGAGCGATGCGTTTTGCGCCATGCGGGTTACGCCCTCGGACGGCGTCTCCATCCGGATGACTAGCTGTATGCCGCGCGCCTCGAGCCGCTCCTCGTTTCAATGAGTCCCTGGAGCATGAAATGCAGGTTCCGCGCGTTTGCCCCAGGGAAAAGCGTCGTACAGCCAACGTATGCCACTGCCGGGAGACCAAGCTCGTTCGCGCGCTCGATCGCAAACTCGAGCGCATGGTTCCATTCGGCTCGCTGCGACTGCGGCATCCAGTACAGGACAAAGCGCCCCCTGCGTACGGGGCGCGCGTTCAGAGCCTGTATGCGCGTCGGTTGTATCACGTTCACCATCCCCTGGCGGAGCACGTCGGCCATACTCCAAATCGAAAGGCACGTGAATGATAGCCGCTCGGTCGATGGGGGTAAAGTGTTTTCTCCGGCGCAGTCATAACGCCTGGAGAAGAGGCTTCACCATGACTTGACAGGTCGATCGGGCCCATGCCAGAATCATCCTTGCCGGCAAAACCATGGAGGACGGCCGATGGACTACCAGGACTACCTGAAGGAAGAACATGACTACCATGCTCGGTTCGCGCGTTACAATCGCCGGAAACTGGGATTTTTCAAGCGGTATTTCAGGCTCTACCACCGGCTCAAGGTGAAGGGACTGGAAAACATTCCCGAAGGCCCTGCGATCATCGCCCCCAATCACAGCGGCGGCTATGATCTGGATATCATGTCGCTCATGTATTTCGCGCATCCCGCGCGGGAGATACCCGTGCTCATCGCGTATGAATGGCATTTTATCAGCAGCGCCTGGGGCCGATACTACGTGGGCGGGGGCATTCCCCTGTGGCTGCGTGGCGGAATCCGGCATGAGTATATCGATCCCTACCTCCTGGAAGGCGGCTCGCGTTACCCGGGGCTGGTATGCATCTTTCCCGAGGGAAACTCAAGCTCGATATGGAAGCGAAAGGAGATCGGGCCCTTCTACCCTGGCGTAGTCAGGCTCGCGATCCGTTACCGGGTGCCCATTGTTCCCGTTGCCATGATCGGGTTTGATACTGCCTCCCCCATATTCAAGGAAATCATGCGAGACCATCGCACCCCTGATGTTGTCATGCTTCCCTTCACTCTCCCTGTGTCGCTCACTATTGATTTTGGAAAGCCCTTCGAGCTTTCGGAATTATATGCGGTAAAAATTGGCAGGGAAGAAGAATTCACCATCGCAAACGAGATCGTGAGGCCGCGCGTCGCGGACGTGATCCGGAGGCATCGGCCGGTTTCGCTTCCTCCATGGAAAAAGCCTTGAACGGAACAGACGATTTGATGCCAGGGGGAGGGGTCAGAGCCTTTTCCTGAAAAGACCTGGTAAAGGAGATCCAGTTTTCCTGAATCCGGTGTAAAAAATTTTCCGGGGTCAGAGCCTTTCTTTTCTCAAACTCAGTTTATAAATCGTATACAGAATATGCGCAGAGAATCACTTTCTGGATACAACTGAATGCCAAGACCGCTCCGCCGCTGCATGCCGGAAACCACCTATCATGTATATTCTCGTTGCATCGAGTGGAAACCGCTCATGGCTGACTGCGAAGCCAGGAACTTGATGCTACACACGCTGAAACGCACACAGCACAAATACTGTTTCGACCTGGTCTTTTACGAAATCATGGACAGTCATTTCCACATGGTCATCAAAACACTCACCGGTGAGGCGACGATTTCCAGGATTATGCAGTATTTCAAGGCGCGCTACGCCGAATCGTTCAACCGAAGGGTGAAGCGGATCGGCCCGTTCTGGAATGAACGATTCAAGGACACTATAGCGGATGAAGCAGCAGACCCTCATGGTTTTGTACTCAAACTGTTATGGTATCTTGCGTATAATCCTGTAAGGAATAAAATGGTGTCTGATCCACGGGACTATCGCCACGGATCCCTCCGGCACTACCTTGGTTCGAATAAACAGGCAGAACCACGGATAACCCCTCACGCGACGTTTCTTTCATTAGGATTCACAAATGAAGCCAGGATTCGGAAGTTTTTACTGGTTGAAAGGGAGTACCTTAAAAGCGGCCACCGATGGCATAAGGCACTTCGGAAGGGTCAGAGCCCTTGACATGGCAAAATGGCGGCGCCAGTCGCAGGCAAACCCCGCAGCGCCAGAAACCACCGTGAATTACCTTATAAGCCGCATCACCACGTCAGCGTTCAGGTTCGAATGGGCGCGTACTTCTCCGCCGGTTTTGTCGAGCGCCGCCGATACGCTTCTGAGCGCATCATCAGCCCTGGAACCGTCGGCCATGTTGCTCGCCACGATGTTTTCGACCTCTATCTGGAGGCGGGTAATTCTTGACACATCCGCGCGGATGTTCGTCTGGACCTGTTCCCGCTTCAGCTGGAGGACCGACTGGGTAGGCTCCTCACCCAGGAACTCCTTTAAAATCTTCCCGCCCTCATACATCGACGACTCCAGGATTTGGCGGGTTCCCTGCCCCCCGTTGGCCATATCCCTTTCCAGGAGATCTATACCGTTTCGCAATACCTGGCTTTTCGTGAGCGCGGACTGTAAATCTTTAAGCTCGAGCTGGATGGAATCCAGCCTGCTGTTCACCCGGTTTCCTATTTCGACGGAATCGCTGCGTAACTCACCGCGCTTTTTGTTGCCGCTCTCCTCGCCGTCGATCTGGCGCTCGCTCGTTATCCTTTTTGCAGAACCCAGAATCCCATCAATGGAAACCTTCATGATACACCCTCCGTTGTGCGCGCGTCAGCACAGTTTACCATTCCCCTGTATTGTAGAGAGAGCGAGGGTTTTTGTCAAATAAATATTTTTATGCGACATAATAAAAATCGGGGTGGCCGAGCGGCATGAGGCGGTACCGCTGAACCCGGCTCCTGAAACGGGCACGAATGGGCGGGGCCTCGTTACACTACCTTTTTGTCCATCTTTTCCATGCGCAGGGAAACAACCTTGGAAACGCCTGGCTCCTCCATCGTCACCCCGTAGATCGATTCGCCGATGCGCATCGTCTTCTTGTTATGACTGACAATGACGAACTGCGAGGTCTTCGCAAACTGCTGGAGCATCCGGATGAAACGGCCGATGTTCTCCTCGTCGAGCGGCGCGTCTATCTCGTCCAGGAAGCAAAACGGCGAGGGCTTTACCATGTAGGTGGCGAACAGGAGCGCGATCGCCGTGAGCGCCCTCTCGCCTCCCGACAGGAGGTTGATGCTCTTGGGCTTTTTCCCGGGAGGGCGCACGAAGATCTCGATCCCGCTCTCGAGCACGCTTTCCGGCTCCGTAAGCTCAAGGTTTGCGGTTCCCCCCTCGAAGAGCTGCTTGAATATTTCCGAAAAGTTTTTCTGGATCTGCATGAAGGTCGTGAGGAACATGTCCATCGAGGTCTTGTTGATGTCCTGGATTACCGACACGATGTCTTCCCGCGCCTTCTCGATGTCCTTGCGCTGGTTGATGTAATAATCGAAGCGCTTCTTGAGGTCCCTGAATTCCTCGATGGCCAGGTTGTTGATGGGCCCCAGGTCCTGGATCTTTTTCTTGAGGTCCTGCATGTTCTTCTGGATTGCCGGGAGCTGCGAATCGTCCGCCTGCACGCTCTTCATTTCGGCGAGCTTTTTTTCGTACTCGGTCCAGAGGTATTCCTCGATCGAATTTATGCGGAAGATAATCTCCACCATACCGCGCTCAATCTCGCCTATCCGGTCATTGACCCTGGCGAGGCTTTCGGTGTCCTTGCGCGACACGTCCTTGCGGTTCACGATCTGCTTCTCGATCTCGCCCCGCTTTTCATTGCACTCGGCGATTTTTTTGCGGAGGGTCTCGCTCCGCTCGTTAAACTCGACGAGCCTGCTCTCCATCTCCTCAATCTCGCCCCTGAGCGCCGTGATGGCCTCCTCGGAGCGGGCGAGGTCCTGCCGGTGCGCGTCTATCTGCGCCTGGACGTCGCTCGCCTGGTGCGCGAGCGACTTGAGGTGCTTCTCGATCCAGTCGTTCTCCTTTTCGTTTCCGGAAAGGTCCTTTTCCAGCTTCATGATCATGCCGTTGATGTTTTCGACCTCAGCCTGCTCGTTGCGGATGAAGTCCTCGAGCAGCACGATATCCGCGTTGAGCGAATCGTTTGAAGACATCGTCTGAGTGATCCTGCCGTCGAGCGATTCCTTTTCGGCATGGACGCCGGTCTTGTCGAAGAGGATGGAGCGAAACCCGTCCTCGAAGCTTTCGAAGAGCGCAATGTCGCCCTTGAGCGTCTCGAGATCGATCGAGGTCATGACCCCGCGAGCCTCGTCGATGAGCCCGAGATCCAGGTTGTGGAGCGCGCCGCGGAAGGCGTTTTCAAGCGCCTTGATCTCATCGCCTATGCGCGCACGGACGCGCTGCCGCTCGTCCTCGGAGCCCGCGAGCTCGGCCTTTCGCTTCTCGATCGCGTCCACGAGCTTTTTAATGACGCGCTCCAGGCTTTCCCTGAGCGTTTTAAGCGAGTCCTCGTTTTCCTTGATCTGCCTGCGGTCCTGCTCAATGCGGTCGCGGGATGAGTGGATGGACTGGATCTTCTTCTTGCGCATGTCATAGATGGAGGTGAGCCGGTCGCGATCCTCCTGAATCTTGCGCCGGATCTCGACGCCCGACTGCTCCGTCTTCTTTCGCTCCTCGTTCAGGCGCGCGAGGCTTTCCTCCCGCTCGGCGATGTTCTTCTCCACAGCGGCGCGCCGGGCCATGGTCTCCTCTATGCGGGTGCGGTTCTTTTCGCTGCGGTCGTCGATGTCCTCGACCTTGATGCGATAGGTGTGCAGCTTCTTGTCGAGTTCGAATATCTCCAGCTGGATGTCGTTCTTGTATTTCTCGTCCTTCTCGTTTTCGGCGCTCACCACGCTCACCCGGGCGGAGAGGTCCTCACGCTCCTTCTTGAGGCGCTCCAGGTCCTCCTCGATCTTTTTGCGGCGTCGCGATTGCTCGGCGTACTTTAAAAAATTCAGGCGGATGTCGAACTCCTTGAACTCGCCCATGAGCCCCAGGTAGACCTTGGTCTTTTCGGCCTGCTTCGCTTTTAAATCCTTTTCCCGCTCTATCTCGCGTATGATGTCGTTGATGCGCTCAAGGTTGGTGCTCGTCTCTTCGAGCTTGCGCAGGCTTTCCCTCTTCTGGAACTTGAACCGCGAGATGCCTGCGGCCTCCTCGAAGATGTAGCGCCTGTCCTCCGCGCGGGTGGAGAGGATGAGGTCCATGCGCCCCTGCTCCATGACGGAATAGGCGGACTTCCCTATGCCCGTATCCATGAAAAGCTCCTCGATGTCCTTGAGGCGCACGGGAGACTTGTTGATGAGGTATTCTGATTCCCCGTCGCGGAACACCCTGCGGGTGACCGTGACCTCCTCGGAATCCAGGGCGAGCACGCGGTTCGCGTTGTCGATGGTGATGCTCACCTCGGCGAGCGAAAGGGGCTTGCGCGAGTCGGTGCCGGTGAAGATGATGTCCTCCATCTTCTCGCCGCGGATGTTCCTGGCCTGCTTTTCCCCCAGCACCCACTTGATGGAATCGACCACGTTGGACTTGCCGCAGCCGTTGGGGCCCACGATCACCGTGATTCCCGGCTCGAACACGATGGGGGTTCGCTCGGCGAATGATTTGAACCCGAATATTTCCATGGACTTGAGAAACATGTTCACCCGGCCTGGTGCGCTCGTTATTTTTCGTGTTTCTTATTTCAGGCTCGACAGGGCCCTGAAGAAGGGGGTGCGCCGAACGCGGGGCGCGGCGTGCTCCGCTCCCGCCTGCGCGTCTTTATCGAAATAAGATTAGGTGCTTGCATAAGGCGGGTGCGCCCATTAGGCAAGTAGAATTTTGGGCCCTCAGAGGTTTTTTAACGGGCGAAAACAGTCCTTCGCCGGCCGTCACCCGCCGCCATCGTCGAACCCCACCCTGCTGCGCGCGCCATAGAGTTTCATGAGCCCAGACGCGGCCTCCGATGGGGATTCAATCAGCACCTCGATGGCATTACTAGGGCATAGCGACGCGCAGCGTCCGCAACCCTTGCACAGGGAGTCATCGATGCGGGCTCTGACCCCGTTTGACAGGATCGCGTGAGCCATGCAGGAGCTTTCGCACGCCCCGCATCCGGTGCAGGAATCCAGGACCCTCACCGTGACGCCGGGAAGCCTGAATGTGTTTTCAATGAAGCCGGTTGAGATACGCTCACTGATGATGCGGCGCACCGTGCAGCAGCAGTCGCAGCAGAAACAGATGTTCATCATGCGCCGGTAGGGTATGCCCCACATCCACGCGTCAAAGCTGTTGTGCACCACGAGCGGGAAGAGCCCCTCCCCGAGCGCGCCCAGGGCATGGCGCACCGCTTCGTCGGCGGTGACCCGGCTGCCCAGACCAGGGTCCAGGTCCTCCACCGCGTCCCCGAGCAGCAGGCACCCGGTCGAGACCGGGTGCTCCCTGCAGCCCTCGCCCCTGCGGCAGAGGCACTCGCGCATGATTGCCACGTGCGACGCGCTCCGGATGAGCGGCTCCAGGACCGCCATCGGCAGCACCACGTGGGCGCCGGTTTCGAGGCGTGCATTCACCGGTATTACGTGGCCGGCCGTGGTCAGGGCTGAATCCCTGCGCGTGAAAATGCGCCAGCGCTCGAAGGGCCGTGTGAGCCTGCCCAGGAGCATAATTACACGGTAACGGAGGTTCCTGTATCCCATGACGACAACTCCCCTGTGGTACGAACGATCATTGTCGAGGGGCGAAAAGTCAACCAGTAATGAATACGCCCGCCTCCCGTCAAATGGTTGACCGGTGATGGTCGATTCCGTATACTGTAATAGTAAAATCCGGGAAACAGCAAATCTGAACGGCAGTCATGCAGGTCAATCGCCTGGCGGCCGACGGGGACCCAATGAAACCTTCATCCTCCAATTCGACGCGCACGACACGAAGGCTTGCATCCGCGACACTGTGCCTTCTGCCCGTCCTGCTCACCGCCTGCGCGGGAACGAAGCAGCGCGTCTACAAGCTCACCGACACCTACTCCTGCGGTCCGGACCGGAAGATCGAGACGCAGGACCGCATCGAGCGCGAGACCACCTACGCGGTGTACTTCAGGCTCAACCGGGCCGAGGAATGCATCCGGGTAAGCATGAGCTCGCAGAAGAGCGGCCAGGAAAACATTTTCCTGAAGGAAAAAGACCTCCCCATGTTCTTCATCGTCGAGAAGGCCATCGACGTGAGCAAGCTCGCCGTCCCTGGACAGAAGTACATGTTCTCCGAGCTGGGGCGGAACTACGACGTGAATTTCAAGCCCCGTCGCGACATGGAGATATGCTCCCAGGAGGATTCCCCCATCAAGAAGCTCGACGCCTCGGTGTACCGCATCAGGTTTTCGGCGCTCGGTCCCGAAACCTTCGAGCTGTTCACCTCGGTGTTCACGAACGCCGGGCAGGCGGTAATTTATGACGACCCGGACGCGGCGTTCAAATGAAGCACTACGAGTACCTTGAGTCGGAAGACAGCTACGAGATGGCGGAGGAATGGCTGCGGCGCAGGGACCTCGAGAAGGCGGAGTTCTATTTCAAGAGGGCCATCGAGCTCAATCCCAATTTCATCTGGTCCTACGTGTCGCTCGCGCGCATCTACGCACGGAGGAAAGATTTTTCCAGGGCGGTGCAGGTATTGAAGAAGGCGTCAAAGGCCGACCCGGAGTTCCACAGGCTCCACTACCTCATGGCGAAATACGCCTACAAGGCCGGCGACTATCCGCACGCGCTCAGGCACATCGACCACGCGATCGCACAAAGCGCGGAACCGTTGTATGTCAAATCCCGACAGGTGATTGAGGACGGATCCGGAAAGCGCGGTTGATTATCCCGGTTTTTCCTTGACGGAACGGGCAATGATTTATATATTTTCCGTAAGTTATGCCTGCATCACGTCACCTCACCTGTACAGTGCGACGATGAGCGCGGGACAACAACAGACAGTTTCAAAATCGCGAAGCACAAACATCAACCTACTGCGGAGGAGAAAATGAAAAAGCTGGTAGTGGTACTCGCGGTACTGGGAATTATATTCCTTGCTGCAGACGCATCGTTCGCGCGCGGAATCGGGATCAAGGGCGGATACGCGGTAATGGCGGATAATTACAAGGATCTGGATGTTGACGATACTCCCTATTTTGGCGTATATTTCGATGCGGGGAATTTCCTGTTCAACAACCTCAAGTTCAAACCGGGTCTTGACTACCTGACACTGAAGGGGCCCGGCCAGCAGGACGATGCCGATGTGTGGGGCATCCACCTCGACTGGTACTGGCACTTCCTTGGCCAGAGCGCGATCAGCCCGTTCCTGGGTTTTGGCGCCGCGCTGAATCTGTATGATTTCCAGAGCGACTATGAGGATTCCGACGCCGGACTCGAAGGGTTCGCGGGCGTAGAGTTTGCAATATCGGGTCCCTTCTCGCTTATGATCGAAGCCCGTTATGTAATGCACGACATAGCCACGAGAGAAGACAACATGTGGAAGCTCGGAGTGGGCATCCAGTACAATTTCTAGTCAACGCACCGCAAGGGCGCTTGATCAGCGCCTGTCGCCGGTAAAGCCGTCCCAGCGGGGCGGCTTTACTGTTGTTCGACTAGGCCTTCCTCTTCCTGTCGAAGTCCGACCGGCTGAAGAGCGATACCACGCCAACCCCCGTCGCCTCGATCGCCTCGCGCCCTCCCTCTTCGCGGTCGATCACGACCGCCGCCCTGATCACCTCCAGGCCCGACTCGCGCATGCGCTCGATGGCGGTGATCGTCGATCCGCCGGTGGTAATGACGTCGTCGATCACCACGACCTGCTTCACGCCCTCGAGCACGCCCTCGATCCATTTCTGCGTGCCGTGCTTCTTGGGCTCCTTGCGGACTATAAGCGGCTTGATTATCATCCCCTCGCGAAACGCCTCCAGGCTCGTCGCCAGGGCGATCGGGTCGGCGCCCAGGGTGAGCCCGCCGCACGCCTGGCAGCCCAGGTCGCGTATGGCCTGGAACATGAGCTTCCCGGTCAGGGTGCATCCCTCCGGGTCCAGCGTGGTCGCCTTGCAGTCAAAATAGTAAAAGCTCTCGCGCCCGGACACGAGCTTGAACGGCGGATTTTCCCGGTATATGAACGTTTTCGTAAACAGTATGTCGAGCAGCCTCTCGCGATCGGTCATTTTGTTTTCCTCAAATTTATTTAGTTTCTCAAACCAAGCTTTTTTCCGCAGGCGCTTTTCAAGGGGGATGATGAGATGGAGGGGGATGGAAGAGATAAAGACATGGATTTTATATGCCCTTTAACAATCCATGCCTCTTCTCTTTTTGCCCCCTTCGGGGGTGCGGGGGGAGATTTCATCTCTTCCATCTCATCAATCCCCGAATCTCCCTTCCCCTGCGTACCCGCTATAAGTTTCCAATTATCGATATTTTCACGCAAGCCTTTTCATTCTTTCTTCCTGTACTTTTCCGGCCAGAGCCGCTCGAGCCGCTCGCGGATCGCCTTCTCGCTTCCCTCGGCCGAGGGCCGGTAGAACACGCGGTCCGACAGCTCGGGCGGGAGGTAATTCTCCCTGACGAAATGTCCCTCGAAATCATGCGGATACCGGTATCCCTTCGAGTAGCCCATGTCCTTCATGAGGCTCGTGGGCGCGTTCCTGAGGTGAAGGGGTATCTGGACCGAGTGCTCCCTCGCGAGGGCCCGCGCCTCGTTCAGCGCCACGTATGACGCGTTGCTTTTTGGGCACGACGCAAGAAAGGTCGCGCAGTGCGCGAGTATGATCGCGGCCTCGGGCATGCCTATGTTCTGGACGGCGAGCAGCGCCGACGTGGCTATGGAACCGGCCTGGGGCGAGGCGTTTGACACGTCCTCTGACGCGAATATCACCATCCGCCGCGCTATGAACACGGGGTCCTCGCCCGCCTCCACCATGCGCGCGAGGTAATACACCGCGGCGTTGGGGTCAGAGCCCCTCATTGACTTGATGAATGCGGAGATCGTGTCGTAGTGCCGGTCCCCCGCCCGGTCGTAGTAGACCACGCTGTCGCGCACCGCCTCGTCCATGATATCCGCAGTGATCACGCCGTCCTGCGACAGCATGGCCGACTGCTCGAGTATGTTGAGCATCCTGCGCGCGTCACCCTGGGCGATTGCCGTGAGCTTTTTCCGGAGGTCGTCGTCGATGCGCACGTTCATGGCAACGAGTGTTTCGTCCGTCTCGAGCGCATGAACGAGGATGGCAGAGAGGTCCCCGGGTTCGAGCGGCTTCAGCCTGAGCACCCGCGCACGCGACAGGAGGGGCGCGATCACCTGGAAGGACGGGTTCTCGGTGGTGGCGCCAATGAGGAC
>Ga0129297_10001389_pt1 | contig 12223 bp, 10 predicted proteins | sample I18A1metaG_FD_94708 | JGI IMG/M metagenome (GOLD analysis project Ga0129297, IMG submission 94708) | Lake sediment bacterial and archeal communities from Gulf of Boni, Indonesia to study Microbial Dark Matter (Phase II) - ​I18A1 metaG | ecosystem: Environmental > Aquatic > Freshwater > Lake >... | reverse complement strand
GGCTAGCACGTCAAGCGCGTTCATGTGGATCTTTGACGGCTCTAGAACCTCCCCTCTGGAGTGGTTAACTATCACAGAGGATTCGAGTATGTCGTCGGCCCAGGTTGCGATTATGCACCCCTTAGACTCGGCTTCGACCCTGTGTCCGCTCCTCCCAATTCTTTGGATTAGACGGGTGGCCTGTCGAGGGGACATGTACTGGATGATAAAGTCTACAGAGCCAACATCGATTCCTAATTCAAGTGATGAGGTACAGACCACGCCTCGTGTCGTTCCTTGTTGAAAACTCTCCTCAACCTCTTCACGTACTTCTCGAGAAAGCGATCCATGGTGAACCTTGACTGGGATGCCAGTACAGATCGCCTGGATCTGGGCGCCGAGGGCCTCCGCATGCTCTCGGGTGTTTGTGAAGACAAGGCATGACTTATGCTCGGTTATCATCTGGCACATCCTTCTCACTCTAGCTACCGAAGCAGAAGGGACACCAAGCTCCGCCGCTTTCTCAACGTCGGTCTTGGATGGCGTCAAGTACTCGATGCCGACCTGAAGCCTTTTCAAATCTGCAGACTTGATCACTTGGACATCCTGTTCTGCTCCAAGAAAGTTAGCCACGCTTTCTACATCGCCGATCGTAGCCGACAAGCCTATCCTCTGGAACAGCTTTCCCGTAATTTCCTGAAGTCTCTCAAGAGCGACCGAGAGCTGAACCCCCCTCTTGTCGGTAACAAGTTCATGGATCTCATCCACTATCACCCATCGTACACTCTTGAGATGGACTCTCATCCTCTTGCCCGGTAGAATCGCTTGGAGCGTCTCAGGCGTAGTGATTAACATATCAGGTGGAAACTTTGCTTGGAGGGCTCTCCTGCTTGGAGGCGTATCTCCATGCCTAACCTGAATGTCGATGTCTATCTCTCGTCCCATCTCGGAAAGTCTTCTTAGCAGGTCTCGGTTCAACGCTCTGAGAGGAGTAACATAGAGGATTGAGATGCCACGGCTTCTCTCGGTGGCCCTTGCAGAAAGAAAGAGGTCGAGCACAGGCAGTAGAGCTGCATACGTCTTGCCTGTACCTGTGGGAGCGATTACCAGCGTGTTTCTGCCGCTAAGTACGGCGGGTATAGCCAGCTTCTGGACTTCACTAGGGACGGTTACCTGTTCCTTCTCCAGCCTATTTCTAATCGGCTTCTTGAGAAGAGAGAAGGCATCGTCCGACATTCGGTTTCAGTTCCTCATGAGCCAAACGACTGTTGGAACGATCTACACACCAACGGATCCGGTTAGTAGAGTTCACCCTGGCAAGGCAGGCTCGGGTATAAAGGAACTAAAGTACGCATGGTCATTTCGTGGACAGGCGATCTGCAGTCGACAGTCTTCTAAGTTTTCTCCACTCTCTCATAGGCAATGTGAGCGAAGAGCAACAGTACAGTAACGAATACTAGAACCATGATCGCCATCTGGAGAAGTGCGTAGAACTCCTCAGGTGTCAACCTGTTCCCCTCGAATCGGATCGATAAGATGCTTCCCTCTGTTTAAAAAAGATACCTTCTACTCCTCAGCCTCGGAAGGCCTTTCCAACCTCCACTTTTCCGTTATCCGATCGTAATCGCTGTCTCGCAACTTGAATTCATTATAGCGTTTCAAGTTATCAGCAATCTTCTGAGCGATTATGTGATAACAGACTTGTCTCTTGAAACCCATCACTCTAAAAAAGAAGTCGTTGCAGTTACAGAAATTCGTTTCAGGCATTACCTGGTACTCTCCAGATCTACCCTTGACCGTCCAGACAACTCTTCGACTTGGAAAGAACACGTACTTGTTTACCGATCTATCCTTAACTATTCTGACGGCTCTTTCGAACCTCTTCCTAAAACTTGGATGCAGTCTCAAACTTCGTTGGCTAGGCATCCTACCTGTCTTCAGTATTCTGCTGCAGATCCTCCCCAAGACCTCTAGTTCTTTCATGTGAGATTTGGACATCTGCAGCAGTCTCTACGAGTTTAACTGAAGTTGCTACGCGAGAGCCAAGGTAAAAATGTTTAACATGAGTTCTTGAAGTGAAGTTACGCAGCTCCTGGCTACCTCAGCGGTGAAGCGAGAGATGCAGCCAATCCTAGAACCGGTCAGCCCATACCCAGCACTACTACTAAGAGGCTCGAACGACCGGATACTCGTAATAGCTGACCTCCACATAGGATGGGAGGTCGCCCTTTCCCAGCAGGGGATACATATCCCGTCGCAAACCCCCAAGCTGCTTCAGAAGCTTGCAGGGGCCGTCCAAGCAGCGTCGCCTACAGAGTTAGTGATATTGGGTGATGTCAAACATGCGGTCGCCAAGGTTCCGCCTGAGGAATGGAGAGACGTACCCGAGTTCTTCGAGAAGGTATTGAGACTGGTTCCAGTGGTTAAGGTGGTGCCTGGAAATCATGATGGAAACTTGGAGCCTCTAACTCCTAGAAACGTCATGATCTTGCCGTCCTCCGGAACTAAACTGCTCGGGGATGTGGCGGTTGTCCATGGCCATGCTTGGCCTTCACCTGACCTGCTAGGTTGTTCAACCTTGGTAATGGGCCATGTTCATCCTGTAGTAGTATTCTCCGACCCGTTGGGGTTTAGAGCGATTAAGCAGGTGTGGGTGAAGGCCGAGTGTGATGGAGCGAGGCTAGCCCGTTCTCTTCTGATGCGTATGAGCGTCAAGATCAATCGTCCCGTAGAAGAAGAGTTCAGGGGACGTTTCAAGACCGAACTCAAAACTTCAAGATCTATCATAATGCCGTGCTTCAACGATTTTATCGGAGGGCAGTCTATGAATAGGAAAGGGTCCTGGGATAGGTCAAGGCTCCAGGAAGAGTACATAGGGCCGATACTCCGTTCACAGAGCGTTGACATCGAGAACTCAGAGGTTCACATGCTCGACGGGACATTTCTTGGAAGCGTAAGGCAACTGAGAGTCTTCGCTTGAATTTGGAAGAAACAATTTTAACGCGAATATCTTCTTTGAGAGGGCGTGGGGCCGTAGTCTAGCTTGGTTAGGATACCTGGCTCGGGGCCCTTTAGGCGTGAACCCAGGAGGTCGTGGGTTCGAATCCCACCGGCCCCACCATATCACTGAAGCTTGTGATAAGCGAAATCTCTCCTCGTTGCGGTGATGGTTGCCGATCGTAAGTCGCGAGGTTAAAGAGATGGGATCCAAGAGTAGGACGCCATCGATCAACTTTTAATAATCGTCCTAGGAGCCATGGAACCAGCTGAGTTCATGCAGTTTAATCAGAAGGCCTACCGGAATGTTGCCGATAGCAAACGTTTTTGGAATCAAGATAGAGCCGCCTTGGAGATGCGAGTATATGAAGAGACCATTATCTTAGATCAGTCGAAAATGGACCGACGTTACCCGGCAATTGGAGAGATGACTTCCGAGCATGGAACAAATAGGCGACCAGAAGCAGTTCCGCAGGTCCGGGCCGGAAGACAAAACGCAAATACTTTTCTATGTCTTTGTCAGAGGTCGTGAGTTGTCTCTAAAATGACGGAAGCGATCTCGAAATCCAAGCACAAAGTGAAGATTGTCAAGAACGTCATGATACCTATGAGAGACGGTATCCACCTAGCTGCTGACCTTATCATGCCAGATACTGAAGGAAGATTCCCTGCTCTGATCGAGTATTGCCCCTATAGAAAGGACGATCTCACACTCGTGGAAAACGATATCCACTATTTCTTTGCTGAAAGGGGATATGTTGACGTACGGCTAGACGTTCGAGGAACAGGTTCATCGGAAGGATATTCTACTGGGGAATATTCTTCAGACGAGATAGAGGATGCTCAAGAGGCCATTTATTGGCTCGCCAAACAGAAGTGGTGTACCGGAAAGGTGGGCATGTTTGGTTGGTCGTATTCTGGACAGACGTCGATGATCGCTGCAATGAACGCTCCAGAGCCTTTGAAGGCAATTTCATGCGCATTCTTCGCCGATGACCGGTACAAGGCCGACTGCCATTATGTGGGAGGGTCAGTGATGCCATGGGTCGATCATGCGTTGTACGGACCATTCATGATTTGCAACAAAACGCTACCTCCTTATCCTGAATATAGTGGCGAGAAGTGGATCGAGCTTTGGAGAGAGCGGTTAGAGAAGACGCAACCCTGGACTCTTACGTGGCTGGAGCATCGACTGGACGAAAAATTCTGGCATTCAGGATCTGTCAGCTATTATTACGATAGAGTGAAAGCAGCCACCTTCATCATAGATGGTTGGAGGGATGGGTACCCTGGCCCAGCAATAAGAATGTATGAGAACATAAAGAGTCCGAAGAGACTTCTCATTGGCCCGTGGCTGCACAATCGACCTGACGTGGGAATCCCAGGCCCGAGAATTCATATCGCACATGAGATGCTGCGCTGGTGGGATTACTGGCTTAAGGGAATTGAGACTGGAGTGACCAAGGAGCCTCCGATATCGCTTTATGTACAGAAGTTCGACAAGCCGGCAGGCACCAGAGATCAAACCTCAGGCTTTTGGCGATACGAGAAAGAATGGCCGATCAAGAGAAGGCAGGAGAAGATACTGTATCTTCATGAGGGAGGTCGGTTGAGTGAAGAAAAACAAAAATCACATGAAAGTGTGAAGGAGAGCTACGATTACAAACCTCATGTCGGCGTATTCGGAGGAGTATTCAGCGCAACACCACCCCATCTACTTCCGATGGATCAGAGATGGGAGGAAGCTTACTCACTGAATTACACTACTTCTCCTCTTGAAGATGATATTGAGGTAACGGGTTTCCCGAAGGCAACTCTTTACGTCTCTTCGACTGCCAAGATAGCAGCGTTCGTGGTTAGGCTCAGCGATGTAGCACCGGATGGTACTTCGGCTTTGGTCACGAAGGGCGTTCTCAATGCAACGAGAAGAGATTCATTCGAGAAGCCGGAGGCTCTCTTACCTGGAAAGGATTACGAACTAAACATAGAGTTAGGTCCGACTAGCTGGCTCTTCGAGAAGGGACATCGAATCAGAGCATCCATCTCAAGCTCGGACTGGCCTAACATGTGGCCAACTCCAGATCAGGCAACCAACTCAATTTACTTTGGTGTATCAAGATCGTCAAGGATAATTCTCCCGATCATACCGCAAAGAAAGGAGAAGGTCCTAGAACCAGAATATTTGCCTCCAGTCTCGCTTCCTCTCCCCGCGGATACCAGCCGTATCCCAGACGATTTCTCGCTCACTTATGACCTATACAAGAAGCAAATAACCATGCGGTCGACATCTCACATGCTCGGCTACTCAGTTAGACTAAGGGACATTGGTGCGGAAATATCACTAGAAATGTATTCCGAGGCCGGAATCTCAACAGAGAACCCTGCTGATGCTCACGTGAAGGGGATGGAGAAGGTTCGGATAAAGAGGAGAGATCATACCATAGAAGCGATTGGAGAGGACATCCTAACTAGCACCCATGACCACTTCCACCTAATACTCAATCTAGATATCAAGCTGGACGGATTGCCTTACTTCTCAAAGAACTGGACCAAAGTGTATGATAGAAAGCTGGCGTAGACTTGCGTTGAACCGTTTTCGATAACCATGAAGAATTAGACTAATCAAGCATACAGACAAACTTTTCTGGCTTCAATCTGTTTGGCTTCAAAAGATGAGGGGAATACCACGTGACGCACATAGGTAGGCAGAAAAGGATGTTTAACCCGAGCCTTATCGCTGCGGACAAGACTCCAATTCCCAAGAGAAAGAAGTTCACTAACCTTATGTCTCCGCTAGTCATGATGCGATTTTCGACGGGCCACTTGAGAGAAGATGATATAGATGATCAGGATATCGATCACTACCAATGTGACTGGTAGATAATTGTCGAGTGGATTTCGCATCCCGACCGTGACTGTAGTGTAGACCAACTTCGTTGCTTCCTCTTGTATAGGCGTTATCGCCAACCAGCTTGGGATATTTCGAATTTGTTCATCGGAAGATGGCCACCAGGCCCAGCCAACCTTGTACTTATCAAACAGTCTGATCGCGTCCTTCAGCCACCTGCTTCGGCTCTCCTCATCATGCATTGAAGCACCAAATTCCCCGATCCACATAGGTGTCTTCAAATCAATCACAAACCTCCTGTATTTTGCCTCAAGATCTGCTTCAAGTCTCTCGACATCTTGGGAGGAGTAGTGCGAAGCAAACGATAGAGGGTAGAAATGAGGAGACCATACAACCTTCTCTTTTGAACGAAGCTTGAAGGTGTTCGTGTTGGCTGGTTCAAGAAAGATTATGTGACTTCGGTCAACTGTTCTAATGGCCTTTATTACCTTAAGATATAGTAGGTCGATGTACGTCGCGTCCAAACCTGGAATCACGGACGTGTACAACCACGGCTCGTTCAGAATGTCATATCCAGCAATGGTTGGTTCGTTTGAAAATAGGCGCGCAATCTCGGTCCAGAGTCTGATGAAGTGATACTGAATTTCGCCATCAATCCAAAAGCTCGATACTGCTTCTCGCATGCCACCTTCATTACGAGCGTATTCACTCACTGCCCATTCCGGCGCACCACTTCCACCAAATCTCTCCGCCCACTTGAACTGATGTATGTTGAGGACCACGTATAACCCATACTTCTTGGCCCATTCGACATCGCGGCTCACATACTTCGTGAGGTACGAAATGTCAATGACCCCTTGAACCGGCTCTAGCCTTGACCAAGAAATCGGAAATCTGACAACGTTGAAACCCATCTTGGCAAACCGTGCGAAATCTGCTTCCCTATGCGACTCGGGATGATCGTCAAAATCTACGTAGTTCACACCTCGCAGAAGAACAACTCTACCGTCAGCGCCTGTAACCCATGTGTCTCGTACGCTCAGAAAACCAACTGTCTCAGCATGCGACGGGCAACTCGGAAGCCAGAAAGTCCCTGTCAAAACAAGAGCTAAGAGCATAACTCGAAGCCGCATCAAGTTACTGACTTGCAGATACGACATCTCAGACCGCGTGGAAGATTATGCGTTCAAACTAATTGAATATGCTTGTTCAGGGACTAAAGCACAAAATTCTTTCTCCACTCGAATCGCCAAAACCAGGTTGCTTAGCAGAATGTCATCCTCTAGAATATGAAGAGGATCCGTGTTCCATGAGCACCACGCAGGGATTCCGGAGGAGCTCTTGTCGCGCTGATCAACGGCGATCGCCTCCGCTAATGGTCTGCGCACCAGATTGCGCTTTCATGGTTCCGACCCGAAGACCGATCTGCTCCAACCTCTTCTCTTCTCCTTCTTTGAGCCTTGCACCAGTGATCGCACCTCTCTCTTTCAGGGCGAAGACTATTGCCGAGTCGCGCGGCGCGATAATCTGAAGGCCCAGATTGTTCAATTCCTTCTCGATGAACTTCGCCGCACTGCCAGAGAAACGCCAATCCAGCTTTGTGTCGAATGCGAAGCCATATCTTCCGGATAGATCAGTGCTCTTGAGCTTTGCAAGGAACTGTTTCATCGGCTTGGACGCGGTAAATGCCTCGGTTGGAGCACTAACACAAATCAAATCGTACTGCTTCAACGAGTCGACGGCTACGTCTTTTACATTGATGCAAGCAGTCTGAACGCCAGCTTCCTTGAGTCCCGTTTCAAACGATTTTGCAATCTTTTCTGTGTTGCCGTATCGGGTATCGAAGACTATTATCGCCTTGATCTCATTCCTTCTTAGATTCCGCATTTCCAAAGCCAATTCGTATCACTTCCCTGCTACTGTCTGTGCAGCGAGGATATTCAAGACTTCTGCGGCTACTTCTTTTGCCCAACTTCGAACGGCGTTCCATTCTCTCGTACCGCAGACTCTCGGTTTTATCTCTTTGAAGCCATGCACGATTTCTCCAGTTGACACATAGAAGGGAACCGATATGGAAGATTCGAGAGATAAGAGATTAGATAGAAAAGAAAGTTGAGACATTGCCTGGATCTATAGACTGAGTCTCAGGCACTTGCATAGAAGGCCAAGAAAACGGTTAAGCCCTAACGTTATCGTAGGATAACATCCCAATCAGCAAATACAACGATCTGGTGGCTCAATTTCAGGCGACCGCACCAAGAGGGGCACACACAATTACCTTGGCACAACCAACCTGTCCAGTTTCAGAATTACAGCCTTGATAACGAGCCTTTCCCGCTTTCTCTCAGGAGGTGCTCTGGGAGCCTGTCTTCTTCAATGATATATGCGCAACGGATTCAAAAAACCATCGAAGCAAGTCCCTGCAGTAAGCAAGCGGGATATGCTCAAACGTCAATGGTGGGTTTCCAGAGGTTGAGACTGATATCGACGTCGAGACTAACGAAAATGGCTACTGGGACACTGACTTGAGACACTAGCAGTTGTCTGGCATCAACGAGTCTGAACTGTACATGGTTGCCCGGATACAAGCGGTAAATCGTCTATTGACGATGCGTGTCTTCTGTAAGAATGTACAGTGCGATCATCTTTCTGCTTGTATTACTGACTAGACAACTGCCAAATACACGGTCAATATTCTTGGTACGGGGAGCAAAAGGCTGGGTGAATGTGGGACAGAGTTAAGCGCGTTATTATCGGTCCACCGTTGCCCACGCAGTTGTTTGCGCATAAACGACTGAACAAGATACGGGCCTTGGCGGCTTTTTCGCCGGATGCACTTTCATCCATAGCATACGCCAACCAAGAAATCTATTTGGGACTTCTGGTTGCAGGGAGTGCTGGTCTTTCACAGTCTCTACCCATAGCATCCGCTATTACCGTCCTGCTCGCTGCTGTTGCTATCTCCTATTATCAGACGATTCAAAGCTATCCTTCTGGTGGCGGGTCGTATGCAGTCGCCCGTGAAAACCTTGGGCTGATTCCAGGGCTGTTAGCAGCAGCGGCGCTGTTGATTGACTACCTGCTGACAGCGGCTGTGAGTCTGACTGCAGGCGTAGCAGCTTTAGCTTCAGCTTTCCCAGAGTTATGGCCTTATCACGTCTCCTTATCGCTCTTCGTGTTATTCGTTGTTTCGTTGCTGAATTTGCGGGGTATACACGAAACTGGTACGGCGATGGCCGTGCCTGTCTACTTGTTTCTTTTTGCCTATCTTCCCATGTTGGCGTATGGGTTAGCCATACTCCTGACTGAGGGGCCGACACCAATTGCGGCTACGGTTCCTGTCGCTGTTGAACCTGTGACGTTTTTCCTGTTGCTACACGCTTTTTCGACTGGTTGCACAGCTTTGACTGGTATCGAAGCCATCAGCAACGGTGTTCCCTATTTCAAATCGCCCGAGGCTCGAAACGCGGGGCGTACGATGATAGTGATGGCGTTCTTGATGGGGGTGCTTTTTCTGGGGAGTATCGGGTTGACGCAGGGGCTGGGCGTGGTTGCTGGTCCGCAGGAAACGATCTTGTCCGCTTTGGCGAGACGATTGCTTGGCAGTGGACCTGCCTATTTGATAGTTCAGGCAACCACGATGTTGATCCTCGCGGTTGCGGCGAATACAAGCTTCGCCGGTTTTCCACGTCTGACAGCTATCTTGGCAAGTGATGGTTTTCTCCCGCATCAACTGACCAGCGTTGGTGATCGCTTAGTTTTTGCGAAGGGAATCCTACTTCTGGCCGCTGCAACCGGAGTCTTGATTCTTGGTTTTGGCGGTGACACTCATGAGTTGATTCCATTGTTCGCTGTCGGCGTGTTCTTGGCTTATACATTGTCGCAGGTCGGCATGGTTGTTCACTGGTGGCGTGAAAGAGGGAGAGGATGGAAGCTCAAGATGACTGTGAATGCGATTGGAGCCATGGCGACCGGGATAACCCTGATCGTTGTATGTGTCAACAAATTCGTTGATGGTGCTTGGATTATCATTCTGCTAATCCCCTTGCTTCTGGTTGGATTCCTCAAGGTTCATACTCACTATGGAGAGGTTGCAAAGCAACTGTCGCTACACAAGTTTTCGGAATCAACGCGCAGGCCCTTATCGCCTCAGCGTGTAGTTGTTCCTATTGCTGGGGTGAATCAGGCAATTGTTGATGCCATTGCATTTGCTCGCTCCATCTCTAAAGATGTGACGGCTGTATACGTCGAGTTGGAAGCGGGGACCGGGGAGCGTATTCGCGACGAGTGGCAACGTTACTGGCCTGACGTGCCTTTGGTTATCTTGCCTTCGCCCTACCGATCTATTGTTGGGCCGTTCCTAGATTTTCTCGATGAGATCGACAGACGGCATAATGATGGGCAGCTCGCGGCCGTAGTCTTGCCTGAGTGGGTTCCAGCGCGTTGGTGGCAGAATCTACTTCATAACCATACGGCTCGGTTGATCAGGGATGCGCTTCTTTATCATCGACGACACCTCGGCTATCAACGTGTGGTAATAGACGTCCCCTATCATCTTGAACGCTGATTCGTGATCTTGGTTTTCTAGCTGACCGGCGCAGCAACAACTGCTAGTCGACGCCATTAGTTTTGTTTCGACCGTTCAAACTGGAATCCCCTTTGACAGGGCATAATGCTCTAGTCAGCTACGAGTTCGCATATACATGCCCAAGAAGCTACCAGGCAAAGTCCTTGAAGTCTTCAAAGACGTCGACCTAATCATTCATGCTGGAGACCTAACCCAGATAGACGTAGCAAGGGAACCCGGGAAGCTAGCTCCTGTTCTAGCGGTTCACGGAAACATGGATCCCTTAGAGGTTAAGGCTGAGTTGCCCGAGATGAATATGGTTGTGCTCAATGGCTGGAAGATCGGCGTTACTCATGACCCACATGCGTTATGGGGTATGGGCGAGATGAGGAGGATTGCGAAAGAGAACAACTTGAACGTCCTAGTCTTTGGACATACACACAGACATTCTGTAAAATGGGAGGGCAATGTTCTATTCATAAATCCGAAGAGCCCGACAGACCCTTTGCCGCCAATGTTCGTCAAGTCAACCATCGGCGTCTTAATAATAATGAAACAGTGTTAAACCGTTGATCATTAGCATCTCTGGATAACTCGAGATGACTTATCTTTACGACCACAAGTAAATCTTCAAGGAACATTTGTCTATCCGAGGTGCTAGCCGTATACGTGGGTTATGGGGCTGTTATCCAACCTTCAGATACTACCGGCCCTGTGTTGGTCCAAACCTTGCAATCGCAAAGCCGACGGTGGGGAATATCCCTGCATATCAGGAACACGAAACCCGACACGAACTCGTCTAGAGTAGTTTACGTAGGTTGGCATGGTGGCGGTTTAGATTGAGTGATGAAGTCACGTTCAATGTTGGTTGTCTTCTGCCCTTGGTAGTGAGGTTGCTATCTATCGCTAGCGTTGGTTTACATATGGAAACGAAGTCTTTCCCATAATCCAGCGATAAGCATTATCAAAGCGACAAAAGGCAGAGCCAGCAGCAACGCTGTCGTTTCCAAGATCTGTCTAATCATTCTTGGATCGTCTGACTGTATGTAAGGCGTCGGTGAAATATAAATGTACCGCAAATGGTACGCTTATGTTCACGGAAACATGACCAAAGTCGAAGAAGATGAAGCTAAGACGTGAAGGAAAAGGGGGACGACGCGCTGAAGTTCTTTCAGGCATTTTTCACAGTTCTCAAGATTATGGTAGCTAACCCCGAGGGCTAGTAATCTAAATGTGGTCGGGAGAGAATTCGACTCCGTTTTCCGCGAACTAGGGAAGTGAAGATGCCTAGAGCTGATATGATTCCCGAGACAAAGAATGCTCTATGAATTCCCTCTACGAACGATTCAGCTCTTGCTGCTTCACTGCCTAACCCAGCGAACAGATGTGAAAGACTCCAGTTTTGGTTTGCATTTCGGAGAAGATCGAGAAAGAACCGAGGCACATGACTGTGTTGATACCATGTGGATTCTGGAGCCATGCATCAAACAATTTTATGTAAACATTGATGTTCCATATCCGGTACTCTTATATTCCACACGTCTTCCAAACATAGTCGGGAGCTTCCATGGGCTATAGGTGCCTCGGCAAACGAGTTGCCAAAACCGAACTGGAAAAGGAGAAGATGAACATATGATGTCGAAAATGAATAAACACCTAATCTTCGGAGCGGTCGTCCTAACGATCTTGGCCACATCAGCTTTCTTGGCGATCACCCCGACGGTTCTAGCCGGAAACGGCGCACCATCTGGCCCCCACTACAACCTCAACATAATCGGTGTTCCTGTAGACAAGAAAGGCAACTTCGTGGACTATGACCCTACTACTGACGG
>Ga0129297_10001388_pt1 | contig 12233 bp, 15 predicted proteins | sample I18A1metaG_FD_94708 | JGI IMG/M metagenome (GOLD analysis project Ga0129297, IMG submission 94708) | Lake sediment bacterial and archeal communities from Gulf of Boni, Indonesia to study Microbial Dark Matter (Phase II) - ​I18A1 metaG | ecosystem: Environmental > Aquatic > Freshwater > Lake >... | reverse complement strand
GAGTTAAAATATAAAGAAAAATTTTTCAGATGTATAGGAACGTAATTCTAACTTATATAGGATTGGTTTGATCTTTCAAAGTCTTTTATGAGTTCTAATTCTAGGTCCGCATTATTTCGAGGTTGAAGCTCTGAGGGTGGAATCTTAGGAAACGGTCCATTGACAGCCATACGGGTTACAGGATGGTCAGTGCCGAATGCTCCTCTGCTGATCTCGTATACGAGTCTTCTCACTTGAGTTTCGTCGACGTACCCTAATGAGTGGAGGTACTCGTGGAGAAGGATGGAGAATATGAAAGAATTCACTTCAGTGATGGAGTTGGAGGATTTAAGCATCAAATTTAGTAGCCTTTTATTCATGACTATGCCGTTTGAACCGATCTGATGGAAAGCTCCGACTTGAATAGGAAGATTGCCAAGGTAAAGCATTAGCCCAGCTCTTTCATGACCCAGAATTATTTTCACAGCTCTCTTAACCAGTTCAAACACGTCCCCGAAATTTCCGCATTCGTCAAGTCTCTCACGGAAGTAAGATTGGCTCATTCCATCCTTCTCCAAATATTATCATAACACGGTTACATTTAAACATGGATTTTCATCCCCGGGATGACGATATTTAAGAACGAACACGCTTCTTCTAGTATGTAAGGAAAGATATATTTTAGTCTCTCTTAATCTCTAAGAGATGCTTAGCCAAAGTGATCTGGGTGGGAATGCTTGGAAGAGCGGACAAACCCGTTTCTACGGGACGCGACTATAGTTTTCATGGTGTCCTTCATCCTAATGGAGGTACTCTCTTTGGGTCTACCTCCAAGATCCTTTTCAGTTTTAATCTACCCACTAAATGTAATAGTTAGCGGGTTAATCATACTATTCAGTCTAGTAGGGATACATGGGCTTATAACGGGCAACGTTTTTGAGATTTACTTTGTGCTTTTGACTTCAATATGGGAAGCAATTCTCGGAGTCTTTTTAACGATTCAGCAGAATCTATGGATCCAAGGATTGACCTCAATGGTTTTAGGGTTAACCTCTTCATTATTCACATCTCGTTTTTATCGGTATTTGATTAAAAATCCGCAGTTTGCGTCTACTGACGGTTCTTCAAGTTCAGAATACGCCGTTGAGTTGATCGCCTTAGAGAAAAAGTATTTTGTAGGCACCATGGTTATTCCCGCTGTAGATAGCATAAACCTTAAAGTGAAAAGAGGTGAATTCGTCTCGATAATGGGCCCCTCCGGTTGCGGAAAATCAACCCTACTAAATGTGATAGGGGCTTTAGACAAGCCAACAGCCGGCAAGGTTTTGATCGATGGAGTTGACATCTCGATGCTTGATTCTAAGTCTTTAGCAAAGCTTAGAAATGAGAAGATAGGCTTTGTCTTTCAGGCATATAACTTAATAAATCGTTCAACTGTCTTCCGAAACGTAGAATTACCTACATTAGTCAAGGGATTACCTAGAGATGAACGCGTGTATAAGAGCGATCTACCTCGGAATCATGGGATGGATAGGATCGATCCTGACTAGGAGAGGCGTTCAGACCGTTACGGCGGAAAGGGAAGAGATCAAACCGAAAAAGGCGGAGAAAGAGATTAAAGCCGAAGCAAAGATCGAACCTGAAGCCCAACCTGAGACTGGAGAAAAACAACGTTAGGCACATCCTCCAAAGATTTGGGGCCGCTGACTTATGAGGCAAAGCGTTAGAGTCCTTGGGTGGACCGTGAACATAGTTACATTTCTAATCTTCATTTTTCTAATGATGTCCATTTACTCTCTAGTGCAGACGATGGCTATGGGACAAGGCATCAAAGCCGGCGAGCCGAGCTTAGAGAATTTAGGGGGAAAAATCGTCCTCTCTACACCTTTCACAGTCAATAACACAGGCTACTTTGAAATCTCCGAATTAAGAATCACAACTGTACTTAAAGACCCAAAAGGAACCGATATAACTGACGCCACAACAATCTTCGAGAAGATACCGAGTGGACTCCCAGATTCTAAGAGGCATAATCTCAGCTTGAGCATTAACGACATAGTTAATAAAAACTTGACATACCTCTTCTTTAACGATGCAAAGTTTCTAATGGATACGATAGTGGAGCTAAGATATGCTAACATCTTAAGATTCAAGGTGCTCATACCAAACGCCTCGATGCCGTGGGGCGCACCGTTCAGTAACTTTCGGCTTGGCGAACCCTCAATTCCCAAACCGATTCCTGGAGAACCTAACGTGTTTTCGACCGGTTTTCCCGTGAGCTTCGAGAATCATTCACCCTTCCCCATTCGCGGAACAATATCGGTAAATGTATACAATCAGGGATGGGTCTTCTTGGGGTCTGGGAACAAGCCATTCAATGTTGAATCTAACTCATTCTATTCCGATCAAGTTTGGGTTGAGATAAGCGAGGAATCGCTGCGGAATTATACTGGAAAAGGCTACTTAGAGATACGATTTGTGACGGATACATCCAGTTTTAAACTGCCGGTGGTTACATATGGCTGAGGACGAAGAAAAAGATTGGCTGAGAATTATCCTTCCACGAGTACTCAAGGCTGTCCTCTGGAGCTCCATCATGGGAATTGGATTTCTGATTCCGCTCAATCTTATACAACAACTAGGTGTTGAAAAATTCATTCCAGCCGAGTATGGGGGATTCTCTTTGATAGTCGCAATCTTTATTGCTCTTGAATTTGCAGTTCAGCTCTTAAGTGGGACAGTCCTTCATTACGCTTTAAGTGTTACTAGGACAGTAATCTCTATGGTCCTTCTCATAGTTGTTACTGATATGGGTATGATAACGACTCTGTTTGAAGGAGTTCAGATCACTTTGGACTTCAGCTCTGTCTTGGCGGTTCTGCTCGCATTATCCCTCTTAAACATGGCGAAGAATATACTTCAAGCTTTGGACTTTCTATCGGAGAAGGCGGAGGAGCCTGTAAGATTGGTTGAGCTCCCTTAATCTTTTATCGTTCAGAAGATGATGTTCTCAAGTTTGCGTGGCGAATGAATTATCTCTGTGTGATGCTAGACTGCCTTATATGTAATTCGGTTTACCTTCTGAAGCCATCTCAGAATTATTGCAGCCGCTAGGAACTTCCGTAAGAGTTAAATTCGTTTAAAATATAAGTATAAACATTATCTAAAAGGGTGGTTCGTATGGCTAAGATAACCTTTATCGGGGCTGGAAGCGTCGTTTTTGCTAGGCGGTTGATCAGCGACATCCTGTATCATCCGGAGCTTAGAGGTTCTACCCTCTCTCTTATGGATATTAATGGTGAACGGCTTGGGCTGATTGATAACCTTGCACGTTTGATGGTTTCTAAATTCGCGCCTAATGCGAGGGTTGAGAGTACGGTCAACCGTCGAGAGGCCTTGAAAGACTCTGACTACGTAATAATTATGATCCAGGTTGGTGGACTAGAAGCCTTTGATCTTGACATAAACATTCCTTTGAAGTATGGAGTGAACCAAGAAGTCGGAGACACCATCGGACCCGGCGGCGTTTTCCGTGGGTTGAGAACGATCCCTGTGCTTCTGGACATCTGTAGAGATATGGAGGACCTTTGTCCAGATGCGCTTCTGATAAATTACGCCAATCCCATGGCGATAAACTGTTGGGCCATGAACAAGGCTTCTAATATCAGAAATGTGGGACTATGCCACAGTGTGCAGGGAACCGCGATGCAGCTGGCTAGGTACATCAATGTGCCGTTTGAGGATGTATCCTACTGGGTTGCTGGGATAAATCATCAAGCCTTCTTCCTAGAGTATAAGTACAAGGGTGAGGATGCTTATCCACTCATCTGGGAGGCTTCTAAGAAGAAAGAGGTCTACGATAAGGATAGAGTCCGCTTCGAGATGATGAAGTATCTGGGCTACTTCATTACGGAATCCAGTCATCATCTAGGAGAATATGTTCCCTATTTCCGAACAACCGAGGAGAGGCGTAAAAAGTACTGCGAGCCAAGGTGGTTCTACCTAGAGATATGCAAGGAGGCTTGGAAGCCACATTACGAACGCATCAAAAGGCAAATAAGTGGCGAAGAACCGATCGAGATAAGCCGATCACACGAATACGGAGTGGACATAATCCACTCTATGGAAACGGGAAATCCATGCCGAATAAACGGCAACCTGGAGAACAAAAGGCATATAACTAATCTGCCTCAAGGATGCTGCGTTGAGGTCCCGTCTCTAGTTGACAAGAATGGCATTCATCCCTGTTATGTCGGAGACCTACCACCTCAATGCGCCGCCTTGAACCGAACAAACATCAATGTGCAGGAGCTGACTGTTAAAGCTGCCGTGGAAAGAGAACGAACAGCAGCGTTGCAAGCGATTATGTTCGACCCGCTTACATCGGCCATGCTTACGCCTGAAGAGATTGGGAAGATGGTTGAAGAGATGTTCAAAGCAGAAGCTCTGTTCCTACCAGAATTCGAATGATTCTTGATTTTCTGATAGTAATATTTTTATCTGAGATCTTACATTATCTCAGTCAGTGTTGTTTATGTCTGAGGTCGCCGTTATTGGTAAGCGGAGCACAATCGTGATCCCTAAGGCTATAAGGGAGGAATTGAGCCTTAAAGAGGGACAGAGAGTTTTGATGCGCGTCGAAGAGGGGAGAATACTCATTGAGCCTCTACCTTGGAATCCTTACGAAGTTTTGGAAAGGGTTATCGGGGAACCCTATGAAGAAGACAAGGATGAGGCTAGAGCTGAGGAGTGGTTGAAGAGTCGTGCCGGTCATTGACACTGAGATTCTCTTCGCCTTGAACCCTAAGGACTCCAAGCATGAATATGCCTTTAGGCTTCTGAAAGAGCGAGACGATCTCACAGTGACCGATACGGCTATACTTGAGTTCCAATCTGTCTTAAGAGCCCGAGGTCGAAGAACAACTGAGGTCAAGATTGCCTTACTGGCTTTGCATGAGGCGCTGAAACGTCACATGGTAAAGGAGGCTAAGACAATAGAAGCGAACCTTTTGGCACTTCAATGCGACTTAGAGGAAAGATACGAGTTGAGCTACTTTGATAGTCTCATAGCGGCTTCAACATTGGCTTTAGACCGCATAGTCGTCTCAGACGACAGGGCGTTCAACAAAGTCCCCGGAATAGAGAGAATACCGCTAGTAAAATGAAAATACTGAAACGAAAAACATATATCTCATTTCTCTATTTTGATTGTTTTGTCGAGCGGGCGGTAGCTCAGCTTGGTAGAGCTTCCGAACCAGCCACAAACTGGCTGGTGGAGACGCTGTAGACATCTACCTCAGGTGGGTGTCGCTCAGCCTGCCAAGCGTACAGAGACCGGAGTGTCGCAGGAGGGCTGGAGGTAGATCCTCAGCCCGGCGATTTCAAAATGGGGTAAGCCCCTATGAAAGTCCTGCCCGCCCGACCACAAGATTGTTGCTTCTATGCTGCAATAGATCATTCGCCACCATCAATTAAACCGCCTATTTCCATGTTTCAATGTTGTGCGTTCTCCCGCTAACTTCATGGATGATAGCGTTTGCTATATGGGGTATGCTCCGCATGTTCGGCAAAATGTAGCTTTCTCAGGGACGCTAGAGTTGCATTGAGGGCAAATTTTGCCTTCCTTGTTAGTTGGGTGTGGCACTCCTATTAGCGACCTGTAAATTTCATAATAGAACAGTTGCTCCTTATCGCGAATTGTAACCCCATCTTTAGCAAAGTACCGTCTTCTCTCATCATCAAATTCCGTGTCAGAAATCTTTTGATTAAAGAGGTCTGGAAGTATGGTTGTTCCTGAACCATACTCGATGGGTGTCTTAACCCTCCACACAATTTCTCTAGGCAGAATTCCCTCGTAAGCCTTACGTAAAATCCATTTGCCATATACCTGCCCACTTTCCGTTTGAACCTTATATCGTGAATCTAATTTCATAGCAAAATCTTCAAAGTCCTGATCTAGGTAGGGAAGCCTTGCCTCCATTCCGAGAGCTTTAGCGAGCGGTATGGATGAAAACGTCATGACGCTCCACAATTTCTTCAATTCTAAGTCCAGTTTTTCCTTCTCCAATCCGAAGAGGAAGCTGTACCCGGCGAAGAGCTCGTCGCATCCATCGCCCGTCATAACTGCGTGCATTCCGATCTCTTTCGCCGCCTTTAAGCCGATATAAATAGTTACACTATTGCGTATTTCCATGGGGTCGAAAGACCTCATCGTCTTTACAACTACAGGGAAGGCATCGTATAACTCGTCTTCATTAAAGACGTGAACGATGTGCTTAACCCCTAATTTGTTTGCCATAAAAACCGCGTATTTAACGTCCGGCGCTGGGGCATCCTGGAACGCAACAGTAACTGCCTCCAAAGAAACAAACTTTGACGCAATAACCGCTAGGATACTCGTATCCAAACCGCCGGATAGAAGAATACCCTCTGCCAGATTCTTCTTCACAGCCATCTCCAGCAGAAGTCTAATTTTGGTACAAACCATCCTAAGGTTGCCCATTTTAGACTAGCACCCTTTAAAGTCTTTCAGCGAATAGATGCTCCACAACCTCAAAGGTTTTCGCTCACCATATCCATTTTTCGTTCTTAGACTGAAAGATTCGGAATACTGACATTGGACTAAAATGCTGTGTAAACCCACGATACAATATCCCCGTTGTGAAGAATATGCGCGTTGCTTGCAACAAGACCGAACTCCCATTTGCGCGTTGTAGGACTCCAAGAGTACCAGAGCCAGAACTTGCCTACGTCTCCACCCATACCGTTTATTTTGTTAACCCAAGCATAGGATTTCCCCTCGAACTCTTGGAAAGAGTAGTCTACCCTCGCAACCTTTAAAGTAGCATTGAGTAGAGAAAATCCCAGGGATATCCTTGTGTTGTTATACCAATTTCTCGTCCCGTTTCCGTAATCTATTAAGATGTTCACCCGTATGGTTAAGGCTTCCAGATCCCTGATAGTATTCTTGTAGAGCGCTTCGTATCTAGTGTACTCTCCGTAATAGTAAGCTGCGAAGTAAGAAGCCAAGACTAATCCGACGAGTAGTCCAGCAGAAACCCAAATCCAGCCGCTTTTTTCAGCCACGCCGTTATCACCTCCTTTTAGCTGTGAAGATTCGAACAGCGTTAATCATGACTGATGCACCGAAGAAAAAGAAAAAGAAATTCGAAACCTCATGAGCCAGAGCGAAAGGAACACCAAAGATTATGACTACAACGATTGGTAATTCAGCGATGAGCGCCGAAACCACATTCGTAAACAAGTCATAAATAAACGTGAGAAGGAAACCAAAAAAGGCAAACTTGAAGTTAGAGATCCAGTATTTCCCGTTGAAAAATGAAAGATTATGGGGATCCAGCAATTGAAGCTTGCTGGCCAAGCCGCCGACAAGCCCATACAAGCTCTCGCCAATCATTGTCGCAAGCAAGATGGGTAAGGAGAAACCATAGGGGTTCAGAGTCCCATAAACTAGCCACGTGAAGCATCCAACTAGGATGCCGACAAGAGGTCCCATAGCATGACCTGAAACGAAGACGAACAGATCCATAAACTTGACATTAGGAATGCTCAGCATGAGGTAATTCGAGGCAACGCATAAGCCTGTCATAACACCGACGAAGCCGATCTCCTTTGTGGAGAGCTTAAAGCCTAGATTCGTTAATGTTCATCGCCCGTTTCTATGGTTGGATTATCCATCCATATAAATTTATCTAAAACTATAAAAGCAGTAAAATAATAATTGATTAAGATAACAGTTTTGGGGTGTTTTGGTTGGCGAGGGTTTTTCCTGATGGGTTTCTCTGGGGTACTGCTATGGCTGCCTTTCAGGTTGAGATGGGTTTAGGCGAAGTTGACTCGAGGTCTGACTGGTACGTTTGGGTTCGTGATGAAAATAATATTAAAAAGGGTTTGGTCAGCGGTGACCTACCTGAGGATGGTCCTGGTTTCTGGGCGCTCTTCCGAGATGATCTTAAGTTGGCTAGGGCGGGCTTAGGCAACAATGCTGTCAGGTTGTCTTTGGATTGGAGCCGCATCTTTCCTGAACAGACTAGGGACATACCTGTCAAGGTTCGATTTGACAATTACGGCAATGTCTGTGGCGTTGATGTTCCCATGGATAGTATGCGGCTTCTTGAGGAAAGGGCTTATCAGCCTTCTGTTCAGAAGTATCGAGAAGTTCTGACGGAATGTAGGAATCTAGGTCTCACCGTTCTTTTGACCCTTTATCACTGGCCTCTACCTTTGTGGATTCACGATCCAATAGAGTGCCGCGACGATTTCGTTCACGCTGTTAGGCGGGGCTGGACTGATCAGACGACCGTTGTCGAGTTTGCTAAGTACGCCGCATATGTTGCCAAGACTTTTGGGGATTCTGTTGATCTTTATGCGACTTTGAATGAACCCATGGTTGCTAGCGGCGCTGGATACCTGCGGAAGAGTAGCGGTTTTCCGCCGGGTTTGGGCGATCTCGGCTTGTTTGTTGAGGTTACTAAGAACCTGGCTGTTGCGCACGGGATTGCCTATGAGCAGGTGAAGAAGTGGGATATATCTTCATGTTCGGCTTATGGACCTGCTTATGTTGGTGTTGTTCATAATCCTCAGTATTATGAACCGTTTGATAAGGACTCTAAGGCGGATGTCGAAGCTTCAAGGTTTGTTGAGTACGTTCAGAATGAGTGGATCCTCAACATGATCTTGAAGGGCGACTACGACCTGGATCTTAACATGATAATTGAGAAGGATGAACAGCGTCCCAGCCTCGTTAAGGGCTGTGACTTCATCGGCGTCAATTATTACATGAGGAATAGGATCAGATCCGCAGAGAGTAAGGTTCCAGGTCTTCCTGGGTTCGAGACTGTCCCTTGCACACAGAACTGTACGGATATGGGTTGGGAGATCTATCCGCAAGGTATGCGTTATGTAACAAACTGGGTCTATAACAGGTATCGACGTCCGATCATGATCACTGAGAACGGTATAGCTGATGCCAAGGACGAGAAGCGAAGTGAATACCTCTTAAGCCATCTGAGAGAGATCCACAAATCTATAACAGATGATAGCGTAACCGTAAAGGGATACTTCCACTGGTCTCTGATGGATAATTTCGAGTGGGCGAGAGGCTTCAAGATGAGGTTCGGACTGTACCGAGTAAACTACGAGACCAAAGAGAGGACGCCGACAAAAGCCGTGCCAATATACAAGCAGATAGCAACAACGAACACGTTACAAGAATAAAACGACGTACAAAACGTATTATTTCCTAATGATATCTCATTTTTTAGTGATAGTTCTTTTCCATTTATCGCTGCTGATTAACATATCCTTTATGTTTAAGAGATTGGCGAACCTGTTAACTCCTCTGGACCTGAATGCTACTCATTATCTAGGTTCACAAAAAGGCAGATTGTCGCTGGCCTATGCCCTTGTCTTAAAAGGGGTCATCTAGCGATAAGATAAGGTTTTTTTAAAATAAAAAGGCTTAAATCCAGTTCTGTCCGGCTTTACGTTGGAGGACAATCCTCTTTTCAAAGTTTCTTCGGCATCTCAACCTGGGCGGCATATCCTTCTTCGCTCTAGCCTCAATCTTAGGCGTCTGCGATCGAACTTTACCAGCCTTAGATAGGCTTCCATGCGTCGGCATCAAATCACCCAGTAGAGAATTGCTTCAGTCACTTATATTTGTTTTTCTTTCTACAGACAACAACGAAGCCTAATAATCGACCATTTGTTTTGATGTTTAGAACCTCTAAACCTGCTTTATATAGAAGCCTCAAAAACTGTTCCTTTGCAAAAGATTTTTTTAATCCGGTCACAATGAAGTGGGCATCTCTCTTGGCTATTCTAATGATTTCATGAAGTGTTGCGTTGACATCAGGCATGTTCTGCAGAACTGTGATTGTGAAAACCTTGTCAAACACCTCATCAGCGAAGGGCAGGTAATCGGCGTCGGCACGAACTAGAAAGATTTTTGGAGAATCTCTTGACTTGCATAGGGCTTTCTTTAGAAGTCTCCTTGAAATATCCAACCCGACAAGGAATTCAACACAGTCTTCGATATTACGGAAAAGTAAACCAGTTCCACAACCAACATCTAAGACTAAGTCGGATTTTCTTATTTGAATTGATTCGAGCGCAGATTTGATCTTCGCTCCTTGCTCCTCGCCGTATAAAGCGTCGTACGTGTCAGCTAAGGCATCATACTTTTTTGCTGTCTCGCGCTTTATCTTCCAGCTTCTTTCATTTTTCATTACTGATCTTCCGATAGATAACTTGATCACTATAAATATTCGTTGAAGGCTACTTGACCGTTTCGCCAAATTCGAGGGAACAATCTTAAACCGTTTCATGTATCGTCAGGTACATAGCAGAAAACGCAGAATTGATAGTGGTGGTAATGTTGTCGAACTCCAAAGTGGTTGCATCATCACTTATTTGTCTAGTTTTTGGCTCTGTAGCAGGATACGTTGTATCTGCTTTCGTCTATCAACCCCTGATTACGAAGCTGCAAGGAGACCTATCAGCCTTAAATGCAAAATACTCCGAGTTAAAGTTGGACTATTCTGACTTGAACCTGAGTTGTTCGAGGCTGAGCTCAGACTATGCACAGCTAAACGATAGATACTCGTCACTTCAAGCATCATACAGCCAACTCATCTCGGATTATTCTGACTTGAAAACGAATTACGACACAATAAAACTGAGATGGGATATAATATTTCAAACCGCCCAAACAAATTATACCTCTACAACGATAGTTTACTATACAAATTTTGGTGAAGACTGGAATATCATGAGTGTTTACATACACTACGATGTGTATAAATACTATCATGAGGAACAGCCTCATCCAACCATTACAAAATTTAACCTTGATGCCGCGAAGACATACATCACACCCAACGAACCAATAATAAAAAGAATAGTTTCTGAGATAAAGGCTCAGACTAAAAGCGAGGAGGAACTGGCAGATGCGCTACTCGACTTTGTTCAATACAAATCCTATGCTTTAAGTAATAGGTATTATTATACTCTCGAATACAAGTATCCAATAGAAACTTTGGTCGAAATGGGTGGAGACTGTGACACGCACGCATTCCTATATGCATCTCTGCTTAAAGCAGCTGGATTCAAAATTGTCCTCGCGTTTACTTCTGATATGGCGCATGTAGGTGTTGCAGTCCACTTGACAAATACTCCTACACACAATGGGCAAAGCACAGCTACTTACCTTACGCATGACGGTGTAAGATACTATTATGCTGAAACAACGAATTGGGGCTGGATGGTAGGAGATATGCCCCCCGATCTAGAAGGGCGGTCTTTCTACCTCACCTCTATTTGAAGATTGAAACTATTTACCCACAACCGTAATAAGATAATTATATTTACATCTTCCGTAAATTGTTGGCGAGGTTATTGATGAGCGGAAAATCCCTAAGCGTGTACGAAAATCCGGTTCTTGAGAATGCCTTAAGGATAATCGAGGAGACGATATCTCGACGAAAAGCCTTGATCATCATTGGGAATTGCTGGGTTAGTTATCGGGGAAGGGCAAGTTCAAAGCTGGATCCCGGCGAAAGAATATTGATCATAAAAGAAGACGGCTCATTGCTCATCCATAGGTCTGTCGGATATGAGCCGGTGAACTGGCAGCCTCCGGGATGTATCTTTCAGACCAGCATAAGTAGAGATGTCTTGTCTATACGTGCGGTAAGACGAAAGCCGCCAGAGTCGTTGAAGATATACTTCGATAAGATCTACCTCATCTCGGCTTTAAGCTTGGTTGATGAAGGGAGGTTCTCCCTCCACGCAAGCGAAGAGGACATGCAGAAGGCGGTCTTAATCCAGCCTTTTCTAGTGGAGAAGGGGTTAAAGTTGATAACCTATGAAAAGAAAGTCGAGCCCGGTTTTATAGATGCATACGGAGTGGATGAGGAGGGTAGAATGGTAATTATAGAGATTAAAAGGAAAACTGCAGGAAGGGAAGCAGCATTACAGTTGGCGAGATATGTAGAGTCTGTGAAGAAGTTGACGAACCGTGAGGTGAGGGGGATCCTTGCGGCACCAAACATGGCCAAGGGTGTTCAAAAAATCTTAACGACCCTAGGGCTTGAATTCAGACAATTAGACCCGAAGAAGTGCGCAGAGGTGCTCAGAAGTTCTAAGACAAAAGGGCTCCTAGAATTCCTTTAAAGAGATATTAGTAACGACCCTCCCTTAAGTAAGCCTTCGCCATACCAACTGTTTATTGT
>Ga0129297_10001386_pt1 | contig 12236 bp, 10 predicted proteins | sample I18A1metaG_FD_94708 | JGI IMG/M metagenome (GOLD analysis project Ga0129297, IMG submission 94708) | Lake sediment bacterial and archeal communities from Gulf of Boni, Indonesia to study Microbial Dark Matter (Phase II) - ​I18A1 metaG | ecosystem: Environmental > Aquatic > Freshwater > Lake >... | reverse complement strand
GCTCTCTTCTATCACCACGTTATCAGGAAAGCGACTGCTATAATACTCCGCGAAGAGCTTCGCATTCACGAAATCGACAAGCAGTCTAGCAGCTGTCCTCCCAGCATCTGCCAAGCCTGGCAGGCCAACGACGAAGACCGCTGAATCCAGAGGGGGATTGTAAAGCACTCGGAAATTATTCCTCACTGCGATCACTCAAACTGAGGATTATTCGAAGATGGAGCGAATAAAAAGATTTAAGGGTGCTCTTTTCTAGCTATACGAGGAAACGATTTGAGGCAGTTTCCAGAGTAAAGCGGGGTGGGGTAGCCAGGTTTAACCCGCAGGGCTCATATGAGCCATGCTCGGCGAAACCCTGAGATACCTTTGGCTCCAAGCCAAGGGCTCGAACGGTGGTTCGAATCCACCCCCCGCTACCAACATCTGTTCTGTTTTAGGGAATGCGTTGAGCGTTCTATTTCCTGACGGCCTCGATTTGATGCTAAAGAACTTTCTGGTGTTTGAGGTGCGTTCGACCATCGAGTTATCATTTCAGGGTCGAGGGATTATTCGTCCCCTCGGTTTAACGACAAATCTTCTTCACGTCAATCCGAAAACGATAATGTTCCAAACCTATTTCACCTCAAGAAAATCTTTGAAAAAACTGAAGGTAGTTTCAGCTAGGCTTTTTCTCGCGGGCTTCCTCGGTGGCCTTGGCCCACCTCGTAGAGGTCGCTTTCCTTCGATACTGTCTATATTCTCTTCACCCAAGAGCCTGGAGGAACGTTGGCTGACATAGTCTTAAATACCTCTGAAGATCTAAACTTGACACAAAAATTATGAGAGGTGCAAGATTAGATGCCCATTCCGAAGGAAGATTTCGGCGAGAGGATAGCCAATACTAGAAAGAGGATGGAGAAAGACGGTCTCAACGCGCTAATAGCATACTCCAACTGCAAACTTCCTGGCAATGTCCAATATCTCTCAAACTACGCACCTATGGCCGCTGGCTACCAGAGTATAGGAGGATTCGAAACGGTCATCTGGGGAGACACTATTTGCGTCGTTCGAATGGAAGGCGAGCCTGTACTGCTCAACAATTGTCCATGGATCGCTCCTCAGATTAAGGATGTCACAACATTGACCGATATCCGTGTTACATTCGACTATGCGAAGGTTATCTCAGAGATCCTTTCGAGCAAGGAGATGAGGATTGGAATTGATGGATGGGGAATGTTTCCAGCGCCCGTATACGAGCGTTTGAAGTCTCTTTTGCCTAAGGCGACATTTCAGGGGTCTATGATCCTCGAAGAACTTAGAATGATTAAGAGCCCTGCTGAGATAGCTTTGATGAGGAATTCAGCGAAGCTAGTAGTAGAAGGAGTGAAGGCTGGAATACGAGCAATAAAGCAGGGAGCAACAGAGCTCGATATTACTCGTGCCATTGAGTCAACCATGGAAAGAGGAAATCCGGTATACGGCGGATACGAGAATCAAACAGCAGCGCTCAGCCTCGTCGGCTCAGGCGTTAGAACTTCCATAGGAGGAGTAGCGCCGTTACCTACTATGAAGAAGATCAAGAAAGGCGATCTGGTTGTTATGGATATATGCAGTGAATACGAGGGATACGCCGGTGATATATCCCGAGGAAAAGTGCTTGGTAAGTCTTCGAAAGAGCAGAGAGACCTTTTCGAAGCTGTAATGCAGATTCAAAAGGCTTGTCTCAATAAAATTAAACCTGGAGTGAAGCACAAGGAACTCCAAGACACAGCCAACCGCGTCGGTCGCGAACTAGGCTATGGAGAATACGTCGTTCCATTGGTAAGCCATGGTATAGGTCTTGAGATTCATGAGAGACCGGACTCGGGTGTGGAGGAAACAGTGATCGTGCCGAATATGGTCATGTCATGTGAGCCTGCTGTCGCTACACCTAAGCTCGGTCTAAGGATTGAAGACACAGTACTTGTAACTGAGACTGGACATGAGATTCTCACAAAGTATGAGAAGACCCTTGAGCTTTAAGGACATAAAATGAGTTCTGAACGGACACCCCTCCAACCTTATTTTAGAGAACTTCTTTTCTGAAAAGGCTGCTTTCAACAGTTTTTGATTAGCTAGGCGGTTCACTCTAAATCAGGCAAATCAACTGGTGTTCGAGAAGTTCATTTGGGTCTAGAGCACGATCGAGAGCTGAGAAACCTTGGGCTTGTTCATGGGCGAGCAAGGCTTCTAGCCAAAGGAACCGCTGAAACACCTGACGTCGCTACCGCACTTGCGACACTAGACGCGATATGTGATGCGATTGAGGCGAGGGTCAAGGCTCTTCCCGTCAATCCTGAAAGGGTTCTCAAGGTACTTCGAGAAGTCGATGCTCCCCTTAGAAGCCTTAATAGAGGACCTGAGTCATAGCCCATGTTCTGCGAGGGGACGATATGAGGATTGATATTCATTCTCATTTGCTGTTGAATAGAGCTTTTGAAGGCTTGGATAGCGAAGCGAAGAAGTTCAAACCGCTCATCGTCCGAGAGTCTACGGGAGAGCTGTTCATGCTCGTAAGAGAGAAGAAGTATGGGCCGATACCGAGGCAACTATTGGATGTTCAGGAGAGAATTCAGGATATGGACAGGGAAGGCGTTGATATTCAAGCTGTCTCAGTGGTGCCATTCACGCTTCTCCATGAGATAAGAGATGATTTGGCAAAGGCTGTCTGTCAGGCTCAGAATGACTTGATTGCCGACGTTGTGAGACAGTATCGCAGTCGGCTTGTCGGTATAGCGTGTGTTCCATTGCAGAATGCCGATATGGCTGTTGAGGAGCTGGAGCGATCAATCAAGGATCTTGGGATGAAGGGGGTTGAAATTGGATCAAATATTGGAGGAGAGTATCTAGATTCATTGCATCTATGGCCGTTCTATGAGAAGGTTGAGCAACTTGATGTCCCTCTAATCGTTCACCCGATAAATGTTGCTGGTGGAGAGAGAATGACCAAATACTACCTTTCAAATCTTATAGGAAATCCTGTGGATACCTCTCTCGCAATAGCTAGCGTCATATTCGGCGGAGTGCTGGACTCTTTTCCAAGGCTGAAGTTCTGCTTCGTTCACGCTGGAGGTTTTATTCCATATCAAAGAGGGCGGCTTGAGCGTGGATACAACGTGAGAAAGGAACCGAAGCTTCTTGTGCGGAAGCCTCCGAGCGAATATATCAAGATGATGTATTTCGATACCATAACCCACTACGCTCCAGCCTTGATCTATCTCATATCAACAAGCGGGGCTGATAGGGTAGTCTTGGGAAGCGATTATCCTTACGATATGGGTGACCCGCATCCAGTTTCAACTGTTCAGGCTTTAGACTCTATCTCGCATGAAGACAAGGAAAAGATCCTAGGCAAGAATGCAGCCGAGCTTCTCAAGATAGCCAGTTGAGCGCCGCATCATGGATTTTTTCAATTAGAAATAAAGGATAGGGTATCGCTGGAAATGAGCAAGATGACTCTAAGTAGGAGATGTTCTTTCTCTCTTCTTTGAGAATCGACCTTTCCCCTTGTAGAATTTTTGCGCAGAAAGCATCTTCATGAAGTCTCTTCTCGGCGGACTGAAGATGTCCAAGAACAGCGCCGGCCTACCTCCCAAAGCCTTAAACGGCCCATGCTCTCTTTTGGACGGATAAAGACTGATATCACCAGCTCGCAAGATCCTTCTACTTCCGTCAACCATTGATTCTGCCTTACCCTTTAGGCATACGCTCACCTGTTCGTGCGGATGACTGTGCTTCAGAACAACCCCGTTTGGATCGATTCTTACTAGCCAGAGCATTATTCTTTTGCCTGCGAGAAGGATATTTGCTTTGACATTCGGTCTCATTTCTTTCATGTCTTTTGCCGCATCTTTGATATTCACTTTCACATCTTCCACCTGCACTATCAACTTCTGGATTGTATGAGATTACTTTATCGCTTTCTGCTCCATACTATCAGAGCCTCAAGCCAGACCAAGGTTGGATAAAAATCAGCTTCAATGGCTGATCGGTGAAAAGACTTTTGGTTCCAAGTTTGGAACATTGGGACACACAATATTCCTGGTGGTGCAGAGCATGAAGCGCATGTGCACAAGAACGCTGAAGAATACATTATCATAGTTAAAGGGCTGGGCTCCAGACTTGTGGTGGCGAAGAGTTCGAGGTGGGACCTGGAGGCATAGCATTTGTTCCGGAAGGCGAGGTCCATCGAACCGAGAACTTAAGCAACACTGAACCACTGGAACTTTGTCTATGCTGGAGCTCCTAGCCTAGAGAAGAGCGGTTGCAAACGCTGAAGCGTCAAAGAGTTCTCTCTGCGCAAGCCCCTAGTAATGTGCTCTTCATTTCTTTCTCTTTTTGCATATGAGAAAGTTCACAGCTTTCTCAAGCTCTATTGCAGCAGCGCGTGGAAATCACGATATTACAGCAACTCTAAGAGCATCGCCCGGCGATTTGTCCAGAAGCTCAAGTCCTTCCTTTATTCTTTCGAGAGGAAAGCGATGTGTAATCAATGGTTTAAGGTTCACAGCATTTGACGCTACGAGTCCTATACATGGTTCGAACTCTTCACCGGTCATCGCTCTCGAGCCAACAACATTTATCTCCTTGAAGTAGAACGGGAATGCATCAAACGCGTCAACAAGCTCTGTGCAGATTCCGAATACTAGCACTGTTCCACCTGGTCTGACTACGTTTACGCATTGCCTAATCGTCTCTGGAGAGCCCACAGATTCTATCACTATATCTGCTCCTCTCCCATCCGTGTATTCTTTAATCTTCTCGCCAACATCCTCAGTCCTAGGATTGACGATCCTGTCCGCTCCAAATTCCTTCGCTAGGTCGAGCTTCCATCGGCTCCTTGAGGTCACGATTACAGGGTTTGCTCCAGACAACTTGGCTAGTCGAGTGTGTAGTAGTCCCGCGGCTCCTTGGCCTAAGACTGCTACGCTGTCGCCTGGGAAGATCTTGATTCTCTTTTGACCGTGAAGAACGGTCACAAGCAACTCAATTGCACTTGCATCCTCGTAAGAGATGTTCTCTGGAAACTTGAATGCCATATATTCGGGAACAGCCACGTACTCGGCATATGTCCCGTTTCTTTCCCTTCCGAAGATCCCTCCTCTCTGACAGAGATTGGTTCTCCCCCTCAAGCAATAGTAACACTCTCCGCATGAGAAGAGTGGATTTATCACTACTCGGTCGCCTACTTTGAGGGTTCTTACACCGCTCCCAACTTCAGCAACCTCTCCCACGGATTCATGTCCCATTATCAATGGCAGCTTCACCTTGTACCTTCCAGAGTACATCTCAACGTCTGTTCCGCAGATGCCTGTCGCTCTTACCTTAACCAGTGCCTCCTGCGGACCTGTTTCAGGTTTCTCAACATCTTCCACAGATATGCTGTACGGAGCTTTCAAGACTGCTGCCTTCATCATAGCCATATTGTCTCAATCCTGCGAGCCGCATTCAGGTTTCGTCATCAAATCCGTTCAAGTCATCCAGCGTTGAGGGGCCTATAGGCATGGGAGAATCTGTTCGCCGATGATCTTTAGTAGTTCAAATGCTGGAGATGTTTGGAAGATTATGTAGTCCAGGCCTGATTCATCGAGCCTCTTGACTTTCTCAACTATCGTTTCGGGGCAGCCTACAAAACCCGATTTCCTTACGCTGTTTAAGATCTCCACATCTCCTCCAACCAATGCGCTCAATTTGCCCAGAGCTTTCTCATCTGTCTCGTCGGCGAACACGAGACTGGGCATCGCATATTGAATGGGCTTCCTCCCCCTTTCTTGAAGCCTAATCTTCATGTCGTCGATTCTCTGTGTTACTGTTTGTATGTCGGCGTTGCGCATGAGCCATCCATCAGCCAGATCTGCAATCAATGCCCTTGATCTCTCAGACTCTCCGGCCCACCACACCGCCGGCATCTTCTCCGGCTTCGGTTCCATCACTCCATCTACTATCTCGTAGAATCTACCCTTGTAGCTAAATCTAGGTTCGGTCCAGAACCTCCTTATTATCTCGATCTGCTCCCTACCCCTGTCCACTCTTTCATCATGTTCATGCCAAGGAATTCCATACGCATCGAACTCTCTCTTGAACCAGCCGGCCCCCATCGCCAAACTGAATCTACCCTTCGAGACATCCGACATGGTGGTGCACATCTTTGCCAGGACCGCAGGATACCTGAATGCCTGACAGATGCATGTATGGAACAATTCTACTTTCTCTGTAGCAGCTGCTATGGCCGTTAGCGTGGTCCATGCTTCCAGAGATCTGGCCATCTCCCCCTTAATTGGGTTGAGAAGATGGTCGGGAACCCAGACAGAATCGATTCCAATCTCCTCAGCCTTCAAGGCCACTTTCTCGACGTACTCGTAGGTGACTTCTCCTTCTTCGTAAGGAGCGTTCCTAACCCACCCTCCGTAGACCGGTAGGTAGATTCCCAGTTTGGCCTTCATGAAAATCTACCTTCCAACTTCATTTTGTACTGAACGTAAACCCTTGCTTGAGATCATTCGGGAATCTCTACGAAATCCGATGACACTGGCGGATTCGTGAAGAACTCAATGTATCTCAATTCTGAATTCCCCACGTTCGTAACCTTGTGTTTCTCTTTCGGAGGGACAAACATGACAGTATTTGGTCCTAACGCGTACTCCTTGCCTTCAACCAAGGCCTTGCCTTGCCCGCTCAAAATGAAGAGAACTGATTCTCGTTGATTGTGATAGTGGTACTTTACTACTTCTCCCGTTCCAGCTGGCATGACGCCCATTAGGCCTGCGATTTTTTTCGCGCCTGTCTCCTCAGTGACCAGTGGAATTCTGTACGCTTTACCGTCTGGGAAGAAGAGCTTAGGGGCGTCTTCAAGTTTGAGTATCTTGACCAATTGCGCTCGACTCGTTTGTTTGTGGAACTACCTGTGACCAAGATGGATACATAAGTCTTTAGTTTCATGTGCTCGAATATCTTGGCCTGAAAGTTGTTTCGGTGAGAGCTCGTTCTGAGTAAGATAGGCTAATTGGATGGTGCGGCTATCCGATATATTATTGATCAAGATGCCTCTGGGGAAATATTCGAAGTCATGTGGATTCGAATGGGAAACAATCTCGACAGGCTGCAATTTGGCTCTTCGCAATTCAAGGGTCAATCATTATTATTGCAGTCTGCCTTTCTTCTTGAGGTATTCCTCCAAGGTTGCTATGCCAACGGTCCAGGTGTCGAATGGTATGCAGCCAGGTATGAAGATCCCCTTATCCGCATGATTCTTGGCGCAGTCGCCGAGGACGAAGACAATCTCACCTGAAGGTTCTCGGGCTAAGTTTACGTCCAGTCCCGTTATTATACTCAACTTGTCAAGTTTCTCCGCCCATCCTCTATCGAGGATCATGTCGATGAATCCTCTGGATGAAGTCTGACATCCAGGACATGTTCCACCTACAAATGTCTCGATCTTTGGGTGAACTCCCTCTATCGTGCGATCGCATCTCCTGAAATTCCGTTTAACCTCCTCAATTGAGTTACCTTTGATAGTGATCTTGCTCAAATCAGCTTCTCCTAGGCCATCCCAGTATGCTATTCTCGTGGTTGGTATCTCAAAGGGATCGAATCCCATTATACTTGCGCAGACCGTATCAACAGCCACCGCGTCATTTCCTGCAACAATAACGTTGAGTTGCACCGGCCTCCCTACTACTGGTCCTTGACCCTCCATCGACAGAATCGCATCTACTACTGTTAAAGTTGGTTTAACAACTCTGAGCAAATCTACAAGTTTATGGTTCAAGTCTTGCCTGTGATATTTCGCTCTATCTTCGGTTATCTGCAATCCATGAGCTGACTTGATTGCAGCTGTTATTCCGCTTATGTAATGTGTCTTCAACTTTGGCAAGTAGATGACAGCGTCTGCGTCCAAAACGATCTTTGGGAGCCTCGTCCTACCTAGGACTGTCGCGTTGGGAATCGAAACCTCAATCTGAACATCTTCATCAAGGTAAGCAACTTCAACTCCGGCCTTTCTCGCAGCATCCTCAATACCCGTTGTTTTCAAGACATCTCTAGACCTGAGTTTGAGTCTCGGTATATCTCCGACTACGACTCTCCCTTCCTTCACTCTCTCCTTCACTATCTCCGCTGTTGCTTGAACAACACGGGGGTCTGTAGTTACAGCTTTCTCAGGAGGCAATGGAAGAAGGGTATTGGGCTTTATGAGGACAGTATCTGTCCGATTGATGAACTTGTCGATGCCTCCTAAGAGGTCTATGGCTCGCCTTACCATATTCTTTACTTCTTCATAACTCTTCGGAGCTTCTGGACTTCTTACTACAGAAACTTCCGGCATGCTAGGCAACCTCTAAGACGGTGAACTTGAGTAAACCTCGTTGAACTTTAAAGCCTTTCTCTCTTAGGAAGTCCGAGTTAGTGAGATCTTTGAGCAACCCACTCTTCTAAAGTGCAGTAGCATAGAGCAGACCGACCTATATGTGGGTAGGCACGGCAGAACTTCACGCATTGTGGATCTCCATCACAAAGGTCGCATTTGATCGCAACACCCTTCTCTCGGTCGAAGAACATTGCTGAGAACGGACAGGCTTCTACACATGCCATACAGCCTATACATTTTTCATTTATGACTCTTGGAATTTTAAGTCTCTGGTCAATTTCTATCGCTCGAACAGGACATGCCTCCATGCAGGGAGGTCTTACGCATTGCTTGCACACTATTGGGCTATCAACGCCTTGAAGGATGTCGCTGACAACTTGAATTCTTGCCTTCCTCGTGTTGATTTTGCCTTTCTCATGAGCCATTGAGCATATTATCTCGCATAGTCTGCAACCCGTGCAAATCTTCCTATCAACCAAGAGCCTCTTATCCATAGCTCAAGCTCTCCTTGAACCTCGTCCTGATTGACCGGACAGTTGATTGGCCACGTATTCCAGGCCAAGCTTGTTCAGCGTTTCTTTCGTCGGTGTTCCAGTTGTCCTATCCCATCCTCTCAGATCGTAGTACTCATCGAGCATTTGATTCAACATATCTGAAGTAACGAAGCGTCCTTTATACGGCCCTCCGACAAGAGGTTCTTCCATCGAGCGGAGCGCCAAGATGTCGTCGGCTCTGGAAGCCCCTTCCCGAATGTTGAAAGCTCTTACAAGAGAAGCTACTCTCTCTGAAAGCAGCTGCAACTCGCCAACGCCTATGTCCCATCCTGTTATGGCTGAAAGTATTCTCGCGAAGTAGTCCGTTCCTATACCTGCTATCATATAGGGGAAGTCGCATACTAAGCCGCAGTGAAGAGGTATGCGGTCGTCATATAGCTTCTTGACAAGTGTAGCTCTACCTTCTGCTGTGAAAGGTTTCAGGGATCTGGACTCAACTATCGTTGGCCAACCCCTCCTGTGACATGCACCTCGATCTGTGATCGCATAGAGTAGAGCGAATGCAGGTGAACCTCGTGGTTCATAAGCCGGATACTCCATCCCTTTAACGGACATTGCAAACCTTTCCGCTCCCTTTCCAAACTTCCTAGCAGCTGCAGCTACTCCATCTGCCAGTACCGCACCCACTCCCTCTCGGTTGGCAATCTTTGGAATCAACTGGACAACGGAATCTACATTTCCGAAACTCAGTTCAAGCCCGCCAGTCTCCTCCTTAGTCAGTATCCCCTTTTGGTAGCACTCGATGGCAAAGCCGATGACGTTTCCCGCTGAGATTGTATCGATTCCAAGGCGGTCACACATCACATTCGCTTCCAATATAGCAGAAATATCGTCTATACCGAGATTCGATCCGAGCATAGCGTTCGTCTCATACTCTGGTCCAACCATTCTGCCTCCCGTGAACCTTCCACTTTTCACCAGACTATACTTGAGACATGCGACGCTGCAAGAGTAACATGATTTATCTGAAACCACTATCTTCTCACGCATCGCATGGCCGTCTATGTGGTCAGATTTCTCAAACTGGCCGGCGGTGAAGTTTCTCGTAGGAAGTATTCCGACCTCCTGAGTGAAATTCATTGTGAGAGGCGTGCCATACTTCATTCTGGACTTCACAGTCTCTATAGCAGGTCCTGACGTAAACTTCCTCTCAATCTCTGTACTCATGAAAGCTACCAGTTCATCTGGGTTGAAGATGTTGATGGCTTTCGTTCCGAGAACAGCTATCCCTTTGAGATTCTTCGCCCCCATCACAGCCCCCGCGCCTCCGCGTCCGCACTGATGGAAGTAGTCAGTTGAGACGATTGCGTATTTGACGAGCTTCTCCCCAGCTGGACCTATCACTGCTACTCTCACCCTACGGTCGCCAAGCTCTTTCTTTAGGAGATCTTCGGTTTCCCAACAGTCCTTGCCCCAGAGGTGCGAAGCATCTCTGATGCTAACATCATTGTCGTTTATGTAGACATAGACAGGTGCTTCTGCCCGTCCGCTGACTATGAGTGCATCGTAACCGGCGAACTTCAGTTCTGGACCGAAATTTCCTCCTGCGTAAGTATCGAGGAAGAACCCCGTCTGCGGCGACTTTGTAATAATTACAAATCTGTTAGCTCCTGGAGCAAGACATCCGGTCACAGGACCGGTGCATAAGACCAGTTCGTTGTCAGGACTGAATGCTTCAGTTCTCGGACCCACTTCATCAAAAAGGATCTTGGCTCCAAGCCCTCTCCCTCCGAGATACTTTCTTGAGACAGCATTATCAAGCTGCTTCTTCTTCACAGTTCTCGTCGTAAGGTTAATTCGAAGAATCGTTCCCATGTAACCGTACACGAGATCTGTCACAAACATACACCGGAGCCGTTACCTAAAGTAACAAAATCAGATATATAAGCGCTACTGAAGGTGACACAAGCCGATGAGAGATTCCATATTTTCTCCCTATCCCCAAAGAATAGCCGCTACTCGTTATCAAGGATTTTTTGAGCAAAGAAAGATAAATTGAGGAGGGAGTGAGGTCGCGCATGCGCGTTGATGCGCAAAAGCTTCATACTTCTGAGATATCGCCGCTCACCGAAGAACTCGTTTCACAGGTTAGCTGCACAGGTCAAAACCGACTACGAAAAGCCACAAATATGACTAAGAGACTCTGATAAAGGCAAGGTGAGAGCTGTGTCTTGGAAGACTGACAAATGGTGGGTGAGTCCGTACAACTTCATTGAAGAAGCTCGAAAGGATATGCATTTTCCAGAGAAGATTCAATTGCATGATATCTCCTTGAGAGATGGCGAGCAGCAGCCGGGGATAGTCTTTCGGAAGGATGATAAGATTAAGATCGCTAGGAAGTTGGACGAGGTGGGGGTTCACCGGATTGAGGCGGGGTTGCCTGCTGTTTCCAAGGAAGATGAAAAGGCGATCAGAGCAATCGTTAAGCTTGGCTTGAAGGCAGATATCTATGTGCTATGTAGAGCGGACAAATCTGATGTTGACCTCGCATTGAAATGCGATGTGAAGAACGTAGTGCTAGAGGTTCCTTCGAGCGACGTTCTAATCGAGAAGGGCTTCCAATGGACCAAGGAGAAGGTTATGGGCCTAGCTTTGGACGCATTGACGTATGCGAAGGATCACGGCCTTCACGTAGTATTCTTCCCTTACGATACGACACGCGCCAACTTCGATTTTGAAAGCAAACTTGTCAAGATGGCCGTGGAAGAAGCTCACGTTGATGGGGTCACCATCGTCGACACTTTTGGGGTTGCGACACCAGACGCCATTGCATACCTAGTGAGAAGGATGAAAGAAATAGTCAACGTACCCATTGAGGTGCATTGTCACAACGATCTGGGACATGCGCTGATAAATTCCATAGCCGGAGTGGCCGCAGGGGCTGAATGTATTCATACTTCGGTGAACGGAATCGGAGACAGCAGTGGCAATGCCCCACTCGAGCAAGTCGCAGTCAGCCTACCGATGTTATACGGCGTTGACCTTGGGCTGAACTTGGGCAAGATCTATGAGCTCTCGAAGCTGGTGGAGAAGCTTTCAGGGATACAGATAGCACCGGGAAGACCGGTGGTGGGTGAGAACATATTCAGGAAGGAGTCTGGAATCTTCGTGATGTTTCGTGATCGATCTTTGGCGTCAGGCGTTCCCACAGCTTCTTGTGCTTTCCTACCGAGTCTACTCGACCCGAGGAGAGTTGGCAAAGAGTTTGACGTAGTTCTCGGAAAGAAGAGTGGGAAGGCGTCGGTCGCAGCCAAGCTGAGGGAGCTAGGTTGGAGCGCCACCGAGGGACAGATGGACTC
>Ga0129297_10001384_pt1 | contig 12250 bp, 12 predicted proteins | sample I18A1metaG_FD_94708 | JGI IMG/M metagenome (GOLD analysis project Ga0129297, IMG submission 94708) | Lake sediment bacterial and archeal communities from Gulf of Boni, Indonesia to study Microbial Dark Matter (Phase II) - ​I18A1 metaG | ecosystem: Environmental > Aquatic > Freshwater > Lake >... | reverse complement strand
CATAAGTCCCTAGGCAACTACGTGGCGCCCCAGGAAGTCATCCAGAAGTATGGCCGTGACATCTTCCGCTACTATGTACTCCAGATGACGCTGTGGGAAGACCTAAGGTTCTCCTGGGACGCCCTGCAGCAGTACGCAGGGGACCTAACTACGATCTGGAACACCTACGTGTTCGCCAGCACTTACATGAGCCTGGACAAATTCGAACCGCCAAAGTGGAACTTGAGAAAGCTGAACCGGTATCTTCGACCCGAGGACCGATGGTTGCTCAGCCGCACGCACCGCGCCATCAAGGAAGTCACCAAGGCCATGGACGAGTATCGAATTCATGAGGCGGTCCGGAAGCTCAAGGACTTGCTCGTCGAGGACCTCAGCCATACCTACATTAGATTCATCAGAAGACGAACATGGGTAGAGAAGCAGACGCAGGACAAGCTGGCTGCATATGCTACCCTGTACTACTCCCTCAAAGAAGCGCTGGTGATGTTCAGCCCCTTCATGCCTTTCTTAGCCGAAAGCCTCTACCAGAACATGTTCAGAAATGCCGAAGCTTCACGCCTACAGACGGTACACCTCATGGATTGGCCTCCCTATGACGAGAAGTTCATGGATGATTCGCTGGAGGCAGAAATGTTGGTCGTCCAGAGAGTACTCTCTGCAGTCGCGCTGGCCCGAATGCAGAAGGGCCTCAAGCAGAGGCAGCCACTCCCGCTGATAGCAGTCTCAACGGATTCCAAAGTCGCCAATAGTGCGCTGAAGACTTACTCATCTCTGCTGCATGAGCAGGCCAACACTCGTAGACTCGTCACTGTGATGCAAAAGGCCGCATCAAGATTCGAGGGCAACAAGAACGTTGGCAGGTTCACCAAGGCTGAGTTTGAGGGCGGCACAGTGTACCTTGACCTGATGCTTTCAAAGAGCGAGTTGGCGGAAGGACTGGCGCGGGATATTGTTCGGAGAATGCAGCAGATGAGGAAGGAAATGGATCTCAAAGTGGACAGCTATGTGCAAGCGTATATCCTGCCCCCATCCAGCAAAGCAGCCAGTCTGATCAAGACCAAACGAACCTACATAGCGCGCGAAGTCCGGGCGAAGAAACTGACTGTCTTAACGAAGCGAACAGCTGTCAACCAGCCCTTCTACACGAAGACTTGGCGGATAGGAGAAGAAGAGTACGAGTTCGGCCTTCGCGAGTTAAAGAAAGCCGGTTCACGTAAAGCCTAGTCGGTTCCCTGTTTCTCAGACTGTTCAATATATGACAAAACGGCACCTTTCTGAGCGGGTATCCGCTACACTGGGACCTCTATGAAGAGCCTCTCAAGCAATTCCTTGTAGCGGTTCCTTATCGTGACTTCAGTAACATTGGCGATTTCTGCTATCTCACGTTGTGTTTTTCTCTCGTTCGTCAGAACAGTCGCTATGTAGGTTGCTGCTGCCGCGATCCCCGTAGGGCCCCTTCCGCTTGTCAATTTCATTTCTTTGGCGATTTCAAGAATCCTGATCGCGATTGCTTCTGCCTTGCCTGAGATGACCAGTTTGTTGCTAAAGCGAGCTGCATAATTTCTGCTCGTTGAAGGTGGCACGAACGCTTCGAGTTCGCGGACCATGAACCTGTAGCTTCTTCCAATGTCTTTCTTGTTGAGGCTTGAGGACGACGCTATTTCATCCAAGGTCCGTGGAACTCCGCACTGTCGACAACTCATGTAAATGGCAGCCGCGGTAACATTATGAATCGAACGCCCGCGAATCAACCGTTTCTTGATCGCACGACGATAGATGACTGAAGCAGTCTCGAGAATGTTCTTGGGCAGGTTCAGCGCGGACGAAAGCTTGCTCAGCTCAGCCAACGCAACCGCAAGGTTTCTCTCTGTTGCGTCGGACACTCGTACCCGGCTCTGCCATTTGCGAAGTTTATACAGGTCCAGGCGCTGCATGTCTGTTGCCCGTTTGCCTAGAACACGCCTGTCACGCCAATCAATAACTGTGGAAAGGCCCTTGTCGTGGATTGTGTATGTCAGCGGTGCGCCTACGCGGGTACGCTTTGCTTTCTGCTCATCATCGAAGGCTCGCCATTCCGGTCTTGTATCTGCGAGCTTTTCCGCGATGACGGACCCACAGGCCACACACACGATTTCGGCGGCCTCGTAGTCGCGCATCAGTTTGTCGCCGCCGCAGTCCGGGCAGACGCGGATTTTTCGTGCAGGCTGCAGTGGCTCACCTAGTTCGCCATCTAATTCTTCGGACACCATCTCATCTGCCTTAATCTAGCGAGTAAATGATACGACCAACATATTTGGCGGGCGAAGAAACACTAGGTCTTATGGCTAGGTAAGGTGACGAAACAGGTCCGAAGAGGTCATGGACCTCTCCGATCAATCTGAGTTTGCTATCGCATGCTTTTGTCCCAATCTTCACGAAGAGCGACTTGTCGCATTTGACTATGAGGCTCCGGCTTTTCGAGAAGTGAAGAATTTTGCCGAGCCTCCGCAAACTTTCTTCGTCACTCCCGCCGTGAGACAATCCGAGGAGTCAGAATCGTATATAAACTTAGATATCTGCAGACGAGAATCGAAATCGGTGGGAAATTCTCTCTCGAACCAGACGCGCAGGATTGCGGTCATGTTGCTGTTTGAGATAGAATTCAACTTCGATCGTTTAGTGGGATTTTATCGGAGATATGAAACTGAAATACGCGAGGCTCGACGATGGGGAAGAACCTCGATGGTGGACAAATAAGCCCTGAACGTTTTTACGCTGAAACACGTGCATTCACATGGTAGCTCGGGCCCATTGATCAAAGGCGTAGTGCTCACCAACTTCATGTCCTATGAAAACGCCTACGTGCCCCTAGAGCCCGGGCTGAACCTTATTTGTGGTCCCAACGGGGCCGGAAAGTCCTCGATTCTACTTGCCGTCTCGGTGGTCCTTGGTCAAGCTTACACTGAAAGATCGAAGCGTCTGAGCGATCTCATACGATGGGGTAGCGATGAAGCGAGAATTACTCTCATCCTTGACAACTCAGGCAAAAGCCGCCCGTTCTCGCGTTTTCACACCGATTTGGTAACTCTAACCCGTGTATTGAAGAGGAACGGTAACTACTACTACCTGATTCAGAACAAGCCTGTGCCAAAATCAGCAGTCACAGATGCTTTAGCGACCGTTGGCATTAACCCTGACAATATTCTCGTCATAATGCATCAGTTCATGGTGGGCCGTTTCGCCGCTGTCAGCGCACAAGACAAGCTGAAGATGCTGGAAGAGGCGGTTGGTTTCCAGTCGTACAGAGATGAGGTACTCGACGCCAGGAAACGTTTGGAGAGTGTGATGAGCGAAGAACATTCATTGGCACAGGTCCTTGAGTCTACAAAGGAAACGCACGATTACTGGAAGCGCGAGTACGAACGATATCTAGTGAAGAAGGAACTAGAAACCAAGCTCGAGATCCTGAAGAGAGAGTTGCTGTGGGGCAGGATTCAGAAGCGTAGGGAAGCACTCGCCCGAATAGAGGCTAGGATTGAATCAAAGACAAGGTCGTTGGAGTCCATCGAAAACAAGATTCAGCAGCTAGCCGACGTCAAGAAAAAGCGCCTAGAAAAATTCGATGAACTAAACCTCGGGAGAAAGGAGCTCGAGGACAAACGGGTCGAGCTCGTCAGGGAAGTCACTACACATGAACTTAACTTAGAATGGGCTACGAACCTTCTGCATGACTTCGGCGCTACCGAAGCAGAGCAGGCTTCAACGTCGAATACGTCTCCCGAACCAACAACTTTGAACAAGCTCAGACTCTTATGGAGCGAGAAGGCCGAGGAAGCTCAGAAGAAACTTGCCAGGGCCAAAGAGAAGATGAGCCTGCTTAGTGAGAAGATGGCTGACACAAGCGGCCGCCTCGAGGACGCCCTTTCTAGACTAATCGACACCAACGTGGAGTATGAGGTGCTGGGTTTCAAGAGAAAACTGCTCATGGAAGAGGCAGCAGATCTCCAAGCACAGGTGCGGCTAGCCAAAGAGGAATTAGAGCCACTCGTAGCATCAGCCGAGAGGGCGGGACCACCCATTGAGTCCCCCAGAAAAATATTCGATGTTATGCTGGAAATCAGCGCGGTCGAAGAGCAGCTCAAGCCCTTAACGTCGATCTCAGAGGAGGTTGAGAAAATGTACACATCCTACGCTAAGGTCTACGAGGAGCTACGGGCGAAGACGGAGCAGGTAGCCCAAAGCCGCCAAGAAGTCCTGGCGGAACTGGACAAGCGGCTGGCAAAATGGCGTGATGTGCTTACGAGTTTCCTAGAGGAGCTCACGGGACGATACAATCAACTCCTCAGCAGCGTCGGCGCCACGGGCGATATTCGCCTGATCTCTTCTAGGGATATTGAGAAATGTGGCCTCGAGATTCAGGTCGGTTTCAAGGGTAACAAGCCGATGCCGCTGGACGCTTTCACGCAGAGCGGGGGTGAGAGAAGCACAGCCATGATGGCATTCCTCCTGGCGCTGCAGCAGCACATCAAGTCGCCATTCCGCGCCATCGACGAGTTCGATGTTCACATGGACCCAAAGAATCGCGAGCTTGTCACGCAGTTGATTCTATCAAGCTCCCAAACCCTAGCTGAAGACCAATACCTAGCCATCACACCCGGCCAAGTCAACATAACTGACAGCATCCATGTCATTGTCGTCCAAAACATTGAAGGAACGTCTATCGTGAGCGAGCTGAAATGAACAGGCCCGCAACTCGCAGCCGAGCCAATCTGGCAAAGGGCAGAAAAGAACTGCAGGAACTGATTCATACTTGCGACGCCATAGAGCAGAGAAAGTTCAACCCGTTCTTTCTGGACGTCAAACTCGGCGTCGAAACGCTGCGAGAATACTTCCCGCACTGGCGGAAGCTAGAAGACCACTGCCTTGATGCCCATACGATAAACAAACTATCAGAAGTAGTCCGGCTGCAAAACACGCAGCTCAAGTTCCAGTCTAGCGCGCTGTACGCAGACCCGGAATTCGTGGCAAAGAAAATTGAACGCATGAGCGAAAAACGGTTGTCCGAAGTCTTCCTGCAGGGCTGGCACCCTCTGGCCGAGCTGGAGCAGTTGACACCGGAAGCGCTGACCCTGGCTTTGGAGTATTGGAATGTTTTGTTGCCCATACAAGAGCGATGGAAGAGGCGGGAGTACGCAGTTGGCAAGTCACCTGGGACAACCAGCACTGAGACTCTAACTGACCTGGGCATCCGTGGAGAAGAATTCAGCAAGCAGCTCAGGGCTATGTGGAACAGTCTCAGAGCCATGTACGACCGAGAGCGGAAGCCGGTTGATTACTGGAGATTCGTTGGTGGAGAGTCTTACCAAGAGACGGTACGGAGGGCCTACCTTGCCAGCTTCTTGATAACCTATGGCTACGCAAGGCTTCACGTTGAAGGCGACCAAATGTTGCTGACACCACTGGATGAGCCAACTGAGAAAGCATCCGCCGGCGCAGTTAGTTTCCCAATACCTATTCCGAAGAGCAAGTGAAAGCCAGTGGAAAGCGACCAAGGCAAGAGGAGTTTCTACAGTGACAGGTTGAAACGTGCAATCCACTTGCTACTCTTCAGACGAGGCAAAATGCCGGGCGCCAAGGGCTGGGAGCTAAAACTGAAGCTCGGGAGGAACTACGAGCAGGTTCTGGAGCAGTTGAATGGCCTACTGTCCGAATTGGATCTGGAGATCATGAAAGTTGAGGAACTTCCTTCGCGTGAGACTGAGAAGCAGGCGATTCCTCGGGCCGTAGACGAAGCGCGTTATGTTGTCAGGCTCAAAGGTACCCTCGGCTCGAAAGAAGCGAAGATGATTGGCTGGCGGATCGACAATTTAGCGGCGTTGGGAGCGTCGATAGCCTACCTCGTTTCTAAGCAGGGAAAGGCCCCCCGTGAGGACCTTGAAAAGATACTAGCCCACAAGTTCGGGCGATGGAAAGCTGTCACACTCGTGGACACCTTCATTCGAAGTGGATATCTTGACGAAGATGATGCTGGAACGACCGCGTTGGGATGGCGAACCAGAAGCGAAGTGGACCTACGGTCCTTGATGACCAAAATGGCTGAGGCGAAAGTTTAGCTCGCTTCTGACTCAGCGCTGGCGGTCTTTTCAAGAAAATCCTTTGCGTACCTTTTCTTCGAAACGAACTCTTTCACATCTCGTTCTTTCACACGCTTCGACAATTCAAGAAGCTGCTCGCGTTGAGCATAGTGGTCATGGACTTTACTTCTCCCGAGCACCGTGAGCACCTGCCCGAGGAAGAATGTTGGCAATCTCTGCTTGCTGCACATGGGACAGGCACAATGAAGACTGGTCCCGTACAGCTTGCCCCATTCTTTCCGTTTGAAGACTCCCCAACTAGTCGAATCAAACATGTTGATCTTGTCCTTCGTGAGCGGAACGGGTGGGGGCGGGACAACCCACCTATTGTAACTGTCTACCCCGAAAATGGGCAACATCATGCCCTCAGAGCAGGGGAGCAGGCTCCGAGCAAAGCGAATCTTTGGCGGAACTTGAAAGACGTGGGTCCATAACTCCGGTGACTTCTTCTTTACATCTTCGATGGATCGGAGTGCCTGATAATAGAACCCGCCCTTCATGTCGAAACCTAATGCTTTGATGCCGCGTTTCAGAATTGGCTTCAGTGTTTTCTCAAAGTCAGTCCTGGTCCCTGCTGGAGCCAGCACGGGCATCAACGGCTTGTCCAATCCCCGGTGGTCTAGCCATCTTTCAGCGAACCTGAACAGGCTTAGGAAATCCTGCGGGCTCATATCACTGGTCTGCTGGACAGTAACGACGTCCATGTCCGCGAAGTACTGAAGATCAAGAACCGTGCGAAGGTCGTTTGACTCGGTGACTGCGGCCTCGCCTTTGAAAATCAGAAAGAGAACACTCAGCGCGTCCTCATGGAAGGAGGTTTCTCGGGCCAACCGCCGCGCGAAATCCTTCAGGAAGTCCTCTTCACGAAGTAGGCGTTTCAGCGTTTCAGGGTAAAGGAGCTTACCCGCCACCACAATTTCGGTTGGAAACTCCTGCTTCAGGCCAACCAGCCTAGTCGCATTCAGTTCAGTGGTGGTTGCGAACTTGTTGGGAAAGGGAACTTTAGCATTGGCGTAGGTTAGGAGACTGCTTGCTGCGCCTGTCTCCTCGTCAACATCGATGTTCTTCTTGGCGAGCTCGGGCATGCAGAAGGCTCCGCTGACAGAAACGCCTCCATCTATTTCAGCGTTCTGAAACGGTGATGAGCCTTAGCTTGCTCAACTTACCGGTCCCTGATTGTAATCTCCACGACGAGTTTCTCAGCTTGAGAAGAGATAATCATGGACTGTATGGCATAGTCACCTTGCATTCTTAGAAGCCTGTTGATGATCTTCACTTTGTCGCTGGGAAGCTGCTGAATCTTGACTTCCTCGGTCTCACTTACGCACACTTGACAAATCCAGTAGCACCTTTTGACCAGTGTCCCAGCGTGGTCCGGATTCTCTTGGTACCGAACCTTGTGGCAAACCTGATCAGTAATTGCGCTACATGTGGAGCAGTTTCTCTTTTCTGTGATCTGAATGTGCTTTCCACTATTCGTGATCATCGTCTCTCATTCCTCAATTCTCTCCGAAGCTGGATTTAGTGTAGAGAGTTGACAAAAAGTGCTCTTGGGAAAGCGGGGTCACAGTGGGTACAAGCTTATTTGAAGCACCGAATCAATCGACGGCCAGGTCGGAGATTCATCCTGGCTCCTTGAGGCCTCAAGGGTTTGACCAGATTCAGTGTCGGAGCTGATACTGCTTGCACCTGGAGTCAAGCCATTGGCAGCTTCAGAGTAACGTGCAGGTGACGGATAGAACGAAAGCAGTTTCGAGCTTTGTCTACTTTTCTAGGAGGCTTGTGAAGAAATCGTGGTGTTCTTCTTCCTCTTCCTCTATCTCCTCGAAGATCTCCCGTGTCGCAACATCGCCTTCTCTCTGTGCTATGTCCATAATCTCCTTGTACATGCTGATTGCTTCGGCTTCCGCTTTCACATCGAAGCTTACCATTTCTTCAAGCGTGTTACCAACCGTTATGGGACTCGGTTCGGTCGTTGGTCTTCCTCCTAGATACCAAAGGCGCTCGGCGATCTTCTCCGCATGCTTCATCTCGTCAACGGCGATCTTCTTGAACCCTTCACTGACCGCATAGTGTTCTATCCCCTTCCACTGGACATGTTGCCACATGTACTGAATCGAAGCCTGAAGTTCTGCGGCGATGGCCTGATTCAACTTCTCTAAGAGCTTCGCAGAAGCCAAGTCTGATAACGATTCCTGGGTTCGAAGAGCCTCCTAGCGAATATAATTACACTGCAATGATTTACTAGTCGAGTAGATATTCTCGTTACTCGTCGCAGTACCTCGAAGTCTTTAGGCCGTTCCTGAGAGCAAATCCTGCAAGGCCACCCATTTGCGGATGCATAGTTCACCCAACCAGGTGGACTTGCGAATGCTGAAATGCTTAATTAGCCGCCTCCAGCCTACGCTGTTTCGTTCCAATTTTGAGGGCTTGATTTTGGGTGAGGAAGTTCAGTTACCCCCACAAGTACAGGAGCAATTGATGCGCCTTCAGCAGCTTCAACAGACGCTTCAGTCAGTCGTGACGCAGAAGCAACAGCTTGAACTTGAACTAAACGAGACCGACAAGGCGCTTTCTGAGCTTGATAAATCAACTGATGATACGCCGGTCTACAAGAGCGTGGGTAGCATTCTAGTCAAGTCTAACAGGCAGACATTGACGGCGGAGCTGAAGGAGAGAAAGGAACTACTCACCACACGCGTGACAGTGCTCGGGAAACAAGAGGAACGCACTAGAGAGAGGCTGAAGGAAGTACAGGAGAAGCTTCAGGAGCGGCTTCAGGGGCCGAAGGCTCCCTGAGAGTAAGCATCGGCCCTCAAAATGCTCACTCTTACCATCCACCCAGGCTGAGTCAAGAGTATTGGCCATTGAGCTGAAGAGGAACCCCACGACCGAAGAGATCGAGCAGATCTGTTCAGCGGCCGAGGAGGCAGCCCGAAAACACCTCTTGTCGAAATACCCGTTGAAACGCATTAGCGAGCTTGACGTGTTGATCGAGGCGATAGGTGACAAACCGCTTCTGCTAGGCATTGATGTGGCAATTGAGCTTGCGAGCGGTGGCGAGGATCTCGAATCGCTGGTGAACGAGGCTACTCAAGCGGCCTTCGCTGCTGCCGAAGAAAAAGTCAGGGAGCTAAATCTTTGCGTGAACATACCCGCCTCGTGAAATTGCTTCGTACAGCAAACAACATCCTCGTGATTGGGCACCAAAATTCTGATCCGGACGCTGTGTGCTCTGGGTACGCATTTATGGCGCTCGCGCACAAGCTGAAACCAAAGCTGAGAGTCAGCTTCACCTCCCCTGACGGCGTCAGCAGACTATCAAAACAAATCCTTGGCAAAGTTCCCCTGAAGCAGAGTGACAGGCCAGACTTCGCAGCGGCCGACCTGATAGTCACAGTCGACACAAACACCCTGCAGCAGCTGGGTCCCCTCAAAGACCCTGTCATAAACTCTGCAAAACCCATCCTTATGATCGACCACCACGCCCCACACCCTGAAAGCGCCAAGATTGCGAAGCTGGTTCTATGCGATGATGAGTCAACTTCCACGTGCGAAATGATTCTGGACATGTATGAGAAAATGCGCTTGGTGCCCAGCCGCATAGTAAGCCAGGCATTGTTGATTGGCATAATTGTTGAGACTGGGCATCTTTCGATTGCGACAGACCGGACATTCAAGTCTACTTGCGCCCTGGTCAAGCTTGGGGCGGACCCTGAAGCTGCGCTGGCCCTCACGCGGTCCAGCATGGATGATTCTGAAAGGATCGCACGGATCAAATCCGCCCAGCGTCTCAGGCTCCAGCGAGTGGGCGAGTGGCTTGTCGCGTTGTCGGAGGTGGGCTCCTACCATGCATCGGCGGCCCGAGGGCTCGTCTCTTTAGGTGCACACGTGGCAATCGTGGCTGGAAAGAGAAACGATGAACTCACCATCAGCTTGCGCGCGGCTCGTGATTTCTGGTCAGAAACAGGAATGCACCTAGGAACCGATCTGGCGAAACCACTCGGCGAGAGAATGCAAGGAATGGGTGGAGGGCACGCAACAGCGGCTGGAGCGAATGTGAAGGGCGATGTCGACCAAGCGTTGAAGCTTGCGCTTACCTTGGTCCGCGATTTCATTTCCCGAAAGCCTAATACTACGAATGGAAGTTATGCGCCCGCTTCATCTCAAACCAGCGTAATTACGCAAAAATGAGATGAAACCGCGCGGAGAGGTCGCGACTTGGCCGCCATTGCAGCCCGAAATCTTTCTTTCACCTACGCCGCGTCCGACAAGCCATCAATCGAAGAAGTCAGCGTGACAATAGAGAAAGGCGAGTTTGTAATACTCACCGGGCCGAGCGGCTGCGGGAAAACAACTTTCTGCCGATGCCTGAACGGGCTCATCCCAAATTTCTACTCCGGAAACCTCGAAGGGGAGCTAGAAGTCAACGAGATTAATGTATCAGGAAAATCAACAGCCGAGCTTGCAACCCATGTGGGGTTCGTGTTTCAGAACCCTGAGAACCAGCTATTCTCACTCTCGGTCGAGAGAGATGTTGCTTTCGGGCTAGAGAACCTTGGCATTCCAAAGGACGAGGCGCTCGAGAGAGTTCACTGGGCGATGGAATCAACGGGCATTCTCGACTTGAGAAACAAAGCCCCCTACGAACTTTCAGGCGGGCAACAACAACGCGCAGCCATAGCAGGCGTTCTGGCCATGCGGCCCAGCATCATTGTCCTTGACGAACCTACATCCTTCCTGGATCCAAAATCAGCTGAGGAAATAGCTGGAGTAATAGCCAAGCTGAACCGGGAGCTCAGGTTGACGACCGTCCTAGTCGAGCACAGGCTCGATATTGTTTCGAGGCATGCGAGCCGTGTTATCGTGATGGATAAGGGAAAAGTCGTGTTGGACGGACCGCCCTCTGAAGTGTACGATGATCATGCTCGCCTAATCGGAATTGGCCTCCCGAGGGTGACAATGCTTTTTCACCTACTCAGGCGGGACGGATTCGTTTTGACCAAGAACCCCATCACCATCGAGCAAGCATCTGAAGAGTTGAGAAGGCTCCTAGGGTCTTGATTAGTGTAGAGAACGTGAGCTTCACGTACCCTTTCGGGCCTGAAGTTCTCCGCGAAGTGAACCTAGAGATCAAAGATGGGGAGTTCGTTGCCATAATGGGTGAGAACGGTGCCGGGAAGACTACGCTTGTTAAGATGTTCAACGGGCTCCTGAGGCCGGCTTCGGGAAGAGTTCTCGTTGACGGTATCGATACTAGGGAACGGTCAGTTGCCCAACTGTCGAAGGATGTTGGTCTGATATTCCAGAACCCAGACCATCAGTTGTTCGCCGAAACCGTGGCTGAGGAACTTAGTTTTTCGCTGAAGAATTTCGGTTTCAAGCCGGAGGTCATAGAGCGCAGAGTCAAGAGGCTGCTCGCAACCTTGGACCTTGAGCGTTACGAAACCTCATCACCGTTTGTGCTAAGCGGAGGCGAAAGAAAGCGAGTTGCCCTCGCTGCAATCTTGGTGTGGGATCCGAAGCATGTTGTTATGGATGAACCTACGATAGGCCAAGACTATCTTCAGAAGGACCGGCTAAGGAACTTCATTGTGCAACTCGTATCGCAAGGGAAGACGGTCGTAATTGTAACACATGATGTTGAATTCGTTGCGGAAAGCAAACCTCGCACCGTTCTACTGTCGAGAGGGCGCATCTTAGCCGACGGCCCGGCGGTTCAAGTCTTAACTAACCCATCAGTGGTCGCCCAAGCTTCCCTGGTCATGCCTCAAATCTCAAGCCTGATGAGTAATATGCGCGAATTGGGGCCGCCACCCGACATAATTGACCCATATTCAGCTAGGGAATTTCTTTCCAAGAAGCTCAGGGCAATTATCGAAACCCGCGCTTCGTCTCAGAAACGATGATGATCCCATGTCGCTGAAGTTTGTTGAAGGGTTCAAGTTCACCAGGATAGATAGCCCGATTCACAGCCTTGACCCGCGGGCAAAGTTCATTGTAACCCTGGGTTTCTTCGTCGGATCCTTAATGTTCACGAATATCTTCGTGCTCCTGTTCCTATTCTTCGCCCAGGTGCCCATCGTCCAACTGGCGAAAACAGTCAAGCGTTGGTTACGCTCGATGCGGGGCGGGGT
>Ga0129297_10001383_pt1 | contig 12251 bp, 11 predicted proteins | sample I18A1metaG_FD_94708 | JGI IMG/M metagenome (GOLD analysis project Ga0129297, IMG submission 94708) | Lake sediment bacterial and archeal communities from Gulf of Boni, Indonesia to study Microbial Dark Matter (Phase II) - ​I18A1 metaG | ecosystem: Environmental > Aquatic > Freshwater > Lake >... | reverse complement strand
AGGGGAATGCGAGATGGGTTTAGACCGTCGCGAGACAGGTCGGACTCTACCTGCTGGAAGTGCTGGTTGCCTGAGGGGAAGGCGCCCCTAGTACGAGAGGAACGGGGTGTCGCAGCCTCTAGTCTACCGGTTGTCCGACAGGGCACTGCCGGGCAGCCACGCTGTTGAGAATAAGAGCTGAAAGCATCTAAGCTCGAAGTCTCTCCCGAAAATAGGCAGCCGATCCGGCCCAAACGGCTCGGTAACGAGTCTGGGTGCTGGACGAGAGCTCCCATAGAAGATGGGGTTGATGGAGCAGGGGTGTACGCGCCAAGGCTTCGGTCGAGGCGTTTAGCCTGCTGCCCCCAATCGCTCAAGGTGCTGGGTCTGGAGTGAATCCGCATTCGTGCGAAATTAGATGGCCTCTTGCACGGCTAAGAAAGCCTCACACTGCCTTTCCCGTGAAAGAACCACGAGAAGTCGTGCTTGATTGAACCTGCTACAAGTTGCATCCAAGATTCTTTTCTTGCCATTTGGATCCAGAAGCCATTGAATACGAGACTTCATGGAGAATTCGCCCCGCGACTTCAAGTTACCTCTACTGGAGTCTACTCAGATCTGCCCCCGACAATCCGCAGCATCAAGAAGACTGATTGTTTCCCTTCTGCGGTTGTCTGGTCTTCAACAGATCTCGTGGCATGAGAGGAAGCAAGGATAATGCGAAACTACAGATCAGTCTCGTGTCTTCACGCTTATGCGCGTCCGAAATGTTTGAATCAACGATTCACGTCTTATGATTTGGCGAGCTGGTGGGCAGCTTCCGAGCCTCATAAGGCTTGAGGAAACTCCGTCCACTCTGCGGAGGCGTGATGTCGCAAGGCATCGGGCGAGAGCCTGGGCTCCGGCACAGAAAAAACCTCCCGTCGGCAGATGTCCGTGATGCGGAGACGCTGAGGACGCTGGCGGAACAGGATGAAACGCCACCCCACGCGGTGAAAGGGAGCATAGACGCCGATGAGTTCCGCACAAGGCGCGGGTATCCCGATTAGACAGATGCTGCCTAAAACAGAAGGCGGGTTACGGCCAGCACGCACCACTCGATGCTCTGGGTAAACACTAGAGCATCGAGGCCGATCAAAGGCCCTTTCTGCGGCTTGACTCCGTCAGATAGAACAGTTGAGTTCTTTATGTGTCATAAGCTAGAAGTAGCTTCGCTGAATCTCGACAAGCTCCTCTTCGTTTCGTGCCTTCGCATATTCCCGGAGCGGTTCTTCGTTCAAGGTCAGAAAGGTGGGGCCCCACTTGAACAGAGACAGTATCTTGACCGCATGTGTCTCTATTCCGAGAATGGTAAGGGCCGCGGCGAGAGCCTCAACAGAACTCAGCGTCTTGGGCTGCGCATAGTGGGTTGGATTTGCTGCCAGTAGAGTGGGAAGCTTCCTTTCATTTCTTGAGAACTCTTTTCCGAAGACTGTTTCAGCATTCTCCCATGAACAGTCTATGGCACATATGCCATGCCTACACGCCGTTGCTCGATCGGATGGCAGAATGAACAGTTCTGCATATGGGTCAAGGACTACTGCATGTCTCGGAATAGATGAGGGCCTCACCACCGGGGCGGCATAGTTGAATCTGAACAACTTTGCTGAGGTGCATTTCTTAGGGTCATCCTGTTTCATCAGATATACTAGGAGCCTAGGCCAACGATCGTTCAAGGCTGTCTCTGTTTTCGACACCTGTTGCATAGGAGAGAAGCCAGCTCCTCTCAGAAAAGGGTTATATCAGCTTCTCAAACGAAGACGTGTTGCATGGCAAAGGCGATGGTATGAAAGAGATTGCTCAGAGAGCAATGATACCCCGTTCAGCTACTGTCGGCATTGAGAATCGAGCTGCAGAGATGAAACGTGCCGGAGTGGATGTCATAAGCCTGGCCGCGGGACAACCTGACTTTCCAACCCCACAGCACATTCGCGAATATGCGAAAAAAGCATTGGATGAGGGCTACACGTTCTATCCCCCGAGTCCAGGCCTTCCGGAACTTCGGGAAGCAATATCCAAGAAAGTTGCCGATGAGAACGGGATCGAGGCTGACCCGAAGTCAGAGATAATCGTGACCGTGGGCGGGAAACAGGGAGTCTTCTCGACGATCTTGGCGCTGGTCGATCAGGGTGACGAAGTGATTATCACCGATCCAAGCTGGGTTACATATGAACCGTGCGCTAGGCTCGCAGGTGGCAAGATCGTGTCCGTTCCTGTGCATGAGAAGAATCAGTTTCGACTCAACAAGGATGACGTGGCAAGAGCGCTTACGCCAAGAACCAAGCTGATCGTCGTTAATTCCCCAAATAACCCAACAGGCAGCGTCCTTACACAGGATGATCTCAGAGACATAGCTGATCTGGCCTGTGCCAAAGACCTGTTCGTGTTGTCAGATGAAATCTATGAGTACCTAGTGTATGACGGCTTGAAACACCACAGCATAGCTTCTATCCCCGGAATGAAAGAGAGAACAATTACGGCTAACGGATTCTCCAAAGCATACTCAATGACCGGATGGAGACTTGGATACATAGTAGGGCCCAAGGACATTATGCAGCATATCCTTGCGATCCATGAACATTCGGTGACCGGCCCTTCTTCGTTCTCTCAGAGGGCCGCAGCCCAAGGAATGAACGATCCTCGTTCGAAAGAATCAATCAGGAGCATGGTCGCAGAGTTTGAAAGAAGACGAACCGTCATCGTTGACGAGCTGAACAAGATTGAGAAGGTCTCTTGTGTTCGGCCGAATGGAGCGTTCTATGCCTTCTCCAACATAAGTGCATTAGGAAAGGGTTCGATGGACGTGGCGAGCCACCTCTTGGAGAAGGGTCTCGTTGCAACAGTCCCAGGTGCGGCCTTCGGCCCTAGAGGAGAAGGGTTTCTCAGATTGAGTTTCGCGAATTCCACGGAGAATATCGTGAAAGCCCTTGAGAGAATGAGAACTGCGCTCGGTGAGCTCTAGAACAGAGGGATATTCAGTTTCCTTGCACTCGAAGTCGAGGCCTAATCTCTCGGTGAGACATTGGATCCGTCATAACTCTGGGAATCTTCTCGATCAGGTCTGTTGCGGCCATATGGTATCCTCTCTCCAAGTAGACGAAATCTCCGGCTGCTCCGTTTATGAATGCTCCCGCGCAAGCGGCGTGAAAGGGATCATGACCTTGACAGAGCAACGCTCCCACTATTCCTGAAAGGACATCACCAGTACCGCCGACAGTCATCCCGGGGTTTCCTGTCCTATTCAGCTTGCAGCAGTGCCCATCCGATATTATGTCTATGTGAGATTTCAGTACGACCGTGCAGCCCAGTTCATGGGCCAAGGTCTGCACCTCCCCCTGCCTAGTTTCGAAGTCAGAAGATATTTCGCTTCCAGTGATGATCTTGAATTCTCCCACATGAGGAGTCAGGACCATGGGTGCGCGGATCTTTCGTCTACTTCGGCTCAGCGCCCTAAGAGCGTCCGCGTCCAAGAGGATTGGCAGTTTCAGTTCCTCGACCCTTTCCAGGAGTTCCTCCACCGCTGCAATAGTGTCGCTGCTAGCCCCAAGGCCGGGCCCTATCGCAAGCCCCGTCACTCTTGTCAGCCATGGTTCTAGTTCTGAAAGATTGCCTGAAGAGAAGTGGAGGCCTTTCAGCTTTATCGTTATGAGGTTAGGAGAAAATGAAGACACAACGGTTGCGGCTTTCTCAGGTGCAGCAACATAGACAAGATCGACGCCAGTTCTCAGAGCAGCCAGTCCAACGTAGGCAGGTGCTCCTGTGTAGATTTCGCTCCCGCCAACTACCAGCAGTTTTCCGAAGTCTCCCTTGTGAGATTCCGGAAGGCGTTCCTTTGTGACCAGAGATACGTCCCCCGGACCAGTCAGAGTCTCCGCTTCGGGAGGAACTCCGAGAGAAACTACCTTCAACTCGCCAACATGCTTCTTGGCTTTCGGTAACCCTTCCTTCTCCTTGTGAAATGTGACAGTAAGGTCAGCTTTCACTGCATCCCCACAGACACCTCCCGTGTCAGCATCGATACCGGTCGGAATGTCCACAGCAACTTTGAAGCCCTTGGATTCATTGATTGCTTCAACGACTTGAAGAATCGGAGGCCGCAGTTGTCCTTTCACTCCTATGCCGAGCAAAGCGTCTATCACAACGTCACAATCCTCTGCCTTGACAAGAGATGAATCTGTGATCACCCGTGACTGAATCGAATTCGCCATCTCTTTGATTGCTCGCCAGTTCACTGCAACCACATCATCCCTGATTTCGCCTTCTCTTCCAACAAGGACAAGTGACACCATGTATCCAAGGGATGCAAGGTGTCTTGCTGCGACCATGCCGTCTCCGCCATTCTTCCCAGTTCCACAGTAGACAATGACCCGAGAAGGGGGTGGTATGCGGGAAGCGAGTTCGAGGGCAACTGATCGGCCAGCAGACTCCATCAACTGAAGTGTTGAAACGCCCAGGTATTCAGAGTTGAGCTCGATCGCTCTCATTTCCGCGGTGGTAACTCGCTCCTTGCCCATTTTCAACGTCACTTGAGATTCGGTCACGCCGTCGAGCTAACATTCTCTCGTCAATTGGATAAGGGTTCCGCACTCACCGAATGATCGTCCCAATCATGGTATGTATCGCATAGAACAAGATGTCTCCGAATGTCAGCGCTGCAAAGAACGCGATCGTGATGAACACCATCATAGGTAGCCCGGGAGTGGCCCACACCTGACTTGGAAGAAGCCCAGTCGAGATGTACCTGGATAGACGATCTATCGTGACGTTTCTATCTTCCTCTGCGCCAACGAACACTCTCAGTCTTCTAGATGGCCTTCCATTCTTCTCAGCGACGTCTTCAATTGGGATTAGATGGATGCTTCTTCGGATTTCGATAAGTGCCACCTTGTATCCCGAGACGAGGGTGAGGATCTTCCTTAGAGGTGATTCATGCTCGAAGCCCTCGAAAAAAGAGCGCCTTGATTGAATCCTCCAATAGGCGTTTCTCCCCAACACATACATGATGCTTACAAGAGACAGCAGAAACGAGTTCACAAACACAACCAGTGGGAAGAACGGATGGAACAATCCGAGAATCGGCCTTGAAAAAGCAGGGAACAAGGGCAGAGCCACCCCCAAGGTGATCAAGGCCTTTGCGTCAGCTCCCCCAAAGAAGCCTATCTCAAACATGCCGAAAGACAAGGCCGTTGAAGCCAGTACGGACGCAGCGCAAAGCATCAGCAGATCAGGAGTAAGGAAGACTCTGGTGATTGTGAGAATGGCCGCCACGGGAAGCGACACGACCCAGACCCAGTTCGAGACCTCTCTGGTCTTCAAATCGCTCCACGAACCAAAGATCAGAAACCCGCTGCAGGCGACAACTGATAGAAATTCGACATATGTCAAAGTTGCACAACTCCGATCCGGAGACAGGCTTTTTCAAGGCTGGTCCAAAGGCTGAGATGGCTGTATTGACTGAGCTCACACATTTCTTGTTTGCGGAGGAGGCAGACGCGAGCATGGTCCAAAGTTCTTATTACCCAGCGGATACCTACATTTTCGTCAAAGGAGGAGCCCGAGAGATGCCTGCCGCGTTTGTTTTGATAAATGCTGAGATAGGTTCAGAAGATGAGGTCCTGAAGGAACTTAGGGCGATAGAGCAGATCAAGGAAGCCTATGTGGTCTACGGGGTATACGACATTGTCGCTAGGGTTGAATCGGAGACGATGGACAAGCTCAAGGAAATCGTGACCTGGAAGGTCCGTAGACTCAACAAAGTCAGATCGACACTGACAATGATAGTCGTCGAGGGGACTTAGGTCTCTCCTCTAGGATTGACGTTCCTTTGCTTCGATATTGCGTCGTATGAGCAAACATACTCCAAAATCCGTTGCGCAGGAGCCTTCTTGCACTGACCTTGGTAGTGTGGGTTCCGCACCTAGATATCCGGAGATCCTGGCCGTGAACCCTGTTCTTCACGTCGGGATCGACGACACTGACTCGCCGAGCAAAGGATGCACTACCTATATCGCAGCGTTGCTCGTCCCGGAGCTATTGAGACTCAGCTGCTCTTTCATTGACTATCCGAATCTGGTCCGATTGAATCCGAATGTTCCCTGGAAGACCAGAGGGAACGGGGCGATCTGCCTCAGACTCACATGTGAAGAGTCTGCTATCGAGGTTGCTGTCAAAGCTATCGTGCAGGTAGTAGAGCGGAATTCTGATTTGGCTGATGTGAGAGCTGACCCTGCAATCGCGTATCTGAAGGGCGATGTGCCAGCTAAATTGGCGAATTTCTCCAAGAGAGCGATTCGAGGACTAGTGACTGTTGGGGAAGCAGAGGAGGTCGCTGCGAGACACGGAGTCTCACGCATCACGATAAAAGGAAGGAAAGGGTTTGTCGGAGCATTGGCGGCTGTGGGAGAGCAGCTCCGCTCAGATCATACATATGAGCTGATCGCATACAGGACCCGACAAGACACCTTTCGTCCCAGAAGTGTTGATCCAGAGTCAGTCCTTAGGATGGACAAGGAGACCGCTCCTCTGACATTCAACAATGTCGATCCTGAAACGAATCGCATTCTCATTACCCCAAGAGGAAGAGATCCCATACTATATGGGATCCGCGGCGAGACCCCCAGCGCAGTTCTTCAGGCACACAAGATCGTGAAGGCCAGTGAAGAGATAGAGCGATGGGTGATCTTCCGAACCAATCACGGAACGGACGATCACTATTCTCAAGCCTCAAAGATATCCGACATTCACCCAAACCAGCCCGCCGTTCTCTTCGGCAAGGTCCTAAAGAAGCCCCTCACAATCCCTGGCGGACACGTAATATTTCAGCTAGGTGATGATTCAGCCGCAGTCGACTGCGCAGCCTACGAACCTACAGGGAACTTCAGAAACACTGTTAAGAAACTGGTTGAAGGAGATCTGATTGAGGCCTATGGTGGAATCAGAAAGAGTACCTCGACACACCCTAGAACTCTCAACTTGGAGAAAATCAGAGTAGTCCGCTTGGCCCAATGCTTCAGATACGAGAATCCTCACTGTCCCAATTGCCACAAGAGAATGGAATCAGCTGGAAGAGGTCAAGGCTTTCGATGCCGAAAGTGCGGAGCGAACGCTCGAATGGCTAACAGGACCCCGATCCAAATCGAGAGAGACTTGGCCTTGGGAGTCTACATTCCTCCAGCCAGAGCTAACAGGCATCTAACAAAACCGATCCTGAGATACGGCAGAGAGAAGACTGACTCGCAAATACGCCTCACAGAACCCTGGCATTGGCCATAGGTCATCTTGTCATGATTTCAGACGAACAAACTTGCCGAGAAAGTTCAGCAGGGCGTCGACATTTCCCTCATTGCGCAGACCCGGCCCCGTTGAGCAAAGAATGAGCATAGCGGGTGAGCCGTAGAGTCTATGGAACCCGATGAGCAAGCCTGGAACTGACGGCAGCGAAGTTCTCCGTAAGATTCCTGCGCCATACCTTCTTGCTCTCCGAAGCAGATCTGGGTGCGTGGCAGCGACTCTGATGGTGCTCTCGATCACTTCTCCCGTCATTGTTCCATCGAGTATGTACGTCATGCGAACGGCAAGCGCTTTGGAAAACTCAGCTATCTGATGAAATGTGGAGTAGTAGTCCTCTGGTTGTTGAGATGCCAACTCTGCAGAACCACAAAGGATGACAAGATGCGGGTTGACCTTTGATCGTTCGAAGAATGTCCACCGAGGAAGGCTAGAGAGGCCGCCACGGTTCACCAGAGCAATATCAGGAAAGCACTCGCTGTAGTATTCTGCAAATCTCCTTGCGCCCAGAGCCCGGACGAGCTTCTTCGTACACCGGTATCCAAGATCGCTGGTACCCTGAAGCCCAACTATCATTACGGGATTCGTCAGCCGCGGAGAACAGTGCTGGCCAAAGAAGCCTGTCAACGGGAGATCCGCCGTGATATTTACTCTTTCAAAGCCGTTCTCGAGATGAAAAGAGTATTGGTGCTCACGGCTCTGGTTTTCACGAAGGCGATCAGAGCATTGTACAAAGACCATGAATAGTGGTAGCGGGGGGTGGACGTTCGGGCCTGCTCATGCCATTCGAACCACCGTTTGAGCGCTCTGGTTTGCTGAGCGAATCTCAGGGTTATGAGCCATCCGCCCTATCTCGTCTGCGGGTTAAACCTGGCTACCCCACCCCGCTAGTAAGTTCTTAAACCCGCATATTGCTTATGAATCCTGCCTTGACAGTCACCGAGTTTCTTGAGCGAAAGGCTAGACGGTCAGAGGCCACGCGGCAAACGTATGCGAAGGCTGAGGCCTCTTTCGCTAGGTGCTTCAAAGTCGCTTCACCAGACATTCTTGTGAGCCGTATCAAGAGCGGCAACCTTGATGCTTACCAAGCGCTTGATAAGTTTGTTGGTTGCCTCACCGCGAACGGAGCAGCACCGAAAACGATTCTAACCTATGTGGCCGCTGTGAAAGGCCTGCTTCGCTACGAGGAAATCAATCTTGATTCCTACAAGTTCAGAGCGAAAGTAGAACTTCCACCGAAGACTGAGATCAGCATAGACCGAATACCGACACGGGAAGAGATCAGGACCATAGCTTTGAACTCGGACCGGAAGACCAAGGCTCTAGTCGCCCTCTTAGCTACGTCAGGCCTACGAATCGGAGAGGCCGCCTCACGCGTTCGGATACCGGAGAAGGTCTGGCAAACCGGCCTTTACGTCTTTATGGCCCGCTTGGAACTGACTATCTGAGTATTGATCTGAGAACGGATCCGCAAGGCTATTGGTCTTACGAGGCGGGGTGGTTGGCTATGCCATCTGCGCCAGCGGGGGGAGTGCTGCTATACGTGGGGTTTGATGGAGATTCGACATATGAGTCATGTTCAACCAGCTACTTCGTTTTAGGGATGACTACATGGGCCACTATATCAACGACAACAAGCCGTCCTTAGATGCCCGAGAAAAGCTAGCGGGCGCAGTCTCTTTGATCTTCAACCGTTCCTAGTATATGGCTTCCTATTTCGCTAGGCATTCCTGTATCTTCTTTGGTTCCTTTTCTTAAGGTGAATGATTCATCCATTCTCCTTATATCCGGAATTCAGTGGTCTCGACCTGCCGATTGGAAGGGAGGTGAGTGAATGGTAACAAGGATGCCGATGACAGGAGGAGGATCGTGGGTGCTAGGTCTGGTTATGGCTGTGGGAGGACTACTTGTAATGGTCGCATCTTTCTATCTGATAATCAAGATCGCTGCACTGGTGGACGCGTTAAGCGAGAAAATCAAACAAATGAAACTCTAGACGTGCTCCATCGACTCTATTTCTTCTCCTTCGGATGGTGAGGTAGCGTGCGCGATAAAACAAGCTATAGGCGAACCAAAAGCCACAGGACAACTCTCAATCAAAATACGAGAATAATTGTTCACGATAGCCGTCGATAAACCTAGTTTTTGTAACCTTCAGATAACAATAACAGGTTTATAACCCTCAGAAAGTTTATCATACTCAAACTGTTATCCAAGGGTGATAACAATGGACCCCATCCATGATGTCTGGGCGCATCTCGGTTTTACACGCAACCCATTAGATCCTACACCCTTAGGAATCTCGGACCAAGACAGAAAACTGCTGGTCGGAAGGGAGGACGCGCTCCATCAGTTCATGACTCTGTCTTCAAACGTCCATGGTGTAATCATCATCGAAGGAAACATAGGCGTTGGAAAGACCAGCTTCGTTAATGCTGCACAACACGACCTTCTGAAGAAGCAGTTTCTTCCCTCCCACCAAACCATAGAAGTAACCGAAACAACTGAACCGTCAAGCCTCATTCTTTCCACTCTCTCCAATCTGATCTATTCACTTGAGAAGATCCACGGCTCAGATGCATGCGCCAGGAACCCATCACTGAAAGATGGCAAGAATCTCGTTACAAGCACCGTACAGAGTGGTTGGGGAGGACAGATCTCGATTCTAGGGATTGGCGGAGGGATCCAAAGGCAACAGACAGTTATTCACCCACCAGCACAGGTCCTCACTACAATGATCCAAAAGTTCGATGAATGGACCCAGGCAATAACCCGAGAATACTCACACAAGGCAAGTATTGTACCGATCGATAACTTCGACAGACTCTCAGACCAAGAACTCGTTGGATTGATGAATAGGTATAGGGACCTCGTCCTTCAGCGACCAAATATCCTGTGGGTTCTAATTGGCAGCATCGGCTTATTCAACACGCTGGAAAATCAAGCCCGGAGAGTAAGCGAAATCATCACTGGGCAACCCATAATACTTCGCCCCCTGTCTCTTCGACAAGTTCACGAAGCGATTGAGGTAAGGATCAAGAATTTCGCAGCAACAAGCAATGCTAGACTCCCTATAGAGAAGCGGTTCATTGACATGCTCTACGAGGTCTCAGGCGGTGAGATACGCTTCATCTTCAAACGACTAACCGACATAATATACGAGGTGGCAACTCGTCTTCCAACTGTAAAGAGCATACCAGACGACTTCGCAATGGCCGTTCTGAAAGATCTCTCAAAACGAAGACTGTCAGCACTCCCTCTCACCAAAGGCGACAGCACAATACTGACGAAAATGGCCCAATCGCCATTCCGCATAAGAGACTACGAGAGATTCAACCTCGCAAACCAGCAATCACTCTTCAAACGTGTGAGGCGTCTCATGAAACTGCAGTTGCTACAATCAGAAAGAATAACCGCTAGGAATGTAGTATACAAGACCGTTGCTGATGTCAACATCATATACGGACCAACTGCCGGCCGTAGATCGCCTTCAAAAACTTGACTAGCAGCTCATTCCATGAATCAACAGAAGTAAGAGGAAATCAAGCTAATAGTTCACGATAACCGACGATAAAACCTAGCGCGCGCGTTGCGTCCTGCACCTGCGAGCTGGGACGCTGTTTTCCTTCAGTTCGCAACAGTTATATGATGTGCGGCAACTACTTCTGGTCATTCGGGGTTTGCGTTCATGCCTGGCAAGTTTAGGCTTCTCTTACCTGTTGTGTTGGCGGTTTTGTTGGCTTTGGCGTCGACACAGAACGTGTTCGCAATGGTGATTGATCAGAAACAGGAAAGCTTTGTTGGAGCTACCCAAATACTGTCTGGTGATCCTCTAGGCCAGGAATTTCAACCCAGTCTGAACACCCTCGAAGCCGTGGAGGTTAATCTTGACACTATGAATCAGGGCGGTGACGACACAATCACTCTCACCATCAGGCAAGGATCCGTAACAGGTGCTGTTCTAGCAACCGCAGCTAAATCTCTCACTCAGGGATTCAGCGGATGGGTCTACTTCGCATTGGCGTCAGTGAGAGTTACTGTCGGCTCGACCTATGTGATTCGACTTTCAGCAACAAAGAACACATTCGGATGGAGGTATTCTGACGGTAACCCCTATCCTAGCGGAATGATGATCCGAGGGGAGTTGGGAGTCCCAGAAATGGTGCCAAGACAGGATTGCGCTTTCAGAACATATGGTTCCACGAGTTCATCAGTCGGCGGTGTCATTGTATCCACAAGCACATACATGGCACTGGCGCCTTATCTCGCCATGATCGGCTTAGTCGCAACCACCGCAGCCGTAGCCTTCAAGAAATGCAGAGACTAGATGACACCTGTTTCAAATGCGTGCTAATAGCTTACGATAGCCAGCGATTAAACCTGGCTACCCCACCCCGCTACTCTCGGGCAAGCAGCCATAACGGCCTTTGGAATGGCCATTTGGGCTGGCACCGTTACACTAGTGGTGTGGCTTAATTAGTTTTTGTTAGCAGTGCATCCTAGAATGAGCCATGATCACGGCATTGATGTACCATCAGCGCGCGCTAACCAATTATCATCGAAGGCTTCCATGTTGGGGAGTTCTCAAGACCAGCCGCAATGCTTCTCCTCCTTACAGTTGCATATTCCTGTCTCATCAGAATGCGGAATGATTGATTTCAGAAGCGCGCTAGGGTGGTCGGAAATCTAGGTTTCTGTGTCAAGAATCAGCTTCCTAGGTTTTGGCAGCAGGAAGAGTCCAAACAAAATCAAGCAAATCACAGTAATTCCCGACCATGCATTGCCCCAAGGAATTCGCCAAGACCAGTGCCATCTTCTAGCGCGCGCTTCCTTCATTTCGCAAGTCTTTTATAGTCTGCGTCAACTAGTCATAGTGCGAGGTTTGCGTTGATGAGGAGTAATTCGAGAGCTGTTTCAGTTTTGCTCGTGGCGATATTGATCGCTCT
>Ga0129297_10001382_pt1 | contig 12251 bp, 7 predicted proteins | sample I18A1metaG_FD_94708 | JGI IMG/M metagenome (GOLD analysis project Ga0129297, IMG submission 94708) | Lake sediment bacterial and archeal communities from Gulf of Boni, Indonesia to study Microbial Dark Matter (Phase II) - ​I18A1 metaG | ecosystem: Environmental > Aquatic > Freshwater > Lake >... | reverse complement strand
TGGCTGCACCGCCCTTGGATTTGCGCTGCTCGACCTCGCGTTTCTCGGTGGCGGCGGAGAGCACGACGATGGAGATCCTTCGATTCTTGGGGTCCGAGGCATTCGAGCCTTCCAGGGGAACCGAGTCCGCATAGCCTGTGACGCGCTGGATCTGTCCCGGTCGCATGCCGGACGACTGCAGGACCCGTCGCGCCGCATTGGCCCGTTCGGCGCTCAGCTCCCAGTTGGTGTAGGCCTGGGAGGGATACTGCACGCTGTCCGTGTGGCCGCCGATGACCACGCGGTTGGGCAGCTTGCCCAGCTCCTGGGCGATCTCCTTGAGGATCGAGAGGGTGTAGGGCTTGAGGTTCGCGCTGCCGGAATCGAAGAGCACCATCGCCGCCTTGTCCTGCACCTGGATGCGGAGACCCTCATCCGTGAAGTCCATGGAGATCTGGTCCTTGAAGGTCTGCAAGAGCTGATCGGAAGTGAAGGCCTGCTCGATTGCCTGGGCCGTGGTCTCCATGACCTGGCGTTCCTTCTCCGCTGCATTCTCTTCGGTGGTGAGGTTATCTGCGTCCCCAAGGTCCGGTATGGGCTTAAGACCTCGCCCGCCGGGTAGGATGCCCTGGTTGTGGGCGCTGAGGATGGCCATGCCTTCCGGGGTCTTGAAGAAGTCCGGCCCCTCGGCGAAATACTTGGCGAGGCCGGTCTTGGTGTTCGAGTTCGCGCTGTTCAGCAGCCACATCAGCAGGAAGAAGGCCATCATGGCCGTCACCAGGTCCGCGTAGGCGATCTTCCACGCGCCACCGTGGGCCGCCGCATGGCCGCCTTTCTTCTTCACGAACTTGATTTTGACTTCGGGTTGCTGTTCGGACATGGAGGGGATCGATCAGGGAACTGCTAGCGGGGCTTGATCTGGCGGACGACTTCCTCGAGTTCCTGGGAGCCTGGCCGTTCGCTGGAAGGGATGTTGCGCCGGGCGAACTCCACTGCCGTGACGGGGGCGGCCCCATTGCCGAAGGCCACCAGACCTGCGCGGAGAGCACTGAAGAAGTGGCCTTCCGTGGCGTTGATCTGGTCGATGTTCTTGGACATGGGTCCGAAGATGGCGTAGGACAGGAAGATGCCGAGGAACGTGCCCACCAGGGCCGCGCCCACCTTGGCGCCGATGACATTGGGGGGCTGGTCCAGGAAGCCCATGGTGATCACGATGCCCACCACGCAGGCCACGATGCCGAAGGCCGGCATGGAGTCCGCAAACACGTTGAGGGCGGCGCCGGGCGCGGCACTCTCGGCGTGATGGATGTCCAGGTCCATGTCCATGACCTGGTCGATCTCGTCGATCTTGGCGCTGCCGTTGATCAGGAGCTTCATGGAGTCGCAGAAGAAGTCCATGGCGTGATGGTCGGCCAGCAAGGCGGGGTATTTCTTGAAGATGTTGGAGCTGTGCGGATCGTTGACATCCTGCTCCATGGCCAGCAGGCCCCCCTTCTTGATGTTCACGTAGACCTCGTACTGCATCATCAAGGCTTCCATGTAGACGGCTTTGGTGTACTTGCTGCCCTTGAGGGGCTTGGCGATGTTTGCGACCACGGACTTGATGACGGACATGGAGTTGCCGGCCAGGAAGGAACCCAAGGCGGCGCCGAAGATGATCGTCCCTTCGGGAAGCAGCGGATGGAGCAGCGTGGCGATCTTGCCGCCTTCCCAGAGGAAGCCGCCCAGCACGGCTCCCAGGGCCACGATCCAGCCGATGATCATGAACATGCGACGGTCTCCAATTGTGTTTTCGGCGGAATGAGCCCGCTCTTGACTATTGCAGGGACGGACCTATAGGCGATAGACCAGCAGGCAGGCATCCTTCCGGCCCGGCAGGAGGATCTCTCTCTCGGGGACCACTCCGGGGATCCGGAACGTATTGCTGATGAGCAGCGAGCCGGGCTTCATCTCCCGGCGGGCCTTGGCCCAAAGCTCTGGCATGGGAACCGGCGAGAGGAAGGCATAGACAACCTGGAAACCGCTCAGAGAAATCTTCCAGAAATCGCCCAGTTCCAGGCGGCAGTTCGACCGGAGAGGGCTCGTCCTGAGCCAGGCAATAAACCAGACCAGCGGCGAACCCTCGATGCCGACGAAGGCCATTCCAGGGCGGTGGCGGGCCAGGAAGGCCAGGGGGCCTCCAAGGCCCGCCCCGAGATCCACCAAGCGGAGGTTCTCTCCAGGAGGCAGGAGCTCCAGGAGGGCCTGCCAGGCGGCACGGCTGGAGTTGTAGAGCGGCACACGGGTCCGCAGCCCGCCCCCGAACACCAGGAGCAGGGTGATCACGATCAAGGGGTAGATCCAGGCCGGGATGGTATGTCCCAACTGCCAGGCCAATGCGAAGGGGAGGAACCACTGGAAGAGCAGCCAGCCGCGGCCCAACCCCCAGCGAGCCGCCAGAACGGCTGCCAGGGTTCCCTGCATCAGGGGCCACACCCAGAAAGGGAGCCTGGAGGCCAGAAACCACGCCAGCAATGCGGTCCCCGGAAGGGCCACCGCCTGGGCCGCCAGGGCCCGGAGGACGGGGGGGCCGTTCTTCCAGAGAGGGGGCATGCTTCGATTCCGTGGCGGGGAAACGGAGCGGAGGCCGCCTCCCAGGGAACTCTATACTAGCCGGATGCTGATCGTTGGCCGCTTTGCCCCATCCCCCACGGGTCCGCTCCATCTGGGGAACCTGCGCACCGCGTTGGCTTCCTGGCTGTCGGCCAAGGCGCAGGGGGGGCGGTGGGTTGTCCGCATCGAGGATGTGGACCTGGGCCGAGCGCGCCCTGCGGTGGCGGAGGAGCATATCCGTGACCTGGCTTCGCTGGGGCTGGAGAGTGACGCACCGGTCCTCTGGCAGTCCACGCGCGGGGAGCACTACCGGGCCGCCCTGGAGACCCTTTTTCGTGCCGGTCGGCTCTACCCATGCATCTGCACGCGCAAGGACCTGGTCCTTCTGGCTTCGGCCCCCCACGAGGAGGATGGTCTGCGGGCCTATCCGGGCCTCTGTCGGAACCGGGTCTTGGAGACCCTCCGGCCCGAGGCCCTGCGTTTCCGCCTGCCGGAAGGCCCCGTGCACTGGGAGGACCGCCTGCTGGGGGGGCAGCTCGATGATCCGGGTGAGCGGACGGGCGATCCGCTCCTGCACCGCAGGGATGGCTGCTATGCCTACCACTTGGCTGTGGTCGTGGATGATGGGTCCCAGGGGGTGACGGAGGTCGTACGGGGTTCGGACCTGCGCTCCGTGACCGCGACGCAGATCCGCTTGCAGGAGGCTCTGGCGCTTCCATGCCCCGGCTATGCCCACCTGGGGCTCGTGGTGGGAACCGCCGGTGGCCGGCTGGGGAAGCGGGAGGGGGCCCTGGGCCTCGCGGCGATGGCCGCTCGCGGGGTCGGTGCGGCGGAGGTCGTCGGCTGGCTGGGGTGGAGTCTGGGGTGTCTGGAGCGTCCGGAGCCCTGCACCGTTCAGGAGCTCGTTCCGCTCTTCCAGTGGTCCCATGTGCCAGTTGGTCCCATCCCCGTGCCACCGCAGTGGGATCAAACGTGAAAAGGCCCGGCGCTGCCGGGCCTTTTCAAATGGGAATGTGGGACCTAGGCCAGCGCGTTGACCTTGAGGGTCAGGCGGGACTTGGCGCGGTTGGCGGCGTTCTTGTGAACCACGCCCTTCCGCACGGCCTTGTCCACCACGCCCAGGGTCGCGGGGAGCAGGGCGGCGGCTTCGGTCTTGTTGCCAGTGGAGACGGCGGCCAGGAACTTCTTGACGGCGGTCTTCAGGGCAGAGCGGTTGGACCGGTTGCGGAGCCGAGCCTCGGCATCGCGGCGGGCTTTCTTGGCGGCGGACTTGTGGTTGGCCATTCGATCACTCCTGCTTCCGGGCGACATTTCCTGGAAGCGCGAACAATCATCTTATCCCGAAGGCGCTTGCGGTCAAGGGAAAAGACTTGCCAGGAAGGGCCTTCCCGAGCGCCCCGGTTTCCTTCATCCTAGTCCGAGGCCCCTGGCTTCCGGAATAGGGATTGTCATGGAGCGATTGAAAGAGGAACTTCGGAAGGCCCTGGCGGAGGCATTGCCGGGACAGGACATTGCGCTCGAGCGGCCCCGTTCGGGAGACATGGGCGACGCAGCCTTCCCCTGCTTCCGCGCAGCCAAGGTGCTGGGCTCCAACCCCGCCCAGCTCGCCCAGGACCTCGCCGCCAAGATCCGCATCGAGGGCGCCGAGGTGGTGGCTGCCGGCCCCTACCTCAACCTGAAGCTGAAGCCCGAGGTGCGGGCCAAGGTCCTCCTGGAGGACCTCCTGGGCTCCGAGCCGTACGGCAGCGCTCCCACCCACGGCGAGACCGTCATTGCGGAGTACAGCTCCCCGAACATCGCCAAGCTCTTCACCATCGGCCATCTGCGGTCCACGATGATCGGCCATGCGCTGGCCCAGGTGAACCGCTACCTGGGCTGCAAGGTCATCCGGCTGAACCACCTGGGGGACTGGGGGACCCAGTTCGGCACACTGCTCGCTGCCTACAAGCGATGGGCCGAGGTGGAGAATCCCAAGCTCGATCTGGATTTCGACTGGGCCGAGGAGATCCCGGAGAAGCGGCGCACGCCCCTGTTCCGGCTCTTCCAGCTCTACGTGCGCTTCCACCAGGAGGAGGAGCAGAGCCCCGAGATGCGCGACGAGGCCCGCGCCTGGTTCCGGCGCCTGGAGGAGGGCGATCCCGAGGCCCGGCGCCTCTGGAAGTGGTTCCGGGACATTTCCCTGGTGGAGTTCCAGCGCATCTACGATCGGCTCGGTGTGGCCTTCGACACCCTCGAGCAGGGCGAGGCCTTCTACGAGGAACATCTGAAGGCCACGCTGGAACGCCTGGAGGCCTCGGGTCTGCTGCAGGAGGGCGAAGGGGGCGCGAAGATCATCGACCTGACAGATGCGGGCATCCAGACACCCTATCTGGTGAGGAAGGGCGACGGGACCAGCATCTACGCCACCCGTGACATCGCCGCGGCCTTGTTCCGCAAGGAAGCCTATGACTTCAGCCGCTGCCTCTACGTGGTGGGGGCGGACCAGGTGCTGCACTTCCAGCAGCTCTTCGCCGTCATGGCCAAGCTGGATCCCTGGTTCAAGGGCCGCATGCTCCACACCCCCTTCGGCATGATCAAGCTCCCGGAAGGGAAGATGTCCACCCGGAAGGGCAACGTCATCTTCCTGGAGGACGTGCTGGATGAGGCCGTCCAGCGGGTCCTGGCCATCATCGAGGAGAAGAATCCCGAGCTGCCCCAGAAGGCCGAGGTGGCTGAGATGCTGGGTATGGGCGCCGTGGTCTTCTTCGATGCGCTGAACGATCGCGTGAAGTCCATCACCTTCACCTGGGATCGCGTCATCGCCCTGGATGGCGACACCGGTCCCTACGTGCAGTATGCCCACGCGCGGATCTGCTCCGTGTTGCGCAAGGCGGGGGGGGACTGGTCCGGGAAGGTGAGGCCCGCGAACCTTCTGAACGCCGAGACCGCGGTGGTGGCCTTTGCCGAGACGCCGCTGCCCGCCAGCATGGAGGGGCTTGAGGATGGCGCGGCCCAGACCCTGCTCTTCGAGCTCTCGGGTCTTCCGGAAGCCATCCGCACGGTGCAGCGCGAGAACATGGCCACGGCCCTGGCGCGACAGCTCCTGGCCATTGCCAAGGCCCTCTCCGGCTTCTATACCAACTGTCCGATCCTGCATCCCGACAACTCGGCGGCGGTCCGCGATTCGCGGCTGGCCCTGTGCGTGGCGACGGCGCGGGCGTTGCGGCAGGGGCTCTTCCTCATGGGCGTCCAGGCCCCGGAAGAGATGTAGTTCCCGATTGGATCAGATCTTTCAAAGCAGCTTTGGTGGGGGGTGAACGATGACCAAATTCATTTTTGTGACCGGCGGCGTGTTGAGTTCCCTGGGCAAGGGCATCGCCGCCGCCTCTCTGGGCGCGCTGCTTGAGGCACGCGGCCTCAAGGTGACGCTCATGAAGATGGATCCCTACCTCAACGTGGATCCCGGCACCATGTCGCCCTTCCAGCACGGCGAGGTGTTCGTCACCGATGACGGGGCGGAGACCGATCTCGACCTGGGCCACTACGAACGCTTCACCTCCGTGCCCACCACGAAGAACCACACCATCACCACCGGCCGCATCTACAACACCGTGATCCAGAAGGAGCGGCGCGGCGACTACCTGGGCAAGACCGTGCAGGTGATCCCCCACATCACCGACGAGATCAAGGCCACGGTGAAGAAGGTGGCGAAGGGCGTGGACGTGGTGCTCGTGGAGATCGGCGGCACGGTGGGCGACATCGAGAGCCAACCGTTCCTCGAGGCCATCCGCCAGTTCAAGCTGGAAGTGGGCTACGGCAACGCCATCAACATGCACCTGACGTACGTGCCCTACATCAAGGCTGCGGGGGAGCTGAAGTCCAAGCCCACCCAGCACAGCGTGAAGGAGTTGCGGGCCCTGGGCATCCAGCCGGACGTGCTGCTCTGCCGCGCCGAGCAGGAGATCCCCCGCTCCCTGAAGGACAAGATCGCGCTGTTCTGTTCGGTGACGCCCGACGCCGTCTTTACCGCCAAGGATGCCGACACCATCTACCAGGTGCCCATGAACCTTCACGCCGAGGGCCTCGATGCCAAGGTGGCGGCGCTCCTGAACCTGCCCGACGCCCAGCCGGATCTCTCCCGGTGGAACGATCTGCTGCACCGCATCCGTAATCCCAAGGGCAGTGTGCGCATCGCCATCGTGGGCAAGTACGTGGAGTTCAAGGAGAGCTACAAGAGCCTCACGGAGGCCCTGCACCACGCGGGCTACGGCCTGGAGACCCAGGTGGACCTGAAGTGGGTGGAAGGCGAGGAGATCGACGCGAACAATGCCGCCTCCAAGCTCTCCGACTGCCACGGGGTGCTGGTGCCCGGTGGCTTCGGTGTGCGCGGCACCCAGGGCATGATCGAAGCCGTGAAATACGCCCGCGAGAACAGGATCCCCTTCTTCGGCATCTGTCTCGGCATGCAGATGGCCAGCGTGGAGTTCGCGCGCAACGTGGCGGGGCTCGAGGGCGCTGACAGCACGGAGTTCGAGGAGAACGCCAAGCACCGCATCATCTTCAAGCTGCGGGAGCTGGTGGACGTGGAGGAGTTGGGCGGCACCATGCGTTTAGGCGCCTATCCCTGCGTGCTGAAGGGCGACAGCTATGCGGCGGTGGCCTATGGCTCCACGGAAATCAGCGAACGGCACCGGCACCGCTACGAGTTCAACCAGGCCGAGTTCCGCAAGCCCCTCGAGGACAAGGGCCTCGCCTTCACCGGCATGAGTCCCGACGGCACGTTCGTGGAGATCGTGGAGATCCACGACCATCCGTACTACCTGGGTTGCCAGTTCCACCCCGAGTTCAAGTCGAAGCCCTTGGATCCCCACCCGCTCTTCACCTCCTTCGTGAAGGCCAGCATCGAACACAAGGCGTAACGTCTCTCTGATGAGGTAGTCCCGTGACCTTTTCGGCCACCAACATCGACAAGCTCTGCATCGACACCATCCGATGCCTTTCCATGGACGCCGTCCAGAAAGCCAACAGCGGCCATCCGGGCACGCCCATGGCCCAGGCCCCGGCGGCCTACGTGCTGTGGACCAAGTTCCTGAAGCACAACCCGAAGAACGCCCAGTGGGCGAACCGGGACCGCTTCGTGCTCTCCTGCGGCCACGCCTCCATGCTGATCTATTCCCTCCTGCACCTCACGGGCTATGGCCTCACGCTGGAGGACTTGAAGGCCTTCCGTCAGTGGGACTCCAGGACCCCAGGTCATCCCGAGTTTGGCCACACGACGGGCGTGGAGACCACCACCGGACCGCTGGGGCAGGGCATCGGCAACGCCGTGGGCATGGCCATCGCCGAGCGCTGGCTGGCGGACCGGTTCAACCGGCCGGGCTTCGACGTGGTGGACCACCACACCTACGCCTTCGCAGGGGACGGCTGTCTCATGGAAGGTGTTGCTTACGAGGCCGCCAGCCTGGCGGGCCACCTGGGCCTGGAGAAGCTGGTCGTCCTCTGGGACAACAACGAGATCACCATCGAAGGCAGCACCAAGCTCGCCTTCACGGAGGACGTCCCCAAGCGCTTCGAAGCCATGGGTTGGCGCGTGCTGAAAGTGGAGGACGGCGAGAACCTGGACGCCCTCACCAAGGCCTTCGAGAAGGCCCTCAAGCCCTGCGGGAAGCCCACCCTCATCGACTGCCGCACCATCATCGGCTTCCCGGCTCCCACCAAGCAGAACACCCACCACGCCCACGGCGCGCCTCTGGGCGAAGCCGAAATCAAGGCCACCAAGCAGATCCTGGGCTGGGATCCTGAAGCCGCCTTTGCGGTGCCCGCGGAAGCGCTCACCCACTGGCGTGAGACCCAGGGCCGGGGCGAGGTCATGGAGGCCGAGTGGAAGGCCCGCTTCGAGGCCTACGCGGCGGCGCATCCCGAGCTGGCCCAGGAGTTCGAGGCCTTCCTGAAGGGTGAGCTGGCCCAGGGCTGGGAGGAGGCGGTGCCCTCCTTCGCGCTCGCGGACAAGCAGGCCACCCGGGAAGCCAGCGGCAAGGCCCTCAACGCCCTTGCGGCCAAGGTGCCCAACCTCGTTGGCGGCAGCGCCGACCTGGCGCCCTCCAACAACTCGATGCTCAAGGACGGCGGTGAGTTCGGGACCACCACGGTGGGCCGCAACTTCCACTGGGGCATCCGGGAGCACGCCATGGGCGCGGTGCTCAACGGCATGAGCCTCCATGGGGGACTGCGGGTCTTCGGGGCCACCTTCCTGATCTTCTGCGACTACATGCGCCCCAGCGTGCGGCTGGCGGCCCTCATGAAGCAGCCCGTCACCTACATCTGGACCCACGATTCCATCGGCGTGGGCGAGGATGGCCCCACCCATCAGCCCATCGAGCAGGTGATGTCCCTGCGCCTCATCCCCAACATGACGGTGCTGCGGCCCGCCGATGCCAACGAGACCGCCGAAGCCTGGCGTGTGGCAATGAAGAAGGTCGATGGCCCCGTGGGTCTCGCCCTCACCCGCCAGAAGCTGCCGGTGCTGGATGCCGCCAAGGCCAAGGGGCTGGTGAAGGGAGCCTACATCCTGGAAGAGGCCAGTGCCGCACCCAAGGTCATTCTCCTCGCCAGCGGAAGCGAGGTCCATCTGGCCGTGGAGGCGAGGAAACAGCTTGAAGCCGAAGGCACCCCCACCCGCGTGGTCTCCATGCCCAGCTGGGAGCTCTTTGCGGCCCAGCCTCAATCCTATCGGGACGAGGTCCTGCCTCCCACGGTGGAGGCCCGCGTGTCCATCGAGGCGGGCGTGACCCAAGGCTGGCAGCGCTGGATCGGAACCAAGGGTGTCGCCCTTGGCCTTGACCACTTCGGCGCCAGCGCCCCGGCGGAGGTCCTGTTCGAGAGGTTCGGCCTGACCGTGAACCGCGTGGTCGAGAGCGCCTTGACCCTGGTGTAGGCGGCGCCTTCGCGCCAAACGCCCGGTGGCCTTCCGCCGGGCGTTTTTACGTACAGGCCCAACGAAAGCCCCTGCGGCGCAGGCTCACACATCCTACACTTGTGCCGTGGAACCCCAACGACCCAATCCCGACGAACTGCTGAAGAAAGTCACCGACGAGGAATCCCGCCAGAAGCGGGCCAAGCTGAAGATCTTCTTCGGCATGGCCCCCGGCGTGGGGAAGACCTACACCATGCTCAAGGTCGCCCGGGAGCTCCGGGAGGAAGGTGTCGAGATCGTCATCGGCGTCGTCGAGACCCACGGCCGGCAGGAGACCGAGGCACTGGCCGAGGGGTTCGAGATCCTCCCGAAACGGACCTTGCCCTACCGGGGGCTTTTCCTGGAGGAGTTCGACCTGAAGGTGGCCCTCGAGCGCAAGCCCCAGCTCATCCTGATGGACGAACTGGCCCACACGAACGTCCAGGGCTCCCTCCACCCCAAGCGCTGGCAGGATGTGTGGGACCTGCTGGACGCGGGCATCGACGTCTACACCACCGTCAACGTCCAGCACATCGAGAGCCTGAAGGATGTGGTGGCCCAGATCACGGGAGTGATCGTCCAAGAGAATATACCGGACACGATCCTGAACCGGGCGGACGAGATCGAGATCGTGGACATCCCGCCGGACGAGCTGATCCAGCGTCTGAAGGAGGGCAAGGTCTACATGCCGGACCAGGCGCGGCACGCCGTGGACCGGTTCTTCCGCAAGGGGAACCTGCTTGCCCTGCGGGAGCTGGCCCTGCGGCGGGTGGCGGAGCACGTGGACGCGGACATGCGGCGCTACATGTCCGCCCAGGGCATCCGCAAGACCTGGGCGGCGGGGGAGCGCCTGCTGGTCTGCATCAGCCCGCGCCCGGAGTCCTCCCGCCTGATCCGCTCCACCAAGCGGATGGCCGAGGCCATGGACGCTGCCTGGATCGCTGTGTACGTGGAGAACGCGCGCGGGATGCGGCATTCCGCTGCGGAGCGGGCCCGGCTGGAGGAGCACCTGCGGCTCGCGGAACGACTCGGGGGCGAGACCGTGGTCATGCAGGGCGGCGTGCACATCGCCCAGGACCTCATCAACCTGGCCACCTCGCGCAATGTCTCGAAGATCCTTGTCGGGAAGCCTCGCACGCCGCGGTGGCTGGAGTTCTTCAAGGGCTCCCTGCTGGCGGAACTGGTGCGCCGCAGCGGTGACATCGACATCCTCGTGATGACCGGCGAAGTGGAGGGCGGCGAGGCGACGCCGGTGCCTGTCCGGTCCTTCGGACGGCGCTTCTCGCCGGTGCGGCACACCCTCTGGGCCGTCCTGGCGGTGGCAGCGGCCACCGCTGTCGGGATTCCCATCTCCCGGACCATGGATCTCCCCGAGATCGTGATGCTGTACGTGCTCGCGATCCTGGCCGTGGGCCTGCGCTTCGGCCGCTTCGCCTCGCTGGCCGCCTCCGTCCTGAGCGTGATCGCCCTGGACTTCGTGTTCATCCCGCCTGCCTTCTCCTTCGAGGTGCGCGAGCTGAAGCACATGGGCACCTTCGCCGCATTGCTCGTGGTGGGCTACATCATCGGCGGCCTGGTGGAGCGGGTGCATGCCCAGACGAGGCTGGCCCGCTCCCGGGAGCAGCGCGTCCTCGCCCTGTTCCGCCTGACGGGGGAACTGGCCCGGGCCGCGGGTTCGGCGGAGACGGTGGAGACCGCCCTTCGCGCCGTCGCGAAGCAGTTCCAGAGCAGGATCACCATCCTCCTGCCGGATGCCCAGGGACGCCTGCAGGACAAGCGCTCCACCTCTTCGGAGGAACTGGAGCCGAAGGAGCTGAGCGTGGCCCAGTGGGCCTTCGATCACCAGGAACCGGCGGGGCTGGGCACGGACATCCTCGCGGGGGCCAAGGGGTTCTACCAGCCCCTGACGGGCGCGAAGGGCATCCTCGGCGTGATGGGCATCCAGCCCGAAGGGGCTCCGCTGGAACCGGACCAGAAGCACCTCCTGGAGGCCTTCGCCAACCAGACGGCCCTCGCCCTCGAGCGGGCGATGCTTGCGCAGTCCAGCCAGAGCACCCAGGAACGCGAAGGGAAGGAGCGCCTGTGCGACGCGCTGCTCTCCGTGGTGTCCGGGCATCTCCAGCCCGTCCTGGACGGCATGGAACGGTCCGCCGCCGCCCTCGTGGAGGAAGGAGGAACGGTGGCCTCGGCCTCATTCCTCGGCGAGACCCGCCGGATGCGGAACCTCCTGTCCAACCTGACGACCATGGCCCATCTGGAGTCGGGAACGCTCCAGCTGCGGAAGGAACCCCTCCCGGTGGAGAAGGTGGTCGAGGCCGCGCTGAAGCAGCTGGCCCCGCGCCTGGGAGGCCGCCCCGCGAAGGTGGAGCTGCCCGCGAACCTGCCCGTGGTGGACATCGATCGCCTGCTCCTGGAGCAGGTCCTGGTGAACCTGCTGGACAACGCGCGCGCCTTCTCGCCCGCCGATGCGCCCATCGAAGTGAAGGGCTGGGCCACGGAGCGGGCCCTGACCCTGGCGATCACCGATCACGGTCCAGGGATCCCAGAAGGGCAGGAGGAGCGGATCTTTGAGAAGCCAAGCGGGTCCTTGGGCTGCGGCGCTGGTTTCGGCTTGGCGCTCTGCAAGGGCGTCATCGAGGCCCACGGCGGCTGGATCCAGGCGGGGACACGGCCGGCGGGAGGGGCCCAGATTCTGGTCAGCCTGCCTCTGGAACGGACCGCAGCCCAGCCCCTCATCGAGGATCTGGAC
>Ga0129297_10001381_pt1 | contig 12253 bp, 7 predicted proteins | sample I18A1metaG_FD_94708 | JGI IMG/M metagenome (GOLD analysis project Ga0129297, IMG submission 94708) | Lake sediment bacterial and archeal communities from Gulf of Boni, Indonesia to study Microbial Dark Matter (Phase II) - ​I18A1 metaG | ecosystem: Environmental > Aquatic > Freshwater > Lake >... | reverse complement strand
TCCTTCAATGTCCTCGTTTCTGCCTAGTCCCTCTCCGACAAACATGACTTCGGCTTTGGGTGGGCCTTCGCCTGGGACGGGCTTGGTCCTCGTTCTTGAGAGAGGGCATCTTGTGCATGCTTTAATCTCGCCGGCGATTGTGCGAAGCTTCTCTTCAGAATTGGCCATGCTGTTCACTTATGGTCCTGCCATCTTGATAGAATACAAGCTGAAAGCTCTCTCGAGTAATGCACATTCCAGACCATTGGCAAGGCGAGACGGGGCGAAAACGAAAAGCAACCGGTGATCGAAGTTTCATGTTTGAAGGAACAGGCACAGTGGGATGCTGACTCGATAACGCGCGGGTCAGAAGGAGCCCGGCGTAGCTGTAGAGCAGCCACCGCTTCATTTCGGCTGTTGTCACCGTGGTCGGCGAGTACGGTGGGTCCTTTTCCTCATGAGGATTGCCGTTGCTGCTGCGCCACCGGGCAATCCCACAGCCACAACCTGCGCACACTAGTCAAGCCATGGAGCGTCTCAAGCATACTCGAAGCGACAAGACACTAGTATCGGTCTTTGTTCGGTTCTGCAATGTAGTGACCTTAATAGGATGATTGACCTCTGAGACGCTTCAGATGATTCGGTCCGTGCTCTCGGTGTCGGCTAATCTTGAAAGACTACCTTCCGAAGCTCAGTATCGTCAATCTGGTAGCTACGGCTGAACTTGGCCGACGAGTCAATCTTCAGAAGCTGCAGAACGTCAAAGGTTTCCTCTACGACCTGAGCATCTATCGCTGCGCTTATCTCAAAGACAAGAAAACACGTGCCAAAGTGTTGGTTTTCGGAACTGGCAAGATGATCAGCGTTGGCGCCAAAAGCCTGCAAGACGCCAATCGTGACCTCAACTATGCTGCGACAAGACTGTCGCAACTCGATTTGATTCCCACAACAAGAGTCACCACTAAGCTACAGAATATCGTAGCTACAGCGGATATAGGCCAAAGCATAAGTTTGGAGATCTTAGCATCAAAGCTGCCCGATTGTATTTACGAACCTGAACAGTTCCCTGGAGCAATCTACTACGCAGAGGAACTTGAAGGGGCTTCAATCTTGATTTTTGCAAACGGAAAAATGGTATTGGCGGGGATAAAGCGCCAAGAACTCCTTGAGGCCGGAAGGCGCATCATTGGAGGCTTAGCCAGGCAAATCTTGTAGAATACAAGCACAGGGATAAGAAAGATACAATCAATTATTCTCGCGAGCTAATCACGATAATCTCAACACCCATCCATATGTGACCAAGTATCAATCAGAAATCGATCTCTGAGATAAGTGGGCATTCATCGTTTCGCTGCCAGTTTTCGGAACCTGCATCTCGGTAATAGGCCCTTGTTCTTGCTGGAAATGTACGGCCCAAGGTTGGGAGGTCATCCTCGTACAGGTCGAAGTCACCCAGTGAATAATCCTTGTAGACCTTGTGCTTAATGTCTATCGTGTCGGTCCGTGTCGGCTAGGCCCCTCCTAGTATCCCGTGTACAGGCATAGCTTCGGCAGCGTAAGTCTAAAATGGCTACGTCTACTCATCTGTATCGATTAGTGCTGCGCTGGTGACATGCCGTTGATCGAGTGCCCACGTTGTAGACGAATTGTAGGAGCAGGTCCCAAGAAGCAATGGAGATATGGAAACTTCACTGTCAGACAATATCACTGTAGTTCATGTGAAAAGAACTTCAGCGTATATCGTGGGACAAAAGGACGAGAGTTCACAATCCCTAAGCCACGAAAACGCTAGCGCTCGGCAGCGCAGAATGCGCGCAAGATCAGGCATGACCCCGCATCTGCTCCTACTCTTCCCTTTTCGGGATTATGTGCATCCGGCGGACTAACTCTAGGTTTAGATCATATTCAGGAGGTGCCTTGAAAAACTCGGCTTCGGCTATGTGTCACGCTCGATAGCTTATCGCCAGTCATGTTCGTATGGAGATTAGTGATCAAGTGGCAAAGATAGGTAGCAAGGATGAGATATTTGACCGGATGGTCTGACTAATAGAATTGCTCTACAAGAAGAGGTGAGCTACCTCGATCAAAACCAGTCAAGAGAAGCTAGTTCAGCAGACAAGTGCTCGATACTGCTCAAGGATCGGGCCCGCGAGAAAGCCAGGAAACCAGGGCTTCTCGGTTGCTTGCACTCTTCTTTCTTTAGACTACACCCATCTAGCTCCAGTCTCGGTTGTGTTCGCCGGCCATCCTGGGCAGCTCAGCTCGAGCTCGATCCTTTACTGGGGAAGATCTCCAGTTTAGGGATCCCAAGATCCCAAAGAAGCACTTCGGGTCTGAATTCCTCCTTTGACCTTATTGATGCTTCTTCAACATAGAACCTGGTGGCTAAATTCAGCGCATTTCGATCGATTGTAATGTATTCCTTATCCATCTGGAAGTAGCTGAGCAGCGACATGGCGCATGCCAGTTGAACTGCCCTCATCTCCAGTCGAGGACTGAATTCAAGGCTCTCCTTATACTTGAGATGCTCCATGATCGCCTCTCTAGCCTTCTTCATAGTGTCAAATGCTTCAGTAGTAAGCAGGATCGGCTTGTAGGGAAACATGCCTTCAACTGCTGGATGTCTGGTCTCGATGGCATGAAGTAGAGTGACGTGGTCGCGTATGGCTTGAGCTCTATCCATAACAATCTCCCCCAGCGCGAGTTTGCTCTGGCTCTCTGCTATGTCTTGATACCTATCCTTGGTTAGCCTGTGGAGTCTGCAGAGCATTCGATCCTCTATCGCGTTAAAGTTCACATCGCTTACTGTGGCCCTGTATCCACTCATCTTCACGTCAACATTATAATTGGCGCTAAAGAACGAAGAGAACTTGTATGGTCCGATCACTCCCCTAGTTGTTTCCCTCTTGATAGTTCCTCTGTCCATAGCTAATTTGAGGGGCTCGACCATTCCTTTGTACTTGAACCAATCGTTGAATTCTGTAACTATGAAGTTGAAGCGTCTGCCTTCATAGGCTTGTCCTATTTCAATGAAAGCTGCCGGTGTCATTCCGCCGCAGTATCGATTCTTTCCTGGTAGCCCGTGCGGTTGGACTCCTTTCTCCTGCTTCCCAATAATCATGTCAAGGGTGGCAAACGTCTTGCCAGTTCCAGGGTGTCCAAAGAGAGAAAGATTGAAGCCAGTCCTTAGGCCAACGGCTCCTGGCTTTGTCCTCTCTGATACCACATCTACGTCAGCGATGGCATACTGCTGAACAATGGAAAGGAGACTGTCAAAGAACAGGGTATGACCAAACATGCCTCTCAGGTAGATTGCTAGCTCCGAAACTGAATACGTTTTCCCAAAGTGGACTGTGTCGTCGAGCCGGTTCTTGACGAGATCGAGGAGGGATCTGTCGAACTCTTGCTCGTGCTCTGCAATTTCTAACAGCTCAGTGCTGGCAGCTTGACCTCTCACAGAATGCAGAATAGGTTTTTGGCGAGTGACAGCAGCGGAGACTCGGCAACGATTACGTTTTTCAGAGGTCTTCATAGTAGCCGCTTCCAAACCTCATCCTTAACTTTCTGCCTCAGGCGTCTGTCAGGAACAGAAGACTCCAAGAATTCATTGATTGCCTTTCTTGCCGCCCGCAGAGTTGATGAATATTCATCTACAGCCTTCTCGACCATTCTTTCTTCCTTTGGGATTCTGATGTTTCTAACGCCGTTCATGAAAGCGTACCGGACATACTTCACTAGGTTCTGCGAGCGGCTCCTGATAGTCTTGTCTCCGACCTTGACGTAATACCCATTGAGGTCGGAACCTACTTCAATATCTCCCTCTGGCATTATTATCCAGTAGTGGGGAACGTCGCCCACAAATTCATCAGGGAACTTCTTGAGTTTGCCTCCTTCGATTTCCCTCACCACGGATTGCATCAGTGAGTGGACATCAATTTCACCTACTTTCTTACTTCGTCTCTCCACGCTCCCAGCTCGCCTAACACGATTCTCGACAAGGTCAACCACCGCTGCGTAAACTTGTTTTCTTTCGTCTTGCGTCAGACCCAGGCTATCGAAGACGATGTTGTCTAGTTCTTGCCTGTCTCGTCTCTTGACTTCTTCGAAGATATCGCCAATGGGTCTTCGAGCCAATTCCTGAAACGCCACTAACAACCTTCTTGTCGTTTCACGGGGTAGCTTCTCAGGATCAAGGATCGGTATCTGCTCTACTGCGTAGGTGTCACATAGCAGAAGGCCCTGCCCAAAGACAGTCTTTCCGTGTATCTCGTTAAACAGCGCAACTAGCGTTGAGTTCAGAATGGCGCATAGGGTCTTAGCGTGATGCTCGTCTACGTACACATTAAACAGACGACGGTCGGCCAATACCTTTGGCTCGTTGTAGTAGACGACGAACCTTTTCCAAAACCCACCTGGCCAGAGAATGCGTGCAACTTTCCGTGGACCCAGATCATACCAGGGCCTTCTGGATCTGCAAGTTGGCCTTTCATGATAACCTTTTTCCTCCCCATATGCGATGTACTTCAGTACGTTTGTTCGAGCCAGATCTCCTTTATCCTCAGGGACGGTCAGAACTTTGAACTTCAATCTGCTTGCATCAATTATTATCGAATCTGATTCTTTAGGTGACTTGATGACATAGTTAGGCAGCTCTTTGCCATCTTCTGATCTATATGTGAGAAATCTGGGCTCTATCGACCACTTCTCAACCACCTCTGGCGCAAGATAGAAGAACTCGTCGGCTCCAGTCTTGAGGCTGCCCCAGCCAATGTCTGCCACCTTTGCGAGAGGAACCAGAATGTTCTGTCCTCTCCGCAATATCTCGAAGAATATCTTTGGGGCGTCGATATACTTACTCCAACGAAAGCCAGTATATTCACCGCGCTTGGAATCGTAACCTTCGCCCCGCAGCTCTGCTTGCAGTTTGGATGATATCTTCAGGCTGTCATCTTCGAAATAGCCTTGCGTCGTATAGATCCTTCGAATTAGAGCCTCTACTGACCCCCAACGTTGCTCCTCAGCAGTTCTCCTCTCTTCGTTTGTCTTAGTCAACGGAATTGGAGGGATGAAATCGCTGAGAGGCTTCCTAAGCTGCACGAACTTCACTTGGTTCTCGCTCCTACGCTCATGGTCGCTACACCGCTCCAAGATCGCAATGCAAGTGTTAATGTCTGCATCAACAAACCATCTTTCGACCTTGGATTGCATAACGGCAAGTATTCTGAAGTTCTCAAGGAAGAACCGTTGTAAGTCGAAACCGTAGTCGACATCAAGCCACGAGTTTGACGTTACTAGGCCCAACCTGCGTCCTTCATCCAGGAACGCGCCACCATGAATGAAGAAGTACGTGTATATGCTGGCTCTTCGGTTCAAGTCCGGAAGGCGTTTCTTTTCGTATTTGTCAGGCCGCATCGTTGCCCAGTCCTGCAGACACCTAGAATGAGCTTTGTTCTTCTCTTCAGCGACTAAGTCTTCCATTTCTTCCTGTCGAGTATATGGAGGGTTCATAACGACGGCATCAAAGCGTCGAACGCCAAGCGGTTGATACGCCGAAATGTCAAAGAAATCCTTTCGTTCTATCCTGGGATGGTCAGCTGCCTTTGACAGATCCCTGCTGAACAAGTTGATTGTTGACAGGTGTGCGGGGAATTTCGCTACATCATATCCGCATAATTCGCGTATGAGCTTGGAGTGAAGCCGTGTCGAATCGAGATATCTCTTCCTGTAGTACGCTCGAACAAGGAACGTGCCCGCGCCGCATGCCGGGTCTATGACGAAGTCATCTGCCTTTCTCACGCAAAAACCGAGAATCAAATCGACTACGTCGGGTCTCGTGTAGTACTGGCCAAGCTTGTGTCGCTCCGCGTCTGGTATGAGCCTCTCGAAGACTCTTCCTAAGACCTCGAACTCAACTTTAGAGAAGTCGTATTCGCCCATCTTCTCCGTAAACGTGCGCAACTGATCTATCGTTTCCCGAGGGGGAGGCAATGAGTCCAAGAAGTTCGCCGAATAGATTGTTCTGAAATCCTTCTCAATGGCGCGGTCGAAATAGACTTGGAGGATTTCTCTAAACTGCTTGCCATCAAGTCCTGCAGGGATAGCCACCTTTGGCAGATCCCGGTAGGTCGTTCGAAGAAGACTGTAGAAAATGACCTTGTCGATAAGTAAGTAAACATATTGTCGAGCAACCTTTTCGAAATCGTCATCCGAACCGGTGAAAGTCCATCCTTGCTCAGCGAACCATCTCCTTAAGTTGTCCCTAAAGTGCTCGTCCTGTGACCACAGTTGCCTTACATAGTGGAATGTTGGAATCGAAATCGAGTCGATCGCTGACCTGAGCCGGTAGATAAAACGCTCATCGACTTCGAGAGGCGGTTTCGTTATGGTTCCATAGTAGACTCCTGCGAAGGTCCTCAAGAATTCCCCTAGGAAGCTTTTTATTGTATCCTCTATGCGGTCGACTTCTTCTATGCTTCTTATGCTAGCAACTTCTTTGGGATACCACAAGTTATCAAACAGATCTCCTCTCTTGTAGGTCTCCCATGAGAAGAATCTGTTAACGTTCCAGGTCGCGAAATATGGAATCGTAGCCTTGTAAGCTTTCGTCAGTGCTTCGTCTGCCAATGCCCACGCGTCATAGATAGGTTGCTTCAGCTCGAGTAGTAATGCCGCTTTAACCTTCCTCTTCTCCCAAACGACTACATCTGGGAAGCGTCGTCCCTCTATCTCGATTTCTTGATCGACACCCTCGAACGGAAGATTTTCATCCTCGATGATCTTGTTCATCCATGAGACAACACGGCCCTGGAAGACCCCCTCCGTGTAGCGCAGTGACATTATTTCTTCCACCGCTTTCCGTGACTCTCGTTCATGAACTCATGTTCTCCTGGATAAAACATGGGCCGGAACGAAAGGAAGGACCTGAAGGGTATGGCATAATCACTGGTAACACCACTTCTTGCCCCCAATCACGAATTTGAAGGCGAGCTTCGCAAGTGTCCCAAATCTTCGATGCTTCTTCTCGGTCAATACCAACTTGGCGGTCTCGAATTGATCGGTCTTTCTCCAAGAGATTTCAAGAAACGATCCTGCTTTGCTTTTGCCCATAGTGTAGACCTCGGCAGACTTGAATCTAAACTCATCTCTATCACGAAAGTAGTACAGCCTACAATCCTCGGTAACCTGAACTCCGTCTTTCTGGATCAGTGCCTTGAATCTCCGCTCTGGGAAACCTCCAGCCGCAGAAGGTCTATACTTTCCTGGCCAACCCCAAAACCTCGGGTTTTCATTTCTGGCAGTCACCGGAACAAGGAAATAGGGCTCTCCTCTTATGCCCGCCACATCATTTTCTGAGAGACTCATTATGAAACGCGCTGGCGGTCTAGTTACGCGTCTTAGAGCATAAGTTCTTACTCTAATTTCGTGAGGAGTTCTCTTGAAAAAGGAGGATATGGCACACCTCACCCTTGGGTCGAGGCCGAATTCAGAGTCTTTCCTGGCCTTGCCTCGAACAGATCGCAAACCACGCAAATGCTTGAGCAGCGAATCGGTGAACATCACACAACTTGGCATTTGCTTGATGGTTTCGAATAGGTGTACGAATTTCTTGAACAGAGTCGCATCAGCAGGCAGATTCAGGTCAAGTTCTAGAGCTATATTTACTTCGAAATTGTTCGCCAAACCCCCAGCGGTAAGGTTGCTGGAGCCCACGACGACGAACGCGGAAGAGGATCCAACATGAAAGATGTAAACCTTGGGATGAAATGTCCCATCCGAGGGGTTATGATAAATGAAAAGATTGGAAGAACCGACTAGCTTAGAGATGGCTCTCAAGGCCCTGGCCGATGTACCTCCGCTATCGATCCCGATGATAGCCTCTATGGCTCCTCCTTTTCTTGCAAAGGTCTTCAGTTCACGTCCGATTGCTCCAAGATATGTTTCCTGAGCATATGCTACAACCACGCGAATGATACACTGTTTTGGGTCACTCTTTAGCATCAGATTCTTGACATAATCGTTGAGCGGCATCAAGTTGGCCGACAAGGGGCCCGGTCCTAAGATCTCGATCTCCATATCAAAAAGCCCTTTCGAAGCTCCTCTTCAGGTAATGCCCCGCCGCTGTCATGCGTTTGGCGGACCCTTTGGGAGCCGTATATCTGCGTGCGTCCTTGAAAGTTATTGCGACCAATTTGGAGCGCTTTGAGCTTCTTGGGTATCCCAGCGGAGATCTAGCAACGTACGCCTCGAATTCATTCTTCTCAAGGAAAATTCTCTTTTCATACATCCTCCACACGGTTGCTGGGTCAGAATCGCTGACCTCTTGTATTCTGGCCTCGCCGACGAGCCTGTGTATGCCTGAGTCATAGAATACTAGCCTCTGGCCCGATTCTAGATATTTGAAGCGCCCCCACTTGACAAAGACATCTTTCTCACCTGAGAAGAGCCTATCAACGAATCTATGAGGAACGGGAAAAACTATGCCTCGGATGCCCCTCATCGAATACTCCACTAATCTCGTAGAAAGGTTCGTGAGGACATTAAGCCTTTCCTTGTCGGAGAAATAGTCATAGAGATAGAGCAACATATCGGCCGGCCGATTCAAGCTTGAGCCGCATGAATTCCTACCGGGTGATTCAGAATCTCCCTTTGAACAAGCTGATCTATGACTTCTTGAATACAGACTCTGAGCCATTCACACTGCTGGACGGCGCTTTCGATTTGGCTTCGCCTCCACGATTCGCATTCCTACGTACTCCCGCATATGTATCATGCCTGACATTCATCAATTGCAGCACAATCCTCGCCATACAATTCTTCATGGCGACCGGATCTCTTGCATGTCCTTTCAAGCTATTATCCTACCGACTAGACATACGACGAACCAAGGTCTCCAACGCTAAGAGCACGGAATTCCAAGGCTTCCTCACGTTCTTTAGTATTGAGAAGGGCCCCCAATTCTGTCTTTCTAATTGAGCAGGCAATCCAGGGGCACGAATACCTTTTTGAGAGGCAGACATATGCTCTGGGAGACACAGATGCATTTCATGCTGCCGTGTTCTAGGAGTGCAGTGTAGAATGTCCGCTGATCTCTGCTCGCGTCCTCTGCCTCGTGGAGTTCTCTACGAGAAAGAGAGGAGAAAGGAGAGTAGGCCTGCTAGCGGTTTCGTTTTCCTTTGCAACAATCGTACAGAGAGAGAATGCCTCGATAATAGGGTTTTCGGTCTGCATGAACCAATGAAATATCGGGTGTTCCAGGTCAAGGAGGGCGACATTCTCTTTCTTCACAACTATCAGGCGAACCGACTTCACGGCGTGTTCGAGGCAGTCAGTAACGGTGGAATGAACTTGGTTCCCTATGCCTTCGGAGGCAAGTACCCTGCTCAGGTTAGGGTGAGAAGAAAATTGGATTGCCCATGGGTCGACAAAGGCGCACTTCTGCCCTTGATCAGAAAAGGTCACATAAGGATTAGCAGAAGAGGTATTCCAATCTTCCCCGACAGACTAGGGCAGAGAATGATTGACGAGCTCTACCGGATTTTTCTTGAGATTCCGCCGCAGTTCCGGACAAAGATGATCGCTACTGACTTTAAGGCGGAGGATGGACACTACACCAATTCCTACGGGGAGAGGTATGTGGACAATTGGCTTCACAGGCATCTCGCCTTCAAACACATCTACAGCTACGCCAAAGAACTCGACGGATACACAATGAGATGCGATTGGTACATACCAGATCTAGATCTCTACATCGAATACTGGGAGGAACCCGCCCCAGCGAGTGCTGACACAGTGGACCTGAAGCGAAAGCTCTACGCAGATCATTTTCTGAGGGTCATCCATTTGTACGAGAACGATCTGCCCCTCCTCGACCATGTACTGCCTGCAAGAATAGCAGCATTATCCCCCAAATGCAAGTTCCAGGGACTAGCTGCAGGAAAGAAGAAAGCTCCTGCGAAACGCAGACGAGACAAGTGATCCCCAGAATTCGATCTTTTTTTATCTTTGGTCTAGAGCCGATTACAACGCCCAGATCCCTGACAAAAGCCTTGTTGGAGCCGGTTAGAGCCTTGGCAATGGCCTGTCGCCGTTTCAATAGCGCTGTCTCTCTCAGGAGAACGCCAACAAAACTGGCAAGCAAGGAGCCTGACTAGTCACAGTTCAATACCTTCCGACGCTTCTCGGGTGACCCAAGACGTTCTACTGTCAGAAGTGCCTCGTAATCGAGTTGTGTCATGGCTCCTTCACCCGAATAGTGGTCCCATGCTGAACTCTCCGTACATCTTCGTGGCGTCGTAGGCTATGAGCGCATAGACGAACGCATGCAAAGCGTCGTCCTCGGTGCCTTCTAGATGCAGATAGCGGAAGTATTGTCGCCCGGACTGCATTTCTACGGTTTCTCGCTCGATGCAGGTGAACTGGTTCGATGATCCATTCTATGCGGGCAGGCTCGGCCCATGGAAGCTGCAGAAGCGGAAACGGCTTGTTCTCCTTGCCGATGAACTTGATCAGGCTGATGTCATTTTCAATGTAGAAGCGCGAGTTCGATCCAGCTGTTTGCTTCGCTCACAATACCATTCGGCCCTCTTTGAGTAGGAAGACGCAAGATTAGCCATAGCTTTGCGCATCCAGTCGCAGATCTCTGGATCTAGACCCAATAGTCGGTCGAACTTTGATGATTCGGCCTTGTTGCCTGCAAGAATCTCCTTCGGTCCTTGCCATGCATATTCTGCAATCGTGATGTTGAAGAAGTTCAGGTAGAGGCTGTCTCTGAGGTAGCGCTCCCAAGCCTCAAGCATTTTCACGGCTTGTTTGCTGTCGGGCTTCTCCATTGCGCGGTTGAAACCCATGGCATAGCGAGGCGTTGGCATCGCGACCTTATCGAGCCAGTCGGTTGACCAAGGTATGGGGTCCTTTTGCACAACCACTGGAAACCAGATTGGCCAGTTGAAGGTTGTCCATGAGACCGACCGAAGTTGAGTATTAGGGTCTAACCCTATCTTCTTGAGGAATTCCCATTTTCCGAATATTAGAGGTAGATAGGAAGCGTACTTGCGAGCCAGCACGTCCAGATCAAGCTCGTATGTTGGTTTCGACTTGATGCGTATCCTATTGCCCTTCCTCTGAATCGATTTGAGTACTTCGTCCATGCTTGGCTTTTTTCTGCGACTCAGCCTATCATCATGCTGTATCGCACCGATCATGCCTGGTAGAGTAAGGTCATAGTATTCCATTGTCAGGCCAGCTCTAGATCTGCCCCTGTCTACGACTCTGATTGAGCCTGATCTCTTCAGTTCCAAGACAATCTTGTGTAATGTTGCATGATCAATCCGTGGCAGGATCTTCTTCTCTATCTGATACTTGGTGCTCGGTCCATTCTTCGCTAGGTCCATCAAGACCAATGCGTGCTTCTCAACGCTTCCGGATGGAAGCCGGGGGATTCGTGACATATGTTGCTACGCCGAGCATATGTAGCTACTTAACGACTTATATGAGCATTTTGCCATACCTAGTTCTGCGCGATCCAGCGCCGGAAAAGACGAAAGAAAATGAGCAAAGAAAACAAACTAGAAAAACCCGCCAATAAGAGGCCGAATAGAACAAACCCTGAAAACGCAGAGAAACCCCTACCTTCCGGGCAAGCCAAAGTGGTTTCGACCGAAGAACCCACTGTCAAGGTAAGGGAATGGGCTTCTCACCTATCAGCAGAGACTCGAAACGCATCCTGGATAGACGACGGGTATGTGATGCCTGATGAAGTCTCCGCCCTTTGTCGCAGACTGGCGAGTGAACGAGGGGGCCTTCATGCCCTGATAGGCTACCAAGGAGTCGGAAAGACAAGTGCGATGCTCTCAATCCCAATTGAGCTTCGCAAGCCTCGACCCGCTGAGCCCAACCAGAAAGCTGCCCCCTCGAAACCGATCTTCCTCTTCAAGTGGGACCGACTAGGTAACCTTACTTCGAAACTTCTCAGACAAAGTGACAATCTCGGAGAGAAATTGAGGAGATCCTATTACGGCAGCTTGCAGGAGGCGCTGGACAAGAAGACAGACTTGAAACCAAAGTCAACCTTGTCAATCAGAGAAAGCCTTAACGAGATTTCGCAACAAATCACGTTGCTACAGTCGCTGACTTCGCTCGACTTCTCTGAGGCTGAGAAAAGGCTTGGAAGGAACCTCGTTGAACGACTGAGATATGAGTCGTTCCTTCGAACCTTGGGCCAGGCCCAGGCAATTCTCATTGACCTTCCGGACTACTCCAAGACCGATATGAGACG
>Ga0129297_10001377_pt1 | contig 12258 bp, 6 predicted proteins | sample I18A1metaG_FD_94708 | JGI IMG/M metagenome (GOLD analysis project Ga0129297, IMG submission 94708) | Lake sediment bacterial and archeal communities from Gulf of Boni, Indonesia to study Microbial Dark Matter (Phase II) - ​I18A1 metaG | ecosystem: Environmental > Aquatic > Freshwater > Lake >... | reverse complement strand
GTCCGAGCGGATAAGGCTGGGGAAGCAGCTAGAGGCTGAAAGGTTGAGGCTTGGGGAGCAGTTGAGCAACGCCAACAGGAAGCTCGCTCAGCGTGAATCAACAATTCAGGGCTTGGAGTCTGAGAGGACGAGGTTGACTGAAGATCTAGACAGGGCGAGACACGACCTCTCTACGATAACCGGAGAACTCGGTGCGATCAAAGAGAGCTTCGGATATCACATCATGCGTTCCTATGCCAAGAGAATCGATAGACTCCTTCCTGATGGAACCAGGCGTGGGGAAGTTCGAAAGATAGCCGTTGCGAGCTTCGGGATCGTCGGGCGGGAAGGAATTCGAAGCTTTCTCAAGCAGGCTTGGGAGAAGCTGAAGAAGCGGGAACTCCGAATAGTCGAGCCGAAGAAGAGCTACCCCTTAGTTCTCGAGAGGCATTATCCGGCAATAGTCAAGGAGGCGCCTCTTCAAACTCAAACTCAAGACCAAATCCTCAAAGCTAGGCTGAATCTATTCTTGTCTCAGCCCTCTGCCAGTCTCACGTTCCCACTGTTTAAAGACCCGCCTGTGAGCATCGTGATACCGACGTTCAACAAGGCCGAATACCTATACCAAAGCCTCGAGAGCATCCTAGCGTTTGCAGATGTTCCATTCGAGCTCATTGTTGTCGATGACTGTTCGAGCGATGCAACGCCGGACCTGCTCAAGAGGTGTAGTAATGTTCAGATCGTTAGAAACGAGAAGAATCTCGAGTTCATTGGAACCTGTAACAGGGGAGCCAGCCTGGCAAAGGGAAGATACATCTTGTTCCTCAACAACGATGTATCTGGCACGCCGCGGTGGCTCTCAACCCTTGTAGCGACAATGGAGCAGTATCCAAAATGCGGAGCAGTCGGGGGAAAACTTGTTCGGCCGAATGGGACGTTGCAAGAGGCAGGGTCCATTGTTTGGCAGGACGGATCAGCACTTGGGTACGGAAGGGACGATGAGCCGCTTAAACCTGAATACTGTTATGTTAGAGAGGTCGACTATTGCTCAGCAGCCTGCTTGCTTGTTCGCGCTGAACTCTTTCAGAAGCTAGGAGGATTCGACGAGCTCTATCTACCAGCGTACTATGAAGATTCTGACTTATGCTTTGGCATAAGGAAGCTCGGTTACAAGGTCGTCTACCAGCCAGAAGCGACCGTTCTTCACCATGAATTCGGAAGCCGATCGTTTGAACGCGCAGAAGCACTATGTCAAGCAAACAGGCCAAAGCTCGAGAAGAAGTGGGCAAGAGCTCTCTCGGGCCAATATCTTCCTGGTAATGTTCTGCAGGCACGTGACCGGCGTCGAGGAAAACGCGTTGTGGTAATCGATGATATGGTCCCTGCCCCCTATCTTGGCATAGGTCTTCCTCGAGCCCGCCGACTGCTCGAATTTCTCTCTGAACTGAAGTATGCAGTGACTTTCGTGCCGTTGATTAACACTACCCCATGGCAACCAACCACACATCAACTGCAGCAGATGGGAGTAGAAGTTCTCTACGGTGGCAGCTTCACGCCAGAAGAGTTGCTTCGAAGCAGATCGGGATACTATGACATCGTCATCGTCAGTCGACCTCATAATGGGAGAAGAATTCTAAGTCTCATGCGCCAATGTTTCCCAGACGCGTTCATCATCTACGATGCTGAGGCAGTGTTCTGTATGCGAGAGATCTTGAAGGCACAAGTAGAAGGATCTGAGTTCAGCGAGACGGAGAAGAGAAAAATGTTGAGGGAGGAGTTGGATGTGATGAAGGAAGCCGACGTAGTCGTCACAGTTTCAGAGGCCGAGCGAGAAATCATTACGAAAAATGATGCTCACCATGACGTAGTCGTATGGGGGCACACCCACGATTCGTACGTACCAGCCACCTCCTTCTCGAAGAGGAGAGACATTCTGTTCTTGGGAGGGTTCACCCATGGGCATCCGCCGAACACTGACGCTGTCCTACATTTTGCTACCAAGGTGTTTCCGAAAATCCGCGAGAAGCTTCCGGAATGCCGCTTTACCGTTGTCGGCATCCAGCCTCCTGAATCTGTTCAGAAACTTGCTTCCCAGCATATTGTCGTGACCGGATTTGTTGATGATCCAAGGGAGTATTATGAGAAGTGTCGTGTCTTCGTCACGCCGCTTCGATTCGGCGCCGGCATTAACTACAAGCTCACTGAAGCAATGAGCTACGGGATTCCTTCAGTGATCTCAGCTGTGGCAGCACAGGGACTCGGCGTTCAAGATGAAATGGAAGCGCTAATAGCTCAGGACGATGATGAGTTCGCTGAGAAAACCATTCGACTCTATACGGATGAGGCTCTATGGCATGAGGTTCAGCGAGGAGCTCAGCGCTACATTCGAGACAATTGCGCTCCTGAGATGATGAAACAGAAGCTAGCTGAGATTATCAAGCGAAGACGTTGAGTGGAGAGAGCAGTCTAGGAAAAGTGACTAAACGGTTGACAACCTGAGCTCAACCTCTTTTGAACACTATGATTGAGCGTTCAAGGCTTCGGGGCGAATTCGGAATCGGTGATTCCAAGATCTTGAAAGTGATCTCCGGGCTGTGTCTGAATCGGTCATGGAGAGGCTTTCCCGATCTCATTTCCTCAGACATTTCACTCGCTTCCCATGAGGGGCTTGGTTCTCGCATAGGGGCTCTAATCGAACGACACCTAAGGCGAAGCAGAGCTTTTCATTCTCTCAGTCTCGACGAGCAGTATCAGATATGGCTCAAGAACAGTCAACTCACAGATGAGATCGTAAGGAAGATGCGAGAGGGAATCGCTGGATTTCGATACACGCCTAAGATCAGCCTATTGATGCCGGTTAGCAATACTGATGGGCAGTGGCTCGAAAAGGCAATTGGCTCATTGATTCGGCAAGTCTATCCGAATTGGGAACTCTGCGTAGCTGTAGACGGATCTGAGACGAAGCATGTCGGAAAGATCTTGGAGGGATGTCAAAGAAAGGACATATCCTTGAAGGTGGCAAACCTAGAAGTCAGTGCCGGTATTGCTAATGCCTTGAATGCTGGATTGTCATTGGCTATAGGGGAATTCGTAGGGTTTCTGTATCCGGATGACGAGCTTAGCCTCGACGCCCTATACGAAGTTGTCAAGGTTCTGAACGAAGATTCTCGCATAGACCATATCTATACTGACGAGGATCAGAAGGACCTGAAGGGACGTAGAGTTGAACCATTCTTCAAACCTGACTGGTCGCCTGACCTTTTTCTCTCCATGAATTATCTGGGTCGGCTCAACGTTGTTAGGAAGAGCCTGCTGAGCGAAGTAGGAGGCTTCCGTTCAGGGTTCGATGGCAGCGAAGAGTATGACTTACTACTTCGTGTTACTGAAAAAACCAATAATGTCGCCCACATCGCCAAGCCCCTTTACAGCAGGCGCAAGATTCCCTATTCAGGAGTTCCGGCACACATCGGTGAATCTGCGAGGAAGGCCTTGCAGGATGCCCTAAAGCGTCGGGGAATCAAAGGCCAAGTCCTGGATGGATACGGCGGACATTATCGAGTGAGGTACGACATATCAGGGCTCCCTCTGATCAGCATAATAATCCCTACAAGGGATCGCGTCAACCTATTGAAACGTTGCATAGAGAGCATAGAGTCCAAGACAACATATGAAAACTATGAAATAGTAATCGTGGACAACAACAGTACTGATCGCGAAACGTTACGTTATCTTGACAGATCGAAACACAAGGTCTTAAGGTTCAATGAAAGCTACAACTTCTCAAGGATCAATAATTTTGCAGTCAAGCACGCAAAAGGAGAACATCTCCTATTCTTAAACAATGACACGGAAATCATCGAACCGGCATGGTTAGAGGCGATGCTTGAGCATTCGCAGCATCCCGAAGTCGGAGTAGTAGGAGCGCTCCTGCTTTATCCTAGAAATCACTCGACGAGTCGAGAAGGAACAATCCAACATGCAGGAATAATCTTTGGGATCTGTGGAGTTTCAGGACACGCCTTCAGGAATTTGCCGATGAAAGACGTGAACTACTTTGACCTGCATCGGGTAACACGGAACTGCAGCGCGGTAACATTCGCATGCGCGATGATGAGAAGGAATCTATTCGAACAGTTGGGCGGTCTGGATGAAAGTATGCCTGTCTCTTACAACGACATTGATTTGTGCCTTCGCATTCGAGAGAGAGGATACCTGATAGTGTTTACCCCTTACGCTCTTCTTTATCATCATGAGCTTGCAACTAGAGGGACACTGCATCCTCCCCAAGATGAGACTACCATAGTAAATCGTTGGGGGAACGTCATTCTCAGAGGCGACCCCTACTACAATCTAAACTTAACTTTCCTAAGGGAGAGCTTCTCTCTTGCCCCGAAGAACTTCGATGTGAAAGCACCATCCTCACTCTTTGAACTCTATCATTCGAGGATTGATCTACAACGAGCATATCCAGAATTCGCAGAAGGCAACTGCGAAAGATTGATTGATTGGGCCGCTGAATCAGGAATAACCGTTGACAGTGCAAGATACTTACTTAGGCCTTACCATTCATGGTATGCAGAAAACTGCTCGGAGAAAATCAAATCTCTCGCCGCAATACTTGCATTATACAACGTTGATTCCCATCTCCAGAAGCTTTTTCCAGAAGTGTTGAGGCAAGACTACAAGCGATTGATAGCTTGGGCTTCAGAGATGACCGAAGAGGAATTCGCACGCAACCCTACACTGAAGCGCTTGCTGCCGTACTTGACTGTATATAGTAAGCGAGGGCACTCAGTCAATGAGAAGCAGGACGATACAGATGACAACCAATCTTATCCTTCATAACGCACATGACGTAGGTTTATTCTTCTAAGGGGATTATCTGGTTCGTGGGATGAAGTCCTAAGAACCAACAGCGGATTCTGGGACTCCTTTCAGAGTGGTGAAAGTATTTTCGGTTCGGGAGTCTGTCAAGTTACTCTTTTTCGATCTCGCATAGGGCTCTAGTGCTAATTAATCACGTATTCTTTTGCTACTCGGCAACGCTTAAGTAACACTCAAGGTCAGGGATGTGTTTACTAGTGGAGCCTTCCTCTAGCTTTTCCACAACGAGTTCAGCTTCGATTGCAGATCTGCCTTCACATTTCTTGTTCGGACGGCGCCTGAACCGTATACTAGGTTGTTTCTGACTTGAACCATTCTATTGTTTTCTTCAGACCTTCGTCGAGGTCGACCTTGGGTTTCCATCCGAGGCGCATAATTTTCGATGTGTCAGGGACTCTCCTTTGGACATCGTACCTGAGGCCTGGGGTATGCCTAGTCGTCAGGGGTTCTCTTCTTCCAGATAGCTTCCATATTTTTCCTGCTAGCTCTTCGACAGTCGTCTCCACGCCTGTGCCTATGTTGAAGTCGTCGTTTTCAACTCGTTCCGTCACGTAAAGTATGGAATCGGCTATATCGTCGACATAGGTGTAGCTTCTTGTTTGTTTCCCAGTTCCCAATATCTCCAATGGATATTGTCCTGCTAGGACCTTTTTGATCAGATCTGGTATTACGTGAGCGTAGCCTACGTATTCTCCAGGTGTTTCACCTGGCCCGTAGGCGTTGAACGGTCTTACGATCACATATTCCACGCCGAACTCTTCGTAGTATGTTCTTGCAACGTATTCTGCTACAAGCTTCGAGAAGCCGTAGCCGCTCATCGGTGGGGGGGATCTTTCGACAGCGGACTCAGGGGTTGGGAAAATGTTTGTTCGTTCGAAAACCATTGATGATGAAACGCAGACCATCTTGGCATTGGAACTGACTGCGCCATCCCAGAGGTTGAAGTTCATCATTGAGTTGTCGCGTAGGCTGGTCGCTGGCGTTTTGTGAAAGTATCCTATTCCGCCAATCTTCGCAGCGAGGTGAAAGCAGATGTCATGGTCTTTCACACAATCTCTTGCAACTGCTGCGTCTAGCAGATCAGCCTGTAGAAATCGTATTTGGGTGAGATAAGGTGCCAAATTCCGCTCACCGCTCTTGGATAAATCATCTATCACTGTGACCCTCGCGCCGAGTCCTAGGAGTCTGGCCACCAGCCTATGGCCCATGAAGCCTGCGCCACCCGTTACAAGTATTGGCTTATCCTTCCAGTAACTCATCTCCCACGCCCAAACCTCGCATACGAGGCTTTCTTGAAATCAGTAGCCTCGAAAATGCCCCACATATCGTATATGAGTTTGCAGCCGCTCTCGTCAATCCTTTTCGCCAGCCAATTAAACTCAGGATGGTTTACAGCGACGACAATCACATCAGGATTCTCCAGCGCTCCATCCACTGCTAACGTTTCTGGTATGTTTGGATCGTGCACGAGGACAACAGCTCCACAACCTTTGAGTATTTCAACAAGCTTCAAGGACGGGGATAGTCGCACATCGTCGCTTCCAGCCTTGTAAGCGAGCCCGAGCACTGAAATCCTTCTCCCATACAGCCGGCCAATTCTTCGCCTTAGCGATTCTGCAACATATTGCGGAATTGCTTCATTCAATTTCCACGCAGTGGAAACTATGCTGCTGAACGTGGTGTTGTTATCAAGTAGGAAGCCATCCTTGCTCAGGCAAGGTCCACCCGCAAGGCCCGGCTTCGGGATGTTACACCTCGGATAGTCATTATTGGCGACTCTGAGAATACTGTGCGCGTCTTCGCCGTACATCTCTGACCAAATGGCAAATTCATTTGCCAAAGCGAAGTTCACATACCGATAGATGTTCGTGAATAGCTTAGCTAATTCGGCTCCTGTTGGAGTCAAGTGTAGAATGCTCTTCTTTGGATTGATCTTCCTAAATAGCTCTGCGAATATGGCATTGCTCATGTCGTTGATGCCTCCCACAATCTCTGGAAGATTGTATAGCTCTTCTATTGCGTGCCCTTCCAAGATTCTCTCTGGGCACATCGCCAGAGCGAAGTCTACACCGGCCTTCAGCCCGCTCTTCTCCTCAAGATAGGGCATAACCAGATTGTCGATAGTCCTTGGGATCAATGTACATCTGAACCCAATCGCTTTCATCAGCAACCCCCCATCCGAGATTTCTTTGAGAGCGCCATGCAGTTGTGAATGATCCATATAATACTGGGCAGTGGTCGGCGTCCCCACACTTACCATTATTATGTCTGACTGAGCCACTGCCCCTCTCGACTCAGTTGTAGCTCGAAATCTCTTTGAATCTATGGATCTACTTAGATATTCCTGCAGTTTGTTTTCTCGAAACGGAACTTCCCCTCGACTTATCTTCAGAACCTTCTGAGGGTCGATATCGACTCCTATGACGTTCAATCCGCTGTTGGCGAGCACAACGCTCAAAGGTAGTCCGACTCTTCCCAGACCAAGAACACAGACAGTAGCATCACCCGACTTCACCTTGTCGGTGAGTTCCGATAGCATATGTATTCACAATCCCACATATCATTAAACGATAGTGTTATCAGCCAACCGTACTATTTGGTTTGTGGTCGTAGTGAGTGAACTCCTCGATTCCTCAAACACAATCACTCAATGACTTTGTTTCTATCGTTGTTCCAGCTTACATGGAAGAAGAACACATTGAAGACACATTGACCGAAGCTGTCACTGAGTTGAGAAGAGCTCGTTTTCAGTTTGAGATAATCGTTGTATTGGATTATGTACCCGACGATCGTACGGGTTCTATTGTTCACAGGTTATGCGAAACGTATGGTGAGATACGACTGGTGGAAAGGTTAGGAAGGCGCGGTGTGGGAGACGCAATCCGTAGTGGAATAAAGCTAGCGAGAGGCGACATTCTTGTTCCGATAATGGGAGATCATTCGGAGAGTCCTCTGGACGTGGTGCGGCTGATAGACGCAATTGAACAGGGCTACGATATTGCCATTGGTGAGAGATTCAAGAAGGGAAGGCCGGAGGGGTACCCATTCACAAAGTATATTGCGAATAGATGCTGTAACCGGTTGATCAAGTTGCTTTTTCATATACCTTCGTCTGACACAACAAATGCGTTCAAAGCGTATAGGACCCGACTTCTTTCTCAGTTAGGTTTATCCTCAAGGGGCTTCGAGATATTTGTGGAGCTGCCTCTTAAAGTTCTTTTAAAAGCATCTCATGCAAAAGTTATTGCTATCTCAATCAAACATTCAGTCAGGAAGAAAAGAGAGGCGAAATTGTCAATCCTCATAGATGGGGCGCGCTACATCAAAACCATCTTATCGATATTCTTTCGTTATAAGGTGAAGAGATTCCTAAGGCGCGGTGTTAGCTTTGGAGAGTGTAGGGGAACAATCTAAGGGTGACGCAGAGAAGAATTGAGCAGACCAAGTGTGGGAGCAAGTCGAGATCCAAAGGCCATCGTAACAGCGTGTGGTCTTCTTCTAATCTTGCCGGCCCTGTCGCTTCTGTACTACGTTAGTGTCTTTGGCGTAAATGTCATCGTTCTGGACGAGTGGGACGTTGTTCCACTTCTCCAAAAGATGATGAATGGCACTCTGTCTTTTTCCGACTTGTTCGCTCAGCATAGTGAACATAGAATCCTATTCCCAAGAGTGGCTATGCTCGTTATGGCAAGACTTACCCAGTACAATACTGTGGTTGAGATGCTCTTCAGCTGGGTTCTTGTGTGCCTTACTGGAGTATTCATCTTCTGGGTTTATCGAAGGAAGTTCTCCTGTGAATCCCCTAGACTCTTGTTGATGTTTCTTCCTGTTTCACTATTGCTGTTCAACTTTAAGCAATATGAGAGCATATTGTGGGGCGTCACATGCCAGATATACCTGATGGTCTTCGGAGCGGTAGCCACCTTCTCTCTTTTGGAAAAGAGCGAGAGAATGGATATCTGGTTTGTATTGTGCCTTGCAAGCGCAACAGTGTCCTCTTTTTCATTCTTGACAGGCCTATTGGTTTGGCCGGTCGGCTTTCTCCAGGTAGTGTCCTCCAGAAAGGAGAAGATCCTACGAAGGCTTGTCCTCTGGTGCCTCGTGGGTACAACGGTTTTTGTTTCCTACTTTTGTTGTTACGTCAAACCTAGTATCCACCCGCCCTTGAACTACGTCCTAGAAAATCCTGTGACAGCAATCAGACACTTCCTTGCACTCCTAGGGGCCGTGTTTTCCTTCGACATCACCATGGCCATAGCGTTCGGCTTGGCTACAGTTCTCATTGCTTTGTTCGTTATGGCTCAGATGTGTAGAGAAAGAATTCTCAGGAGAAGCGAGATATGGCTCTCCCTCATTCTTTTCGCCGTTCTGTCATCGGTGGCTACGACTGTGGGAAGAGCTGGCTTCGGCGTTGAGCAAGCTCTATCCTCCAGATATACACCCATAACAGCCTTGGGAGTCGCCGGTCTCTACTTGTTGGCGTTGTCCGTTTCGGAGAAGCTCCCCCCTAAGAGCAAGAGCTTTGGAGTTCATGCTCTGATTGCCCTGATTCTTGTCGGGCTAGTTGTCTCATATCAGGTGGGTTGGCAGGAAGGCCAGAGTTGGAGAGGCTCCAGAGAGACTGGAGCATATGTCCTCAGGACGTACAAGATCCAGTCTGACGAGAACATCAGGAATTTCCTATATCCAATTCCTGGAGCAAGCTCACGAATCAAGGAGATAGCCCAATTCCTAGAGCAAAAGAAATTGAATGTCTTTAGTGAGCCAGTCATCGACACCTCGACACTGATCTTGAGTGGTTCCAATACGTTCTTCGCTCTCGACACGATAAACACACACGTAGCACCGGAGCATACGACGCTCTACGTGATCAATTCAAGCCAGCAAGAAACGATAATGGTGACAGGTTGGGCTGTGGATAAGCAGGTGAACGATGTGGCCTCTGCGGTCTTCATTACGATAGATGGCAGCATCGACATTCCTTGCCTCTACGGCCGAGACCGACAGGATGTGGCCGAGGCTTACAGGAACTCCAAGTTCAGGCTCTCCGGCTTCGTGGCTACGTTCGGCTCCTCAATACTAAGCAAGGGAAAACACACCATCTCCTTGAAGATAGTGAGCAAAGACAGAATACACTTTTACCAACCGGAGCAAACGTATTATGTCTTAGTAATCTGAGGGACCCTAGTCTGTTCGATCATTACGTCATATGACATATAACTTGATAACTTGATTCGATATGAGAAGCAGTTACGACAGATTATGATGTCGACTCAGAATGAGTAGAAGTATACACTCTTGTTTTGGGTTCACAAACCATGGCAGCCCCCGTAGTGCTAAGATCAAATCGTCCCCTTCCCTTGGAGGATTGTACCAGTGAACTCACTGCGATGTCCAAGCAAGGCCCTAACTAGCTTTTCTTCAGAAACAATTCTATATCCCTAATCTTTAGTTTCGCAGGGCACTGCGTAGGATCAAAGCGCAGGAGACCGTACTCAGATTTGGGCATCCTGCCTTGCAGTTGAAGTTCGTACATTTTGAAATCTCCACTCTTGACCTCGAATGTGACGCTATTGGATTCGCTGAATGCAAAGCCATTGTTCTCAGTAGCCCAAAAAACCTGGCCGATCGAGTGTTCACAACCCGACACAGCGTAGACGATTGCCATGGATCTCACAGTGGATAGATCCAAAGACAGAATCGGACTTATTAGCTGGGGGTCATCATTATTTGCCAGAAACTCAGCGTAATCCTCTCTTATCGCTACCAGCTCGATATTCGCAAACGGCATCCAAAGCGAACTGACACTGTTGAAACGCCAAGATGACGCCTTACTGATGCTCATTTCAAAGTCGAACTTCTCTCTCAGCTCTATCGCTTTGGCAATATAGTTGCTCTCGTGCTTCAGCATGAGCAGTCTCTGCCTTAGCTGTCTTTGTGTACACTTTCCGTCGTCAGCTAGTAACACTGGTATTCCTGACCTGACGGGGTAAGTCTTGGCACATCCCTGACAAACCAGTTCATTGCCAATAAGAACAAGTTCTGATCTGCAATTAGGGCATCGAAGCAAGCGCAAAAGATCTCTACTAGTTTGCCGATCTGATATGTCAAGATGCAGTCGTTCAGGGAACCTCTGGCTCAGTAGAAAATCGAGTAACGGCTCTACTTGTTCTGCTGTAGCTTCTATAGCGGGTTTCGCGCCCTTCTGCTTAGGGATTATCAGTAATCTTATGACATTTGTGCCTTTGTCTGGGCTAAGCTTCAGTTTCTCAGACAAATATGTCTTTATCCATGAGAAATCTTTGATTAAGATGTTGGGGAACAGATCTCCGAAATCATCGATCAGGAACCAGTTCCTCTCGAAATGAGGAGAATACCTGCGATTCGCAAGTTTGCGAAGCTGATCTTCTTTGTTTTCGCATAGCGCCTCAGTAGTGATGACTACGTATTCCTTCGCTATTCGATTGAGTTCAAGGAGAGTTTCTACAGGATACTCTACGTGCTCCAATGTCTCAATACATGTGACCACATCGAACGTGTCAGAATCGAACGGTAGTTCAGAGGATTCCACAACAACTCCTGGTAAGCCAAATAGTTCAACTGCTCTGCAATTCGCTTCGAATGAGAGATCTGATGTCACGGCCCAGACATTAAGCAGTTTCGTGACTAAGTAGCTGAGATACCCCTCAGCTCCACCTATATCGATCAATGACCGAAATGGCAATGACTTGAGAGCCGACAATATGGCGCATAATCTAGCATATCTCGTCGGATGGTTTGGTTCAGACGATTCACTGAAGATCCCGTATATGGGTTCGTGGGCGAAATACAGCTTCGTCTCAGGATCTCTTCGGAAGCGAGAGTCAAGCCACTTTCTGTTCAATTCTGTTAAAGCGCCCAAGTCTAGCTCTCCCTTCTTTCAATCTGATTACCCAATCTTCTCTGGCGTTTGTCTTACTTGGCTTGCGCTAGCTAAATAGGTACAGGAAGCCATGATGCTCTCGACTACTTAAGCTACGTGCCAGCGCGGGCCAACATCATATGGCCAAGTACGAGTACCTATCAGTGCGTGGCGATCTTCAGAAGAGCGGAGGCGGAGACCAAGAAGATCTACGTGTATCGCAGGAGCGAACCAAGATGTGTTAGGTTCCGCTTGCAGCGATCGTGAACTCAGAGGAGTAGTCTGGGATTCGGTTTCCGTTTAGGTCTTGCCAATGGACTATGTACCAGCCGCACGTGAGCGAAACCATCTCTGGATGCTTTCCGTCAAAATACACTCCGCTTACGTATGTTCCCCACTGCTTTATTCCCCATAGGATCACAACCTTATGTGTTCCGTCGGACAGAACTTCCATGACGAAATAGTCGTTGCCTTGGTTGATTGAAGAGAGCGGC
>Ga0129297_10001376_pt1 | contig 12262 bp, 10 predicted proteins | sample I18A1metaG_FD_94708 | JGI IMG/M metagenome (GOLD analysis project Ga0129297, IMG submission 94708) | Lake sediment bacterial and archeal communities from Gulf of Boni, Indonesia to study Microbial Dark Matter (Phase II) - ​I18A1 metaG | ecosystem: Environmental > Aquatic > Freshwater > Lake >... | reverse complement strand
TCTACTCTCCATGCCAGAATTTTAAGATGTGCCTGAGTTCGAGCTATCCCTGAGTAGGTTGATATGTTACGCTGCACGACCTGAATAATGAGTCAAAATGGTTTGCGAAATAGGCGCGATCGCTGATGACTTAACGGGCGCAAACGACGTGGCTGTTCAGTTTGCAAAACATGGTCTCAGAACTAATGTTCTTGTTAATGCAAGGGACGCCCATGGCGTTGCGTTGGAGAGCGATGCAATCGTTATAGACACCGAGAGCAGAAACGTGAGATGTCGAGTAGCCTGCGCTAGGGCCAGAGTGGCAACAAGAGCGCTTACTAGAATTGGAGTTCATAGACTCTACAAGAAGGTAGACTCGACGCTAAGAGGACACATTGGAGCAGAATTAGAAACGATTATGGATGAACTGAGCATCAAAACATGTATTTTCGCTCCAGCTTTTCCTGCGAACAAGAGAATTGTGATTGGCGGTTACCTGCTTGTAAATCACGTACCGCTGCAGAACACGGAGATTGCAAGGAATGAGCTGACGCAATCTAGATGCTCTCACGTTCCAACCATTCTCGAAAGCCAGACTGAGCTTGAGATAGGCCATATCCCGTTATCTATTGTCATGGCAGGCACTGAAAGGCTGAAGAATGAGATGATCTGCCTGAAACGGAACGGAGTCGGGATAATAGTAGTTGACTCAACTACCCGGCAGAATCTCAGAGCCGTCGCTGAGGCTGCAGTAGCTTCCAACACAGCTGCGCTCACGTCTGGTTCGGCAGGACTGGCTGAGACTTTGCCTGAAGCGTTCAAGCTCCACTTTTCACTTCCCACAATTGTCATCGCGGGAAGTTCACGCACCACGACTATAGAACAGGTAACCAAGGCAGAGGAAGAGCTCAACGCGGCTGTGGTGGATCTCAACTTGTCCAAGGTCTTAGCGAAAACGGATGGCAGCGACGAGATTCAGAGAGTCATAAACGATACTATGAGGCTGGTAGAGACTGGAAGAGACGTTATCATAACTTCATGTAGAGGCTCGATGATGCTAACGGTCCAGCAGGCAAGAGCGCTAGGCCTGACTGGGGCTGAAGTGAAACGGAGAATAGTCTCAGCTCTAGGCGAATCCGCAAGAGAAGTACTGGAACGTGCTGCGATTAAGGGGTTAATCCTGACTGGGGGAGAGACAGCGATTGAAACACTGCAAAGAATAGAAGGCGCAGGTGTTAGAGTTATTGACGAGATATCGCCAGGCATTCCGTTTGGTAAGATTATTGGCGGTAGACACAATGGGTTGATGATCATCACGAAGGCCGGAGCGTTCGGCGACCCCGACGCGATCTCCGAATCCATCTCCTATCTGAGAAGAATGAGAACAGGAGATGGGTCTCGCACAAATCTACGTGAAGACCCAATCATTTGAATTCGATGCAGAAACTTGAAGGATTAGTTTAAGGAATCAGTTGAATTACTAGATTCGAAAAGTAACGGCGAGTGTCCGCGAAGATTTGGAGAAAAGACCTGTTATGTAGTATAAGCACTGGCCGCTGCGATCGCACACCTTTCAGCACTGCAATAGCCTCGCGAGCAAAGTCTGACTTTTGAGAGTGTAGATGTGTCTTAGAAGGGAGCGGAGGCCGGTAGTCTTGTCTTGTAGGCGAAACTCGTTTCAGGTTATCCCTGACATGCGAGGGCGTTCGCCTCGATCAGCATGTTAGGTGCGACGAAGCTCGCAACGACCGTTGTTCTCGCTGGTGGGTCCTTGGGAAAGAAGGTTCGGTACACTTCATTCATCTTCTTGAAGTCATCAGGATCTTTTAGGAAGATGGAAACTGTCACTATGTCACGTAGAGTTAAGCCAGAAGCTTCTACAATGGACTTGATGTTATTCAATGTTTGGCGAGTTTGAGAGCTTATGTCTTCTCCAGTGATCTTTCCTGTCTTAGGATCCAGAGCTCCCTGTCCTGCCACAAATAGAAAGTTCCCTGCTCGAATACCTTGAGAGTACGGACCGGTCGGTGATGGTGCATCTAATGTTCTTATGACACGTTTGCTCATCTTTACTTCGTTTATTCGTCTTTGGTTTTGATCTAAATGACTTTCGGTCGGTCAATGACAGTTCCAAGGCGTCATGTGTTTTTTGTGACTGATTGAGACGTGTAGGTTTCGAGGCAACCGATTCAGGATCCTTCACTAGGACAATAGTCCACGCCGATCTATGACACAGAGCCGGAGGAACATAATACGGATATCCTTGCATGATGTCCCGCATGCATAAGATAATTTGTACTCTTTTGAAGTAGTTTCCCCAAGCGAGAGACAATCTTTATCATCATACGCGTCAAATTGTTGTTTCCTTGTGGGTTACATGCCTGCTCAACATCTGGAATGTATTGGATGTGGAGAGAAGTATTCTCCAGGAGCGAACTATAACTGCCCGAGATGTGGCAGTATTCTAGATGTAAAGTACGAGTACGACAGTATTGCAGAACAGATAGATTTGAGAAATGCTCGATTGAGAAATAGGAGTCTGTGGGCATACAAAGAATTGCTGCCTGTTGACAATGTAAGCAACGTAGTGTCACTGGAAGAAGGCGGAACCCCACTCCACAGATGCAGCAAGCTCGAAGAAGTCTTGGGATTGAAGAACCTGTACGTCAAGGATGAAACCAGGAACCCAACCGGCTCGTTCAAGGATAGACCAATGACTATTGCGGTGACAAAAGCTCGAGAGTTTAAGGCAAACGTACTAATCTCTTCATCGAGTGGGAACGCGGGTGTATCGTTGGCTGCCTACGCAGCTAAGGGTGGTTTGAATAGCTTAGTATTTGCACCTGTTAACACTCCCAACACGAAGCTGGCACTAATTGATGCATATGGTTCGAGGCTGGTTCTCGTCAACGGAACGTACAGCGATGCATTCCTTCTATCCAAGAGAGCATCGGAGCATTATGGATGGTTCAATGCGACATCAACGTTCATAAACCCATACCAAGTCGAAGGTGACAAAACGGTTGCGTATGAAATATGGGAAGACATGGGCTGTACTGTGCCTGACTGGATATTTGTACCGATAAGCGACGGCCCCTTGCTTGTAGGATGCTTGAAGGGTTTCATGGAGTTCAACCTACTGGGTTATGCTACTAAACTTCCCCATATGGTGGGAATTCAGCCCGAAGGCTGCGCGGCCATAGCTAGAGCTTTCAAAGAGAACTCTGATGATGTCAAGTCGTGGGAAAAGCCGAGTACTGTCGTGTCCTCTTTGGCAGACCCACTGGTGGGCTACTCCCAGGATGGTACGTACACTCTGAAGAAGATACGAGAATCCTTCGGGGTTGCTGACACTTGTACTGATGATCAAACCTTGGATAGCGTTAGACTGCTGGCAAGGAAAGAAGGGATATTTGCAGAGCCCGCAGGAGCTATTTCGATAGCCGGACTGAAAAAGCTCGTTGAGAAAGGAAAAATCGACAGCGACGAAGTAGTAGTGTGCCTGGTTACAGGAAGCGGGCTAAAGGAGACAAACTTTTCGGACGCCTTCAAGAGACCTGCAGCGATTACGCCTAATTTTAGTGAATTTGAACAATTAGCTGATCAGATACTCTCCAAGTGAATTCGAACACAAATTTTGCTGTAATATATAGAATTAGGAAAGAGCTAGTGGAACATGATCATTGGATGCTCTTTGAACATAGAGCCAAAAAGTGCAGGGCCACACTGTGTACCCGCATGAACTTTTGAAAGTTTCTTGCTATTCCATCGCATTTTCTATCTATTCTTGTTAGAGTTTCCAACGCTTGTCACTCCAGCACCATATATTCCATGGATGGCTCTGCAGGTCTTGGCCAAAGTTGTTATATGGGTCACGTAAACTGACATGTATATTCTGATGCTTCCAAGACTTTGGCTCGATTCGAGTACCGGGGGTCTAGAACATCTTAGTATCAGTGAAGATCTATCACTACGAGGTATTTGGAAAAGGATTGATGCAATTGGATTTGGATCATGGTGCGACTGTAGGAGACGCCATAAAGGAACTTGACAGAATGTTTGGCGTAGAGTTTGAGAAAAAGACCGGGAACAGGTTAGAGAGAGCTCTAGAAACCACTTTCATCTTGTTTTTGAATGGAACCCGCCGGTACGTTCCTTCTGACCTTGGACAAGAGTTGAAGGAGGGTGATGAACTGATCCTCCTCCGACCGGTCAGTGGTGGATAGTTGCTGTTCTGGGTTCTGTCCAGAGTATCCAGATCTATTTTGGAAGCTCTACAAATGTTAGGCCGAGTTGGTCTAGTTTCGCTTTTGTGGGAATACCTGTCTTGATGTCCCAGCCACAGACGTCGTAGTAGTTGTCTAGCATACTGCTGAGCTCTTCTTTAGTGATTAATTGTCCGTCTGTAGGTCCTCCCTTGAGAGGTTCCATGAACCTACGTGGAAGGTAATCGTCTTTTCTGGTTATACCTTCTCTTATGTTGAAGGCTCGGCAAAGAGTATTGATGCGTTCGCCCGTAGTCATTAACTCTTCGACGGTGTAGTCCCATCCTGTCACGGCGTTAAGCAGCTCGACGAGATCTGCCGGTTTGTAGTTCACTCCTCCAAACCAGTATATGCATTCGCAGAGCACAAGAGAGTTCGTTATTGCCACGAAATCCTGCGTCTTCTTCATTGCCAGAACTTTCTCTCTTGAAGTATCGAGTCTATTCATCGGAGTCGTTATGCCTATCTCTGGAGCCATATTAGGCGCTTCTAGATCCGGGTCATGCATACTCTGCACGTGACATCCTCCTCTGTTGGATACAGCGTAGATCAATCCCAGCCCCTTCTTTCCTCTAGGCTCATGCATAGGGATCTCCATACCCTTGACTTCGATCGCGAACTTCTCAGAGCCTCTTCCTATCTTTAGGGCCGCCCTCTTCACGCCCTCCGCTAGGATGTTGCCGAACCCTTGTCTAAGTGCAATCTTCTCTACCATCTTGACGGCTGCCTCCGCGTTTCCGAAGGTTAGGTCTAGGCCGTCTGTATCATTCCTAGTGAGTATTCCGTTCTCAAAACAATCCATTGCGAAGGCGATGCAGACACCTGTTGAAATTGTGTCAAGACTGTAGGCGTTGCATAACATGTTCATTCTCGAAACAGCATCCAGCTTGTCTATGCCAAGCACAGAACCTAGAGCAGCAACGTTCTCGTACTCCGGTCCACCGTATTCAGGTAGAACTGGCGCGAACGGTCCATCCTTAACGTCGACTACCATCTTGCACCCTACGGGACATCTCGGGCATGCTTCAGTTTTTGCTCGAATTGTTCTTGCCATCGCTTGACCTGAAATTTTGTCAGCTCCTTCGAATACGCCGCTCCTGAAATTCCGTGTGGGTAGGATACCTTGATTCTGGAGGTCCGGCACTCCACCGGCTTGTCCGTAATCTCTCAATAATTTTGTTCCCGCGTTAGTGAAGGTCTCTTGGGTAATCTTCTTGGATAACTCTCTGATCTTTTCTGGGTTTGCGACTATGATCTTCTTCGTTCCCTTTGCAGCGATCGCCTTCAGCTTCTTCGATCCCATAACTGCTCCTAAACCGGTTCTCCCCGCAGCTCTGTGTGCTGTGTGAGTTACAGCGGAATATCTGACAAGGTTTTCAGATCCCGGACCTTCAGCAATCACTGCCGCATCGTCATGGCCGACCCCTTTCTTGATTAGGGATTCGGTTTCTGCAGTCCATTTTCCCCAAAGATGCCTTGCGTCTCTAATCTCAACATTCTCTTCATTAATCCAAACATAAACAGGTGATTTGGATGCGCCTTCCACAATCAACGTGTCGTATCCAGATTTCTTAAGGCCGTCAGCGAACCATCCCGAACAGTTGGCTTCTCCCCAGATCCCTGTTAGGGGAGATTTTCCAGCCACAACGAATCTAACATCTCCGGCTACACCAACCGCGTTAACTGGCCCTGTCGAAAATACAAGCTTGTTTTCTGGTCCCAGAGGATCTAATCCTCCTTTGAGCTCTTTGTACAATATGTTTACAGCCATACCTCTTCCGCCGAGAAATTTCCTTGCATCGTTTTCCGATAGCGCCTCAGTTGAGGTTTTACTTCTCGTTAAATCAACTCTGAGAATTCGTCCTACAAAACCATTCATGAAATGTCTGCCTCTTCTATGGCTTATTAATCGTTCTTTATCCTTATAGCATTTGACGCAAACCTCCTTGACTTCATCATCATGATAGGCCTCTTGACGATCTCGTAGTAAGAAAACAGGTCATCCCTAGGCGTGAAATAAGCACATTAAGAAGCATCAGACCAATCAATCCGAAAGCTCTCGAAGCTTGAAAGGATTCGTCCGATACATCTCGCGGTTCTTGCTGGAGTTCACACCGCTAAACTAGTACTTGCACCCCTTAGGAACGCCCTTGTTCGTCTCTATCGTGTTTAGAAAGATGAAGCCTTATAAAACAAAAACTCGCTACCATTTAGATGAGGGGTTAGATGCAAACCGTTCAACTCGTAGGCAAGAAAGGGCCGACTCTTGTGGAATTCGCGGGTTCACCGTACGAACGTGGAAGCAGTTATGGAGAGCAATGCCGAGAAAAGATAGGTAGAATGATCGAAGGCTTCTACTCTCTCTACGCCAATGATTTCAAGCTCGATAAGGACCGGGTCCTGAGAGACGCGCTACGATACGGGCCTTTCCTTGAAGACTATTCCTTCGAAATTGCTGATGAAATTCGTGGCATAGCAGAGGGTGCGCAAAGGCCATACAACGAAATCTTGATGCTCGTTGCCAACTATGAGTTGTACGAAGGAAGATGGTTCAATCCAACTCCACATGGATGCACTTCCTTCGCTGTATCAGGTGAAGCGACATCGGACGAGGAGACTTTGATAGGTCAGAGTTGGGACGACTATGTTGGATGGTGGTGGGACGGCGAGAGTGGGCTCGTACTCAGCATAGGTCGTGAACCCGGACCGAATATCATGTGCTGGTGTCTCCCAGGTTATATCGCGTGTGCCGGCTTCAATTCGGATGGGGTCGCGGTCGTTTGGAACTCTCTCCATTGCGAAGACGCTCGGGTAGGTGTTCCAACATACGCTATAGTACGAGAAGTTATGCAACAGAAGACGATTGGAGATGCTCTAGGCGCGGTTGAACGTGCAAAGCAACGTGCAGAATCCTTCAATCTAGTCGTCGCCGACAAGAACGGTGAGCTCTACGATATCGAAGCCACACCAACCAGAATCCACTATCATTACAGTGAAAGCCTTATCGCTCATGCAAACCATTTCTGCAACCTTAGAGTCAGAGAGGACAAACTGATTTCAGCGATTCCAGACACGATAGTCAGAGGCAATCGAATGGGTAAGCTTCTGAAATCCAAGTTCGGGTCACTAAACCGACAAACGATCCAGGAGTTCTACAAAGACCATGTTAACTACCCGAATTCAATATGTAGACATCCGCCAGAGGGCCCGTCGGCCTATCTTGGAAAGACTCACGCGGCTATGATAATAGAGCCAGCGAAGAACGAGTTCTGGGTTACAAACGGAAACCCATGTCAAGCGCCGTTCCAACGATATGGAATTGGCTGAAGAAACACACTTCGGCACATTGGGGCGAGCTTCCCGATAATTCGACTTGCTACTCACTTGAGAAGCTCTTCAACCAATTTTATCAAAAGAGAATTGACGAGTTAGGTTAGGTCGAACAATGATTGCTTACAGGTGGGTTATTGTACTACTATGTTTCTCGCTACTTTTTATGGTGACAGGAGTTCAGATGACCTTTGCTATACTTCTTGTTCCGATGTCCCTCGAGTTCCACGCCAGCGTATCGGACTTGGCTATTGCCTCGAGTATATCCATGCTTGTGACCGGCGTTTCACTGCCAATCGTCGGTAGGATAGTTGACAAGCGTGGACCTAGGATCGTCATTTTGGTAGGTGCAACCATAGCAGGTTTGAGTACACTATTATTAGCATTTGTCTCATCGATCTGGGAGATCTACCTACTGTACGGATTTCTTTTCGGCTTCACATGGAACAGTAGTAGCATGGTCGCCTCAACGGCTCTTGTATCGAGATGGTTCGCTCGAAAGAGTACGGCCATGACGATCTTCCAGTCTGGGTATTCTATGGGATGGCTCTTCATGGTTCCTCTCGTTGAAAGTCTCAGGCAGAGTTACGGATGGAGGAGTTCATGGTTTACGCTTGGAGCAGCCTACTTGCTAACTATCTTGTTCATGTGCTTACTGCTGAAGGAACCGGACAAGAGTGATACTCAAATGGATCGAGACAGTATCGTCGCTACGGTCCCGTTAAGAAGAGCAGCAAAGACAAGTTTCTTTCTGATAGTAGGAGTGGTTATCATGTTCATTTGTGGTTTTACTGACGTGCCCTTCTTGATATTATGGATCCCCATGAGTCTAGAATGGGGAATTGGCGAGGGTACCGCATCGTATACGCTTGGATTCATGGCTCTAATGGTATTTCTTGGAACAATAACCATCGGACCCCTGCCTGGAAGATTTGGAAAGAAACTGCCCTTTACGATCTCGTACGTCATAAGGGCTGTGGCATTGGTAGTTCCCCTAATCCTGAGGTCTACCGAAACGTACTACGCATTTGCATTTTTGATGGCATTCAGCTTCTATGGAATGGTGCCGGTCATCTCGGCTTGGCTCGGAGAAGTCTTTGGCCAAGAATCAGTGGGTAGTCTTTTCGGCTTTTCACTTTTCATGCATTTCATTGGCACGGCAGCAGGCGTCTACTGTTTCAGTCTCCTCGCTGAAACCTACAAGACCTACTATCTGGCTCTTGTCCTCGGTTTCATATTAACCTCAGTAAGTGTTGTCTCAGCTCTTCTCACTGGACCAGTCGCGAAAACAAATTATCTCGACGAACCACACCGAGAGGCGGGTCGGAAGCAGAAGATGCTCAAGAGGGAAGATCACGGCTCTTAGCCAAATTCATAAGTAGAGCGAAAACCGATGAAGGAGTGCTTTATCTCGAGATGAATTCCCTTTCAAACGAAGTGGTGCGGACTGCTGTATGAACTATCTGACGAAGCCGCAGGAAAGTGGAAGCTAGAGTGTCTGCAAAACTGAATGTTTTGGATAGGCTGCGAGATTGTATCGTTAGCCTCGATTCCGAATGCGTGAGGAAAACGACCAAAGAAGCGATGGAAATGGATATCGCCCCGGCAGAGATCATATCTGAGGGAATATCGAAAGGTTCAGAAATCATTGGAAGGAAGTTTGAGAACGGCGAGTACTTTCTATCGGAACTGATGATTGCAGGGGAACTAATGAAAGAAGCGCTGAGAATAGTCAGATCGGATGTAGAAATGCAGAGCGTAAGGCCGGTGGCCAAGGTTATTATAGGAACAGTTGAAGGCGATATTCATGATATCGGAAAGAATATTTTGATTATGTTCTTGGAGTCTCGTGGATTTGAGGTAGTAGACCTGGGAGTCGATGTTTCGATAGAGAATTTTGTTAGGGCAGTGGAGGAGTATAGGCCTCAAATCTTAGCGATGTCAGCCTTAATGACTCACACAGCGCCAGTCATGGGAGATATCATAGGGAGGCTCAGCGAAGGAGGGCTTCGAAAGAAAGTCAGAATAATCATTGGTGGCGCGCCGACTTCTCCGGAGTTTGGCGAGATGATAGGTGCAGATTATCAAACGACTGATGCTTTGAAGGGCGTGGAGAAATGTATTGAGTGGACAAGCGCAAAGGACGATGCGGGTTCATGAAGCCTAGAGAGAGGATCTTGAGCATCATCCGTGGAAAGATGGCCGACAAGTTGCCTTTCTTTCACGTTGACCATCAGCTTCCTCGCGGGGAGAAGGAGAGAGAGGCTAGGGACAGAGGTATGGGCGTAATCTGTTACAGGCCCTGCTACCTTGAATTCATGTCGAACGTGGAAATCGTAACGAAACGTGACTCGAACACTCTTGTTAGAACATATAACACGCCAGTCGGCAAATTGACTGAAGTATTGGTGCATGGTGCTGGCTACGGCATCGCTGGATTTGATCGGGACTGGAGGGGAGTGCTGCCGCGAAGAAAAGAGTTCTTGGTAAAGACACTTGAGGACTACAAAGTACTGAGGTTCATGGTGGAGAATATTCATTACAAACCGTACTACTTCCCCGTCGAGGATCAAAGAAGACGTCTCGGAGAAGATGGCGTCGTTGTTTCAGATATACCATATGAGCCTCTACAAAGATTGCTGATAGAATGGGTCGACTGGAAACGATTCTACACTGATATGACGAAGAATAGGGAGATAATTGATGAGATCTTCGAACTGCTTGAGATGAAGTATGAAGAGGAACTATTTCCAATAGCTGCTAATTCCCCATCTGACATCGTAAGGTACGGCGGGAACATAGATAGCACTCTGGTTAGTCCCTCTATGTTCGAAAGATACTATGTGCCGTCATACGCGAAGTGTGCGATGACGGTGAAAAATAACGGCAAGGTTCTGGATGTCCATATGGATGGAAGACTAAAGTTCCTAGCCGATGCGATTGCCAAATCTCAGGTTGATATTGTGGAGGCACTGACGCCGCCGCCGATGGGTGACATTCCCGTTAACGAGGCTCTCTCGATATGGAAGGACAAGATTATTTGGATAAACATTCCGTCAACGATCTCCACACTTCCGGGGTCTTCACCTCACGGGGTGAAGAAATACTTGGTTGAGCAGCTGAAACTACTTATTCCTGGAGAAAGAGCTATAGTCATTGCGTCAACTGAGAATCGAGTGCCAGAAGAGAACCTGATCGCTATGACGGATGTAATGGAAAGAGCTACACTTCCTCTCTCAAGAGAATCTGTCGAGAAAATTAGGATTGACATGTCTGCTGCGAACCGTTAACATAAAAAGTCATAGTCTGAATTTCACGTGAAGGAGTGGTTCTAGCGATTTTTAGGAATGTCTTCGCTCAGAAGTATTTGGAGGGTCCAGCGAGCAGTAAGCCCCACCACCCGCGTGCATTTATCAGTATGTCCACCCAGTTCATTAAACTGTTCAACGTCATCTGGGTTCCAAAAGTTGAACGTTCTTCCAAAAATCCTCCTTTGGACGTCTTCGCAGATCGGACTACCATATTCTCTCACGAATTGATCGTAGAGCTTCTTCGCTATTAGATACGCCTTGTCCCGCTTCCTCTGGATATCTTTGAAGTCGCTTCTTTCCCTTCCGTGTAGAGCACTTATCACCATCACGCCACCTGTCAATGCGCCGCACGTTCCCAACCCGCTTCGAGCGACGCCGCCTCCGAGCGCTGAAGCTGCCTGGAAGGCATCATCCTTTCTTATGCCAAGTGTATCCATTACAGCAGCAAAGACGCATTGTGAACATATACCATATTCTTTCATATAGTCGAATCCTAGTTCATACGCTTTTTCGGATAACTTCTCTTTGCCCAATTCACAAATCTCCGGTGAGTCCAATAACAATGCTCTTGAGCTTCAGCGAACTCATGACCCCCTGAGTGTTCCATAGATCATAATCTAGCGCTCACTTATTGAGAGGGCACTGACTTCTCGATTAGTTTTAAAGGCTTTGATAGCTAGGTTCCGGTATGACAAAGTCTATATTTTATGTGAATGGTCGGTTTGTTCCTGAGAGCCAAGCGTCTATAGGCGTGTCTGATCTGGGGCTTCTCAGAGCCTACGGCGTCTTCGACTTTATGATAACCTATAACCGTGAACCCTTCAGGTTGAAGGATCACTTGGAGAGGTTGGAGAACTCCGCGAGGATCATCGAGCTTGACCTTCAATGGAAGAGGAGGGAGCTGGAGGATGTTGTCTACAGGGCCTTGGACAGGAACCCTGGAGGAGAGAAGGGCATACGGATCATAGCGACCGGCGGCCAAAGCCCAGATTCATTTACCCTAACCGGTGAGCCAAGCCTCATAATCATCGTTAAACCGGCTAAAGCCTACCCAAGAGAGTTCTTCACAGAAGGGGTTAAGATCATAACGTTCCCAGCCAAAAGAGAGACCCCCGAGGCCAAGACGTTAAACTACATCCATGCCATCCAAGCCTTGAAACGGGCTAGACGAGAACGCGCTTACGAAGCCCTATACTTGCACGATGATCTTTTGATCGAGTGCACAATGTCTAGTTTCTTCGCAGTCAAAGACCAAACTATCATAACAGCTGCAAAGGATGTGTTGGATGGAATAACTAGAAGAACAGTTCTCGAACTGGTTAAGGGAAAGATACCCGTCGATTATCGTTTTGTGAGGATTTCCGAAGTTCCATTCTT
>Ga0129297_10001375_pt1 | contig 12269 bp, 11 predicted proteins | sample I18A1metaG_FD_94708 | JGI IMG/M metagenome (GOLD analysis project Ga0129297, IMG submission 94708) | Lake sediment bacterial and archeal communities from Gulf of Boni, Indonesia to study Microbial Dark Matter (Phase II) - ​I18A1 metaG | ecosystem: Environmental > Aquatic > Freshwater > Lake >... | reverse complement strand
TCTCGGTGGTCAGGGGGGTGTGCAAAGTGACGAAATCCGCCTCTCTCAGCAGGCTATGGAGATCGGGGCGCAATTGTACGCCGAGGCGGATGGCCCGCTCCGTAGGAATGTAGGGATCATAGGCGGTGACCTTCATGCCCAGCCCCTTGCCGCATATCTCGGCCACGCGCCCGCCGATCCGCCCCAGGCCCACGATGCCCAACGTCTTTCCCAGCAATTCCACACCGACCAGCCCGGCCCGCTGACCAAATCCCGCTCGCCGGATCGTCACATCGCCCGCTCTCACCCGCTTGGCGAGGGCCAAGATAAGGGCCACCGCGTGTTCCGCTGTGGACTCGGTGGGGCCATCCGGCGTATAGACAGCGATAACGCCCTGGGCAGTAGCTCCCGGCAAATCTACGTTGTCTACGCCGACGCCAGGGCGTCCCACCGCCTCCAAAAGGGGCGAGTCGGCCATCAGTGCTTCCGTCACCGGCAAACCGGAGCCGACGATGAGGCCATGCACACCGTTTTTCAATAGCGCGATCACCTTAGCGTGATCGGAGATAGGCCCTATGACCTCCACCTCCTGGTTTAATAACCGCAGGCCATCGTTATGAATCCTCGCTTCCAGCAGAACTTTTTTCAATGTCACACCCTCCTTAGCTCTCTAGTTTTTCGCATACCGGTCCCGGTCTCTCGTCTGATATTTGTCCATCATCTTCGCAAAGCTCTCCTCCAGGTCAATCCCTTCGCGGTTGGCCATGCAAATGAGCGCGAAAATGATGTCGCAAATCTCGATGCCTAACTCCTGCTTTTCTTCATTGGGCTTCTTCGGTTTTTCCCCATAAAGATGGTTGAGGAGGCGAGCCAGTTCCCCCACCTCCTCGACCACCCTGGCCAGGTTGGACATGGGCAGCCAGTAACCGCCGCCACACTCCCGAATCCACTGATCTACCATCTCCTGCCACTCGTGCATTGTCTTCGCCATCTGGCGCTCCTTGAATAGGTAAGGGCAAGGCATTGCCTAGCGAGTGTCTCCTGGCCGCACACTTCATACAATGGAACGCCTCTGTTACGGACATAGTTCTGGCAATGCCTTGCCCCTACACTGACCGCATCTTTTGATCGCGAGCACCCGGTCCAGTTCTGCGTAATCGCGATGCAAGCGGATGTCGGCTCCTGGGAAGCCTTGCTGCGCCAGGGCCAGGGCCGCCGGCCCCTGGGTGGCGCCGATTTCCAGGAAAATAGCCCCTTCCACCGCCAAGTAGTCGCCCGCCTGAGCGAGCAAGCGGCGGATGTGGAACAGGCCATCCTCTCCCCCATCCAGGGCTACGCCAGGCTCGTACTCTCGGATTTCGGGAGATAACATAGCCCATTCGTCGCGGCGAACATAGGGGAGGTTGGCCACGATGCAATCCACCCGCTCGCTGAGGGGGGTCAGGAGATCCCCCTGGCGCGTAATGACGCGCTCCGCCACCCCATGCCGGTGGCAGTTGATCGCCGCTACCGCCAGAGCATCGGCGGAGATATCCAGGCCGTAAAGCAGTGCGCCCGGCAGCTTACTGGCGAGGGCAATGGCAATTGCACCATTTCCTGTGCCTACATCGGCGATGCGCATTTCCATGGCGCCCCCCGCCCGCCGCGCGCTGACGTGCGCAAGAACCAAATCCACCAGCAATTCAGTCTCGGGACGGGGGATCAGCACGCGCCGATCCACGATCAGGTCAAGGCCGTAGAATTCGCGGTGGCCAAGGATATAGGCCAACGGCTCGCGCTGCGCACGTCGCTGGACCAGAAGGGGAAAAGCGGCCCTTTCTTCAGGGGTCAAGAGCCGCCGCGAGTGAGCATGGAGCTGGCTCCGCTTCCATTGCAACAGGTGCGCCAGGAGCAACTCGGCGTCCAGGCGCGGTTCCTCGCAGCCCCTTTCGGCGAGGATGCATGTCGCCCAAGCCAGGGCTGGCTCTATAGCTCCTTCCGGGCAGGTGAACACAGGAGCACACTCCTGGACGCTGCATACATCCCCTGACAGCAGATTCATGCGGCACCGACACTTGCGCGGAAGCTTTACCCAAGCCCAGCCGCTTGCAGGCGCTCGGCTTGATTTTGGGCGCTCAAAGCCTCGATGAACCCGTCAATATCCCCCAGCATAAACTCTTCCAGACGATAGGTGGATTGATTCAAGCGATGATCGGTGACCCGGCTTTGTGGGAAATTATAGGTGCGGATTTTTTCGCTACGTTCGCCGGTGCCAACCTGGGAGCGGCGGGCTGCCTCTAGCTCCGCCTGGCGTTTTTGCTCTTCCATGGCATACAGGCGGGCGCGCAGCACGGCCATGGCTCGCATACGATTCTGCAATTGCGACCGTTCGCTCTCGCAAGATACGACGATGCCGGTGGGAATGTACGTGATGCGGACGGCGGTGGAGTTCTTCTGCATGTGCTGTCCGCCAGGGCCAGAGGAACGGTAAACATCCATTCTGATGTCATCCGGGTTGATGTTTACCTCCACCTCATTCATTTCTGGCAACACGGCCACCGTAGCGGTGGAAGTGTGAATGCGGCCACTGGCCTCCGTAACCGGCACGCGCTGCACGCGATGGACGCCGCTCTCGTATTTGAGGCGAGAATAGGCTCCGCGCCCCTTGATGAGAAAGATGATTTCCTTGAATCCGCCCACACCGGTTTCGTTCGCGCTAATCGCCTCGGTGCTCCACCCATGGTTCTCAGCATAACGGGTGTACATCCGGTAGAGATCGCCCGCAAATAGGCCAGCCTCGTCTCCTCCCGCACCAGCACGAACTTCGACAATGACATTCCTGCTGTCATTGGGATCCTTGGGAACCAGGAGCAGCCGCAGTTCCTCTTCCAGCTTGTCTCGGCGTGCCTCTAGGGAGACGATCTCCTCACGGGCGAGTTCTTTCAGCTCCTCATCCAGGGTCTCCTTTAACATCTCCCGCGTGGTCCCAAGTTCCTGACGAACTTTGACCAACTCGCGGTACTTTTCCGCCGTGGGACCAATCTCCGCTTGTTCCTGGGCATAATCGCGCAGTTTCTCAGGATCTGTGGCTACGGTCGGATCGGCCATTAACCGATTCAGTTCCTCGTAACGTTTCTCAATGAGAGCCAATCTTTCTTCCATATCCATCTACCTCATCACTGACAACGACGAAGCCCCTCGATAGCGCCAAGGGGCTCCGATTCCGTTACATTATACAATCGAAAATGGCTATCTGTCAAATCCTGATTGCCAGGCAACAGCGCCTCGATTGACTCGGCGAGGCCTTTGGGTTATGCTACCAGATAGGCGACTGTCAACAAACAACTGTATGCGGAGAATGTATGATGGATATTCGAGCGCACAATCGCATGGCCTGGGACAGGCAAGTTGAACGGGGGAACCAATGGACTATCCCGGTCAGTGCGGAGGTTATCGCAGCCGCAAGGCGAGGACAATGGAAGCTCTTCCTGACCCCCTCAAAGCCGGTCCCGCGGGAGTGGTTTCCCGATCTGGCAGGCCGCAATGTCCTTTGCCTGGCCTCGGGCGGAGGACAGCAAGGCCCGATCCTGGCCGCGGCAGGGGCAAAGGTGACCGTCCTGGACAACTCGCCCAAGCAATTGGCACAGGATCGCCTGGTTGCTGAGAGGGAGTCGCTCTCTATCGCCACTGTCGAAGGGAATATGGCTGACCTCAACATGTTCGCTGACCGGAGCTTTGACCTTATTGTCCATCCCGTTTCGAACGTGTTCGTCCCCGATGTCCAACCGGTGTGGGCGGAGGCGTTTCGAGTGCTCCGTCACGCAGGGGCACTATGGTCAGGGTTCACGAATCCGGCGACTTATCTCTTTGACTATGAGCTTGCTGAGCGGACTGGTGTTCTCCAGGTCAAGCACAGGCTACCCTACTCTGATATAACCAGCCTGAGCGAAGAGGAAAAGCAACGATATGTCCGCGATGGGATACCTTTCGAGTTCAGCCACACCCTGGAAGAGCAGATTGGTGGACAACTGGACGCGGGTTTTGTGATCACCGGCTTCTACGAGGACTCTTACGGCGAAGAGGTGTCCGACGCGCTCACAAGATATATGCCTACGTTCATCGCCACGTGCGCCATAAAACTGTAGACATTGAATGCCGCTACCCCACCGTGTATATCGGATCTCTCACAGAGAGGGAAGGAAGCGCTGCAACGTTTCGTAGTTCTCCAGCGCCTTTCCCGCGCCCAGCGCCACGCAGGCGATCGGATTCTCCGCGACGTGGCAGGGGACTTTGGTCTCTTTCGTCAGGTAGCGATCCAGGTTGCGCAATAGTGACCCGCCACCAGTCATGACCACCCCTGTGTCAATGATGTCGGAAGCCAGTTCAGGAGGCGTCTTCTCCAGGACGGAGCGCACCGTGGCGGCGATGGTCGTCAACGCTTCGGAGATAGCCTCGGTGGCCTCGTGCGAAGTGATCTCCACGGTGCGAGGCAGTCCTGCCACCTGATCCCGGCCCCGGACTTCCATCTTCAGTGGCTCTTCCAGCGGCAACGCGCTGCCGATCTGAATTTTGATCTCCTCCGCCGTTTGGTCGCCAATCAGCAGGTTGTATTTGCGTCTGATATATGCAGCAATCGCTTCGTCCATCTTGTTGCCACCGACGCGCACCGAGCTGGCGACCACGATCCCATTGACCGAGATGACCGCGGCTTCGCTGGTGCCGCCGCCGACGTCCACAATCATGTTCCCGGTGGGAGTATCAATCGGCATGCCCGCCCCCAAAGCTGCCGCGAGAGGTCCCGGGATAAGGTAAGCCGCCTTACCGCCCGCCTGGATCGCCGCATCGTGAACGGCCCGGCTCTCGACACTGGTCACTCCTATCGGGACGCTGAGCATGATCTCCGGCCTGAAGAAGCGGGGGCGCCCGCAAACCTTGGTTATGAAATACCGCAGCATGGCCTCCGTGACCACATAGTCAGCGATCACGCCGTTGCGCATCGGCCGCGTCACCTCAATGGTATCGGGGGTGCGGCCAAGCATCTGCCGGGCCTCCTCTCCCACGGCGACGATGCGGTTATCCTTGAGGGAAATAGCCACCACCGAGGGCTCCTGTAAGACGATCCCCTTCCCCCGGACATATACCAGCACGCTCACTGTTCCCAAATCTATACTTATTTGCTTTGCAAACATTCACCCTCTCCAACCAGAGCTATGAAAGCCAAGCTGACAACCTTATGGAGTGCACCCGTAAAAGATACGGCTAACGCTACGACGCTGCTACCCGCTGAATGGAAGCCCCCAGGCTCGCCAGCTTGGCATCAATACTCTCGTAGCCACGATCCACATAGTGCACATTAGTGACCTCTGTCGTTCCCTGTGCGACCAATCCAGCCAAAACGACAGCCGCCCCGGAACGAATATCCAAAGCGTTCACTGTCGCCCCTTGCAGGCGCGTCGGCCCTTGCACGACTGCCGTCTGGCCCTTCACTTGGATTTGCGCCCCCATTTTGCGCAATTCTGCAACGTATGCCAGACGATCATCGTACATGGTTTCATGGATCAGGCTCTCTCCGGATGCCTGCGTCATAAGAGCAGCAAAAGGGGCTTGCAGATCGGTGGGAAAGCCGGGATAAGGGAAAGTGCGGATGTCTACCGCCGAAAGGGCGCGCGTCGCTTGCACACTGTAGAGATCCCTTTCCGGCTTGACCATGGCCCCGGTCTCCAGCAGCTTGCTCGTCAGTGCCCCCAGGTACTGTGCCAGGCGCCCTCGTACCGTGACCGCCCCTGCGGTGATCAATCCAGCCAGAGCAAAAGTTCCTCCCTCCAGGCGGTCGGGCATGACGTGATAAGCAACGCCATGCAGCCGGCTGACCCCTTCCACTTGAATGATGCCGGTACCGGCGCCAGATATGCGTGCCCCCATGGCATTGAGGCAATTTGCTAGGTCAACAACCTCGGGTTCCACGGAAGCATTCTCGATAATGGTTGTCCCGGAAGCGATGCAGGCGGCCATTAACAGATTCTCAGTGCCTGTGTGGCTGGGATAATCCAGAGTAAGGCGTTGCCCTACCAGTCTCTGCGCCTGCATCACATAATTGCCGTTCATTTTCTGAAAGGAGGCCCCCATGGTTTGGAACCCTTTCAGATCCACGCTAACTGGGCGGGTACCAATGGCACACCCACCAGGATGAGGTGCTTGTGCTTCCCCAAAACGGGCCAAAAGCGGTCCGACGACCAAAAAACTAGCCCGGAACTTGGCGGCCAACTCCGGGTCCACTTCGGACGAACTGAGATCGCTAGCCTGGATGACTAGACTGTGTTCCCCTTCCCGGTCTACCCGGACACCTAACCTGCACAGGACTTCGATCATGACGTTGACATCCTGGATGCGCGGAACATTTTCCAACAAGCACTCGTCGGATGTCAAAAGTGTGGCGGCGATGAGGGGCAAGGCGGCGTTCTTGGCCCCCCTAACGCGGACCTCTCCTTTGAGTACATGCCCCCCTTCGATCACCAGTTTTTCCATAGGCCCCGTATTATCCCAGCAATCTAAGCATCTATTGGCCCTAATCTCTCCCAGGGCTGTTTGGCCTCTCGCTTGCCCCTCACCCTTCCCTCTCCCACTGGGAGAGGGATTGAGGGTGAGGGCAGTGCTAGCCTCCCAAGCCGGTTGGATTCCCCCGAACTTTCAGGGCGTGCTCATAAAGAGTGACGTACTTGCGCGCCGAAGCGTTCCAGGAGAAATCCGCCTTCATGTTCTTGATCTGCAATTCGCGCCAAACATCCTGATACTTGAAGGTCTCCAACGCACGCACCACCGCTGCGAAGAGCGCCCAGCGATCATAGGCTTCAAAGGTAAGGCCGTTTCCTTCCCCCGTGCGCGGATCAAAGTCCTTCACGGTATCGGCGAGTCCACCGGTAGCGCGCACAACGGGGACACTGCCATACCGCATGGCAACCAGTTGATTGGTGCCGCATGGCTCCACGCGCGAGGGCATCAGGTACATATCGGCGCCAGCATGGATTTTGTGCGTCAGAGGAGCATTGAAAGTCAAGAATATCGCGGCTTTGCGAGGGTAAGCCTGCGCCATTTTGAGCAGCATTTCATGGTAGTGTTGATCGCCCGTGCCCAGGAGGATGAACTGCAAGTCGAGATCGAGGATATGATCCAGAACCTCGCCCAAAATGTCAAAGCCTTTTTGGTCCGTCAGACGAGAGACCATGCCGATAAGCGGCTTGGTGGGATCCTCAGGGAGGTTCGCCTCCCTCTGCAAAGCCAGCTTGTTCTGCATCCGCTTATCCAGGCGATCAACGTCATAGTTCATTGCCAAGTGCTCATCGGTCGCCGGGTTCATGACCTCGTGGTCAATACCGTTCAAGATGCCGTAGAGCCGATCCTGGCGTTCGCGCAGGATCGGATCAAGGCGCTCACCATACTCTGGCGTGAGAATCTCCTGCGCATAACGCTCGCTGACGGTGCTGACCACATCCGCGAAGTAGATGCCACGGGCCATGAAATCAACCACTTCCGCTAGGTCTGCCATCTCTGGATGATACATGAAGCCGTATTCATCTATGCCCGCAATCTCCAGCACGCGATAGCCGAAGATGCCCTGGTAGGCCAGGTTATGAATGGTATAGACGGTGGCTATGTGGGCAAAGAAGGGATCGTCGCGGTATATCGTCTTTAGCCAATTGGGGATGATGGCGGTATGCCAATCGTGGCAATGGATGATGTCAGGCTGCCAGTTCAGGTGTTTTAGCATCTCGAGCGCGGCCCGACAGAAGAAAATGAATCTCTCGGCATCGTCGGGGTACATGTAGATGCCATCACGGTCGTAATACTTGGCGCTCTCCACCATGTAGACAGCAATATCCTGCCCGATGGTGCCCTGCCAGATAGCAGCCTTCTCGGTTTGGTCATCCATGGGGACAGGGAAAGGGGAGAGGATTTGAGTGAGATTGAATTTCTGAGGGCTGATACGGCCATAACGAGGCATCGCCACACGAATATCAAGCCCCAAAGCTCTGAGTGACTTGGGCAGGGAGCCGGCCACATCAGCCAAACCCCCGGTCTTGACAAAAGGAACGCACTCGGCAGCGAGCAACAAGACCTTCAAAGGTTGGGCAGCTTCCATAAGCTTCTTTCTCCTCGCCTTTCTGCAAGGCCTATCCGAGTTTTCACTCCCAACTGATGATCCAAACGCATAGCCCGGCCACCAGGACAGTAATCACCATCAGGGCGAGACGCTGCGTTGTCAACAGTGCGACATCTTTAGAAGCCCACAGGAAAATGACTACCATCCCGATGGATAGGACTATCCATGCCGCGAGCATTGGATGTTTGGCCAGGAAACCCTTGAAAAAGGCCATAGATCCTCCTTTGACGTGTTCGTAGTAGCGACTTCAGTCACCTTTTGACGCCGGGAACGGCCATAGTGTACCAGAATCAAGGTTTTTTGTCCAACAAGCGGCTTTGTACCGCCTGCCATGCCTGCTCGACCTGGCGGCGTGTGTCCTGCAAGCTGCCGCTGTTATCAATCACCACATCCGCCAGAGCAACCTTAGCACTGGCAGGGGGTTGCGCCTCGATGCGTTGGGTCACCGCCGCTTCCGTCAGCCCGCCGCGTGCCATCAGGCGCGCCTTTTGCTGTGCCGGGTCGCAGGTCACTACCCACAGGGCATCATAGTCGGCGTGCATCCCTGCCTCGATGAGCTTAATGGCCTCCACGGCGATAAGCGGGGCTTTATCCCCCTCGCTGGCCTGCTGTACGATTTCCTCGATCTGCCGGTTGACGTGGGCAATGACGACGGGATGCACAATGCGTTCCAGTCGCCGTAAAGCCTCCGCATCGGCAAAGACGATAGCACCTAGCTTCCCACGATCAATCTCGCCATCGGAGCAGAGGATTTCCAGCCCGAAAAGATTGACGATCTCTCGCCAGGTCGGGGTTCCTGCACGCATGACCTCGTGAGCGACGGCATCGGCGTCAATGACGTGCGCCCCCAAAGAGGCCAGCATCTGGGCTACGCTGCTTTTGCCCGTAGCGATATTTCCCGTCAGGCCGATGATGTAGGGCTTCCGCCTACTCATGCCCTGCCTCGGCCCAAGCGGCGAGTTTCTCATAGAGTTCGCGTTCTACTTCCGCGTAGGCCAGTCCCAGTTCGCGCACCCGATCCACCCTTTGCGCTGTGCTCGCTTCGGCTAGATCCTCCTCTAAAGCCCTCAGCCGACTTTCCAGTGCGGCGATTGACGATTCCAACTCGGCCACAAGTTGGGTTTTCTGCTCCTGCTCCTGCCTTGCTCTCTTCGCGGAGGGGTCTTCCCACTGCGGTTGGCGCTTCCCCTCCTCGCGCACCGATGAGGCGCTCTGTTCCTCGGCCTCTCTCGCCCTTTGCTCGATGTATGCTGAATAGTTCCCCTCATAGGCCCGCAGGACTTTATCCTCTATGACCCAGAGGTGCGTGGCTATGGCGTCGATGAAATAGCGATCGTGGGAGACAAAGAGGATCGTGCCCTCAAAGTCCAGCAAGACCTGCTCCAGGATTTCCTGCGAAGAAATGTCCAGATGATTCGTCGGCTCGTCCAGCAGCAAAAAGTTGGCGCCCTGCAAGGTCAGTTTGGCCAAGGCCGTCCGCCCGCGCTCCCCGCCGCTCAGGGCTGAGATGGGCTTGAAGACATCATCACCTCTGAAAAGGAACCGCGCTAAAAAGTTTCGCGCTTCGCCAAGGGGCAAGTCTTTGATGGAAAGGATCTCCTCGATAACGGTCTTTTCAGGGTTCAAATCCTCGTGCGCCTGGGCGAAATAGGCCGCTTTCACGCCGCCACCCAGGCGAACCTCACCAGCTACTGGCGGAACCTGGCCAATGATCGTTTTGAGAAAAGTCGTCTTGCCGGAACCGTTCGGCCCGAGCAAGGCCACCCGCTGCTGGCGCCGCAGCAAAAGAGCGGGGCAGGAAAAGAGGGCGTTGGCCTTTCCGTCGTCCGCATATCCGACCACCAACCTTTTGCTGACAAGCACATCGTTTCCCGACCGGTAAATTGCCTGTAGCGCTATATGCAGCGTTTTCTGCTCCTGGGGGCGTTCCAAAAGTTCCATGCGTTCCAGTCGTCTCAGGCGCCCCTTTGCCTCCTTTGCACGCTGTCCCGCTTTATAGCGGCGGATGAAATCCTCCGTTTTGGCGATAAACTCTTGTTGCTCGCGGTATTCTGTCCAGCGACGCGCCATACGGTCGGCACGCTGCTCGACGTAGTGAGTATAGTTCCCTCGGTACTGCTCCAGCCTGCCAAAGGATAGCTCCCAGACCCGATTGACCACTCGGTCCAAAAAGTAGCGATCATGCGCGACCATAATAAGGCTTCCGGGCCAATCCTGGAGGTATTTCTCCAGCCATTCGGTGGCGGCCAGGTCCAGGTGATTGGTAGGCTCATCTAATAGCAGGAATTGCGGATCCTGCAATAGGAGTTTAGCCAGGGATGCTCGCGTCTTTTGGCCGCCGCTCAGGATGCTTATCGGTTTGTCGTAATCCGCCTTGCTGAAGCCCAAGCCCCCCAGGATGCGCTGGATGCGAGATTCGTACTCATAGCCGCCGGCAGCCTCGAAACGTTCCACCGCTTTGCCGTAGCGCGCCAGAAGTTCGGGCGCGGCCTCGATTCTCCCCATTTCCTCCTCCATGCGGCGGATCAACTCGCGCTGCGCCTGGAGATGGGCAAAGACCTGAAGCATTTCGTTGTATAACGTTTGTTGCGACGAGAAGGAAGCTTCCTGAGGGAGGTAGCCGATACGCAGATTCTTCGCTGTGCTTACACTGCCCGCGCTTGGAGTTTCCAGCCCACACAATATGCGCAACAACGTGGTCTTGCCAACGCCATTAGGGCCGACAAGGGCGATCTTGTCGCCATGATTAACTTCAAAGGAAAGGGCCGAAAAAACGTCCTGCGCTCCAAAGGATTTGCTCAAGTCGCTTGCCGTTAGGATAGCCATGCCAACACCTGCAAATGAATCAATTGCCAACGGAGATTATACCATATCCTGGCTAATGCTCCAACTTGAAAGAGACGAGGTTCCGCCTATAATCGAAAGCTATCTGGCATGTTGAACAGGGGATAATATGAGCGTGCAGAGGCTTTCGTTCATTACAGTGCTGGGGGGAGTGCTGAGCTGGGCGGGGCTGGGTTATCTTACCTATGCCTGCGCGCCCACGACCCTGACCTGCATCATCTTCCTGGTATTGCTCTTGCCAGCAGCCTTCACGCCACTGACGCTCCTGGCTTACTATCTTCATCGCCGCTTCGCCAGGCCGGGGAATGAGCAGAGGAAATTCCGCGATGCCATGCGCGAGGCTGGCCTGCTAGCCGGGCTTCTCGTCGCCTGGGCAGGCCTGCGCATGGTCGAAGCTCTCAACTGGATTACGATGCTGGTCATGCTAGGGGTAGTTGTCGTGCTCGAGATTCGGCAGTTAATGGAGAGGAAGTAGTCGGTTCGACAAAGGCTATTCACTCGTTTCCCTGTCTACAACGCAGCGAAAGCCATAACTATCGCAGAAGAAACTGGGGGAGTCAAAGGTTCGCGCTGCGCAGCGGGCAGAGGTGCTGTTATAGCTCCACGATCCCCCACGTAGCACCTTGTACTGCTCACCGAAGTTATCACTGGCATAGCTGCTCCCTGGATAGGCGCGATACCAATCAGAGGTCCACTCCCAGACATTCCCCGCCATATCGGCCAGACCGTAAGGGCTGCTCCCTTGAGGAGCATAAGCATCCACCGGCGTAGTGCTGCCGGTACCAGCCTCTCGGGTATTGCAGCGAGCCGGCTCAAAGGTGTTGCCCCACGGCCAAACCCGCCCATCGGTTCCCCGCGCCGCTTTCTCCCATTCCGCTTCCGTCGGCAGGCGCTTGCCCGCCCAGGCAGCGTAAGCCTGCGCGTCCTCCCAACTCACGTTGACCACGGGATGATCGGCCTTATCAAGAGGATACGCGCTCTCCGGCCAGTGGCACGGCGCTCTGTAACCCGTCTCCGCTACAAAGCGCGCATATTCGGCGTTGGTCACAGGATAAGTGTCCATCCAGTAAGCTGGCAGGTTCACCCGATGCCGCGGCCGTTCATCCTGCGGGCCCCCGTCGTCGCCCATAAGGAAAGGCCCCGCGGGCACGAGCCTCATCTCCTTGCCATCCCACCCCACGATGGTCAGCGGCAATCTGGCGACCGCCCCCTCCTGCAGCCCCTGCGCCAGGGCGCGCGCCATCACCTGACGCCAGTCCACCCGCCAAGGCGTGGCGGGGACGTAAACCACAGGCGTGCCCCATTCCAC
>Ga0129297_10001374_pt1 | contig 12270 bp, 10 predicted proteins | sample I18A1metaG_FD_94708 | JGI IMG/M metagenome (GOLD analysis project Ga0129297, IMG submission 94708) | Lake sediment bacterial and archeal communities from Gulf of Boni, Indonesia to study Microbial Dark Matter (Phase II) - ​I18A1 metaG | ecosystem: Environmental > Aquatic > Freshwater > Lake >... | reverse complement strand
GCTCAACGCCGACATCGAAAAGGCGTACGGCACGCTGCGCAGCGTGGAATCCAACATCGACGAGTCCAAGTCAAAGCTCATCCACTCCTTCGAGGACGAGGGAAAAAAGATCCGCACCGAGCGGGACAACCTGAACATTCACTCCGTCTCGAAGAAGGACGAGATCATTCGCGCCGCGCGCGCCGAGGCCGCGGACATGCACGCCAAGATCGAGGAATTTGGCGAGAAGTTCCTGGAGATGCAGCGCACCCTTGCCGACACCGCCCAGGAGAAGATGGAGAAGCTCCAGTCCGAATACCAGGGCATCGAGGAGCGCTTCGACCGGCTTTCCGACAGGCTGTCGTCCATGGAGGACCAGCTCAACGCGACCATGACGCGGCAGATGGACCGGATGAAGGACGAGTTTTCCCAGATGGACGATCGCCTGGGCGACATCCGCACCGAGATCATCAAGTACGAGGAGAGCAAGCAGATATTCTCCCGCAACGAGGAAATGGTCCGCAAGGTGGAGGAGGCCGTCCAGAACTACCACGCGGTGATCCGCGACGCGCGGGACGAGTCGGCGAAGCTCATCAGGTTCAAGGAAGACTTCGAGCGATTCAAGGAGATACGGCGCAGCGTGGACAAGGAGATCAAGGCGTACGAGGCGCGCAAGTCCAAGGTTGAGCATTTTGAAAACCAGCTCACCGGCCTCATCGAGATCACCGACGACGTGACCAACCGCGCCGAAAGCCTGGAGCAGAAGACCCAGAAGATCGACCAGGTGAACCAGCGCATTGACGCGCTCGGGCAGAGCTATGCCTCGCTTGAATCAAGGATCGCCGACCTCAACCAGTACGACGACGCCATCCGCAGGAACCTCGACTCGGTCCAGACCGCCGACGTGATGATCAGGACCATGGAGGGAAAGATCACCTCCTTCCACGGCGTGATCGACAAGGCGGACAGGAAGATCCAGAAGCTCAACCAGTACCTTAAATCGATCGAGAGCGATACGCTCGTGCTCAAGTCCCGCGAGCAGGACATCCGGGAGGTCAAGGACAAGTTCGGCGAGCTGGAGAGCCTGTCCGAGCACCTGGAGCAGCGCATCTCCCAGATCAACGCGATGTCCCACCGCGTGGAGAACATGCGCTCCGAAATCGAGAGCACCGACGCCAGGCTCAAGCAGATGTTCGAGCAGACAGACCGCAAGATGAAGCAATTCGCGGATTTCCTGCAGGCGGTCGAGACCAACAACCCCATAGCCCGCCAGCTCAAGGGCGACCTGCCGCTGGGCAAGAACATCAACGAGGGCATGGTGAAAACGGTGAGGGACCTGTCGAGCAAGGGCTGGACCCCGGTCGACATTTCAAAGAAGCTGCAGATGGACGAGCACGCCGTGCGGCTGATAATCAACACATCGACGCTATAAGCCCCGGCCTCCCGGCGGGACCGGCACCCTGCGCTACTGGGGCGTCTTCTCCTTGAGCTTTTCCCGCACCTCTTTCATGATCTCTTCGTCCGTCTGCTGCTTGCGCAGCACCACGCGGTAGCGCACGTCGAAGCGCAGCGGCGGGTTGTAGGTGTTCGCGGGAAACTGGAAGTTCCAGCGCTGGATGTCCTCCACGATGAGCTTGTCGATCTCCATGAGGTAGGTGAGCTCCTTGGGACGCACCTTCGCGATGCGCCCGTTGTCCGGGCGGATGGAAATGGATAGCACGCCCTCGCACTGATGGTCGATCTTGTCGAACTTCTTGAGCTCTTCGGCCATGTACTTGTCGCCGCCCGCGTCCTCCTGCCTCTTGAGCTGGTCTTCAAAATTCATCTGAACGGCCGCGTAGCGCTCGGAGGTCCAGAGCACCCTGAAAAGCTCCGGGGAATCCTTGTCTATTTTCAGGAATTTTTCGGCCTCGGACTCGACCTTCGATTTTGGCTTGTTGGACTCACCCGCGCCCGTTTTGGGCTGGGCGGTTTCGCACCCCGCCGCGAAGAGCGCCGCGGCCGCAAATAGAACAATGTACCTTCTTAGCATAGTTGACCCCTATCATCAATCATGAATGGAATTGGTGCCCGGTGGAGTGACGTTTCGTGCATTGAACGCGCAAGACCCTTTCCCGTAAAAAATCCAGGCATGGTGCAGCACCCGCTGCGATTTCCATGCTCCGATGCTACTATACTATATCCCCCTGTCGTTTCAATGATTTTTTGGGTGGGACCGTTCAGAGCTGGAAATAGAATATTTTCGTGGGGAGCCCGTCGTTGTCGATCCCGTCCTCCAGGTAGCTCCATCCCAGTCGATGGTAATACTCCTCCAGGTGCGCCTCGTCCCGTGCGTCCAGGAAAAGGTACACTTTCCCGAACATGAGCTCGCGCGCCCTTTCCGTGACCGCGCGGATGAGCCCCTCCGCGATGCCGCGTTTCCTGAATTCGGGCACCACGTACAGGGAGGCGAGCCAGGGATTGAGATCCTTCCGGGTCCAGAGGTCGTCGTTCTTGAGCGAAACCATTCCCACCGGCATGCTCTCGTCCACCGCCGCCCAGGCGAGCGGTACGCCAGTGTTGCGGGCGCGCTGCCGGTAGGATTTCACGAGCACGTCGTAATCGATGGGGCGCGCCCGGTACCAGAGGTTGTAGGACCAGTACGCGAGCACCGGTGCGTAGTCGGGACATTCACTGAGGGGTTTGATCGCTGCCATGGTAAACATGGAAGCAGGCGCCGCCCGTTTGTCAACCACGAGAACACGGCGCCGGGGGAAATTCGAAAAAGGATTCTCGCGGTGCCCGGCTTATTTCAGTCCGAGCGTTCCTCCCGGGTTCATGATGCCCTTTGGATCGCAGTAATCCTTGATCGCCTGCACCAGCCCCAGGCCGGTGGTTCCCAGCTCTCTCCTCATCCAGGGCGCCATGAGCTTCCCCACGCCGTGGTGGTGCGAGAGCGAGCCCTTGTTCGCATGCACGGTGTCGATGATCCCCTTGTGAAACGAAACGAAGTCCTCGACGTCCTTGCCCTTGCGAATGGGAGAGAGGAACGTGAAGTAGAGATTGGCGCCGTTTTCGTACACGTGCGAGATATGGACCATGCACACGGTGTTGGGACGGGACTTTATATACGTGCGTACGGCGCTCCACAGCGGAACCAGGTTCTCCCAGCTCACGGCGGTCTCGAGCGTGTCGGTCATGACGCCCAGGTCCATGAAGGGATCGCGCAGGTAGGCGCTCGAGTAGCGCTGCTCCAGCCACTTCTTCACGGGGGAGGAGCCCGTCGCAAATCCGCCGTTCGCCTTCGCGACGGCCCTGATCTTTTTCGCCACGAGCTTCGCGTAGTCGCGATCGCCCTCCACGGCAACGAACATGAGGCAGCGCTGCATGGGCTTGTATCCCAGGAGCGAGAGCATCCGGTCCGCGAGGGAGCCGTCCTTGCCCTTGAGCCTGAAGGCGACGTCGGTTTCCTCGGGGTCCGAGATGCGGAAGAGATGTGGCTTCCCGAATTCGGCCTGCATCACTTCGCGCATGGCGCGCACGGCGTCGGTGAAGCCCCTGAACATGAACGACACGTACGCGGTGCTGGCGGGCATGCGCTTCCTGATCTTCATCGTAACCTCGGTCACCACGCCGAACGCGCCCTCCGAGCCTATGATCACCTGGTCAATGTCCGGACCAATCGCCGCCGCGGGATAGTCCCTGGTTTCGATGACGCCGCGCGGCGCAACCACCCTCAGGGACAGGACCATGTCCTCGATCTTCCCGTACCCGGTGGACGCCTGTCCCGCGCCGCGCGTGACCACCCATCCGCCCACGGTTGAGTACTCGAACGACTGGGGAAAATGCCCGCAGGTGAATCCCGATTTGTACCTGTTGAGATACTCCTCGAACGCGGGGCCGTACATGCCCGGCTGCACCGTCACGGTGCCGTTGACCTCGTTCACCCTGACTACCCTGTTCATGTGGCGGGTCAGGTCAAGGCTGATCCCGCCCTTCACGGGCTCGACGCCCCGCGTGACCGACGAATGCCCGCCAAAGGGAACGATCGGGATCTTCTTCGCGCTGCAGAGCGCCATTATTTTCACTACATCGTCCTCGGAGCGCGGATAGACCACCGCGTCGGGCGGGTTCTTCACGTTTCCAAGGCGAAGGTACACGAGGTCCAGATAGAATTTACCGAACGAATGGTACGCGCGCTCGTAGTCCCCGACAGCCACGTTTTCCTTTCCCGCGATCTTTTCGAGCGCGGCGATGACCGTCCGGGGGATCGATGGTTTTTTAAGCCGCACCGAGTCCTGCCCGGGAAGGTATTTCTCCCGGAGGTCGCCCTGCGACAGGCCGAAGGTCTTTCCTATGAAGCCGAGCATGTGCGCATCGAATGCTTCCTCGTGCGCGGGATCTCCCCATTTCAGGATACTGCGATACGTGTTCATCACATCCATGACATTTCCCCCGGCATAAATTGAAAGCTGGATGCCGCCCGCGGCGCGGGCGGCACTGGTCGTTACTTTGGTCGTTTCGCGCCGTTGGGAAGGGCGAGCCTTGCCTTGATCCCGGCGATCTCCCGGCGGAGACGCGCCGCGTTCCACCGGAGCTCCTTTCCAACGACCGCCGCGATCTTCTTCACGAGCGCGTCCCCCGGGTAACCGAGCGTTCCCGTTCCCGTGCGGCGCAGCATCACGTCCTCGAGCGTGCGCGCCATTTCGCTCCTCACCGCGTAGACGGCCTCGGCGAGCAGCTCACCGTCGACGCTCACCTCCTGTGCGAGGCGCTTGTCGGCCCTCGCAATTTCGAGCACCGCGAGGTACTCGGTCCCGTAATTTTTCACGAGGTAATCGATTGTCTTTATGCTGAAGTCGGGGTTCTGCTTCCTGGCCCTGTCCAGGAAGGATTCCATGTTCTCGATCTCACACCCTTTCAGGTACTCATGCGCGGTGTTCGATTTTGGCAGGCGCGTCTTGAGCTTCACCTGCACCATCTTCATCACGTTCACCGCGAGGTTCCTGCTGGTGGTATACTTGCCGCCCTCGACGGTGATGAGCCCCTCGAAGCCCTGGAGCGCATTGTTGTATATTTCGTACTTGCGCGAGGACTTGTAGGTCCCTTCCGTCTGCGTGTCCACGAGCGGGCGGAGTCCGCCGTAGGCGTGGATGATGTCCTTGTATGACAGGTCGCCGTCCCCGAAAGCCCCGTTGATCTCCGCTATGAACTCGTCGATGCTCTCGCGCGTTACGCGATATTCATCGGGGTCCCCCACGTATTCCTTGTCGGTGGTCCCGAACAGGGAATAGCCGCGCCACGGCACCACGAAAAAGTGCCGTCCCCTGGGGGTGAGCATGGTCACGGCGTTGCGGTCGATCGCGCCCTTCACGATCAGGTGGATGCCCTCGGAGCGCCGGATGTGGTGGTTGCCGTTGCCCTTCTGAGCGAGCTTGAGCACGATGTCCGCCCAGGGCCCCCCGCAATTGACCGTGAGCCTGGCCTTCACGTTGACGGTCTTCCCGGTCAAAAGGTCCTTCACCATCACCCCCGTGATGCGGTTCCCGTCGGCGTACAGGAAATCCTCCACCTTCGCGTAATTCGCGGCCTGGGCCCCGTAGCTCACCGCGGATTTGATGAACGCCAGCGTGAGTCGTTCGGGAAAAATGCTCTGGCAGTCGTAGTACACGGAGGCGCCGGTGAGGCCCTGTTTTTTCACGTTGCGCTCCATGGCCATGACCTTTTTCTTCGTGTAGCTCGAATGATTGGGAATCCGCTTGTTCCTGTCCCAGGTCCATTTCTTATCGAAGGCCAGGATGTCGTAGAGCGTGAGCCCTATCCTGATTATCCACTTGTTGTTCTTGAACCGGTTGTAGTTGGGCACCATGAACGGTATTGGATAGACGAAATTTGGGGCGATGTTTTCCAGGATACGCCGCTCCTTGAGCGACTCCCTAACGAGTCCGAACTCCATGTTGTTGAGGTACCTGAGCCCACCGTGAATGAGCTTTGATGTAGCCGCGGAGGTTGCCCACCCGAAATCGTTTTTTTCCACGATGGCAACCTTGAGCCCCCTGGATGCCGCGTCGTAGGCGACCGCCGCCCCGGTGATTCCCCCGCCGATCACCGCAATGTCGAATTCTTCGCCCTTGTAATTCTCGATGAACCTCTTCATGCTATGCCCCCTTCCCGGCGGCCCCGCGTCCCACGGACTCGCCGGATTTGTAGAATTCGTGAATTCTCTCCTCTGTGTACATGAGCACCTCGCGCATTATCCTGCGCGCCTTGTCCGGGTTTCCAGCCTCGATCGCGTCGGCAATGTCCCTGTGGAATTTTGCCGACCGTTTCCTGTTCGCAGGAAAATCAAAGTAGATGTGCCCGAAGTCCCTGAAGAGCTGGTTGAAAAAATTGAGTATGAATATATAGAGCATGTTGCCGCTGGCGCGCGCGATGACGTGATGGACGCGGAGGTCGCTCTCCAGCATGGAATCGTCGTCCTCGGATTCGATGACAGCCCTGAGGTCCCTCACGTGCTGCCCGGTCCTCAGTCCCGCGGCGATCGCCGCCATCTCCGGGACGAGCGTCCTGCGAATCACGAGCACGTTGTCCAGTATCTCCTGGCTGAGCACCTCGTCATGGTAGATGATCTCCCGAAAGAGCTCGAGGTTTCCGCTCTCCAGGTAGTTCTGCACGTAGATGCCGTCGCCGTGACGGATGTCCACCAGGCCCAGGACTTCGAGCTTCTTGAGGGCCTCGCGGAGCGTGGACCTGTTCACGGCGAGGCTGCCGGCGATTTCGCGCTCGGCGGGGAGCTTCTCCCCCGGCTTGAATTCGCCGGTGATGATCTTGTGCATGATCTGCCGTACAATGCCCTCGTACAGCCTGCTCTTGACTACGGGGTCCAGTTTGCGTGGTGCGCTTTTCATGGCTACACGTCCAATGGCCGAGTGGTCCGACCAATTACAATTTACCGCCTTGTCCCCTGCGCGTCAATACTTTTTTCCAGTTTTACCGGTTTTACACCGGGTTTTATACCCGCAATGTGCAAAGTCGTCACAACTCCCGGCAGTATTCCCGGGCCTGCCTTCCCAACGGTAAATTACTTGCCCAATTGGACCGCGACTCTTAAACTCAGCGCCATGCCGTGCGACAACGATTCACCGAGGCGTCCATGACGAGCAAGAAAATACCACCGTATTTCTGGCCCGGTGCTTCGCTCATTGCCGGGATGGAGGCCTGCGTTTTTCTCCAGCTGGACGCCCTGACCTCCTGGGCAACACCCGTGTTCTGGACCGGTCTCATCCTCATCTTCGATTCCGTGATGGTGCGCTCCGGCAAGGGCTCCCTGGTTTCAACCGGCGCCGTCGTGCCGCTTGCCGCGATCTCGGTCATAAGCTGGTGGGTATTCGAGTGGTTTAACATATTCCTGTCGAACTGGCACTACAGGGGACTGGCGGAAAACATGGGAATACGTTATTTTGGTTACCTGTGGTCGTTTTCCACGATCATTCCCGGGGTGCTCCTGACATACGGAGTCGTCGCGCACCTCATGAAGCCTGTCACATTCAGGCCCCTTCGCATCAGCGCGCGCATGATGACTTCGGCATTCATCACGGGGCTCCTGTTCCTCGCGATTCCCGTCATACCCTTTTCCATGTATTACACGGGACGCGCCGCCGACGAGGGCCTGTTCTTCTTCATGAAATGGGCCGCCAATACCTGGCTTTCGGAGTACACGGCAGCCTTCGTGTGGACCGGCTTCGTCCTCATCCTGGAGCCGCTCAATTTCTCGATGGGACGACCCTCCCTCGCCGGGGCCATGTCACTCGGGGACTACCGGCCCGTCGCCGCCCTCTCGCTCGCGGGGCTCCTGTGCGGCTACCTGTGGGAATTCTGGAATTACTGGGCCTATACAAAGTGGACATACACGGTGCCCATCCTGGGCGACGTGAAGCTCTTCGAAATGCCCGTCCTTGGATATCTTGGCTTCATCGCGTTCGCATGGGAGCTTTACGCGATTGTTGCGCTTGTCTATCCGCGTGCTATACTTATCGTGGAAGGGCGCGGGCGATGATTACCATAGTCGACGGCAGGACATGCGAGGTGTGCGGCGTGCGCGACGCGGTGGTAATCTGCAACGGCTGCAATAAGGCGCTGTGCAGGGAATGCCGCACCCTGGATCTCTGGGGATTCAGCTGCGGGCACGCGGAATCGTTCGCATTCTGCAAAAAATGCAATGACGACCCGGAGATATACATCTACAGGGGAAACTGATCGCCCCGTCTCCTCTGCAGGGCGATACGGATGAAGAATGGAAAACTATATATTTGACCAGCTCAACTCCCTTCTTACCTACAGCGATACCCTGTTTTACGCGCTGCTTTTCGTCAGCGCGGTTATCGAAAACCTTTTTCCCCCCATTCCCGGTGACACGATTACGGCGTTTGGCGCGTTCCTGGTGGGAACCGGGCGACTCAATTATTTTCTCGTGTACGCTTCGACCACGCTGGGCAGCTTCGTGGGGTTCATGCTGCTCTTCCTCCTGGGCAGGTTCCTGGGCAAGGAATTCTTCATGAACAGGAACTACAGGTTTTTTTCATCAACGAGCATTCTGTCCGCGGAACTCTGGTTCCAGAAATACGGGTACCTGGTCGTCGTGGGCAACCGCTTCCTGCCGGGGATACGTTCAGTCATTTCCATCGTTTCGGGAATCTCCATGCTATCGATCCCGCGCGTGCTCGCACTTTCAGCGGCGAGCGCTGCGGTGTGGAATTTCATGTGGATCCACGCGGGCTTCATGCTGGGTAGCAACTGGGACGTGGTGAAGTCGAAGATGCAGATGCTGTTAAAGACCTACAATATTGCTATTTCGATTGTTATAGTTGCGGGGCTTGCCGTGTACCTGGTATACCGGATAAGGGCGAAGCGGCGGGAAAATCTTCACCATCCGCGATAAAACAATGCGGGTCGCGATTGAGCATGGGATCGAGCCCCTGCCCGTACGCGACAGCAAAGCATCCCCCGCAGCTTCTGTGCAAGGCGCATCCTCGGCAGTCAACGGGCCTCCGCCTGTACTTTTTCGCAGCCTCAGAAAAATACAGTTCTTCGAATGAGAAACGTGCCACATCTCCGATCAGCGAAGGGAACTTTCTGCATGCGTGCAGCTCCCCGTCGGGGAGGAGGGCCACAAAGTTAAAGGCGGCGCCGCACCCGAAGCCGGTACACCCCGACGAGAGCCTCATCACGCGTCGCTTCAGGATGATGTTAATCAGGTTGTCCTTCAATCCAAAATGGGGGTTGTGCCTGCGGGCGGAAAGATAGCTTTCCAGGAACATGCGGTATTCATTCCGGGCAGGCGGCTCCACGCTGGCCGCCTCGCCGACCTGGGACATCCTGTTGAACGTAAACCGCATTACCATGCCCTTGAGTTCCTGGCCCAGCTGAATTACCTGTTCCATGTTGCCCCTCGCGAGTGTGAGCATGACATGGGTGCTCACGCCAAGCCCGCGCGCCTGGTCGAGAAAGCGCATCGTCCGCGAAAAATGTCCTTTTCCTCGGACCCCATCATTGTAGGCGCGCAATCCTTCAAGGCTTACCTGGTAGTACAGAGGTCTCTGTATCGCGATGAGACGTTCCAGCACCCCGCGCGGCACGGGGTTGCCCAGGATGGATGACGCGATCCCCGCTTCGGCAATTGATTCGTATAGCTCCCAGAAATGGGGGTAGAGCAGGGGATCGCCGCCGCTCAGGCTAATCCTAGGCCGTACCCTGTTCCGGGAGCAGAAGTCGGTGAAATTTTTCAATACGCCGCGCGCCCCGGCAAGTGAAAGGACCGCACGCCTTGACCGGTCATAGCAGTGCCGGCAGTGCGAACCGCAGTCGTTGGTGAGATGCCACTGCAGGGTGAAAAAGTCCGTCTTCCTTCCAAAAAAAGCCCGATCCTTCAACATCTACGTCAGCGCCTCGTTCGTCAGGACGCGGCGGCGGACGCCGATGATCTCGTCGCCCGGTTCACAAGGAATTCCAGGAACGCACGGGGAAAAGCATGTTTCCCCTTTTTTCCTGGCGAAGAGGATCGTTTCCATCGTTGAATCCGGATTCGTCCGGGCATCGCGCGCGGGGCCGGTTTCCTTCCTGTAAAATATCATAAAGAGGGAACTCCCTATCACCAGTCCATGCACGACATCGGGGAAAAAGACCGCCCCCGCGAACGTCGCCGCGGCCGCGTGCGAAACGCTCAGGACCGCGTCGAACCCGAATCCCTCGTGCATCCTGCGGGCAAGCAGCGAATCGAATATCCGCACGACGACCCGGCACGAGGCCGAGGCGCGCTTGGCCGCGAGGCCGGCCCCCAGGTTCGTGATGTCGTCGTCCGTCACCGCGATCACCGCCTTTGCCCCGGGAAGGCCCGCGCGAAGGAACGTCTGTTCGGCCTTCGCGCTGCCTATGATCACCGGGCACAGGTCCTTCGTGGGCGCAATATAGTCGCATCCTTCGTCCTGCTCAATCGCGACGACGGTTTCGCCCCTGTGGACGAGCTCGCGCACCACGCGGTAACCGATGTTCCCGAGCCCTGCCACGATGATGTGCCCGCGGTATTTCGAAGCGCCCCTCGCCAGGACGTCCCTGAACCTGGTGCTTATCATGACGTCGGTTATTATGCTGAAGAGCACGGCCAGGATCGCGGCCCCGCATACCATCAGGAAGGCCCCGAAAATTTTCAGGTATCCGGGTGAATTCATGAGGTTGTAGTCGCCAAACCCCACCGTCGTGATTATGGTCACCACGAAATAGAATGAATCCACGACTGGGATATTCATCTGCACGTGGAACAGGGCGACCGCCGCCACAATGACCGCGGAAAACCAGGCCAGGGCCAGGCGCACCACGCGCGGGGAATCATTCCACCATGACGCTATCCCGGCAAGAAATGTCCTGGCCTTCAGTCCCCATCCGCCGCCCTGCTTTCCCGGTTTTTTCCGGGCGCTCAGGGGCCTCAGGGCAATGATGCGCAGGGGTTCCGACGGTAAAGAAGGAGGATCATCACCGCTCCCCGCGATGGCAGCCATGCCGCGCGCGCGCACCTGCTCAGCAGCGTCTTGCAGATCACCTGCCCCGGGGATTTCAACTTCCTCGATATTCCATGAAACGCCCCCTGCCTCGAAGGTGGATTTGATCATGTCGTTGATCACGGGCGCGACGAAGGAGGGAGCCGCGATCGCGGATGTCGACAGGACCCTCTGGATACCCAAGGTGGATTCCAGGTGCGAGGCGAGCAGCTGATCGAACAGGCGAACGACGACGGCCGCCCGTGGATTTATTCGCTTCACGAGCAGTGCGATCGAGACATTGATCATGTCGTCATCGGTGACCGCGACGACGGCGCGGGCGTTCCCGATCCCCGCTTCGACCAGGCAGCGCTCGTCGCTCGCGTCGCCCTTTACGAACCGGGCATGGTCCCCGAGCTCTCGCAGCCGGTCTTCATGCTTAATTTCAAGCGCGACGATCGCAATATCTTCCCCGAGCCGGATGAACAGGTCCGCGAGCCGGGTCCCGATATGCCCCATCCCGCAAATTACTATGTGACCGTTCCTGCCCTCAGCAGTCGAATGAGCCATGATTTTACCTTGCTTATCCGCAGCCCCCGCACCCGCCGCCGCAGCCCCCGCTGCATCCGCCGCTGCTGCACGATGAACCATACGAGCAGCTGGACCCGCATCCGCTGGAGCCTGTTTTTTTTAGATGGATCGCGGAAACCATGTCCGAGGCTGCGGAGGGAAGCATGGTCATGCCGAACACCGCCGCCAGGATCGAGAGCTCGTTTGTTTTACCGTTCATGCGGATTGATCCCCTGCGCTTTTTCAAAGCGGCAAACGTTTTCTGAAGCTCGTCAAAGCAGGCCTTCCCCGGGACTGTTCTGAAGGTATTAATCAGCTTGTACAGGACAACAGGGAAGATAATGGCCATAACAAGCAGGAACAGGAAGGGCCTTTGTATCTGGAGGGCAATGGTTATTTTTACACCCGCGACAATCACGAGCAGCAGCGCGCTCCCCACGGTCAGGTAGAGCCTTTGCGTCTTGACCACCGCATCGGGGATGAGACCCAGATCTGCCAATTCGCCCTTGATCTTTTCCGCCTCTTTCTCAATTGCCTTGTCCGAGTAGAGACCTGCTGCGTCCTTCGCGGCTGCGAATTCATGAAGAATGGCCTTTTCCAGCGGCAGGCGCGCAATCTCGCTCGCGTCCCCCTTTGACGACTTCAAGGTAGAACCGTCGGCGATCAGGAGCCCCCGGTCAATGAGAGAGAGGGCGGCGACCCCTATCGCATG
>Ga0129297_10001373_pt1 | contig 12272 bp, 17 predicted proteins | sample I18A1metaG_FD_94708 | JGI IMG/M metagenome (GOLD analysis project Ga0129297, IMG submission 94708) | Lake sediment bacterial and archeal communities from Gulf of Boni, Indonesia to study Microbial Dark Matter (Phase II) - ​I18A1 metaG | ecosystem: Environmental > Aquatic > Freshwater > Lake >... | reverse complement strand
GGAGTCTATCGCAGAGGGCGTCGAACTCGAGGAATTTCTTGGCCGCTTCCTCTAGGGCTTTGGCGAACTCGCTGTTCTCTAACTCGTTCATTTTCTATATCACTCTGAACAGGCGTGGATGCAAGTATCGACCACTCTGTCCCACCAACACGTCACCACGTCCGACGTCAAGCATCACAGAATTCTGTAAGGCAATCTTTTCGTCGACTTCTTGGTCATCGAATGCGCCTGACATGATTCTGATTTTTTCGCGTTGTCGAGGCGTCAGCTCCTCGAGACGTTCGAGGTTGCGTTTGCCTCGGCTGGGGCTGGAGTGCTTTGGTCTTTGACAAGAAAGCCGTACGAAAGAGACTGATAGGATTCGCTCACGAGTTGGATAGGCCCAGAATCTAGGGGGTGCCATCGGGGTCCAGACCCACAGAGGGCGGAAGAAAACAGGCCGGATGCATCCGCCTGATGATTGTCGCTATCCATGTTCGGAATAGATAAATCTGCGTCAGCGGAGAGGAGCTCCGCGTGTGCTGAAAGAATGGCGACAGATGCCGACGGACGGGTTGAGGTTGTGACTGTACGATTCACGAAGAGGATACGTGAGTTGGTGAGGCAGGTCGCCCAAGCAAGAGGGCTTGACGAGAGCGACGTCATACGAGAAGCAGTCCACCAAAAGCTAGCATCGCTCAGCTTCCTGACAGACACAGAGAAGAAAGCCCTCGGAGTCATGAACTTCGACAAGACACAGAACATAGACCGATCGCTCGATCAAGACAAGTAGGAGTCGATTTCTTGCTGGACCCCAATAAGTTTCTTTAAATACCTCCTTGGTCGCACAATATATCAGCCACGGGAGTAATACTTATTAAGAAAATCCCTTAACTAGGTCTTAACTAGGGATATAACATGAAATATATTCTTGAAATCCCACCCGAGCTGGCCGATGCAATCAACCAGCATATCCGCTCTGGCAAGTACAGATCTCCTCATGACTTCATGATGGTAGCAATACAGAATCAACTCAATACTGAGTCCCGAGAAGAGGGATGGGCGAATCTAGGAACTCAAGAATCATCAGCATTTGAGACTCCAATGACCAACGCAATACAACTGTTACAGCTTCACCCGGATCTTGCGAACGTGAAGACAGTTCCTCTCAGCGACTTTCCGCGCCACAACTATCTCTGGGGACAGTACAACCGAATCTTTCCTGTCAAAATTGTAATGAGAGTCGCAGCTAATCTTGCAAGAATCAACGGGTCCGAGCACTTTCCGCTTGCAGAGCTACATGAAAAGTCTGCCCTGTTTGCTAGGAACCTCGGCAAGACTATCGAACGTGCAGAAAAGTCGATGGGACGAAAGCGTGGAACGATAATTTCAGCAGGTCTTCCTATCGGTAAAGGTCCTGGCGCGGACAAGGCCCAACTCAGATTCAAGAGTCAGTTCGTAGGCTACATGGGAAAGGACAAGATTGAAGGTGCTGCTCCGGCACTGAAGTTCATCGACTTCTGCAAGGATGAAAAGAACTCACTCCTTGCGGGGATTACCGATTTCGGGCTCAAATTTGCTTCTCTTCCAAACCCCGTGATAGAGAGTCAAGACTACTCAACTCCATTCTCGTCAGAAGAGGTGAACTTCTTGCTCAACCATATAGCTTCTGAGATTCCGGAGGAGGCAAAGCTCATTCGCCTGATTCTCTCGGGCATCAAGGAAGGAACCACAACTCCAGAAGGTTTGAACGAGAGAATGAAATCATTCAATCCGAAATGGAAGAAAAGCGAACCAGTCACAATGCGTGCCGGAGTTGTGAGCCGAATCAGTGAGCTGGGCCTGTTGGATAGAAAGAAGCACGGGGTGAAAGTGACATACGAGCTGACAAAACTTGGCGAAGAATACCTCGCGAAACTGAGGGATTAAGAATGGCAGTATTGAACGTTACTACATGTACCTGCCCTGCGTCTTTTGACGTGGTGGTCTGTGCAAAGTGTGGCGGCAGACTGCTGCCTCCGTCTCAGATATTCTCAAAGATAGACATGTCCATTCAGCAATGGTTCTACGATCTCGACTCCGAGTCCAGACTCAATAATACCCTAGGCACCTACATGGCAATAGACAGGCAGATACGACAAGGCGTACCGCTGACAACGGCCGTGCAGCAGGCTGCTAAAGAGATAGGTTCGGAGCTTTCCGGCTTCAGAGAGGAGATCGAGCACAGGCTGACAGAGAGGTTCAACGAACTGAGAGGCGAGAACGATCGGTCCATAAAACTGCTACGTGAAGCTGTGATCCAACAGGTCGAGTCTATGATCGGAGAGATCAAGACCTTGTCCGAGCAGGGCAAGTCAATTGCAGAAATTGAGTCTCGGATCAGGGAAGCAACCGGTACCCTGCAGACATACTTAGCTGCGATACGGCTGCCTGGAGTAAAGGGCGAAGAGGGCGAAATCAACGTTTTTCGAGACTTGCAGGACGCTTTCCTAGGGCAATCATCCATCAGGATAGAGCCCCTAGGTGGGGCGGATGCGACCGACGCCGTAGTCAAGTTCTGTTGCGAAGAGATTGAGATTGGCAGATGTTTGGTTGAGGTTAAGTCAAGGAAGACTTGGAGCAATGAATACCTCGACCAAGTTCGCATCGACATGAGGAGGTACAACGCGGCCTTTGCTGTGCTAGTTGTTGATAAACTGCCGAAAAGTGCAAAGGCCAGAGGCTTCCATGTTGATACTGAAGTGGGAATTGTAGTTACAACGCCGCCCCAGTTGGTTGTCGCCGCAGTGACGATGTTCTATGAGATCCACGCAGTTGGCTACACTCTACAAAAGCGCGCCATCAACTTGGAATCAATAGCAGCCGATAAGGACCTAGGTTACTACATTAGCGATAACATGAAGATTCTTGAAGATTGCAAGAAAATCTCAGATCTGATTGACGACGCTACAGGAAGAATAAAGGAGCACGTGGCCAACATCAGCTCAAGGCTGCAGGAGAACAACCGGAAGATAGCGCAGCTTCTTACCAAGTTTTCATCATCTTAGGAGGAGCGCCAAACGCCAAATATAGGGATCGAGCCCCGACCTATGACTAGAAATTATAATCCATACGCAAGAGGAAGGAGATTCGAGTATAGAACCAGAGACTATCTTAGGAAGCTGGGATGGTTCGTAGTTAGACAGCCGAGGTCGGCATTTCCTGATCTTATAGCTCTCAGAGATGGATCCATAATTCTAGTCGAATGTAAGGTCGATGGGTACTTGCCTTCGACTGAGCGTAGACATATCGTTCGGTTGGCGCGTAGACAAGTTGGAGGCAAGGCCGTTCTAGCTTTCAGAAGAGGACGAGACCTACTGTTGAGGGAGCTATCGCCGAAATCAGCCAATCACGACAAACCCTTTGGGCTTTCCGCAGAAGATCAGAGGTGAGCACAGTAGTAGTCAGAATCTCTGATGGTGAAAAGATTGGTTTACAGGCGCTTTGAAGTTGACCTTGAGCACCTCATGAGAGACATTGAGGACCATTATACTTATCCAATTGAGGAAGCCGCAATCACAGAGAACGTCGATAACTGTATTGATGAACGGTACAAAGAGGTTCACTTTAGTTTCCAAGAAGGAGTGCTAAGGATACTAATGCTTGGAGACGGGATGCCTGAACAGGTTTTCTGGAATACTCTGCCGAAAATAGCAGCTACAACCAAGATGGAAGCTGGCAAAACACTAGGGCGTTATGGCTGGGGTATGAAGATCTGTATGTCGCTATCGGAAGAAGTTTGGATTGAGACCAGACGCGAGAGCTTCCACGGAGCTCAATCTTGGAAGCTGATCGGTGGGGAACCATACTACAAGGAAGAAGAGCCGATGGAAAAAGGAATCAGCGGGGATTTCACTTTGATTAGCCTCAGGCTGAACCCGAAGTATCGCGACAAGTTTAGTTCCGAGATCGTAGAGCGGACGCTGCAGAGATTCTACCCTACACTCTTGCGAGGAGCCAAGGTCAAAAATCGCCACGGAGAAAAGAGGCTTCTCAAGATGGTTGTAAACTTAAAGCCAGTTTGCCCTCGTCCCGAGCCTGAGTATGAGAAAGGAAAACCGCTCAAGGCAAGGGTAGGGAGTGAAGAGGCAACCGGCCACCTGTACTTGGCCAAGAATGCGCCTCTGGAGGAAGAAAGAGGAATCTGTGTAATTGTTCACGGCAGGGCGATTCTGAAACAAGAGTTCTTTGGGGTCTACTGCGAGAAAAGCGACCGAATAACGGGTTACGTGCACGCGGATTTCCTAGTTGAAGAGCTTGCCGGCGACAAGACAAGCGTGAAAAAGGCTACTGGTCGATGGAGGTGGCTAAGCGACAAGATTGGCAAGCAACTCGCAGATTTTGCAAAGGAGATAGGGGCCATGCCAGAGGAGAAGCTTGATGAGGATCTTATAAAGCGCATTCACAGGGACCTTAACGAGCTGGTAAGGCATTTTCCTGAGTTACACGATATGCTAAAGACCACGCGTGAAATACTTATAGAAAAGCGCCGTGGAAGTGTGCCCACTAAGCTGGGCCTCGGGTCCCAACTGACTCGGGGTTTAGAGCGAGGATTGGGACAGGGAAAAGGTGTACCAGTCTGGCCAGGACAAGAATCCGAAAAGGCCCCAACCGGTGAACTTGGAGAGAAAGATGCGCTTCAGAGAAGAAGAAAGGTGAAGGGGGGAGTCTACATCACCTTCAAACCCTTCACCGATGTCAAAAGGGAGTCATGGTTCTCACCAGAAGGTGTTGTAGTAATCAACACGGCGTTTCCCACTTTCATAAGGGCCAAGCATTTGGGAAGAAATACAGAGCTCTATCACAATGAGAGATGTGCCATTGAAGCCATATTCAATTACGCTGCCGAGATAGGGGCAATAAAGCCAAAAGAAGCGGAGAACTATCGGATTGAGGTTCTCTCCAAATGGGGACAGATGTAAGTGGCATTCCTCGTAAGGATGATGAGGGTAACCGATCCGAAAGGCGAGAAACTGACATGTCCGGTAGTTCCGATTGGCTATGACAGTGGAGAGGTTTCTCTTCCAAGTAACATGTCAATCGACCAGCTCGTGTCGGAAATAGACGGGAAATATGAGACTCTCGTCCGAAGAGTTCAGGCGGAGGGGATAAGAACCTTGCCCGAAGCTGTGAACACCTTCCTCGAGCATATCTCGCAAGATGCCATTGTTGGAGGACTATTGGAGGTCCTCACGGAAGATCTCCGATCAGACTCAAAAACGATTTGGAAGAGTCTAACCAAGGCCCCTCGGGTCCAACAACTCATCGAATATGTGAAAAAAGAATTCAGGAAAGTCAAAAAAGATGATCCGATAAAATATGCGGAGGGCGCATGCCAACTCGTGGAGCTTTTTGGATCTAACACGGCTCACGCTTTGCTGAGAACGCGCGGAGTGAAAATAGGCCACTCGACGTTATCGTGCCTTTGTCGAGTTGCCGTTGAAAGTCCCAGGACAAAAGAACTAATTCGGCAAGGGAAGCTAAAGCTTACGGTAGCATTTGAACTAAAGGGCGCTGGCGAAGAACGTGAGCGGATTGCGGAGAAAATAGCATCGAAAAGCTTCACGGATGCGAGAAAATGTCTTAGAAAGCTGGCTAAGTCCTAGCTTTTCCAAAATATCTCGTAGACGCTTAATGTGTCCGTAGTTGAAGATTTTCTTTTTGCCAGCCTGTTCAGCGACCCTCAACGCAGCCATGGTTCTTTCTTGCAACTTCCGGTGGAGTCGTGGACCGGGGTTGGGCTTCTGCGAGTTTGCGATAATGCCACCGTGAAGTTGCACCGGCCTGGCAAATACTCGTTCTAGGACTCGATCATAAAGCAGCTAGAACATAGCTATAGAAGTTTGGGCTAACATCCATGCTTCAAGTGCTGGATGGTGGGGACTGAGATCCACAAGAAACTTGAACAGTTTCGGATGCGTCCTTTCCAACCTCTATAGTGAGACGGTCCATTCAACGGGCAGCACCAGCAACCGATTCTGAGTTTGTTGATCAATGGCTGAAGCCTTTGTCTCCGGCCGGCCCTCACGAAGAGGAAGACTAGATCCCCAGCACGGCCGACATCGAGGTTGCAGCTGAAGTCGATAAGGTAGCGAAGCCTCTCGGCGAGAACCAAGTCAGCTACGTCCTCAAGATACTTCTGAGACATGCACTGGACGCCTGTCTGAGAGAAATAGATGTCCCCAGGCAGAGCATGGGGGCTTTCTTCACCCATACCCCGAAGTAACTCACACTTGGAATCATTATGTGAGTTACAATTAAGCCCCAATTGGTCCCGAAACCTACAGACCAATCGTTAAAAGCTGATCACACAAATAGTTATCGAGGAGCCCTCGGGCGCGATGTGCATGTTATCAAAGAAACAAATCAAGGTTCTTAACCTTTATCAAGCGGGAGCCACATTCGGAGAAATGAGGAAGCACGGACTAAGCAGAAGCACAGCTCATGATGCATACAGAAGAGCCCAGCGCAATCTAGAAAAGATCATGAGGACGATCGAATACGTCGTAGATCAAGGGTTGCTTTCGAAGACTCAAGTGAGACGCCTCCGAGGAATTCTGCAAGAGCTATAAGATAGTGGTTCGTCCAGGTGTACCTGGATAATGTTGTCGTGTTATCAAACGGAGCAGATGGTTGTCTCTAGAAGACAAAGACTCCAACCACTGATTAGCAAGCTGAGAATTGCGGCCATAGAGAACGGCGTTAAAGAGACAAATGAGGAAATGTTCCGTAAGCATAGAGTGAGGCAGGCATCAGATATATTGAAGGCTGCTAACCGCCTGTTCCAAGGCAGGCTGGCAATTGCATTCAGCGGTGGCAAAGACAGCTTAGTGGCAGTTCATCTAGCCATGAAGACAAATCCCGAATTCCCAATCATCTTTTCAAACACGACGGTTGAATTTCCCGAGACGCTGTTGTACGTTAAGGAGCTTGCAAGCAGCTGGGATATACATCTGAATATAGCGGCCCCCAAGATAGGGTTCTTTCGTATGGTTGCAGAGAGAGGATGGGCGACCCGTGAGAACAGGTGGTGTTGTAAGCCCTGCAAAGAGGATCCAGCCTTTGATTTCATGATCAAAGAGGATCTACAGGCGGAGATCACTGGAACTACGAGAACGGAGTCGATCTACCGGAGATGCCTGACGCCCATCAGGTTGCCGAAGAAGGAACCGTATCTGATCAGGGTCAATCCCATTTATGACTGGAACCAGCAAGAGGTATGGGCATATGTTCGCCAGAACCGTCTCCCACCGAATCCACTATATGCCAAGGGTTTCCGCAGAATCGGTTGCTGGTGCTGTCCCCTAAATGGTCCTTCTCATTACAAAAGGTTGAAAAGGACGCATCCGAAGCTGTATGAATTTCTTCTAGGTTTCAGTCCGCCCCATCCTGCACTTGCTTGAGCACAGGTACTTATCTAAACCGAGAGCTCTGCAATCTTGCCCCAGTTTCTCCATGAGAAGACTTCTATTCCGTGACTGCTCCGACGGGCTTCTGTCGAAGTAATCGGTTATCGCTGCTGCTGCATGTTCTCTTCTTATCTCGGAGAAGAGACCGTACAGGTGAACGATGAGTTCAGCTGTTGAAATGACTGGGCCGATACGTTGCGATCTAGCGAACTCTTCGACCCCTGGTCTGCCTCTCCAGTCGTCAGTGAGAAGTAGACATGTTCTCTTATGTCTCCTTGATTGGTAAAGCGCAAGCGCTATGCAGCTCCTATCCGCCGATTCAAGAATTCTGAATTGCTTTTCTTTCTTGCGAATGTTGAACCATCGCTGAACAACACTGAGGCATTCCTCATATTCATCCCTTATCTCCACTTGTCTGGAAAAGGAGAGCTCGGTCGGTCTTCCTTTTGTTAGCATCTCGGCCGTCACTTCCTTTGGGACGCATATATCAAGCAGGCTCTGCAATCGTGAAACTATCCTTTGTCCAGCAAGCTCGATCTCGAAAGAGTTGAGTATTGCGCACGTGTCCAAAACACACAGTTCCTTGCTCATATCGGCTCAGGCCATCTAAGTGGATCTGGGTCGTAGCCAAATGCTTAACAAGACGCAAGGGCTATTTCTGTTTTGGTATCGATGAATCCTTTCGATAGGTTCGGACTGACCGAGAATCCTTTTGGCATTGTACCGGTAAAGGGTCTGAAGGTGTGGGCAGACCGCAAGAAGTTCCTATCCGAAGTCGAAGAAGTCATAAGGTCGGCACTATCGAGTACGCCAAGCAGATTGGTGGCCTGTTTTCACGGAGACTGGGGGGCAGGCAAGACACATTCGGCCGTATATTTCTCAAACAGAGAGGTCTTGCGCAGATACGCAGCCGAACTTGGAGAAAAGGATCCCCTTTCCACGGTCATCATACTTCCAGTACGTGACGTGTTTGATACTCTCTATCTTGATATTCTGGAAGAAATAGGATTTGATGCCATAAGGAAAGCGGTAGATTCTCTTAGAAAAGGCTCGGAACCGCTGAGCGCCGAGTTCATTGCAAAACTCAGACGAATCGTTGAAGATGAAAAGCTCGCAAAAGTACTTGCGATGAGTCCTGATGACATAGAGAAGTATGTCGTTATGTCGGCAGCGACGGCTGACCTACGTAGAATGAGAGTCACAAGAGGAGTGAGAACTTCTTCCGATAAGCTAAGAGTACTGAGGGGTGTTTTGAACCTCCTGACAAACACGTTGCATTCAAGGATCATCCTGTGGATAGACGACTGTGAGCGACTCGGAGAACTGACTGGTAGAGATCAACTCGACTTTCAAGTGTTTGTCAGAGACCTACTGGATTATGTTCCGCTCTGTCTGAATATCATATTGAATTTTACTTTGCCGCCTGGACAGAAGGTCGAGGATATCGAGGTATACTTGGGAGATGCTCTTCGCTCGAGACTACATAGGCGAATAGTTGTTGGTCCACTTGCTGCGAATGAGTTCATTGAATATGTCAGGGATCTCCTGGAGTCGAAAAGGCCTGTGGGATTCGAGAACCCCAATCCCTACTTTCCGTTCAAGAGTGAAAAGGTTCTTCTGAGAGTATCTCGTCTGATGAGGCAAAGGAGACTCAGCCTCACCCCTAGGGCTGTCAACAGTCTGCTATCTTCATTTCTTGAAGAAGCTTCGCGCGATGAGAAGAGGACCGTCATAGACACAAAGTTTGTCGATACAGCCATGCGAAAGATTATGTAATATGAGTCTCTACAACATAACCTGTATCCGTATCTGAGATCATTCTTACATATCGATACGGCAGTGCGCCTTTCACAGTGAGAGCAACCAAGTCTGATTCTACCTCAGGACGAGAGGCCAGAATGTTCTCCTGTGTGAGTAGCCTACACGTAGAAAACGTAAAGAACTGATCTGCTGAGAATTTCTTTGGAATCATGGGAATGCTGAACAACCGGCCGGCCATCCGCAGTAAGTAGGCCAGTCTCCCACTCCTTTCTTTCTCTGTGAAAGATCTCCACTCGGTGACACCTTCCTTGAAATAGTCTCGGTAGCATTTATGGAAGCGGCGTGGATACTCAGCTTCGACATAGTCATTTGTCATCATGTTTTCGTCAAGTAGAAGGTCAGCTCCTGGCCGGTACTCCACACGGCCTGATATTTGATCCCACATAGTTACTAGACGCAGGTCGGCCAGCCATTCCAGTCTAGGAGCCCTGAGGTTTTCGCTGTAGTACTCTAACGGCTTCTTCCACTTACAGATTTGCTTGCTGGCCTTATTGATGCTCGCTCTGGCACGTGTGCTCCTCCCCATTCTCAACTTCTTGGAGAGAAGATCTCTCACGGTGCGACGGAAGTAGGCCAATTCATCGTCAGGACTTGATTCTCTTCGAGTGGCTTCGTATACTCCTTTCAGATAGTCGAGATCAGTTGTCAGCAGTTGCTTCAGTATGAGGAATGTCTGCTCCATAGTAAGCGCGAACGGATTCTGGTCCGGTGGGGCAGCCTGCAAAATGTTCCCCGATTTGGTATTCTGCCATTTCTGAGGTATGCGTGTGATGAACCCCATATCCGCAGCTGTGTGTAGGTATCTCTTCGCAGAGTCCTCTTTCGTTATCTCCCCCACTGTAGCTTCGCCTTGCCTCCGGATAATTGGGAGATCTGATGAGTATGAACAAAGCGACTCACGATTATGTGCAGACCACTTGCGTATGCTGTTGATCAGAACAGAGCTGGAGAGCGACGCGGACTTGAGAATGTCAGTCAGAACAACAATGTACCCTAGCCGCCTGACTTTCACGGTTGCAGCCGTGATTCTTTGAGGTGAATAGTGCACTGGCGATTCTACCCCTAGCTCCTAGGCGTGTACGGCGTTTGGTGACGTCTGTGTCTTTGTGTCATATGTGTCTTACTAGGAGTGGGCCTTCGCTTTGGCGAGAAGTTCTCCGAGCTCTGGGTCCTGTGTTTCGTTGTATAGGTGGATGGCTGGTGAGAGGACCTTCCGTATTTCCTTGAGGATGTCTGTCTTCGTCTCTGGTTGGCAGGTCTGGTAGACTTTGATGAGGCGTTCCAGTTCGCTTTTGACTATTATGATCTGAATCTTCTGCAGAGTAATGTTCTGGAAGATCACGGGTTTCGCGGGTCCTTGTTTCAAGTAGCTTTCAAGCGAGACCTGCCCCTGATTCCTCCTCAACCAATCTTCCAAGGCCTGTGTTGCGGCTTCCTGCTCCTTTACACCCACCAATGTGCATGCTTTCTCAAACTCAGCCGCTAGGGCCACGGGGATCCTGAAGATCTTCTTCTTGTTCACCTTGCAGACCTGCCATCTTTTTGCCATCTAGCCATCAGGTTGCCATCTTCTTAGGGAGGATAGGGGTAGGGGCATCCCACTCCAGTGGAGATCGAGGTTATGCTGCGTCTACCTCGCAAGGATGTTCGAAGAGTCGGACCCAGTGTTTGCCCTTGAAGACGTAGTCGGTTCTAGCGCCGCTTTGCACCGGGACCAAGATCTCCCATCGGACCAGCTGGTTAATGGCTTCCTGCACGCCATCTGTTGGCCATTCATGCTGCTGGACGGCGGCTTCGATTTGGCTTCGCGTCCACCGCTTGTCTCCCCGTCCTGCCAGCTTGTTAGAACGACGAGGACAATTCCGAGAGGTGTGGACGGTTCGCTTGGAACTTGGATTGTTGGAAACAGTTTTTCGAGAACGATCTTCGGTAGCGTCTGATGAACCGTGATGGCATCTGCAGGAGATTCGAGTGAGGCTGGTGGGCTGCGGATCGCCACTGATGGTTGGGGAGGCGAGACCATGCTAGGAGCAGAGGGCTTTGCCGTTGGCGCGAGCGGTGGGTTGGCACTGATCACTAGTACTGACGGTCTTCTTGTAGGCTGGGCTGGCTTAGGTTTCGGCTCGAAGACATTTCGGAACTTCTCAATGAACTCTTGCACGTCCATCAGTTTGATGGTTGCGGCTTTTCCAGCTGTTCTCATCTCTCTAGATGTGTGTCAGGTATGATATGCACGTCATTCTATTGTCCTCTTTCTCGCGATCATGTCTCTGTTTTTTCCGAATATCCAGTACCGGTAGTCTCCATGCTCTAGCTGTCCGCCTGCCTCTTGAATCTCCGTGAAGAGGTTCATGGCATCTAGCATGTTCACCCATTCACCTGTTCCCTGCTTCCAAGGCTTCCAATCGATAGCCTCAACTTTCAACTCTACTTTCGGTCCGGATATAGCCTCGGCCTGGGCTTGTTTTTCTGTCTTCAATGGCCTCTTGTCGGAAGGCTGTCCTGGCATTGGAGTCAACGTGATCTGTAGTTTTTCGCCGCATCTTGGGCATATGACAGTCACTTCACTCATAGATGTTCTCTCCATGTGATACGTAGTGTGATTGGCGAAGGCTTTTCAGGTGATCGGTAGATTGTGTTAGTGGTGTGCTGTGCTTGGAGTCTAGGCTTGCAGATTTCTTGAAGTCTGGTAAGGATTGGGAGCGGAAGCAAACCACTGTTCCTGGCGTATTCGTGTTGAAGATGCCTCCGTTCAAAGGAATTCCAGCCAGATTGGCTGTGGAGCTGAACCCCGTCGACGCCGCCGGTAATCCCACGAAGAAGAGAGGCGTCTTGCTGAGGTCTTCTGAGGAGCTGGCTGAGTATAGGAAGCTGCTCAACGACGACAGGCTTGCCTCGCTCATGAAGAACATTGATGCCTTGAGCCCGAAGCCCGTGAAGAAAGAGGAACCCAAACCCGACATAATCGAGATCTAATTAGGGAATGTCGCTTCAGGGACGTCTCTCAGCAAAGCATGTTGATGC
>Ga0129297_10001372_pt1 | contig 12277 bp, 8 predicted proteins | sample I18A1metaG_FD_94708 | JGI IMG/M metagenome (GOLD analysis project Ga0129297, IMG submission 94708) | Lake sediment bacterial and archeal communities from Gulf of Boni, Indonesia to study Microbial Dark Matter (Phase II) - ​I18A1 metaG | ecosystem: Environmental > Aquatic > Freshwater > Lake >... | reverse complement strand
CATCATAGCCACTATTATCCTGGTCAACATAGCCGTCGTGCTAGGTGTAACGGCGTTCCTGTATCAACAGAACATCTTGGGTGCAATGATTGGGAACTATGAAATCTATATTGATCGGAATAGTGCGATGATGCAGGAAAGAATCAACATAGTAAACATTCGATACGATGAAACAAACCCGTACAGACTGAACATCACAGTTTTGAATTCGGGTTCTAGGCACGTGTGGATTGCAGGCATATACCTCAACGCGACGAACATAGTGAGTGAGATATACTATGACGGTAGCCACTTCGCGGTTTGGAATAGTGCAGGAGCATTTCAATCCCCCAATGCTAAGGGTGAGTATCTGATTGTGACGGGCAATTCTATGACTTTTTCCTTTCAGCCTGTTAGTGGAGGAAAAGTCGGATCGATAGCGTACGGCTGTGTACAATCTTTCATAGTGGTTACAACCAATGGCATTAGGGCTCTGGAGGAATGGCTGGCTACGAAGGCTATTTGATCTGAGGTGTTCTACATGATCAAGCTACGCAGTAGAAAGGGAGTCAGTGGCGCCATAAGCGCCATGTTCGTTATAGCAATCTTCTTCTTTTGTCTCGTAGCCACATTCGTAATCACAGCTTATACGAATAGCTACAATCAGACCGTGAATGAACGCAGCAGGATGGATTGGGACCGAGCCAGCGAACATCTTACATTCAGAACAGCCATCGTTAATAGTCAAGTCTTGAATGCAAGTTTCTTGAATGATGGAAGAGTCACTTTGCGTATTGTTCAGGTATGGTTGAGCGAGTTTCCGAATAACACTTATTCAGGCGCGAATTGGCAACTACAGTTCTGGACTAGCAGATATGTTAGTTCAGGCGAAACCGTGAACAGCTTCGGGTCGTCTCCGAATTTCAAGAGAGTCAATCTTGGCAGTCTTAGCCCTCTAACCACGCTTTCCAATCTAACAAGCAGCTACTACAAGATGAAACTGGTGACGGAGAGAGGAAACACATTCGAATGCCAAGTTCCATGGCCACCTTCGTCGGTCAGTGAAGAGGGAACCATTGGTGGGTACGTGCTTCAAATAGACAATGACAATGACAATTTCCAATACGCATATGGAACACTTACCAGTTGGACAAGAGCTTTTGCAAAAGCTACGACAGTGGAACCAACGATGTATCGAATACTCTTAAGGAACACTACGAAAAGAGATATTGTGATTCTCAGTAGCACCATAATGCTTCAAATGTATGGCGCCATTGGAAATGTTGTTCTGTGGTACATCGTGGATCCCCCGAACGATCAAAGTGGTCAGTCATATCTTCCTTTGAACCCTACACTATGGTGGCCAAAAGACTCTCCTTCACCTCCTGTGTATCCCGTGAATCCTAGTACGTCGCCGGGTTCGAAATATGTTGTCCCGGGAGGTGGTCAACAATACGTGTATTTCGCCGCCACTACTGAGAGAGGTTCCGGTTGGCAGAAAGATCCTAGCTCTAGTTCAAAGCAATATGTCTTGGTCTCATGTGTTCTTTATTTCAACTATGTTGGTGATCCTGAAATAAGGACGGTTCCCACTCCTGCAATCGTTCAAGTTTTGAATCCATAACTCAAGGTTGCATGAGTCAATGAAGAATCAAAGCAAGTTTCGGCTTCTTCATGAGCCTGCTGATGTTCCTTTCCTTATTCGATTAAGTCTCTATTAGCGCGCCAGCTTGGACCGAAATTACTTCAAACATGCAAGATAGCTCCAGAATGTGGGTGACCGCATCCTATCTGGAAAACCCTTCTTGATCAACGACAAAGCAGCCACCAACATCGCTATCAAAGACAGAAGCACATGTGACAAAACGTTTCTTAGACCTCGCGTTCGAAGCTGACACAACCCAAAATACGTCTTCAGCCGCGAAACAGTTCTCTCCACAGAAGACCGTTTCTTATAGAGACGCTTCAATCGCCATGGACCATGAGACCTGAACCGTCTATCAACACGTAGAACCTGCTTACCCTTCATCTGATTCCTCGGATACGGTATGACCGCTTCCACGTCATATCGTCGAGCCTCAACCCTGAAAGCTTCATTGGAGTACTGGGAGTCTGCAATCACACTCCTCACTCCACGCTTGCGTTTCAACGTCTTGCGCAGAAGCTTAGTCGCGACCTTCTTCTCATTCACATTAGCAGGCTCCACTATAGCCACCAAAGGCATCTCACTACCAGCATCCGCAGCCAGATGAACCCCATAGCCAAGAACCACGTTCCTGCCCTGCTTCCGTAAACGCGCCTCGGAATCAGACAATCCACGACTGCTATCATCCGGATCACGCCTGCTGTAAGCCTCGATGAAAGTGGCATCCAACGCAACAGTCTCACCATCCAACACACCCATCTCCTCAAGCTGCTTGACGAGATGACTCATGATACGTTGAAGCCTCTCAGGTCCAACCCTCAGCCTGAACCGCATCAGTGTCGATCGACCATACGGTTTCTCTCCATCCTTGACATCGCACAAGTCTCTCAGCACCGGATCAACCTGAAGAAGCCTGTGAAGCTCCCTGTAGCTCTCAACACCGCTCAACCGCTTCGCCAACTCCGCCTTAAACATACCAACAAGGTTCCTGTGAGCTCTTCCAACAGAACCCTCAGGCCTATAGCTGCTTGAAAGAATCCGTTCTACAAACTCTAAATCCAAAGAGCCAAGGATCTTAGTTAGAGCCTCGAATCCACCCGATATCTCTCTCACCGAGAAATGTCAGGGTGGGCTCGGGGCTCAACACATTTCTAACCACAAACAAGCCAAACAAGAACCTGTAAACTCAAACAATTTTGGACCACGCTGGCGCGCTATCAAGTCTTAGCATTAGTTGACTATTGTAGAATAGAGCTTGAAAAGTCAACAAGAAACATTTAGGTTGCTGATAGAGAGCCTGCGAACAAGTGGTATCAGTTCGTTCTTGATGAAGCGATAGTTATCATCCCCCCAAGGTCTTGTAGGATCACCTTCAGAGAATATTAGTCTCATTTCGTGCCATTGGTTCGTTATCGTGGACCTCCACTACCAGAAAACGGATTAGTTGTTCTTATGAATTGAGGGGGTTGACACGTAATCCGGGCAGAGGACCCACAGCTTAGTCTGCCAAGGACTGTATACTTGAAGTTTTGCGGATCAAGTGTCTCCTTCATATCATGAACTCGCATCCTTCTTCTCCTTCTAGACTTGTCGCGTTTAATACTGGGTATGTGATCTGGGCAACTGCGATTCCGTTTGTCTCGTCACCTAGTCTTTGCAGCCCATTTTCCAGTCTTAGTAGAAACGAGTTAGGCCTAGTCGCTTGAGTCTCTGCAGAATGACTCTGATCGATTCCTGCTTGCGCTAGATTGATATGCGGATCATCTGGCCTACTCACATTAACGAAGGGGCCTGGATGACTAGGGCAGGACGGACAGTCCAGTCGAAGAGATCGCAAGGAAGAAAGCGGCTCTCCTGTCTCATATTGGGAGACTATGACTCAGATCTAATCGCAATTGAGAAACTTCTCTGGAGCAAGGGCATACAGCCAGTGCTCATATCTGATCTACCGTCAAGCGGAGTAACCCTGTCTGACAAGATGAGACACATTCTTACAAGTACAGATCTTGTGATTGCGATTATTGACCCAGATGCAATCAATGCTAACGTAGTCTTCGAGCTTGGCTACGCGTTAGCTCTTCGAAAGCGACCCCTTATAATAGCGCGGCCGGGGACGAAGGAGCTGCCTGTTGACGTAATGGATATGCCCTACATCCGAGCAGATATCCACGACACCCAGGCCATTGGCAGCGCTCTCGATATAATGTTGGAATTCCCTGAAACGAAGAAGAGCAGACCGACTCAGCTCATTACTCGGGGAGCTGCGATAGGCCGTTTGGCGAATACACTCATTGATAAGCTTCTGAGTCTTGGCAGTGAACCCAGTGAGCAAGAAATAACGGAAATAGTGTTGACTGCTCTCAAGGCGGGTGGCCTCTTAGCCTTTTCCCATGCTGGCCCGCGGGACATGGGTGTTGACATCTCAGTCTGGAATGATGAGTGGAGTCCTTCCGTAGGAAATCCATTCCTTATTGAAATCAAGAGAAGTCTATCGGACACAGAGCAATTCCTTTCAGCAAGTGCGCAGGTTTCGGCGTTTCTTCAAAAAAGCAATGCACGTTGGGCTCTGGTACTGTATCTTAGTGGTCCCTTATCTGAACCCAAATTGCCGGAGTTGCGTACTTCAAGAGTCCTTTTTCTGAGGGTCAGGGATCTTCTCAATGAGCTTCGAAACAACAGTTTCGCTGAAGTGGTTCGTCATTTGCGCAACCGCCGCGCTCATGGAACTGACCTCTGATGGGGCGAATATCTCAGTCAAGAGCTTCCAAGTACTGGCGTATAGCTGACACAGGAAAAACGGTTGCAGAACAAGGCAAGGCCCTTGAAGATCTGATTTGCTATGTGTTTGGAAAGATCCCTGGGATCTCAGTAAGGAAACGCAACGTATTGAATATCTTCGGCACAGAAGAAGTGGATGTGGCGTTATGGAATGAGAAGGACCAGAACGGGTTGTCCTTTCTCCCATACATACTTCTTGTTGAATGCAAGAATTGGTCTAAAGCCTTGGATAGCGCTGAGGTTAGTTGGTTTGACACAAAGCTGAGGAATCGAGGACTGACATTTGGCGTACTGGTTGCGGCCAAAGGCATTACTGGCAATCCAGCCCGGCTCACAGCAGCCTACAGCATAATCGCGGGTGCGCTGCGTGAGCAACGCAATATCGTTGTCTTTACCAGAGCCGAAATACAAGCGACGAAAAATACTGATCAAATTGTGAGATTGTTCAAAGAAAAACTATGCGACTTGGCTTTGGTAGGAACAGCTGTACCGTAGTGTGTGAATGATTCTGTGCCTAGGACGTAACCCTACTATTTTACCGTCGGAATCTGCTGTTGTCGTATGCTGTTTCTCGTCTGCGTTACAAGCTGAATCAATGCATCTTCTTCCCGTCTGCAATGACACCAACAACAAAACTTGCTCCATTGACAGATCCGATTATCTTCCCTACGGGTGAAGGCAATGCTGCCTCGAACGCCTTATCAATTGCCAAGCCAAACACGAACACATACACATAACCTTTCCAACCCGCCTGTTCAACCTTCTTCTTTATGCCTGTCTTGACTTTCGAAATTGAATTCTTTGCATCAGAAATCTCAAGAATCACGACTCTTCCGGATCTCTTGAACCATTCCTTAGCGTGTCTTGTGTATGATAGGACTGGGATTCTTTTCACAACAGACGAGACTATCAGCTCCTTCGAAATCTTGATAGGCCAAGGGGATCCGAAACCAACGATCTCGGACGCCATTTCAAGGTACTCTCTCTCATCAGGGCCGATGTCGCTCAGCAATGTATGACAGTCAATTGCTGAGTCGACAACAGTCCGGCACAGAACTCGGAACTCATCGCTGGCATGCCACGATAGGATCTTCCTCTTCCCGAACCCCCTTTCCCATTTGCATAACGCATCTGACAGTTCTGCCCAATCTTCCTCCCTGACTAACCGGTAAAGGTCTGATGAAACAAGGAACTTTTTCTCACTCAGAAAGGAACTTCGTACGAAGGTTCGTAGTCTTTCTGCATCATTGAACACAGTAGGGTCTGTTATGACGGTTTCAGGTGCAGCTCGCTTGGTTGGCGGCCGGAACCGAACCGCAAGTTGGTTGGGAGTACGATTATTCAGAAAGGCGACTCGCGACGTTTCATATCCATAGTTACTTGCAGGCTTCTCTTTCTCCTGAAGAACCATCATTCAGAGTCACCGTACGTACTATCGTCAGTGTAGTATGCCTCTTCCATAAAGTTTCGGCCATATGTTGATGCTTCACCTAGATGACGTGCTATCTAGGAGCGCAAGGCACGCCCTCAGAGCGCCTATGTAGTCAGCCGAGATTCCCAAACGATGAGGAGGAAAGTAGCCTTCTCAACCACGATTTGGGCCACCTCTTCCATATTCCCGATTGAGGACTGAGCTGTTATCCCCAACTTCTGAAGAGAGGTTCTGTATCGAGTCAGAGTAACCTCATAAGGACTGAAGTGAGCGACGACATTCCTTATCGAACGTAGTGCCTCCACAGTATCTCTCTCCGAATCCTTCACAAGACCAACACGCACAGCTTGTCCAAGAAGAAAGGAATCTGAATCTCTCAGCTTCTTGAACAGCCTCTTGTTCTTTTCCTTGAGCTTTTCGAATTGCCCTGGGTTAGGAAAGTCACCGGGCCCCCTAAATGCGTACTGAGACACGAAATCCACAGAAGACCACTTACGACGTCTACCATCCACTCCAACCCAAACAATGTCACTCTTTCCCCAAAGCGCTCTCCAAATCAAGCCGTCAATAGCCAGTACAGCATAGATGATGGCTGCTGCTCCCAAGTTGCTTTGCAGAGCCAGCCTTGCTCTGCCAATGTAGTGACGGTACCCTGCGCTTGGCTCAAGAGTTTTCAATGCATTGTCCAAGTACGACTCTATGCTACGCCTAGCCCCATCTATCATCGATTGCTTCTGTGGATAAATGTCGACACAAATGGGTGGTGTGTGGCTCTTGTCATATACTAGGAGAGCCGGCACCTTCCCGAAACGGAAGCCTGGGTTTCTTTTCGACCCGAAGATTTGCCTTATGGCTGCCTGTTTAATGACTGCGCCAACAGTTGCATCAAGATACGCAGTAGTACGTTCATTGTCGCTGAATCCAGCGGTATCTACGATCTCTACGTCGGTGCCAAGTTGCTCGAGTTCTTGCAGAATCGCGAGAATGTGTGACAAGTCGCGATCTGCGGGTTCAGTGCTACTATCGTAGAAGAAAACGAGTCTAAGTATGCTATGTCTCCGTTCTCGACTGACAGATGATGGCTCGCGCTGTCTCAATTTGATCTGTCTTCATGCCCCGGCCAGTCTGGATGGGATAGACGTTTCGATAGGTTCGTAGATGCTCTTGCCTTCGCCGAAATATGCCTCGTATACATGTTGGTAGGTGGCGTCGCAGATTTGCTGATAAAGATCTGGTGGGAAATTGGGCGGAAGGCCCTCAAACGCCTGCTCAATGCACAATCGCACGGCCGCCCGTGACTGCTGTTTCTTGCGCCAGTCAAGAACAAGTCTCTCCTTCTTGAGCGTCTCCAGCAGATCCCTAGCTACCTTCTTGACTTGCTGTTCCTCCTTCTGGGTGAGCCTCATTTCACGTCTCAGTAGTATGTCGAACAATGCTAGTTCCTCTTCGGAGAGGTTTTCCCGGATGCCCCGCTTTTCCTCTTCATGCAGTTCCTGAGTGAGCTTCAATAGCTGTTGGAAGGTTTCTTCTACATTCAAGCTGCCTGCGTTATAGTCATCAATTATCCTTTGGAATCTCTCAAGTAGATTCGTTCGAGAGCGGTTGAGCTGAACCATCATCTGAAGTCTATTGCCGATGGCCACTCTCAGCCTCTCGACTTCCATTCGTCTCCTTCCGCGATCAAACTCCTTCCTCAGCGCCTCGAAGTCAACCTTGCTAAGGTCCAATTGTTCGCGTGTCTTCTTCACGTAGTCTGAGGCGGAAACGGATCTGTCCAGCAGCTCCTCAATCTCCGCCTTAATGTCAGATATGTCCACCTGCGGGTTCAAGGAATGGATCTTGGCAACGATAATCCTGAGAGATGTGTATATGGGTAGGTAGTCGTTGAGGGCTGGATCTGGCTTGATGGCCTTGAATAACGCCATGACCGTTCTTGCATGTGTGAAATACCTGCCTCTAATGTCGTCGTTGACTAGGATAGCTTCGATCGCCTCATCCAGCAACTTAACCTTCTCGAATCCATCTGCAATGGTCAGCGTATCGAGATCCACTCTTAGTTGAGCGCAGAAGGCCTTTGCCTCCTCCACAGCCTTCTTCAAAAGCTGCACTAGCTCCTCTTTGTTCTTGATCGGAGCTTCTCCTCCTCTTCGAGGAGCGTATATCGCCAAGGCCTTCCGAAGACTCCGAAACACACCAACATAGTCGATAATCAGACCATTCTTTTTATCTCGGAAGACTCGATTCGCCCTAGCGATGGTCTGCATCAGAGTGTGATTCCGCATTGGTTTGTCTAGGTACATTGTTGAAACACATGGCGCATCGAACCCCGTCATCCACATAGCACAGACGAAGACGATCTGAAAAGGATCGTTTGGATCCTTGAACTTGTCATCAAGATCCTCTTTGTTCATTCGCCTGCGATGAGGTACAATGTCAACTCCCTTCTTCTTCATCTCCTCGACTTCGTTTTGAGACTGTGATACGACCACGGCCATGTCTGCGGCAAGCATGCGTTGAATCGTCTTCTCCAGTTCAGGTTTTTCTTCTGGATCAGCTCTTGCAAGCTGGGCCTGAAGTTCGCCGAGATGCGCCTTCCAGTGCTTCTGCACCTTGTCATACATCTTGACAGCGGTGGCTTTGTCTATGGAGACTACCATTGCCTTCCCTTGGTATCCTCTGCTGGTGTAGTGTGAGACGATGTCCTTGGCGATCTTCTCCAGACGATCCTCTCTCGTGATTACATGATATTCTCTGGAGAATTCCCTCTCCAGCTTCCTCTCCTGTCTCTCGTCAAGCATGGCCTTTTCCAGCAGTTCAGTCAGCTGTTTTCTGAAGAACTTCTCGCGAAGCTGGACCTCCGGTATGCGGTTCTCATAGTAGAGCGGGACTGTTGCTCCGTCTTCTACCGATTGTTGGAAGTTGTAGATGCTGACGTAGTCGCCGAAGACTTCGCGGGTCTTCTCCTCTCCAACGATTAGCGGCGTCCCTGTGAATGCGATGAAGGCAGCATTGGGTATGGCGGTCCGCATATTCAAGGCGAAGGTATCATACTGGGTCCGGTGAGCTTCATCAGTGATGACAATTATATCGGACCGATCAGAGAGCTTCGGGTATCTCTGGTCTCTCTCCGTCCTGAATTTCTGTATGAGCGTGAAGATGTAGCGATGATCCTCTTGCAGCAGCCGCTTCAGATTCCTTCCGCTATCCGCCTGAGCGTGTGGTTCCGTTATCACTCCGGTGCTGACGAAGTTGTTGTAGATTTGGTCGTCCAGTTCCTGGCGGTCAGTCACGACAAGGAACGTCCAGTTCCCCGGTGTCTTGCGCAGAACCTTTTGGGCGAGGAATACCATTGAGTAGCTTTTGCCGCTGCCTTGGGTATGCCAGAAGACTCCCAGTCGACCTTTCCTTGCTTTGATTCTATGCAGAGCTTCTATTGCATTGTTTACCCCCAGGTATTGATGATTCATTGCGATGAACTTGATGAGTCGACCTTTCTCCTCTCTGTATAGCGAGAAGCTCTCCACAAGGTCAAGCAGTCTTGCCTTGTCGCAGGTGCCTCGAATCAGTGTTTCCAGAGAAACAATTCCCTTCTCGCCTTCGCTGTTGATCTTCTTCCACTCAACGAAGTGCTCCCATTCCGATGTCATTGTACCAAGTCTGCTTTCGCTACCGTTGGAGAGTACTATGAGACCATTGTACCAGAATATGTGAGGAACAGTGGCTTTGTAGTCTGCTAGATTCTTATCGTATGCACTCCTCAAAGTCCTATGAGCAGCCTTCAGCTCAATCACGAGAAGCGGTATTCCATTCACAAATCCCACCATGTCCAAGCGCCGCTTGTACATCTCCCCAGTGACCCACAACTGCGACGCCAAGAAGAAATCGTCGTTTGCAGAATTGTTCCAGTCGATGACTCTGACTGTTTCTGTGACCTCTTCTCCATTAACAGCCTTGAATGTGACTTTCACTCCTTCCTTCATGAGTCTGGTTGTCTCTCGGTTCGCTGCTGTCATGCTCATCTTGCTGCGGTCGCGCACCAATTCCTCGATGGCCAGATTGATCCCTTCTAATGGTAGACCAGGATTGAGCTTCTTCAGAGCTGGCCTTAACCTTTGAACGAGAACAACTTCAGACGGAGTTCCTCGCCCCAGTGTTCCACGAGGTCCATAAGTCTCGTAGTAGCAGTTGGCGGTCTGCCATCCCAGTTTGCCAAACAATTCCATAGTCGGGCGTTCAATAAGAAGATCTTCAGAATAACTCGAAGCCGACAGAGTCATACTGCTGCGCCTCGCTCCACAACGTTCAGCTCGCTTACGCCTATCTCACCAGAGATCAGCTTCGGCAACAGCAGATCACGGGTCCAGCGAAGATTGGCATTCTGTCTTAGCAGGTTATTGAGCATGTGACGAAGCAATGTGACTATGTCCTCGAACCGCTCACGAAGAGATGGTAGAGGAATCACACAATCAATATCCGTTAACACTCCAGCGCTGGCACTCTTTCGCGTAGTCCCAGTGCTGACTCCAGTCACATACTCCTGATAGCGATCAGATAACAGGAAATAGAACAAGAAATACGGGGACAACTTCAATGACGTGATGCGAAGTCGGATAAGGTAAGAACCAAAGATCGCATCGATGTCCCGCTCAACTATTCCGACCTTGCCTGGGTCTGCCATACGGATCACAAGCACGTCACCAGGATGTAGCCTATACTCCTCGTGCTCCTCTTCGCTGATTGAGCAGTACGGTACGGATGTCCAATCGATGAAGGTTTGCTTGTTGATGTCCATGCCCCGAACGAAGTGTGGCCCCACAGGCGACTCAACGGCTGACTCAGTGTAGCCGTATTGAGTCTTGACCAGTTTTGATAGCCTAGAAACTTCCCATCCTTCTGGTATCTTGCCCAGCGACGAATCAACCATCTTGACTTTCTCATGGCGAGGAAACCGGAAGTGAACGAACCATTCTCGGTAGATGGCCTGCGTCATTTCCTCCAGAATCTTGATCCTTCGAAGATTGTTTTCGATCAGATCGTCGTAGGCTGAAAGAATATCAGCGATTAGATTTTGAATCTCGAGCGGGGGCACCTCAACCTCGATATTCTCGAATGATGATTTGCTAACGTTCTCTCTACCTGAGGAGGCGCCCGAGTCCAACTGCTTGACTTTTGGAATGGCATCACGAAGTAAGTAGTACACAAAGATTGGATCATACCGACTCCGATCAACAACAACACTGTTGATTGCCTGATTGGTGAAGCTCGGACGTACGCTCAAGCCAATCTTCCCAATAGTACCTATGCAAACAACGCATGTCGTATCTTCAGGTATCAATCTACCTGCCAGTGTGCTGTATCCAACCTGGGAGACTTCAGTCTCAGTCGAGATAACATATCGAATATTCTCATCGAGATCAGTTGGTTTAATGAATGGATATCCTTCACCAAAGTTTTCAGGAACTTTGGTTGGCGGAGTAGAACCTGTGACGACTTGTCCAAGATCCTTAATGCGGACTATCTTGCGCATTTCGTACACCGTTAAGGATCTTCGCCGTATTCTGGGAGATTCTCTCCTCCAGTTGCCTGGCCTGACTATTGAGCTCTTCCAACTCTTCATGTAGTGATGTCAGTGTCTTCTCTAAGTCGACGTCATCATGAGGTTGTTTGGCAATTCCAACATAGCGGCCTGGGTTGAGGCTCCAACCTTGAGCTTGAATGTCTTCAATGGTGGCAGCCTTGCAGAGGCCAGGTACATCGCTGTAATTTCCGTATTCACCCAAATATCGCTTTAGCAAGGCTTCAGATCCAATCTTTGTTTCGACCTTTTCCTTTCTATAGAGCCTGACGATGTTGGCCAAGAACTCAATTTGCTCAGGAGCGAAATCGCGTTGAGCTCGGCTGATTTGGCGGTAGATGTTCCTAGCGTCAAGGAACAAGACCTTGTCAAGTCGCTGTCTTGGCTTTCCTCGATCAAAGAACCACAGTGTGCACGGCAGGGTCACAGTATAGAAGAAGTCACGGCTGACCGCAACTATGACGTCTACTACACTAGATTGTATGATCTTCTTTCGCATTTCCAATTCCGCCCCTCGTGCGTCAGTAGCCGAGCTGGTCATAACAAAGCCAGCTCGGCCCTTGCTGTTCAGGGAACTGTAGAAAGCCGAAATCCAAATGTAGTTGGCGTTGTCAGTGCTAGGCAACCCTAAATCAAAACGTGGATCTTCTTTGATCTTCTTCTTATCCACGCCGGAGACATTGAACGGAGGATTTGCCATCACAAAGTCGAACTTGCCAAGACTCTCATGGAGATCTTCGTAGTAGGTGTTTCCCTCCCGAATATCTCCCGAGAGCCCATGGACGGCCAAGTTCATTTTACACAGGCGAATAGTCTCTGCTACCCTTTCCTGGCCATAGATGGCGATCTCGGTGTTGGGATTCTTCTT
>Ga0129297_10001371_pt1 | contig 12281 bp, 9 predicted proteins | sample I18A1metaG_FD_94708 | JGI IMG/M metagenome (GOLD analysis project Ga0129297, IMG submission 94708) | Lake sediment bacterial and archeal communities from Gulf of Boni, Indonesia to study Microbial Dark Matter (Phase II) - ​I18A1 metaG | ecosystem: Environmental > Aquatic > Freshwater > Lake >... | reverse complement strand
GTTCAAGTTGGTCTATGCTGGCAAGGATCAGATCAGGCAGTTCATGAGTTCCGAGTTCGCAAGGATCGAGGACTACAGGTGTGAGAAGCTCTTCGTGTGCGAAGAAGACAACAAACTCGTGGTCGATTGGAAGGTCCACTACCGGGACAACGTGTCTAACAAAACGTACGACGACGAAGGAGTCACGTTGATAGAGGCTAAGAGCGGTCTGATTGACTTGTTGAAGGAGTACCTAGATACTAGCCGTAAGATCTGATAGGCAGTCTAGCTTGCTCCTGCGAGGTACAAGAGACGCCACGAGGCGATAGTGTTCGCGAGTTTATGGAACCACGACGCATAGCGTTAGCAGATAGTATCAGGGCGAAACGCGGAGTTACTCTCTAGTCTGTAATACGGAAGAAGCTCAGACGTCATCACATTGTAGGAGCAGCGAGAATCTTAGGACTCAGTATCCTACCGCTTCGCCGTCTCTGCGAGGGTCAGCGGCACCCTCAACGTATGCGGTTCTTCTATCCGACAGAATGGCTTGCACTGCACCGAAATACCACCACTCATTCTCAATGACATCTCTGACAGTCAGTTTGCGGCCCATCTTCACGAGAGAGTCCCGTGTACTTTCTGGAATCGCCGGGTCAAGATTGATCTCATCATTTTGGGAGTGGAACCTTGGGGCGCTCACGGCCTCTTGGATATTCATTCCGAAGTCTATCACATTGGTCATGACCGCTATAGAGGACGAGACTATCCTGGGACCACCTGCCCCGCCCAGCGTCATGAATGGTTCTCCATCTTTCAAGACTATGATAGGTGCCATGCTGCTCGCTGGTCGTTTGCCCGGCTCAATAGAGTTTATTCCTCCCGGTTCGGGGTCGAAGTCGTGCATCTGGTCGTTGAGAAGGAATCCAGTCCCGGGGACGGTGACTCCAGACCCGAAGTAGCACTCTATCGACTCTGTCATGGCCAAAACATTCCTATCTCGATCAATCACGGAGAAATGAACTGTATCGTTTCTGTATGCTTCAGGGTCCCCCGGGCTCATAGTAGCTGAGGCCTTCCCCAAGTCTATTCTGTTTGCGACTTCCTTCGCATAGCTTTTCGAGATCAACCCTCGATACGGAACTTTCACGAAATCTGGATCAGCTATGTACCTGCTCTTATCAGCGAACGCCTGCATCATCGCTTCAGAAATCACGTGTATTGATCGTGCAGTATTATGCCCTAGTTTACCTAAGTTGAATTCTTCAAGAATATTCAGGATTTCTATCTCTGCGACTCCCCCGCCACTTGGCGGCGGCATCGTGAAGATCTGGTATTCCCTGTAGCTCCCAACGAGGGGTTCTCTGACTATGGGTCGGTAGTTTTCCAGATCCTCCCCGGTGATTAGACCACCGTGAGCTGCCATGTCTCCCTCAATCATCTGAGCAATTTCGCCCTGATAGAACGCATCGGCCCCGACAGCGGCCACCTTCCTAAAAGTACCGGCAAGATCTGCATTGATCATCTTCTCGTTAATCCGGTAGGTCTCTTTATCTTTCAGGTAGATCTTCCCCGTCGCCGGGTACAGTTTTCCTTTTGTGACCGCGTCGTCGATGTTGTTCGCCAAGGTCTGTGCGAGGCGTCTGCTTACTGGAAAACCTCTTTCAGCCAGTCCAATAGCCGGCTCCAACAACTGCTTCAACGCCATCGTGCCGTATTTCTCCAGCGCGAGGGATAGACCTGCAAGATTTCCCGGGACGCCGACTGCCTTGTACCCCATTCGGTTTGCGTGTTCCTCTACTTCTCCGGCGCCAAGAGCGTGAGAGGATTCAGCCGTGGCCCTCCGCTTGAAGAGACTTGCATCGGCTTTCTTCGGGGCAACCTCTCTGCAGTCGATGGCTATTGTTTCGCTTGATTTTGAGAGGTGGATTAGGATGAAGCCGCCGCCTCCGAGCCCTGAGTACTGAGGGGCAACCACACCCATGGCGGCCGACGTGGCAACAGCCGCATCGATCGCATTCCCTCCTTTCTTCAGTATGTCAACGCCAGCTCTGGATGCGAGAGGGTGTATGGAAGCTACCATTCCCTTCTTTGCCGGCAAGCCCGTTGCCTCGCTCTTCATATCTTGAAGAATCGTTTCGCGTTCCCAGTCAGTATCAGCTCTGCAGCTTTGTACGCTTCATCCTCTGTCAGGACGCCTGAATCCACGATCTGTGAAAGCGCCTGGCCCAGCATGCTCTTTCCTATCTTCGCTGAAAGCCAGTACATATCAGGCAGGTGCACGTCAGAAGCGTACATGACCTTCGTCAGTGGCGCCATCTCCAGAACCTGAGCTATCCGAGACGGGTTTACTTGGGCGAGCGGGATGAGTATGGATAAATCAAGATATACGTTCGGCAGGACCGCGGTCAGAAATGCTGCCTCAGAGATATACGGGTATCCAACGTGAACCAAGACGATCTTCGCATGTCTTAGATCTTCGTCTATCAGCATGTCCCAGAGGCGCGTTGGGTTGCACTCTTTGAGCACTATATCTTGGTCGCCAACTCCCGTGTGAAACAGAAACGGAACATCCAACTCCATCGATTTCTCGACAGCCCTCCAAATCATATAGTTACGCAGGTCTGTGAGCATCCTTTCGCCTTGCGTGAGGCCGGTTGTCTTGGAACGCTTGCGCTTGTATTTCCCGAAATCTTTCTTTGCGTCTTCTGGTTCTGTTTTGAGGATGTTCAGCCCCGACCGGTATGCTATTACGCATTTGAACGAGACAGCTCCTAGCTTCTTAACGGAATATTCTAGGGAGGATAGTAAGTCGGATTCCATTTCATCGAGCGTTGATGATTTGTCGAGAGATCTCTGGAACAGAGGTTCGACTCTAGTTGTTCGCCAGACTTTCGCCGGCACGTATGTCTTCAATCCATCAATGTCGATAGATGGGATGGCAAACAGGACAGCCAACTCCGAGTATCCATCGTCCACGTTTAAGCCCTGAATCTTCGCATCATCGAAAATCCGCTGTATGTATTCGCGGTAGTCGGCTGATCTTCGATTTCTAGCCTCAACGATGTCCTTTGGCGTGGCCGCGCACCCAAGGAACTTGGATAGCTCTCGCATCATCCTCTTCTGCAGCGCTAGGTTCTCCACATGTAGGCGTAGGTCAGCGTCTATGGACGATATCCTGTATTTCCTGTCCAGTTCCTCTTTTTCGGCTCCTGCTGCTTTCGCATAATTCTCTAAGATAGGAGAAGGCGTCAGAAACGCGGGATTATTGAATCCACAGATATAGTCGCCAATGAAACTAAACTCATCCCGAGTCAGAATCTTCGTAGACTCCTTGAAGGGGTGACAGTGCGCATCAATCAGAGGATAATCAGATACATCGATCTTAGTGGCCATAGTCGGTCAGTTCCCCAGAAAAAGCGCTCTTCATTTATAACGCTTCCTCGGAAAGTGTTGAAGACAAAATGGTCCGTAGATGCTACGATCGCTTCCGGTCGCACTAGACTAGTGTGAGTAGGATCGGAAGCAAGCAGTTTTGGCGAGACGTCTTACGTGGCACGTCGAAAATGGATACTGGCTTCGACGAATAGTCGCCGTTCTAGAATATGTCTATGAATTTGTAGATCTCCCAGTCAGTGACGTGCTCCCTGAAAGCCTTCCATTCATACTCTCTGAGTCGGATATACTCGGTGAACAAGTTCTCGCCCAATGTATCCATTAGAAACCGGCTCTTCTTGAGTTCGTCGAGTGCTTCTCCCAGCGTTCTTGGGAGATATTTCTCCGTTCCTACTCCCAACTCCTTGCGCTCCTTCTCGCTAAGCTCGAAAATCCTCGCTTTGACTGGATCCCCAGGATCTATCTGATGCTGGATGCCGTATAGTCCCGCAGCCAAAACTCCACCTATCGCTAGATACGGGTTGGCACAGCAGTCGGAGACCCTGAACTCAATCCTGGCACTTCGCCCTTTGGAACCATCCTGTGAGGGTACTCTTACCGCCGCGTCTCTGTTGTCCCCTCCATAGAAGATTCTAGAAGGAGCCACTGAACCGTCCAGTAAGCGCTTATAGGAGTTGACGAGCGGCGCGCATAGTACAGAGAGGCCTCTCAGGTGTTCCAGAACGCCCGCAATGAAGTTGTAAGCCTTTTGGCTCAGGCCTAATCCTCTGGGATCATTCCGGTCGTGAAACAGATTCTCCTTTGCCTGTGTGTCCCAAAGGCTCAGGTGGATGTGCATCCCGGCCCCTGGGTGCCCTCCTAATTGCGCGGGTTTCGGCAGAAAGGTGACGTTAGCGCCGTGTTTTCGAGCGACACATTTGGCCGCCACTCTTAATGTCGCCATGTCGTCCGCTGCCTTCAACGCATCGGCATATCTCATCTGAACCTCGAAAAAGGCAGGTCCTCCCTCTTTCAGGAATCTTTCAACGGGTGTTCCCATTGCTATCAAGGAGGAGATTAGTTCGTGCAGAAATGCGTCTTGAGTAAACGTGCCAGTAGGCGAGCCGTAGGTCTCCATGAAGGGTGCTACGATTCTTCCGTCTTGGAATGAGTAGAGGTTAAACTCAGGCTCGCAGGCCGCCATGACCCTGTATCCCATGCTCGACGCCTTTTGCAGAACTCTCCTGAGGAAGTATCGTGTGTCGATCTCCGCCGGCCGCTTATCAATGTCCCAGAGCTCGCAGATGAATCTGGCATTATTGGGAGAGTAGGGGACCGGACTGAACGTATTGAGGTCGGGGACTATTCTGAACTCTGACGATTCGGGACCGTACAGTCCCTGTGGGGTCAATTCTTCGAGTAGATTCAGCATGGTGATGAACTTTCCGACCCCTATACCAGTGTCAATATGACTCTCCAGAAAGTCCACATGAGAAACTTTCATCCTAACGGGAAGGTCTAGCCCGATCCACTGGAACTGAACGCTCGAGATGTTCCTCTTCCTGACAAGTTCCAAGATCTCTTGCACACGACTCATGGTCACTCGCCATTTCGCTCGTGTTACGGAGACAGAGCCGGGTAGTTCTCACATGCCATTAGTAACAGCTAGCCCTTCGCTATCTTTACGGCCGCTCGTAGAAACTTGTGCACTTCTTCGACCGTGTTGTAGTGCACCAAGCTCGCCCTGCCCATCGTAGGAGTCTTCCAGAAATTGTGCGCCATATTCCACGAGTCGAAGATGTATCGCAGATCTATGGCGTACTTGCTGACAAACAGATTCTCCACTTCTTTATCCTCGCGGCCACGTATTCTGAAGGCGAATGTCGGATCCCGTTCATCCAACCGGCCAAGATCCCTCAATCCGTGGAACTCTATGCCGGGTATATCCGGCAATCCCGGAACGTCGTCAAATCCGGTAAGCATGGCCCTTGACAGCTCTTTTTCATAGTCTTCAATGGTCGCCAATGCCACCTTCAAGGCTCTGGCGCGATCCGCGTAGTTCATGTATTTACCTCTTTGTTCTCGTTCTACCTGCTTCGACAACCACACGAAGTAGTCTATTGTCGCCATCACTGACGCGAATTTTGATGGATCGGGGGATCCGAGTTCCCATTTGTCAGGGACCACCGTCACATTTCTCTCGACGCTGTATGGCTTCAACTTCTCTAGGAGTTCCCTTTTGCCATACATGAAGCTAATGTACTTGGGCGAGAAGATCTTGTACATCGAGATTATGAGGAAATCACAATCGAGTTCCTGCACATCGATTGGCCCGTGGGGCGCGTGGTGAACTGCGTCTACGACGAAGTACGCGCCAACGTCGTGCGCGATTTTTGCGATTTCCCTGAGTGGAGGCTTCGTTCCGAAGAGGTTTGCTGCTTGTGTCACACTCACGACCTTGGTACTCTGATCTATTTTGTTGCGCAAATCATCAATGTTGAGTGTGGTATCTTCATTCAGACCAACCCATCTGGCCTCCTTTACGAACCCTCTACGCTCCATTTCAAACCATGGGCTGGCGTTGGCTAGATGCTCCATGTACGTTGACACCACATTGTCTCCTGGCCTTGTTTCCTTGCCTATCGCGTAACTGAGTCGGTACAACAGGTTCGTTGCGGACTCCCCCGAAACTATTGTCCTCGGGTCCGGAGCGTTCAGGAAATCTGCAATCGCTTTCCTTCCTTCCAAGATTGTCTCATCCGTCCTCGCCGATTCTGGGTAGTTTGACCCCATATTTGCCGCAGAATTCAGGCTGATTCTTGCCATGGCTCTAACAGAACTTTCAAGCACTTGAGTGCCAGCGCCCGCGTCGAAGAATATCCTCTTTCGACCTGATGCGTCTCTGTCCGCTAGCGGAAATTTTCGCCTGATTGCCGTGATTAACTTCTTGTCGAAGATCATGGACGCACCGTGACCCAGCTTGGCCTATAAGTTTTGTCTGGACTCGACATGGCGGTGACTACGAGCAGTTGACTTTAGATTGAGACAAGATGAACTCGTTTCGTCTATACTGGCTTTCTTAGCCATTGGAGGCACCTGTTCACGCCTTCAACTGCGCTATCCGCAGCGGCGTCAACTCTCGCCTTCTTTCCATACTGCGATGTTACGGCAGCGCCCCCGATGATGACCCTTATGCTTTTCCTGAGCTTTGACTTCTCCAAAGCCGCCACCACGCCTTCGATGCTTGAGAGCGTTACCGTAAGGAGAGCTGACATGCCGAGTATGTCGGGTTTCTGCTTCCGCACGGATTTCGCGAAATCATCGGTCTTCACGTCGACACCAAGATCTGCGACCTCAAATCCTGCGGCTCTAGCCAAGCTTGCAAACAGGTTCTTTCCGATATCGTGCAGGTCACCTTCTACCGTCCCCACGATCATCTTCCCGATCCTATTCGCGGCGCCGGCCTCTATGTGAGGCTCTAAGATCTTCATGCCTTCTTTCATTACCTCGCTCGCCATGATCAGTTCGGACAGGAAGAATTCACCGTTCTCGAATTTCTGCCCGACCAGTTGCATCCCTTTTGACAAGCCTTTTTCGACTGCTTCAATGGGTGAAATGCCGGCTCCGAGTGCCTCCTTGCAAACAGATTGCACGCAATCTATGTCGAGACTTACTAAGCAGTTCTGTATTCTTTCCAAGATCTCCCCTCGGGGCATGAGTGCTACCTTCTAGGGAACAGACGTCGCTTCAAGAGACGGATATAGTAGCCGTAATTACTGAATGACACATCAGGCGGCACTAGATGGTCTACGCTCGGTACGTATCCACCTTCGTTAATTGAGTTGAGTTTCGCTTTGATCTCTTTTCGTATGGCGCTCCTTCCGGCAATTAGCGCCCTCTTGTCAATGTTGCCAATCATGGCCAGGCTTTCCCCGTACTCCCTCCTTAGGGCAGGCGCGTCCATTCCGGACTGTACCTCCATCGGGTAGATGCAGTTGACCCCTGCCTCGACAAGTAGGGATATTAGAGCTCGTAAATCACCGTCGCTGTCGAGAACAAACAACCTCACGCCATTTCTTTTCAGAAATTGGATAAGCGTCTTGTAGTGGGGAAGAATGAACTCTCGGAACAGCTTTGGCGACATGTGTGGTCCGTTCCTGTATGCCATGTCCTCCCAAATCTCCGCGTAGTCAATGTTGAACGGCAAAGCCTTCTTGATCATCTTCATGAGGAAATCGACCCAGAACTGAAACATCTCCGATATCAAGGCAGGGTCCTTGTGAAAGGTGATGAGAAGGCGCTCCATGCCCATCAGTTCTCTTCCGGTGCCGTAGAAGCCCGGGATATGGAGTCCGATTGGCATCTCAGTCTGACTATTGCAATACTCTACCAGTTCCTCGCTCCATTGAACACCGATTCGGCGCGGATCCTCGGAACTGAATCGTGCTTTGACCTTCTGGAATTCCTCTCTGTTTCTGACCGGCCAGTCGAGATGTTGGGGCATCCTGCCCTGCGGAGAGGAACTACTCTTGAGGATTCTTTTCTTTATCCCAATGTTGTCGACGAAGATTCTGTACCGCTCGTTCTCTTCAAGGGTCTTCTCAACAAATCTTGGAACGAGCAACATGTCTATGGGTACGCCGTTCGGAACCGTTGGGTACGGCGGCCTCAACCCGCTGTCGAATCCAAAGTAATCTTCTATGGATGTTCCTATGGGCAATCCTTCACAGTGCCATCGGAGGAGCGTTTCGTCCCAATAACCACACCATTCCGTAAACGGTACCCGATCGACCTGCTTGAATAGCAGCGTAGCGACGAACCGCTCTCTCGCGTTCAATTTCGACTGTTCTTCCTCACAGGAAATTGAGGTTGAATCTCCTGTCTATTCTAGTGAGGGATCCGATGAGAAGTCTGGTGGCGTATTCTAAGTCATCCAGGCTCAGGACCTCTGACCCCGTGTGCGTATACCTTGTGGCCACAGAGATCTTGCCGCACGGGATCCCCCTTCCTGTTATCATGATTGTGGCGGCGTCCGTGTTTGTTCCAGATATGTTTTCGAGTTGATATGGAATCTTCTCTTCTTCCGCCGTCCTCGTTAGCAACTCAACTATCTTCGGATGAGCGAGGTTCCCCAACGCAAAGTCCCAAGTCATATCTTTCACTCCTATACAGGCGCCTCCGCCTACACGCAATGGGAAGTCTCTGAACTCAACTCCCGGGTAATCCCCCGGAATCGTAACCTCAAGGATTATTGCCATATCCGCATCAAGCCTGAACGCGGCAGCTCGGGCCCCTCTGTTACCGACCTCCTCTTGGACGCCCCCGACAAGGTAAACTGTTGGTTCGTGTCTCTGAGTCTTTAACCTTCGAATTCCTTCAATGGCGACAGCACACAGCGCCCTTGCATCTAATGCCTTCCCGGTGATGAGGTTTCCTGCCAGCCTTTCCACCTTCCTGTGAAAAGCGATGGGCGCCCCAATGTAGACCCCCGTGTCTTCCACGTCTTTTCTGCTACTAGCCCCAATGTCCACGAAAAGGTCCCGTAGTCGCGGAGGTTTCTCGGGTCCCTTAGGACCGCCCATCTCCATGAAATACACATGCATCCCTGGGGCGCCCACGACGCCTAAGACTGGCCCGCGTTTTCCTAGGATTTCTACTCGTTCGAACGGTAGCGCCTGCAGTAGCGGAAAACCAACGTAGTCCATCCTGATGAATCCATCATCCTGAATATACTTGACGTTTAACCCTGGCTCGTCCGTGTGGGCTTCCACCATGACTTTGAGCCCTTTCTCATCGGTACCCTTTTTGGTGGCGATCACATTTCCGAGCCTATCGACCTCAAATTCGTCGACGTAGGCTTGAAGTTCTGCCTTGAAGATCTCTATTATGTGCTGTTCATAGCCGGATACGCCCGAGGCCTCGGAAAGTCTTCTTATCAAATCAAGAAAGCGCTCGCTCAAAATCTATCCTCCCAGCCATCACACATCGTGTGTCTCTGCTCAGATTTTATTTAAGAGTTCGCTGCTTGCAGCCCACCATTCTTTTCCTTTGTACTTTCGAACGCACTCATTCATCCTTTCTTGTCGTCCAGTTACTGCAAAACCACGAAGCTCGCGCGCCCCTTGTCATCGAGGTTCACCGTCCATGACTGTGGCCTTGTCATCTGGACGGCGACAGCCTTCTCTGCTCTTTCCGGATGGAGTATTGCCCGATCGACGAAGCAACTTAACTCAGTTTCCCCGCCTTCGAGCAGGTAACCATCCTTCAACTTAATCAAAACGTCCGGGCGTCTCAACGCAACGAGGTCAAGAAAGGCAACGCTTTTATGGAGAGCATCGCGAGTCCGAAATTGGGACTTCATGGAACTACGTTTTGGCTCCGTTGTATTCAACTTAGGGGTCAGCGAAGCCATAAGCAGAAGCGTTCTCCTAGAGAGGTCCGGTTTCGACTCAGTTTGGGTGACAGATGTTCTATTCGAAGGCGGTCCTGAACTAGTTCTCCCAGACATATTTCCCTTAATGACTGCAATAGGGCTGAATACCAAGAGTGTGGTTGTAGGCAGCGCGGTAATAGATGCCCTGAGCAGACACCCTGCCAAGATAGCAACAGCCACGGCGACCATCGACAACATGCTGAACGGCAGGACCATTTTCGGAATAGGGGGCGGGGAGACAATCAATCACGAACCGTTCGGGATACCCACAACAGAGGTCTACGCGAAACTTCGAGAAACAGTCCAAATACTCAAACTTCTTTGGACGACAGATCATATGAATCCTGCGTCGTTTGGAGGAAAATACTATAGACTCAGAGATGCCTACATCAAGATCAAGCCCAAGACCAAGCCTCATCCTCGAATTTACCTGCCGGCGTTCGGTCCCAGAATGCTTGCCATGACAGGCGAACTGGCGGACGGTTGGCTGCCCTTCAATCATACAGCAGACTCTTATGAGGCAACTCTGAATGGACCGATCAGGGCTGCTGCCGAGAAAGTTGGCCGGTCCCTCTCCGTCTTCGATCCGGCGAACATATTCATCGCCTCGGTCTCCAGAGAACCTGAAAAGGCCGCTGAGGCAGCTAAGAAGGAAGCGAAGAATTGGCTCGTCTGGTCCCCCGACATTCTACGAATGATTGTACCTCAGCTCAAGCATACGGGGAAACGCCAACCTTTCATTAAGAGTAGAGCAAGAGAAGATGTGGAAGCTCAAAGTAGGCTTGCTCAAGAGATCCCCGACGAGGTTGTGCTCAAGACTGCCGTGTGGGGGACACCGGAGAACTGTATCCAGCAGCTTGAAGGCTTTATCAAGTCTGGCTTGCGTCACCCTATCCTCTTCTTCGTGCCCACACCGTCGGACAGCGTCGAAAACATGATCCAACTTTTCGGGTCAAAGGTAGTTCGATACTTCAAGTCCAAGTAGGTACACCGGCCGAAATCGAACAAGGCAACCGCGGTTGGCGTAGCATCTCAACCCTTGGAAGCCACCGCCTTTGCCCGTGGTAGCATGGAAAACCTTCGGTGGGACTAATTTCTTCTTCTTGGGCTCATCTGGAACTTGATTGTCAATCGGCGCCAAAGCAACTTCATAGCTGTATCGCAGTTATTCAAGGAAGGCTCCGCAGAGAATGGGATCTGTACCGGATTCTAATCGACAGATCTTTCTGGTTTCTGCAAGTTCTGTTTCAACGTCTGCAGGAATGCAGCTGCTTTTGCCCCGTCGACGATCCTGTGATCGAATGACAGACTTAGTATCGCGATTGGGCGTATCGCGATCTTCTCATTCACAACCCATGGCTTCTGAATTATCTTTCCCACGCCCAGTATGGCGCACTCCGGGGGATTGATGATCGGGGTGAAGGCCTCCACGTCGTAGATTCCGAGGTTGCTGATGGTGAAGGTTCCGCCGGTGACTTCGTCCACGGATAATTGTCCTTTCCTAGCTTTCTCGATCTTCTCGTTCAGGTACGTTGCGATCTCAGCCAGCGATCTTCTGTCTGCTTTGTGTACGACTGGGACGATCAGCGAATCTTCGAGCGCGACGGCGACCCCGATGTTGATGTCCGCGAATAACTTGATCTTGTCGCCTTCCAATGTTGAGTTCAGGGCGGGATGTTCCTTCAAGACGCTTGAGACGATCTTCACGATTATGTCGGTGTAAGACACGCTTGTTCCGGTCTTGCTCTCTATCTCTGGGGCTAGACGTTCTCTCAGACTCATTGTCTCAGTCATGTCCACGGAGGTTGTGATTGTCACATGAGCGGCCGTGACGTGGCTTCTGGAAAGCTTTTCCGCTATGACCTTCCTTGGAACGCTCATCTCCCTGATTTCTGCCACGTTGACCAGCTCAACTCTCTCTTCAGGCGGTCTCACCTGAGCCGCTCTGAGAATATCCTCTTTGACTATTCTCCCCTCAGGGCCCGTTCCCTCTACCTTTGAGATATCGACACCATATTCCTCCGCGAGCCTCCTGGCGAGCGGGGATATCTTCTCCCTCAGTTCACGCATTTCCTCGGGCTTTTCGGCCTTGACCACTTCTCTTCTCTCTTCAACTGTGGTCGGTCTTGTGGCAGTGACCGCTTCCTCAGTGAATTCTTCGTCAGGCATTGTCACGATGCCAACTACGCCCCCGACCGGAGCATCTGATCCTTCGGGAACAACTATCTTGCGTAGGACTCCATGTTCCTCGGCCTCCACAACAGACGTAAGCTTCTCCGTCTCGATCTCGAATAGAGCCTCGCCCTTCTGGACGGTGTCGCCTTCTCTCTTCAGCCATTTCGTAACCTTTCCTTCACTCATCGTGACGCCCAGTCGCGGCATTGTAACTTTCAGAACCAAGAACTCATCCCACAATGATCTTCGCATTCGGTGATGGATTGAGCTGGAAACTCACACTCTATGCAGATTTCGGCAGCTGCGGCGTATGGGGTGAACG
>Ga0129297_10001368_pt1 | contig 12307 bp, 14 predicted proteins | sample I18A1metaG_FD_94708 | JGI IMG/M metagenome (GOLD analysis project Ga0129297, IMG submission 94708) | Lake sediment bacterial and archeal communities from Gulf of Boni, Indonesia to study Microbial Dark Matter (Phase II) - ​I18A1 metaG | ecosystem: Environmental > Aquatic > Freshwater > Lake >... | reverse complement strand
ATGCTGGGATTCCTGTCACTCACCGTGACTATGCCTCGTCTGTAGCCATAGTAACAGGACACGAGGACCCCGCAAAGCTCAAAAACCCTGTAAAATGGGAAAAACTTGCAAGTTCAGTTGACACCCTCATCGTGCTCATGGGGGTCAAGAACCTTGAAGCCATAGTCCAAGGACTGATCAAAGGTGGGCGTGACCACAAAACGAATATCGCGATAATTGAGCGGGGAACGACAAAACGTCAAAGGAAAATCATAGGGACTCTTCAGGACATAATTGAGAAAGCCAATAAGAGTAGGGTGAAACCGCCAGCTGTCATCGTAATCGGGGATGTGGTATCGTTACAACAGGAATTGTCTTGGTTTAAGTAGTCAGTGTCCCTTACAGCCAACCTGGTACCTATAGCTGGCTCGAAAACATAAACGCCTGTCGAACCGCTCTGGAGCAAGTACCTTCATGTGTCGAGATACCCCTTTCGTCCGCCACTGGAAATCCGCCAGAAAAGTACTATGCACCAGTGGTTATTCCCCTTTGTTTGACAGAAGCTCATTTGCACTCCGCGCCGGCCTACGAGCCGGTGCATGACCGAAGATTCTTGCCGGCGTCTGCCCCCGCTTCGAGATATCATAACTGAAGGAAGTATCCGAGCAGCGAACAATACCACTAGGTTTCACTCCTGTGGACTTGAAAGGCCCGACCGCCCGATCTCGGACCAGAATCTCTGCGCAGTTTCAATTTCTCTGACAGTTATCGACAACAATGTCGGCCAACGCCGAAATAAACGTTCGACTCGCGTTCAGTGACTCTGTGCGCTTGAGAGTCAAGCCGCGTGCTGTGGAGAAGGCCTGAGCTTCGATGTCAAGATCATAAAGTACCTCAAGGTGATCCGCAACGAAGCCTATGGGAACGATGAGAACGTTGCGCCTAAGTGTGTCGGGATCACGGCTCAATTCTTCCAATAGCTCCTGAATACTTGGTCTAAGCCATTTCCCATCTGTCCGTCCAGCGCTCTGATATGCGAGCGACCAGCGGTCTATTCGCGAAAGATCAGCTACAGCCCTGCAAAAGGCGTGGAACTGCTCGGGGTACGGGTCGTTCAGTTCAAGGATACGTTGAGGGAGGCTGTGCGCGGTGAATACGACTTCAACTTTCTCTCTCGCGGATCCTGGGAACTGCTTCAATGCACGGCTAATTTTCTCTGCCACTGCTGTATGCAATAATGAATGGTCATACCAGCTTTCGATCAAGTGGATCTCCAGATCGCCTTGAGACACTTCCCGAGCATCGCAAAGAGCCTGCCTATACCCCATTATGCTTGGCCGAGGAGAAAGCGGGGTCATGACAAGGGCTAAAACTCTTCGGAAGCCGTCTCGATAGATTTGGGAAATGAGGTCTCTGACGTAGGGATGCCAGTACTTCATCCCCACATAGACTCGCGTGCCCAAGCCGGCTCCGCTCAGGTTCTTTTCCAGCGCTGAAGCCTGAGACCTCGTAATATCGAGGAGAGGCGATCGCCCACCGATTTTTTGATATCGCTCTCTGAGCTCTTGTACTTCACCGGGGCTAGGTTGGCGACCGGCCCTAATGTTCCTAAGATAGGCCTCGATATCTTCCTCCGCAGTCGGCGCACCATGGGCCATTAGAAGGACTGCTAGCCCGGCCAACCTGCCCGCCTCGTCTACGAGAGTTCTCCCCATTCTTGCGCAAAATTGTGAACGAACCTGACAAGCTCGACGACCTTCTCAACCTGAACAGTGGGTAACATGCCATGTCCCAGGTTGAATATGTGTCCTGTCCTACCCGAAGCTCGTCTGAGAATGTCCGCTGCATGCGACTTTATCAGAGCAATGTCGCCAAGTAGAACCGCCGGGTCGAGGTTACCTTGGACAGATACCTCGTGGCCCAATCGATGCCACGCCTCATCGACTGGTATTCTCCAGTCTACACCGAAGACATCTCCGCCCGCCTCCTTCATCTCTGTAAGAAGGCTAGATGTTCCCGTTCCGAAATGGATCCGCGGGACCCCCGCATTTTCGAGATCTCTGAAAACTCGCTGCGAGTATGGAAGGACATACTCGCGGTAATCCTGAGGGCTGAGGCATCCTACCCAACTGTCAAAAACTTGGATGGCATCGACGCCCGCATGAATCTGCGACCTTAGATAGCTGGTCGTGACGGTCGCGAGCTCGTCCATCAATATGTGCCAAGTTTCAGGGTCTTGGTACATCAGCGCCTTCGTCTTAGTGAAATCTCTCGTTGGTCGCCCCTCGATAATATAGCTCGCGAGAGTGAATGGTGCCCCAGAGAACCCGATCAAAGGAGCCCTGCCATTCAGTTTTTGCTTGATGAGCCGTATAGCTTCCAGAACGAACGGCACATCGGCGCCCGCAAAGCGGCCTAGTGATTGTGCTGCACGCAGATTGCGGATCGGATCGGTAACAATTGGACCGACTCCCTCTTTGATCTGAAATCTTATTCCCACGCTTTCAAGCGGAAGCATAATGTCAGCAAAGATTATCGCGGCGTCAACGCCCAGAATCTCTACGGGCAATATGGAGACTTCGGCACACAACTCGGGGTTCTTGCAGATTGCCATCATGTCATGTTTCGCCCTGATTCTCTGATATTCCGGCAGGAACCTCCCGGCTTGGCGCATGAACCAAACTGGCGTGGCGTCAACGGGCTGTCGCCTGCAAGCTCTTAGAAAGCGATCGTTCATCTGTGAGTTGCCATCCTTGGCTGCGCGTGAACTTTGCCGAAAGCCTGCCTTGCAGCCTCGATCGTCTGCGAGATGTCACCCGCGGTGTGGGCAGCACACAGGAAAATCGTCTCGAAAGCAGATGGAGGCAAGTAGATGCCTTGATCGAGCATTGAATGGAAGAAGACTTGGTAGCTCGCTGTATCGGATGACTTTGCCGACGCGTAGTCAGTGACCCTGCGTTCAGTGAAGAAGAGACCTATCATTGATCCGACTCGATTCAGCTGCAACGGGCATCCGGCATCCTGCGCCGCTTTGCGCATTTCATTCTCCAAAAGAGCGGCGTTTTCTTCCAGCCTATCGTAGAAGCCCTCTTTCCTGATCTCCTTCAGTGTAGCTATGCCGGCGGTCATCGCTAATGGATTTCCGGAGAGGGTTCCCGCTTGGTAGACCGGGCCAAGTGGTGCAACGAGGTTCATCATCTCTTCGGGTCCACCGTAGGCCCCGACAGGAAGACCGCCGCCAATTATCTTCCCAAGGCAGGTGATGTCGGGTCGAATTCCATACAGCACCTGAGCACCTCCATAGGACGCCCTGAAACCCGTTATCACCTCATCAAAGATGAGGAGCGCTCCGTAGCTGTGCGTAATCTCTCGAAGACGACTCAGGAAGCCTCGCGCGGGTGGTATGAGCCCCATGTTTGCTGCCACCGGTTCGATGATGACAGCCGCGATCTGGTCGCCGTATTCCCCGAATATTCTGCGAATCGACTGGATGTCGTTGTAGGGTGCCACTAGGGTTTCTGCTATTGAGGCGTTGGTTATCCCGGCCGAGCCGGCAAGCCCGAAAGTGGCCATACCGGAGCCGCCTTTGACTAGCAAGTGATCAGCGTGTCCGTGATAGCAGCCCTCGAACTTCAGAATTCGCGTGCGTTTTGTATGTGCACGCGCAAGCCTAAGCGCAGACATGGTCGCCTCGGTTCCAGAGTTCACGAATCGCAGCTTCTCGATCGAAGGCAGGGCTTCGACTATTAGTTCTGCAAGTTCTGTTTCGAGTTTGGTTGGTGCCCCGTAGCTCGTGCCACGGTCCACGCATTTGCGCAGAGCACCCACAACTCTCGGATGCGCGGAACCTAGGATGAGCGAGCCCCAAGAGCAAACATAATCGATGTAGCAATTTCTATCCTCGTCCTCAATCTTGGAGCCCTTTGCTTTCCTGATGAAAAGCGGATCGCCTCCGACAGCCATGAACGCGCGGACCGGGCTGTTGACGCCTCCCACAAGCACCTTCTTCGCTTGTCGGTAGAGCGCCCTTGATGTTTGATGCCTCATGAAAATTCACGTTGCTGGTGCATGCTCGTCGTGTACGGTGGGCAAGGAGACATAGAAGCGCCTCGATATCCAATGCCGCACATGCAAATAGGAGCCGCCGAACCGCCGTGCATCAACCAGAAAGAGTTTGTCTTTGTTGAAGGGTGGTTCTCCATCAACTGATCTCCTGCAGCCAGCGCGCAGCTTCCTTTGCGAAATAGGTGATTATGATGTCGGCGCCGGCTCGCTTCATCGACATTAGGATTTCAGAGGCGACTTTCTTCTCGTCAAGCCAGCCGTTCAATCCGGCGGATTTGATTATCGCATATTCGCCACTGACGTTGTACGCAGCGATAGGGACCCGGAACCGAGCTCGAGCATCGCGTATGATGTCTAAGTAGCTCAGCGCCGGCTTGACCATTACAATGTCAGCTCCCTCATTGATATCGATAGCAATCTCATGCATTGCCTCTCTTCGATTCGGCGGATCCATTTGGTAGCTACGCCTATCGCCGAACAGTGGTGCCGATTCGGCTGCCTCACGGAAGGGGCCGTAGAACGCTGAAGCATATTTCGCAGAGTACGCCATGATCGCCGTATCATGCAAGCCTTGACTATCGAGAGCCTCGCGAATTGCTTTGACCTGTCCGTCCATCATCGCACTCGGAGCAACTATGTCCGCGCCTGCTTCCGCATGAGAAACTGCGATTCTTGATAGAAGCTCTAATGTCTCGTCGTTTACGACAGTTCCGCGCTGAATAATCCCGCAGTGTCCGTGATCTGTATATTGGCAAAGGCATACGTCTGTCGCAACGACTAATTCAGGGGCTAGCTCCTTTATCGCTTGAACCGACTGTTGCACGATGCCATGATTTGCATAGGCCTCAGTTCCCATCGGGTCTTTGTGTGCAGGTAGCCCGAAAACGAGGATTGACGGTATTTTCAGGGTTGAGACCTCCTCGACTTCACGTGACAAGTCCTCTATTGAAAGTCGATAGACTCCTGGCATGGAGGGTATCTCCACGCGGCTCTTTATTCGTCGATCAATGAAGATTGGGTACATCAGATCTGAGGTGGACAATCGTGTTTCGCGTACCAATGCTCGGAAGGCGCTGAGCCGCCTTAGCCTCCGGGGCCTTTGAGCGATCTTGAACTTGCGTGAAACCTCATACAGCTCCGATTTCATCCACTATCGCCTCCACCAGTCCATCAATCGTATGCGTCTTTGCAATAACATCAACACCTATGCCTAACTCTTCGACCGCATCAGCTGTAACAGGTCCGATACACGCCACTTTGATGTCTCGCATGAAGCCTGCTAGCGCTCCATGGCCCATGATTCGTGCAAGATTCCGTACTGTTGACGGGCTGGTGAAGATTATCAGATCCATACCTTCGGCCAGTATTGATTTCAGTGATTCAGGAGTCAAATGTCTGGGAATCATCGTCCGATATGCGATGATATCGTCAACCAAGGCACCGCGGTCTCGCAATAGCGCTGGAAGCTTCTCTGATGCAATGTCCGCTCGCGGGAGGAGAACTCGCCTTCCGCGCATGTCGCCGAGACCGACCGCAATCTTTTCGGATAGGTACTCGTTTGGGACATAGTCGGCCTTCTTGCCCACCTTTTCAAGAGCTGCTGCGGTTGCGGGCCCAATGGCGGCTACTTTCAGTTCTTTCAAGGTCTCGTCGCGGACTCTCATCCCGGCCAAGTGCTCTAGGAAGAAACGTACGCCAGACGCGCTTGTGAATATCACCCAGTCATAATCGCTCAAGCTCCGGATCGCCGAGTCAAGCTCGTCGGCATTCTTGACCGGAACAATTTGAATCGCGGGAAGCTCGACTGGGATTGCTCCTAGATCACGTAGCCTTTTGGATAAGGCTGCAGCTTGTTCGAGAGGTCGGGTTATCAGTACTCTCTTGCCCAACAGCGGCTTTGCTCGTCCTGCGGGCATCAGGTTCCCTCCAAGAGAGATGCCGCTCCTCGACTCAGCAGAGCCTCCGCCAGTTGCTCTCCAGTTCTCTCAGCATCTTCGTAGTCAGAGACCATCCTGTCACGGATAACAGTATGGCCGCTTGGATCAGCGACCATCCCGTCAATTGTCAGATTGGCGGACTCAATCTTCGCGTATGCAGCTATTGGAAGTCGGCAGCTTGCTCCAAGCCTCCGCGCAAAGGACCGCTCGGCGTCAATGGCTCTTCGAGTCTGCTTATCATCGACGTGTGCAACTAGGTCTCTCACCGCATCATCGTCCTCCCTGCTCTGAATCGCCAGTGCACCCTGTCCAATTGCGGGCAGGATCACATCGGTTGGCAAAAATTGAGTTGCATGCTCTTCTAGGCTTAGCCTGAGAAGACCCGCTGCAGCCAACACTACCGCGTCGTAATCTCCTCTGGCAAGTTTGCGTAAACGTGTGTCAACATTCCCGTGCATCTCGAGGATTTCCAGGTCCCTCCGTGCAGCCAAGAGCTGCGCTCTTCGTCTTGGACTGCTCGTTCCGACACGGGCGCCTTTTTGCAGCTGCTGGAAGGTTGCGTTTGATCGAGAGATCAAGACATCGCGGGGATCGGCCCTGGGAGGAACAGCTGCTATGGTTAGTCCTCTTGGCAGCTCCGCGGTTAGGTCTTTCATGCTGTGAACCGCGATGTCAATCTCCCCTCTGATAAGTGACTCTTCGATCTCGCGCGTGAACAACCTCTTTCCTTCACCTGCGGAACGTCCTAGGTCGTCCATCTCGTCACCGCGAGTTCGGATCGTGACGATTTCGTACCGTGGTCCCGCCGTAAACTTTCGCAGAGCTTCAATGAGCTGCTCAGTTTGAGCTAAGGCTAGGCGGCTTCCTCTCGTTCCGACGGTTATGTGGTCCTTCATTGTGAGCTCTTCTCGCATATGGCGAAAAGTTCGCGGATCGTTGCCTCGTAGAGGCCCCCGTTTCCCTTGGCGGCTTGCTGCCTCAGCCGCGTAGTCGGTTCATGCAGAAGTTTGTTGATTATGCTTCGAGTAAGAACGTCGACAATTTCTCTATTGCGAGAAGAGACCTCTCCCAATCGCCGCATCGCTCGAGAAAGTTCTTTCCCCCGGATTTGTTCTGCCATCATTCTCAATTCTTTGATGGTGCGATTGGCGTCGTAGCCCCTCACGCTCTCGAGGAACCTCTTCGCTTCGGCGTAGATCTGTCGTTCTGCTTTTGTGATCTGGGGCCGATGGGACGCCAGATCCTTTTCTAGAAATGGTGCGAGGCCATCGATGTTGTAGAGTTGAACCTTAGGAATCTTCGCGACCTCGGGATCTACGTTGCGCGGGACGGCAATGTCAATGATGATGAGCGGCTTGTTGCTCCGTTTCGACATCGCGGCTTCCACATCGTTCGCCGGAATCACATAGCTTGGCGATGAGGTGCAAGTTAGCACAGCATCGGTCGTTTGAAGGACAAGAGGTACCTCGCTGAGCAGGAGCGGTTTGCCTCCAGACTTCTTGGCGACCTCCTGGGCTCGCTGAATCGTCCGATTCGCAATCCAGAGATCCAGCCTCGTATCTTTTGCCAAGCATTGTGCTGCAAGTGTAACCATCTTCCCTGCTCCAACAAGCAGAACAGAGTTAATGGTGCGACCGCTTGACGCATGTTCAAGGAGGGAAACAGCCGCCGAACTGACAGACGCTTTGTCCAGCTCAAGCCCATTCTGCTTTCGAACGTTCTTGGAAACTCGTGAAGCACGCCGGAAGAGCTCCGACAAGAACTCGCCAGCGGTTCCTGCTTGGGCGGCAACCTTCGCTGCGTCAGTCACTTGACCTTGAATCTGCTTCTCGCCTATGACAAGAGAATCAAGCCCTGAGGAGACGGCAAAGAGATGGCGTACTGCCTCGTCATCCGTTAGCAAGTAGATGCGCTGTCTTAGGACTGCAACATCGATGCCGCCCCAGTCACTCATTAGTCGTGTCAGATAGTCTACTATGTTCGAATCATCGGAAGAAACGACGTAGATTTCAGTTCTATTGCATGTTGAGAGTATGACCGCTTCTTTGATGCCCCTGCTGCCTTGGATTATAGATGTCAGACGATCGGGCAGATCGGCCCCTTGACACCACAGTCGCTCTCTTACCTCGATGGGAGCGTGTTTGTGATTGGTTCCGACCAGTTGTAGCTGCGAGAAAGAACTCCACCAAACCGACACGCTTGCTACCCCTGTTGGCTCAGCTCCGTAGATGGCTTCATCGCTCTCAGAAAGAAGTCTGATAGATAGGATGCCGCTTCAGGTGGCCTGTAAGGACGACGAAAATGAATTCGCTGAAAGACGAATCGGTTCATCATTCCTAGGAGGCACTCGGCCGCCATGCACGAATCGGTGTTTCGGAATTCACCACTCGAGATTCCCCTTCGAACTATGTCGACCAAGATAGACTGAATCCTATCAAGTTCGGCAGTGAGTGTTTTCGCACTGACCGAGTCAAGTTCCGTCGAACGTCGAAGATACAAACCGGTGTTGACGAGATCGCTCGGGAATGAGGAAAGATAGGTTCGGGCGAACGCGCGGATCTGGGATTTTGAATCGTCTGATTTCCTGCTCTTATCATTCAATTCCTTGATGAACTTGGTCATGGTTATTGTTTGGCGGACGACGGCTTCAAACAAGGCCTCTTTGTTCTTGAAGTGGTAGTAGAGCGTGGGAGCAGTGACGTGCGCGTCCCGACAGATGTCGCGCACCGAAACGTTGGAGAATCCACGTTTGGTGAAACGGGCCTTAGCCACTTCCAGTATCCGCTGCTCTGAGCTGAGGGTTGACATCATCACTGTTCAACTCAACCTAGTTGTTTCGGACAGCGACATTAATTCCTGGCCCGCAACTGGCACGTATGTGCAGGCAGGATCCTCTTCAAGCGGATCTCGAAATTCCGCAAAAGCTCTAGATCTTGATCCGCCACATATCGAGCGATACTCACACCGTCCGCACCGTCCCTTCAACTTCGAAGGGTCTCTCAATGCGACGACTAAGGGGTTTGACCTGTAGATAGACTTGAGACTGTCCTGCGGAACTTTGCCGAGCCTGATCGGGAGAAAACCGCTGGGGTTGACTTCGCCATCATGGCCGATGAAAATGATCCCTCTGCCATCTCCAGTTGGAGTCAACCTGGTAGACGACAGAGCGTTTGGCTGCCCTTCAAGCTCCAGCAGTCTTGCTACAAGCCGCTTGTATAGCTCGCCAGTCGGCGAGCCGCCGCAGTTTTGACGCTGAATACACACGCGCCTGAAATGTGGACCCTCGGCGGTTCTGACAGGAATGCCATAGCGTGATGCGTCAAAAAGGAAGTGCGCTACTTCTTCACACTCCCCGGGCTTAGGGTTCTCGAGCGATGCCCCGCGGCCAGTTCGGATGAGAAAGAAAACTTCCCAAGCAACCGCCCCATTTTCTCTTGCCAGGTGGAAAATGTCCGCCAGCTCAACGATGTTGCTTTTCATCGCCGTCGTATTTACTTGAGTTCTCAATCCGGCATCTTTGGCGATCTGAAGGGCACGAATCGTCTTGCGCCAAGTGCCCGGAACACCTCGAATCCTATCATGAGTGTCCGGCGACGCTCCATCAAGGCTAACGGACATTATGTTCACATCCAACTCCTTCAATCGCGTGATCGCTGCTGCGGTGAGCAAGGGCGTGACGCTTGCGGCAAGCGCCGTATAGATTCCTAGATCCTTTGCATGGCCAACAAGCTCCACCAAATCCGAGCGCATGAGCGGATCGCCCCCCGTCAGAAGAAGAGAGGGATAAGGTTCGCGAAAATCAAGAAGTTGATCGATGAGCGCCATTCCTTCTTCATGATTGAGTTCTCCGGGCAGAGTGTTCCTGATAGCCCTCGCTCTACAATGCCTACACGCCAACAGGCATGACTTCGTAGTTTCCCAACAGACAAAGATTGGCCTCGAGCAGAGGGCGCTTGCCATAGTCCCGGCCGGAGGCGGCGCGAAACTCATGTCCCGATCCCGTGTTCCACGCAGGGATGCTGTGGGTCTATTTAACGTTCGTTATATTCGCCATCACAATCATCGATCCTATTGCCCAGCTTCGCATTCTCGACTGAGAAGAATCTCATGTTTAGCTCAGTAGGGGCGCACTTGGCCATGGCAACGCTCCCTCGACTTTCTCGGATAAGCTTTCGCAGACGAGCAGACTTGCAGAGTTCCTCAGGAGAAAACGTAGACACAGCTGAGAAACGAGGGTTTCCAATGGATCGGCCCCAACACATTCCTTGGAACATTAGATCCACGGACAAGGATAGACAGCCGAGCCTGGTGAGTCTATGATAACGAAAGGGGGCATGAGGCCCCACGATACTCAAACTGTGATAGAGGGTTCGATCTCAGAACCGCGGCAGGGTATGGCATAAAGCAAGGCCCCTCAGAGTCTTGGTCCCTGAATGGTGCCGGACTAGATGATTCAGAAACGTACAGAGAAATTGTCAATGAAAAGCTCGTGCTACTACGTCATATCGAGCGATCAGATCGAAATCTTGCCCAGCAATTCCCAAGTTTCCCAGAAATCGTGCTGTAGCTTCTCTCACACTGGCACTGCTATTCTAACCTGTGCCCGGTACTCTACTATTTTCCCATCACTGACATTGCACATGAGGCTTTTGACGTATACCCTCCGGACGTCCTTAGCCGTCTTGGCCGCCTCCTTAACCGCATTTTCGACCGCCTCACCCCAACTGTTCGGAGAGCCGCCGATCAGCTCAAGGGTCCTCCTAACGACCACATCTAATCACCTCCACGATATGAAGGCACAATCTCTCAGCTTACGGGACCGAGGAACGGAATGAACCTTTTCATGTTACACGACGTTCCGAGCAAGTAACGAAGCCCGCCTAAGCTGACAAGGTTAAGAGCATATCCTGCAACGTATCCCTCCCAATAACGAAAGGCACCAAGGAGACGAAGACGGTGGAGAAGACACCGACCCATATGCTGGAGGAGGAACATCATTCCATTCAGAAAGTGGTAGGCGCGATGGCCGTGATTGCTGAGAGGCTCGAAATGGGGCAAGAAGTAAAGGCTGAAACACTTCAGAACATAGTCGAGTTCATGCGGACCTTCGCCGACAAATGCCATCACGGGAAGGAAGAGACGCACCTATTCCCCGTCCTGGAGAAGAAGGGCGTACCGGTCCGCGGCTGTCCTATGGGAGCACTGATCGCAGAACATTAGTCGGGCAGGGCGCTCGTGACCGGGCTGGCAAATGCTGCCGAGACATATGCCAGAGATGGCCCCTCGGCCAAGAAGGCTCTGCTGGAAAGCCTCGGGAGTCTGACGGCTCTCTATCCCACCCACATTTGGAAGGAGGACTACTTTCTGTTCCCTATGACCAACAAGATACTGAATGAGGAAGAACAGAAAGATCTGCAGGAGAAATTTGAAATGGTCGAAAAGGCGATCGGGATAGATGTACATCACCGATTCGAGCTAGTAGCTGAGAAGCTAGAGAAGAAAACGCAAGAGCCTCAAGATGTTTGAACCATAACTCGGCCAGATCCGTTTACCTTCTGGCGAGAACGGGAGGATCGGCTGCTACTACGCCTCCCAGAACCCAAGTTACAAGCCAACCGAACCTTGACTACGTATCGCTCGCGATGACGCCTGCCGCGAATCGAAGTCATCAATCATCATCTGGACAGCGACAAGTCCTCGTTGTTGCCAGCGTCCTTCAGCCCAGCAGGCGGGAACTGGACCAGCTTTAACTATGTAGCCGCATCTGACTTCCTTGGTCGGCGCAATGGAACGCCTTGAGGAGGCCGGTAGGTGGTTCAAACAGGCGCTTCGAGACCTGAAGGCTGCCAGGGACAGCTTGAACGCGGAGAACTATGAATGGACATGCTTCCAATCACAGCAATCCGCCGAGAAGGCTGTGAAGGCAGTCGCCCTCGCAAGCGGCCGAACCGCATGGGGCCGCTCGATAACAGGCCTCCTGGAAGCCATAAGCGACCTATATGACCCTCAGGATATTGCGGACAAGGGGCGCCTCCTAGATAGGCACTATATTCCTTCTCGATACCCAAACGCGTTTGAAAGCGGACACCCGAGCCTCTACTTCGACAGAGAGACGGCGAGCGCCGCGATCTTAGCGTGCGAGAGCATTGCGGGATGGGCAAAGGCTCGACTGGAGGAGAAAGGGCTACGAGTTCAGAGCTAGAAGAGTTCGTGAGCCGAGTGAGGGAATACTGTAGGCCCGCCGCTATAATCCTTCACGGCTCCCATGCCTCGGGAATGGCTGGTGACTGGAGCGATATCGATGTCATCGTAATCTCCGAAACGTT
>Ga0129297_10001367_pt1 | contig 12309 bp, 10 predicted proteins | sample I18A1metaG_FD_94708 | JGI IMG/M metagenome (GOLD analysis project Ga0129297, IMG submission 94708) | Lake sediment bacterial and archeal communities from Gulf of Boni, Indonesia to study Microbial Dark Matter (Phase II) - ​I18A1 metaG | ecosystem: Environmental > Aquatic > Freshwater > Lake >... | reverse complement strand
CGCTCGCCCATCAAGTGATCAGCTAACCAGACTGATTCATAGCCAAGTCTTTCAGATTCCTCAACGGTTTGGCTTGCTGCTTCCCAGCCACGCCGCACATCCACGAACACGCCATACTTGACGTTCGCCATTTTCTACGCCTCAATCTCACGCGATCCGGTGCGCTCAAGACGTTTTATAGGTTCCCACCCAGTGGCCTGCAGTCGCTTACATATTTATCCGAAATAGCGCGCGCGCTTGGCACGCGCAATCTGTCCGAACCTAGATTGGAAACGAGCTGTGAGCGTTGCAGGAAAGATAGAAACATCTGTTAGCCGCGGAGCCAAGCTGGATCCAGATGAAGATTGGTTTACAGATAGTGCTCGCTACGCTCATGACGCGCGCACAGGTCTCTCGTATTGGATGATGAACCATGACTGAAGAGGGTACACAAAAGCATCTAGTTTCCAGCCAGTTCAAGGTGCTTGATGGATAGATATCTATCGTAGCAGTAAGTTGATTGTGGCTTTGGTTGCAGTTGAAAGTCAATTCGGCAGAGACTTGAGGCTTTACCGTTGGCAGAATCGGAAAGGAACATGGAAAGTGGATCTATGTCGAATGAGTGTTGCCAGATGGTCCTGGGGCTTTTTGGCTTCTAAAGCGAAAGAACTCATAGCGAGGTATGAACTCTCAAAGTGGCACTCAGTGCGCGTCTTGAATTTCGGTAGGTCATTTCTCTCAGAAAAGAGATTTATCTCCTCTAATGGTGGTAGGATAGCATGCGCGTCCTCGTAGTAGGCATGGGCTTCATAGGATCAAACGCTGCAAGGAGATTTGTGGATGAGAACATCTCGGTTGTCGCCCTCGATCCTATGCCTCGCATGATGGATTATGTTGAGGAAGTCGTGGACAAGATCAAGATTGTCAAACAAAGCGTGTCAGATCTTCAGGCGCTGGGAAAAATCGTTGAGGAAGAGAAACCTGACGTTATCTTGCACACTGCTCTCAGTCCTCTAGCAAGCAGCTTTCTCGACACCTTTCAGGTGAACATAGCCGGTACAGTCAATGTACTGGAAGTCGCGCGAAAGCGCAGCCTCAGGGTAGTCTATCTGAGCTCCGGAGCGGTTTATGGCCAGCTCAAGAATAATGGACCGATTTCAGAGGAGGAACCTTTCGGACCGACCTTTCCCCCCAGGGTCTTCGACGGGCCTTGGGCCCCTTTCTACGGCACCAGCAAGAGAATTTGTGAGCAGTTAATGGCTCTTCACAGATTTGCTCATGGAATGGAGAGCTGTGCTCTGAGATTGGGCCTCGTTTATGGAAGAGGTGACAGGTACATGAACTCAAGTGTTCCTTTCCTCCTGAGAAAAGCCATCTCGGGGCAATCCCTGATCCTTCCCTACGGAGGGGATACGTATTGTCCCCTAGTCCATGTGTTCGATGTGGTAGAGGCAATCTTCAAGGCGTGCACTGTTGACCGTCTCGAGAGTTTGTCGTACAATGTCGCGTACAATAGGGGATACTGGATGAAGGAGATTGGTGAAGCAGTAGAGAGAGCTGTCCCCGGATCAAGCATTAAGTTTGGACCAGGCACATGGCCTTCACATGGGGTGCCGATCCCTCGCGGCTCAGCTCTAAGCTTTCCTACAAATCGCCCACTGGACATATCCCGTGCTCAGAAAGAACTTGGCTACATGCCGATCTATGACCTTGACAAAGGAATCAATGAGGCAGCAGAGTGGATTAGACGAAACTGGTCGACGTGTTCGCCTGAAGCTGTCCCCTTTCCGGCCTGAACGCAGCGAGTTGCCAGTTGGAAGCTGCGATGACTGTCTTCCTGCGATCGATTCACTACTGCCTGGCCACTTGTTCCCTTGCCGTTCTCAGCGCATTAACTAGTTGGTTCCTTTTCCTCACAAGTTGGTTCATGAGAAAACGATGCTGATCACTATCTTCGGGATAAAGAGTTAGCATCTCGGCTTTTGCCATATGTGGATATGGAGGTATTGGCACGGCCATGTCATGATTCAAGGTGCCCTCTTCCGTATAGTTCGCGGGAATGAGCGCTCGGCCCAGCCTCATGATGGTTTTGTTGGCTTTTTCTATCTCTCTTCTGTTCTTTGATTTGTTCAGTGCCTTGGTGGTACTGTAGAACTTGTGAAGTTCCCTGTTCAGAGTTCTTGCTTCATCTAGTACTGGGTCAAGGTTGAGTTTTCCTTTAGAGTTCTTTCGGTAATCGTTGATGATTGCGATTGAGTTGTCGATGGTCTTCGTGAAGTCAAAGGGTAGGATTGGAGCATTGAGTACTCTGAGTATGGTTAATGCGTATATTCTCAGGTCGTTCAGCAAGATCTCCTTGTCTAACAGGCGCATGTCGTCATCTTCTGTGTGCCATTCAACATTGCCTCCGGAGCCGCCAACTGTGTAGAGGCTTTTCTCTCGTCTCACTGCCTCGGGGATGTTTGAGAGAAGCATGTAGAATGAGGTTATGCCTATTCCGTTGAATGAGTAGTCGCCGGCGCTTATTGGCCGTATTCCTTTCGCGTATATCCCTGTTACATCTTTGATGGCTTCTCTGCACAATTCCTGTGCTTCATCCATCCACATGACTTCTTCGTATGCCGTCGCGCCTCTGCAGCCTGGGGAGTCCATGTTGACTTGGGCTACGCAGTTCTCGTACAGGTCAAGAGCAAAGTTGTCTGCGTACCATGTGGATCCTCCGTATCTTCCATGAGAGTGACCTGGCCACCAGGCGACTCGCAGGCCTCTGTGAATCTGTTTCCTGAACTTGTGGAAGACTCTGGCCAATTCAAGAAGTCCACCATCTCCGACGGCATTATCTCCTATTCCATAGAACCATGAGTCAAGGTGGCCATGAAGCAGGAGGAATTGGTTTGTGTCTTTTGCCTTGATTGAGGCCACGGGAAGAAGGCATTTTCTCCATCCTTCTTCCAGTTTGGTTTTGATTCTGATTCGTAGTGGTCCAGAGTTCAGGAGTTTCTTGATGTATTGGCCGTCGGAGTTGGCGATCGACAGCGTGGGTATCTGGGGCTTCTCGTTGATGTTTTCGAGTGTCGGTGTTCCCCAGATCGAGGTGCTTATGCCTGCGTGCGTTCTCTCGCCGGGAGTGATACATATGACTGCTCTTGCTCCTTGCCTCTCCAAGTGTTTGATCATTGCAGGCATTATCGAGAGGCCTTCAGTTAGCACTGCTAGCCCATTGATCTTCAGATCTGTTTGGTTGATTCCGGAATTGAAGAAGTCTGATATTCCCGTTGGTCTTTTTGCCGGTACGTGGATTACTTGAAGTTCCCAGTCGACTGAGGGACTCATCGACATGACCTTGGGGTTCATTATCTGGGACTGATGTCGAAGTTCTCTGCTTTCTGGGTGAGTGATTTCTAGGCTTACGTGCTTGGGCACGCTGAGGTACAGATTGGGTTCGTATATGTCTGTGGGTATGTTCAATTCTCTCAGTCTATTTGTGATGTATTCCGCTGCTTGTCTCTCTCCTTCGCTGCCGCACTCTCTGATCAAACCTGAGAATGTGTCAATGAGTCGGCAGGGTTCCTCGACGGATACTTCCTTAAGGAGTCTATTCTCGAATCTGCTGAGGGCCAATGTGGGGACACTTGGGGCTCAGTTTTCTTCCACGGGATTTTAACAGTTTCGAAGATATAGAAAGCGGCCAGGTCGATCTGCATGGGAAACATTGTTTCTGGAAAAGTGAAAGTTCCTGGTGAGGAGCTGGAGTATCTCACTCGCTAATTAGACATGATACCATATGATGGCCTCCAATGTCGATCAACCTGGGCTCACGTTTGGAGCATTCCGGTCTGGCTCTTGAGCATCTTGGATGGAATCTACATCCTGGAGGTGGATTCGCTGGGGAAGGCACATCACCCGCAATGGTGACAAAGCCTCTTTCTTTTGCGATTCGAGGCCTTGGAATTGGAGTGGAGGCAATCAATGTCTTGGTGTAGGGGTGAGCTGGCTCTCGAAAGATTTCCTCGATATCGGCCTCTTCCACTATTCGTCCTAGATACATCACTGCAACTCTTTCGCACATTGTTCTAAGAACCGCAAGATCATGAGTGATCAGCATTAAGGTCAATTTCAAGTCCTTCCGCAACATCTTCAAAAGGTTGAGAATCTGCGCCCTTACGGACATATCCAGAGCGGACACCGGCTCATCTGCCACGATGAACTTGGGATTAAGTGCTATCGCCCTGGCGATTGTCACCCTCTGCTGTTGGCCTCCGCTCAGCTCATGGGGGTATCGATCGAGAAATGCACTTGCAGGGCTTAGGCCCACTGTCTCCAACAATTTTGAGACACTGTCGTCAACTTCATCTTGCTTCAGGATCTTGTGGATCTCGAAAGGCTTTCTCAGAGATTGCGCGACGGTTTTTTTAGGATTCAGGGCAGCCAAGGGATCTTGGAAGATCATCTGGATCTCTCGTCTAGTCTTTCGCATCTCTTGGTTGGAGAGAGAGGAAATATCCTTACCCATGTATCGGACTGTTCCTTCCGTCGGAGAAATGAGACCGGTAATCAGCCGAGCACAGGTGCTTTTGCCGCATCCACTCTCCCCGACGAGTCCAAAGCTTTCGCCTGCAGCGATTGACAGGTCCACTCCATCTACGGCTCGCACGCTGCGTTTTGTTCCGAAGAGGGAGCTTCCTCTGGAATAGAAGTATTTCTTCAGGTTCTCGGACTCCACCATGTTCGCCAATGCGTTGTTACCTCAGGAGTAAAGCCAACATGAAACGAGGTGCCCTTTCTTGACCTCTATATGAGGAGGCTCTTGGGCTCGGCATTTCTCGATGGCTTTTGAGCATCTGGGGTGAAACCTGCAACCTGAGGGAGGGCTGAGAGCGCTGGGCACCATTCCACCAATAGAGACCAGAGTTTCTTTGAACTCGTCGATGCTCAAAACTGAGTCTAGCAGTCCTTGAGTGTAAGGGTGTCTTGGATCATCATAGATTGAGAAGATGTCTCCATGCTCCACAATCTTCCCAAGGTACATGACATAGACCTCATCAGCCAATGAGGCAACTATACCCAAGTCATGCGTGATTAAGAGAAGCGAGGTTCCCAGATCTCTTGTGACCTTCTGTATCAACGCTAGTATCTGGCTTTGTATTGTAACATCGAGAGCAGTCGTTGGTTCATCGGCGATCAGAATCTTAGGCTTGCATGAGAGCGCTATGGCAATTAGAATCCTCTGACGCATCCCTCCGCTCAGTTGATGAGGATAATACCTGCAGATCCTTTCTGGTTCAGGAATTCTGACCAGGTCAAGTGTTTCCACTGCTTTTTCTCTGCACTCGCTCTTGCTGAGTCCCTGATGCTTAGTGATAGCCTCCTCGATCTGTTCGCCCACTGTCAATACTGGGTTAAGAAACGTCATAGGATCTTGGAAGACCATCGAGATCTCTTTGCCACGAATCTCGCTCATCTGGTCCTCAGTCAACTGAAGAAGATCTCGATTATTAAGAAAAATGCTGCCGGTGGTTTTGCCCGGGTCTGGAACCAATCTCATTATTGATAGTCCAGTCATAGATTTCCCCGAACCTGACTCCCCTACAAGTGCGACTGATTGTCCCTCAGAGATTTCCAACCGTATGCCATCAACCGCTCGCACAACTCCCTCAGGGGTGAGGAAGTGCGTTCTCATATCTTCAATCAGTAACATCCTGTTCCCACAGTTGCATTGTATCATCTTAGCCTGGGGTTGAGAGCGTCATTCAAGCCGTCGCCGACCAGATTAAAGGCCAGTGCGGCAACAGTTATCATGGTTCCAGGAAAAACGACAAGCCACCAAGCTCCGGCTTGGAACGCTTGCTGTGCAATGTACAGCATGCGTCCCCAGCTCAGTACTGTTGGATCGCCTAATCCAAGGAAACTAAGCCCTGCTTCGATTATGATGGATGTGGACATTTGCAGGGAGCCTGCCACTATGACTGGAGGTAGTATGTTAGGCAGTATCTCCTTGAACATGACATCAATGCTATTCGATCCTAACATTCTTGCCGCTTCAACGAACTCCCTTTCCCTGAATGACAACACTTCAGCTCTCGCGATTCTCGCAATTGTTGGCCAGCTGAGGACACCTATCACGAAAACCATGTTCCAGATGCTGTTTCCATATAGCGTGACCACAACAAGAGCCAATATGAACGTGGGCAGCACCATCATGATTTCCGTTGCTCTCATCAGCAGATCATCTGTAAGCCCGCCAAAGTACCCGGAGACCACGCCCATGATCAACCCGATTGTGGTCGCGGTTACAGCCGCCACCACGCTCACCAACAGAGCTATTCGGGAACCGTGAACTATTCCGCTGAACCAATCCCTTCCAAGCTGATCTGTACCCATCCGAAACTTTGAGGACGGTGGAGCCAGACTGGGCCCTAAACCGGTGGCAAGAGGAGATCCTGGAGCGATCATATCACTGAGCAGAGCCAAAGACACAATGCCTAGAAGCACTACAAGAGAAACTACAGCGGCCCTATTTCTCCTGTATCTTCTCCAAATGTCTTTGGTTCGTCTATTCGTTAGCTGCCACCTCTCTATGCGTATCTTATTCTTGGATCAAGCACAGTATAGATGAGATCAGTAATTAGGTTCGCAACTATCACCGACATCGTGACCAACACAAAGACCCCAGTTACAACTGGATAGTCACGGAAGTAGACGGCGTCCGTAAGCAATCTGCCCACACCGGGCCATGCAAAGACCGTCTCTGTCAGCACAGCCCCAGCTATCATCAATCCAAACTGCACCCCAAGAACGGTCACCACCGGAAGCATTGCGTTCGGAAGAGCATGTCTAGAAAGTGCCTCTTTCCTCTTCAGTCCCTTCGCCCGAGCGGTCAATATGTAGTTCATTCTCATAGCCTCCAGTACACTTGTCCTTGTCAGCCTCGCGAATAGAGCCATGAACACCATCGCCAAGCTTGTCGAGGGAAGGATCAAGTGCCAAAGAACATCGATAGCATATTCCAGCCCACTCAACTGTAATCTGGCACTTGACATGCCAGTCACTGGAAAAAGCCTCAGCCATATGGAGAAGACCAACACAAGAAGCTGCGCGACCCAAAAGACCGGCAAGGAATAGGTCGTGATCGACCAAGACATGATGGCATTATCCCGAATCGAATAGGGTCTACCTGCCGACACCAGGCCCAAAAGCACCCCCAGGGTCACAGCAATCGACAACCCCGTTGCTACGAGAAGAATCGTCGCTGGAACACGTTCAAGAATCACGTTCAAGACAGGCTCCTTGAAAACGTATGACCTACCGAGATTTCCTTGAAGCAAGTTCCAAACGTATATCGCCAGTTGCTCATGGAAAGGCTTGTCTAGACCATAGGCCTGCCTCGCCCAGTCCCGGTACTCAGGAGAGCTCCCCTCTCCTGCAAGTACAAGTGTAGGGTCACCGGGGGCCAGTCTGATCAAGAAGAAGCTAAGAACAACAACTGCCAAGATCGTGGGAACAGTGTATAGTGCTCTTCTAACCAGGTAGCGCTTCATCAGTTATCCCGTCGTCTCTTCGCAGTACACGACCTTTCTATTTGATTGTTTCGAGAACCATTTCCTTCGAAATCCTATTCCCAAATCGGTCAGCAAGAAGTGCACCGCATGAACAAGTGCAACAGTTGAACCTTTGACAGGAACAAAGACAAGGCCTTCCCTCCGGAAGTCGTATTTCCAGTGTCCACTGTGGAGATGTGAAAGAAAGGAGGCAGCAGAGACCGCTATCCGCCGAATTTCAGAGGCAAACCAGTTCTCTGCAACATGTATTTCGAAGAAGATCTAGGTTTTCTTGCGACGTCGCATAGCCAAGAATACTGCCGCGCCAATCACTACCACCGCCAGTACCCAGACGAGTGTTGTGTCCGGTCCAGCCGCAGGCGCCACAGTTGTAGTCGCGCGCGTTGTGGTTGTCGTTGTGGGTGTGACTGGGGGCGTGCCTTTGATCCAGTAGGTCTCATCCAAGGATTGAGAGAACACGTAGCATCGGTCACCTATTGGTATGTTGGTGCCGCGGAAATCGCCTCGCTTCAGCTGAACCCATGTGACATCATATGGAGCGTAGTCCGGAAGTTCTTGACTGAGTATGACATCAATTTTCTGCATCAGCTCAATCTGCTTCTTGGGATCTGGCTCTGTCTTCAACGCGTCCAAAAGTGATGAGGCTGTGGCGTTAGTGAATCCATAGCTGTTGCTGAATGTGACCCCGTTCAGCATCATGTCTTTGTGGTACATGTTGTACACAGTTGTTGGTAGTACGACTATCTTCATGAGCCAAAAGTCGAAGTCGTATGATGAGTATGCGCTCTGCAGAAGTGCAGCGAAGTCTATCAGTTTCAACTTGACCTCTATTCCAATCTTCGCTAAGTGGTCCCTGATCATCTCTGCTACTGAACCCTCTTCAGGTTCGCCTCGTCTGTATTGAAGCTCAATGCTGAATCTCTTGCCGTCTGGACCTTTAGGATACCCAGCCTTGTCCAGTAGTTCCTGTGCTTTTGCGGGATCATACCGATAGCGAGCGAGCGATGGGCTCAGAGGCACTATCTCTGTGCTCCAGTGGCTGTCTGTCTGTTTGGACAGACCGTTTGTTGCTCTGCTGACGAAGTCGGTTACGTTGACTCCGTATGCTATTGCCCGCCTAACCAGTACATTGCTTGTGATGCGGCCCTGCCTAAGGTTGAAGGATATTCTGAACTTGTATGTTGGTGATGTAGTAGCGTAAACCTCGGTGTTCGGAAGTGACTTGAGGCGGCCATAGAGCTCGTAAGGTATTCCTCGAAACATGTAGTCGATCTCGCCCCTCTCATAGGCCGAGATTGCTGCCGCAGGCTCAGGAATAATCCTCACAACGATTCTGTCCAAGTATGGCTTTCCTTTCTTCCAGAAGCTCGGGTTCTTCACCAGCTCTACCTGTGATCCCTTCTTCCATTCCTTGAACATGAAAGGACCTGTACCTACAGGAGAGGAATGGAAATCAGTCTTCTGCAGGTCTTGCCCCGAAAGGATGTGCTTCGGATATATGTGGCAGTTCGAGGTTGCCAACAGCATCATTTGAAAGCCGGGAGACCATTCCGCAGGCCTGACGATCACCGTGTAGTCATCGACCACCTCCACCTTCGTACCCTTGAAGAAAGCTACAACGTTCGGCTGTGTCTTTCCAAGAATCTCGTCAAATGTGAACTTCACGTCGGCTGCGGTAAACGGCTTTCCGTCGTGCCAAGTCACATTCTTGTTTAGCCAGAACTGCATGTATTTCTCGTTCATGTTCACCTGCCATTTCCATGCAAGTGACGGAAGAATATTCCACTCCTTGTCAGGCACCACAAGCGTGTCAAAGATCTGCGATGCCACAAACCCTACGGCCCATGTCTCATACGTGGAGAGATCCAAGGTTGTGATGTCGGAGGGCAGGTTAACGACTAGAGTTCCACCGTATCTCGGAGGCTCTGAAACCACAGCCTGCGACACCGGCAGCACGAGCATGCTCGACAGACACACTGACACCAAAAGGAAAATCGCCAAGATGTTCCTTAAACTAAATCTCATCATCATCCCCACCCGACAAATGGAGCTCTTGGTATTTAACGCTTGACAAACGATGGAGGTTGCCCTGAAATTGTCTCTCTAGGCGACTGACTTCCACCAGAATGTCAGGTCTGATGCTTTTTGATTGTTCTGTTTCGGTGACTTGCTGCTTCCGGCCATGATGGGGTTGCGTATTCTCTCCCCTAGCTTCTCTCTTCTTTTCTTCTCTCTTCGCGTCATTCTTCAGGATGCGTGACCTCGATCATGGCAGGAGATGGATATGAACGACGCGAAGGCAGAGCAAGAAGAAGGCACCAAGGAAGCGTAACAGGGACTGGAAAAGGTATAACGGATTCAGAAAGGACGAGTACGGGCTTACGCTACCAATCTTAGCAGAAGCAGTCTACTCCACACCTCCACCATACAAGGTGAAGAAGCGAGGAACCGTAGGAAGGCCACCAGCAGACCCACGAGCAGTCGCTATCTGCCTCCTCATAAGAGCAATATTCAGATTATCGTACAGGTCGGTCTACTCCCTCCTCGCCTCCAGTAGTGAGTACATAGGCATCTGTAGAATCAGGCATCTTCCAGCCTACAACACCGTCCAGGAGTATGTGAAGGATGTGGGTGAGGGCTACCTGAACGAACTGGTGAAGCAGACATCCGCCGCCATAATGAGGGTTCAGCGGAGAGATGTATGCAGCTCAGCCTGCGATGGAACAGGAGTAGCAATCAGGAAGTATGAGAGATGGTTTGATGTTAGGAAAATAGCGCGCGCGACGGAGCTTCCTTCTCCTAGAGCTCCGCTAACATCTGGACGATTCCAGGGTCCAGCTTGTGGATGTTGATCAGCAGGTCTCTGAGTGTGGGCTTGCTGTTCTCGTTGTTCGAGTCGAACCTCTTCACTCTGTTCCTCAACCTTCTCTTCTTCATCTCAGTCAAAGCCTTGGGGAAGTCTATGAAGTCTGTTCCGTTGGTGAGCATAGCCCAGATGAGACGGGTTAGCTTTCTTGCAGTCGAGACGACTCCAACTCCGTGGCCCTTCTTCACCCCGTACCTTGTCCTCACAGCGATGTAGTGACGTTGGAAGTTCTCAGGTCCCTGGAAGGCCATGTTGTTCGCAGCCTGGTAGAGCGCCCTCCTGAGGCAGGGTGGTCCACACTTCTCTAGTCGACCGTACCGTTTCACGGAGCCGCTCTGTTCTACGGTTGGGTTGATGCCCGAATACCTGACTAGGGAGCCGGATGACTTGAACCTGGATATGTCCGCGATCTCTGCGGCTATGGCTTGCGCTGTCTCTAGGCCAACTCCTGGAATGGTTAGAAGCTTCGTAACGTACCCCTTCATTTGCGGGATTGAGTCTACCGCTTTTGCTATCGCATCGTTGAGTATCTTAACCCACGCCTCTATCTGTGAGATCAGGCTTGAAGAGAACTGTACGATCCATGGATCAAGGTTGGGTTTGAATGCGTTCGCTATGGCCCCGTTTATCTTGCGTCTCTTCTCCTCTGTGAGCTTCAGTCCATCGAGTTCCTTTATGAGTTCCTCCTCACTTCTGCTCTCAGCGAGCATCTCTAGGAACATCCTTCCAGAGACTCCGAAAGCATCGCTGAATACCGAGAGGACGCTTGAACTGTACTTGCTGACGGTAGCTGCGGTCTGGTTCTTGATGGCGGTCTTCATGTCTACGAGCCACGGCCTGAACCTTGTTAGCCTCCTCAGCCTTCGTACATTGTGGTCAGGCACATAGCTCGCCTTGAGCTGGTTGATCATATGCAGCGTGGCGAGGACATTGCAGTCAAGCTTGTCAGACTTGTTGAGCAGATGTGCCTTGGCCTTTGCAGGGTTGACGAGGGTGACTCTGACCCCATTCTCAGTAAGGTAGTCATAGAGCCCATTCCAGTATGGACCTGTAGATTCCATAGCCACTTCGAAGCACCCATGCTTCACAAGGAATTCTAACATCAGTTTTCCACCCATCATGTCGTTCGAGAAGTCTGCGGTAGCGACTGTTCCACCGTGATTCTTGATGCAGACGTCGAGCTTGCTCTTCGAGATATCAATCCCAGCTGCTATCTCCTTGATGTTCATCATTTCTTTTTCTTCACCTCTCCCTTTCTTAGCGTTCTTTCTGGCGACCTCTTCACTTATCGCCGTCGACGACTCACCAGTGTCATCGACAGGTCAGTGCGCTGGAAACTTTTTTCCCTCTATCCTATCATCTCCATTCTGGTGTGATAAAGTGAGGAAGACGCGGAATTGATTCTTCCTCATCCTGCTCCTACGGATGGTCAGAGCCACACTAAGGATGCGGACGGAGAGGATCTGGGCCAGACTGAAGAAGTACTTACCTCTGTAAGCTTGATGCGGGCCTTGTTCCGCTTCTTCCTTGCCGCTCACACCACTTCTCTTCCAACGCCCGCTTTTTCATTACCTTGACTGAAGAGTAACACAGCCTCAGCTCATTCGAAAGGTTACCCAGCCTGGAACAGGATGATTCACGAGGCATGGGAAAAGAAGGAAGCCTACGAGAGCACGTACCATCGCAGGGCAGTGATAGAAGGAATCTTCGGAGTCTTCAAGCACAGGTTCGGAAGAGAGGTGGCATCAAAGATCAGGCATAACCAGAATGTTGAGGTTCTCTGCAGAGTAGTGGCATGGAACATCCTCGCACTCGCATACCACAGCTATGCATAGAGAAACAACCAACCCTCAACAACTCGTCCGTAGCGTATGCTATTGATGAGAAGGCTCCAGAAAGCCACCT
>Ga0129297_10001366_pt1 | contig 12318 bp, 5 predicted proteins | sample I18A1metaG_FD_94708 | JGI IMG/M metagenome (GOLD analysis project Ga0129297, IMG submission 94708) | Lake sediment bacterial and archeal communities from Gulf of Boni, Indonesia to study Microbial Dark Matter (Phase II) - ​I18A1 metaG | ecosystem: Environmental > Aquatic > Freshwater > Lake >... | reverse complement strand
TGCCCGAGTATAGATCCCCATGCGGATCCTCGAACCTGTATCGGCCGGGATTCTTTGTTGAATCCTACCGCGATACCGATATTACATCCGACAGCGCGCTTCTAAGCCAACCAATTGCTATCCGCCATCGGAACGCGGATGAGCGGCAGCCAAGCCGGCTATAACTCGCTTTCTTTGCCTAACTGAGGGAGTACCGTGGGCCGAGCAAAGAGCTTGACAGGTACTCTAGATGGTGCTACAAGCCCTTCCAAGCTTTCCATTAGCGCTGATATCAGTATTACCAGCGATAATGGGTTCCCAGTCCGCGCGTTGCCGTCCCGTGCGGCTCTGTTCGGGGAACTCCCTGCGTGGAAGTGCGGCGACTCACTTTCTCAACGCGAACTGGCTATGGTACATCCCGCAAGCCAGTCGGTCTTTAATTCAGATGCCGGGAAATCTGTCTATCATGCCGTGCTTCTCTTGTTCGTCAAGTCTGGAGGAGGCACGCAATGCGTGGACCAAAAAGACGCTGCCAGTCTTGATCGGCTCAAGATCGAGGGCTAAGCACGGCTCAGACCACAAAGACGCAGCAAAACAGTCTCGATTTCGCAGGAGGTGTTCATGGCAAAGCCTTCATTAAAGCATGTGGTATTCGGATGCCTGCTGCTTTTCCTGCTGTTCGGCGGGCAGGCGTTGGGGCAAACGGTGACGGGCACAATCACCGGCATCGTCACCGACCCCTCAGGTCTGGTAATTGCCGGTGCCGGAGTCACGTTGACCAACGATCGAACGGGGGAGTCCCGAACCGCAGTTTCCAGCGAATCCGGCGCATTCATCTTCACGGGCCTCCCGCCCGCGACATACTCCCTCAAAGTGGAGCTCACCGGATTCAAAACACTTCAGCGCACTGGGATGGTGCTCAGCGCCACTGAACGCCTCTCGGTAGGAACCATCCCGCTCAGCCTCGGATCCCTGACCGAAACGGTCACTGTGGAGGCCCGCGGCGCCGCCATCCAGACGACCAGCGCCGAACAGTCGTCTCTGATCTCGTCCGCTCAGATGGAGACGATGCTGGCGCGCGGACGCGACGTCATTGCACTGCTTAGAATCGTTCCGGGCGTGCAATACACCGAGGGGACCGAAGTGGCTGGCGGCACTTACGGCGTCAGCATGCCGAATGCCAGCGGCGTTTCTGCCAGCTCCAGTAGGGTTGCCATCGACGGCCTGCTCAGCAACGACATGGGAACGCCCAGCGTGGATTCCGGCGCCATCAGCATGGACGCCGTCGGCGAGATGAAGTTGCTGATAAATAACTACCAGGCCGAATACGGTGGCAACGGCGGCATGTCCATCAACATCGTCAGCAAATCCGGCGGTCGCGACTTCCGCGGCAGCGCTTACTGGTTCAAGCGCCACGAGATGTTCAACGCCAATAACTTTTTCAACAACCGCACCGGCGTCGCCAAGCCGCGCTATCGATACAACACGATCGGCGGCACCATCAGCGGGCCTGCTTACATCCCCAAGGTGTTCAACACAAACAAGGACAAGTGGTTCTTCTTTATGAACCTTGAGGAGTGGAGAGTCAAGACTCCCGGGAGCTTGATTCAGAACACCATGCCTACGGAGCTCGAGCGCGCCGGAGACTTCTCGCAAACGCTCGACGTCAACGACAAGCTGATTGCCATTAAGGACCCGCTCACCGGAAAACAGTTCCCGGACAACAAGATTCCCGCAAGCCGCATCAACATATACGGCCAGCGCATCTTGAAGGTTTTCCCGCCGCCGAACTTTTTTGATCGGACGATCAGCAAGGGCAACTATAACCGCCAATTCCAGGAGGTCCTCGACCACCCCCATTACCTCCGGATATGGAAGGCCGACTGGGTGCAATCGCCAAAGAACAGGTTCTCCTGGCGCTTAAGCAAGTTCATGTCGGACCAGGGCGGTTACGCCTGCGCCTCCTGTCCCTCGAACTGGGGGCTGACCAAGGAGCACTATTACTTCACTGAGGGTGCGATGACGCTCGCTTACACGCGCATCTTCACCCCTAAGGTCGTCAACGAGTTCAACATGGGCGCCCGCCACAACAGGGAACGCTGGTTCCCGGACAGCGACGCAGAGGCAGCCAAGTTCTACAGGTCTACCTATGGCCTTGACGGCCTCGGCATGTGGCACCCGGAAAACAACCCGCGGAACCTTCTCCCGCAGGCCTCGTTCGGCGGCGTCCAAGGCGGTGCGAGCATCAGCTACGATGACCGCGTGCTGACGGGCGGCGCGGATGTCACCATCGGCTTCTACGATACCCTAAGCATCATCCGCGGCAGCCACTTGATTAAGGTTGGCGTCAGCGTGGAGAGAACCAGGGAATACGAAGGCGAGGGCCAACAATTAGGCAACTTCAATTTCGGCAAGGACACCAACAACCCGAACGATTCCAACTATGCCTATTCCAACGCGCTCCTCGGAAACTTCGTTTCCTATATGGAACAAACCACCCCCATATACGGCAGGAACATACGGTCAAGCTATCTCGAGTGGTTTGGCCAGGACACGTGGAAGGTAAATCGCAAGCTGACCCTTGACTACGGCCTCCGCTTCACTTGGTACCAGCCACTGCACCCGCCCGAAAAACAAGCCAACCAGGCGGCGATCGTAGCTCTTGAGCGCTACGACGCGAAAAAGGCGGCCATACTTTGGCGCCCCGTGATGTCCGGCGGCAAGCGGATGGCACAAAATCCGCTCACGGGCGCGATTGGGCCGGCAATCATGATCGGCGCCTTCGTTACCGGCAGTGGGGATACGGCGCCCGGCGCGGTTTTGGGTAGTGACAAGACGTATCCGTTGGGTTGGGTCAGCAAATATCCCATAGTGTACGGTCCGCGCCTTGGCATTGCTTACGATCCGTTCGGCAAAGGCAAAACCGCCATCCGGGCCGGCACCGGGATGTTCTACACCACCCGGATCAGCATCTGGAGCAATATCCTCAATGCTCCGGCTCGATACAGCCCCTACCTCTACTACGGGAACATCGACACGTTCCGGGGGGCCGCCGGCACGCTTTTGCCGACCTCTTCGGTCTCCTTCGAGAAAGACCAGGCCGTGCAGAGCATCGCCAACATACACTTTGGGATCCAGCAGGATATTGGCATGGCCACCGTGCTGGACGTCTCTTACGTCTCGACATTGGCACGCCACCTGAGGACGAGCTGGAACCTCTCCACCATGGCGTACGGCACCCGGTTCCTGCCTCAGAACCAGGATTCAACCACCGGCAAGCCACTGCCCGATATCTTCCTTAACAGGACGTCGGGATACAGCGGCCTCACTTACTATTCGACCTGCCTGCCGTCCAACTATCACTCGCTGCGCGTAGCGGCCAACCGCCGGTTCACTAAGGGCCTGCAGTACGGCGTGGCATACACCTGGTCGAAAACCATGGACTATTCGGGTGTCACGCTGTACCGGCCCATGAAGGACAATTACGGCTTATCCGGAATGGACTTTACGCACAACTTGGTCATTAACTACATCTGGGATATTCCCAAGGGAAGCAGACTGTTGCCTAACCCGGTTAGTCGCCTTGTCCTTGACAACTGGCAACTCTCCGGGATTACCGCGATTGGCAGCGGCGGCGCGAGCGGCGTCGGTTTCAGCACCGTCGACGGCACCGACCAGACCGGCGGAGGCGACGGCCAGCGCATTATCGTCACCGGAGACGTTAAACTGCCTCGTGGCGAGCGTTCATTCTCCAGGTGGTTTAACACCGCCTCCTTCAAACGGCCCGGAATGTACCCTGTCGTCGGCAACGCAGGGAGAACCGTCTTCCGCCTCCCTGGTAGAAACGTCTGGGATATCTCCCTCTTTAAGAACATCCTGGTCTTCAAGGAAAACCGCTACTTCCAGTTCCGCCTGGAAATGTACAACGCCTTCAACCATACCCAGTGGTCGGGCGTGGACAGCACCGCCCGGTTTGACGCGACCGGCAATCAGGTGAATGCCCAGTTAGGGCAGGTCACCTCGGCCCGCGACCCGCGCAGGATGCAGATGTCGCTGCGCTTCAACTTCTGAGGATTCAGGCCTTCCGAGCAATCGGATTCCACCTCGGGGAGGAGGCAGCCAGATCGCCCCTCCCCGAGGGCGACAAAATCCACCGACTGTCGATAAATCGCCCTCTCAGCATGACAACAACCAGCGCATTTTCGCGGAAGCCCCGAAAACAAATGAGTTTCAGTTTTATCAAGAGGTTTTATAGACGGTTCATTGAGTTGTTACGCAACGAGTTATCTATCGTTCGGGAACCATCTGAACCGCGGTTAAAGCGCGATGGATTGGTTCTTCTATGGTTTTTTCTGTTTGTTCTGGTTGTGGTGGATACCCGGCTGATCTACGACTTAATGGCGCCGGCTTTCTATGTGCGGTGGGACTTTGTGATAAGTTCCCTCATCCGGCTGGGAGGATTCTCCTATCTGGCCGGAGCATTACTGGGTCAGTTGTTGGCATCGCGCGTGGGTGGGGCGCTGGGGTTGACAGCTCTGGCGGGCATCCTGCTGGCGCTGTCGGACTGGGTGTTTGAGCTTTTTGCCGGTCACAGACTGCCGTTTGTGCGGTACGTGCCGGTGATGATGTTTGCTGCGATGACCGGCACTTATGTCTTTGCCCTCGAGGCTGTCCCTGCGGTGCTGCTGCTTCTTGTCCTTGCAATCGTGTACATGTCGCTGGCGGACTGGTCTGTGCCGATTCGCGCGGGTCTGCTGGCAATCATGAGTGCCCTTCTGTACCTCGCAACTGCGGGAGTACCCGAGGTGCTTCGATCGCTATGCGCTGGCAGACCACCCAGGTTGCACGTGTCGCTCTTTTCCCTGGGGTGGGCTTTGTTATGCCTTGGCTTCGAGGCGCGAAGGCTTCCGGCAGAAGTGCGAGGCAAGGCATGGCTGGTAGCGCTGGGTGCGGCGGTTGTAATAGGGCCTTTGTTTGGCGAATTGTATTTCCACGCCGACACATTATGGGCGTGGAGTGGTTTGCTGAGCTTTAGCATGTTTTCTCTATTAGTGCCCGGAACGGCGTTCTGGCAGATCGTACTGACGCTGGCAATGTATGCTTCAGTGGCGGTGATGGCGGTGCTGGCATTTGTATTGAGAGCGGCGCGGGCACGCTGCTTTGAACCAACTGATGCGCCTGCAGGTGAGAATGCCGCTCAGCTAACCGGAGGACATGAGAAGGAACGTATATCGAAGGCCTTTCCATGTCGTGGCACGGGGTGGAAACGGCAGTCATGCGGAGGGCGGAAGAGGGAACGCATGCGCCGGTTCCTGAGTACAGCGGCCATACTTTGCCTTCTGACGGCGGCTATGCTTCTGCCAAGGGTGGCGCTGCAGGAGATGATTGTCCCCTCGCACATACTAGGCAGATGGCTGAAGGTGGGCCATTTAGTCCGCGAAGGTCGGTATGAGCAGGCGCTGAACGAAGCGGCAAAGCTCGATCCGCGGCGAGTCTCTCCGACTGCCAGCTACGATGTTAATCTGGCTCTGCACGAGACCGGCAGGCTGTTAGATGAGGTGCTTGCCTGGCCCCAGCCGTCGCCGAGGCTGTTGCTGGACTTGGTAAGCTTGCCCAATTATGAGTATCGGCGCAGAGTGGTTGATACATGTATCCGTCTGGGACGGCTGAACGATGCTGAACACTACGCCGGCGAGGCGATTGGGTCCTTGGGTCAGCCAAGGTCCGAGCTGCTGATGCAAGTTGCACTGATTTACATGGTTAAGGACAAGCCAGAGTTGGCCCGGATATACCTGAACAACCTTGCCGACGACCTGATTTACCGCCGGCGCGCGGTACGTTACCTGAATTTACTAAACAAGGATCCTCATCTCTCAGACGTGGAGGAGATATCCCAGCTGCGGACACGGATGCTGATGAAAGACGATGTGGAGCAAACCATTGTCTACCAGGATGGAGCTCCCGTGGCCAACGTGGCCAATATGCTGATAAATCTGCTGGAAGGCGCGCCTTCCAACCGCCTGGCTCTAGACTACCTGCTCGGCACAATGCTTTTGCAGGGGGAGGCGGAAGGTGTGGCACACAACATTTACCGGCTGCCGGCAGCGGGCTATAAAAAAATGCCACGACGAGTACAGGAAGCGTTACTGGTTTATCAAACTGACGGAGGAAAAGTTGTGGATGTGGCAGGCATGGAAATCGATCCGCAGGTAGAGGCGGATTTTCTTGAGTTTGTGCGTATAGTCACGGACTTTGATCAAATCGGTCCGGATCGCGCTTCACAGTCCCTGCAGAGGTTTGTTGGAACTTATTGGTTTCACCATTGGTTTTACTTGAGGAAGGGAGTTCAGTGACGAAGCAAAGCAGAAAAACAGGCATTGCCATAGTTGTCATTCTGCTGCTGTCAGCGGGAGTTCTGACGGTCCGGATATTGCTTCATTCGCGTTCCGGGTTGTCGTCGTACGTCAGAGCAGAGGCCGCTGCCCGGATTTCTCCGGACTACGCCGGTGTTGTCATTCCTCCCAATATTGCACCGCTGAACTTCGTCATTAATGAGCCGGGCAGGCTCTTCTGTGCCCGGGTATTTGACGAGAGCGGTCGGCTGCGCATCGAGGTTTTCAGCCGGGACGGGCGCATCCGGATGCCCCAGAGAACCTGGCAACAGATACTGCAGGAGGCCAGGGGAAAATCGCTCAGCGTCGAGCCCTTTGTGCGCGACGCCACGGGTAAGTGGCGGCGATTTGAGCCTTTCAATTTTCATGTGGCATCGGAATCCATCGACGAATATTTGTTCTATCGGATGATACATCCGGGCTACAACGAGTGGAACGACGTAGTCGTCTATCAGAGGCGAATAAGCACCTTTGAGCAGACTGAAATACTTCACAGCCATTCCGCCTACGTCTGCATGAACTGCCACACATTCTCGAGTCACAAGAGCGGCCGCATGGTTTTACAGATCCGCCATCCGCAGCGTGGTCCGTCGATGATTGTCGCCGCCGACGGTAAGTTGAGGAAAGTGGATCTTCGCACCGAGCGTTTTCCTAGAACTCCGAGTTTCACATCGTGGCACCCCAACGGCAACATCATCGCCTTCAGCCAGAACCGTTTCACGCAGTACTTCCATACCGGCGGGCGAGACGAGCCCCGTGATGTGGTGGACATGGCGAGCGACCTTGGGATCTACCGGCTCAACGATGCCAGCCTGGTCTACAGCCCGAAAATCTCCCGTCCCGACCGGCTGGAGACCTATCCCGAATGGTCGAATGACGGCAAGCACCTCTATTTCTGCAGCGCTCAGGTACCGTGGGAGACGACGCCCGACATTGTGGAAAAAGCATACGAGCATTGGCCGAAGATCAAGTACGATCTGATGAGAGTCGAGTTTGATGCTGACACCTGCAGCTTTGGGCAGGTCGAAACGTTGCTCAGCAGCGAGGAGACAAGTAAGAGTATGACTCAGCCGCGGGTCTCGCCGGACGGGCGCTGGCTGATCTTCGTTATGCATAACTATGGCACGTGGCCCGTCTTCCAGGACAGCGCCGACTTGTGGATGCTGGACCTGCAGATCCGAAAGGCAAGGCGGATGAGCGAAATCAACACTGACAGGACCGAGTCGTGGCATGGGTGGTCAAGCAATGGGCGTTGGATAGTCTTCAGTTCCAAGCGTGACACAGGAACGCTGAGCCGACCTTACTTCAGCTACATCGATGCGGACGGCAAGGCTTCGAAACCGATGTTGCTTCCTCAGGAGGACCCGACCTTCTACAACCGCTTCTACAACAATTTCAACCTGCCGGAGTTGTCTGCATATCCGGCCCCCGTCGGCCAGCATGAGTTGGCACAATTGGTCAACCGCCCCGATAGGACGGAGAAAGGTCTTCTCATGACCAGCGCCAATCCCGTTCAGAAAGGACCCAAGAATCGCATCAACTGATACCTTCAGGCGTGCAAGGGGGCGTCAGATTGTTAGAAACGGCTGTTTCCGGCAGTTCGGGCGCTGTGCCCGACGGACAGAGTTGAAAACCGGAGCGCCACACAGCTTTTCAAGCAAGCTCTCGCTGCGGCTGGCCGAGGGAATGACTTCTTGCCCAGGCAAGCGAAGTGTGGTAGGGAGTAGAACACCAGCCACGAGCGCCGGGGCAAGTAGCGGCCGGACGGTGCCATGAAACAATCAGACTGCCATAAAAGAGACGCAAAACATCATGATCCTTACGAGACGAAGTGCAATAGGACTTCTGGCAGGAACGGTTCCGGCTATCCTGTCGAAACGATCGGCTGCCGCCCAGCAGGCGGGCATTCAAATTGCGCCGGGACCTTTTAAAGGCACGCGGGAGTCTCTGAGAGAATACCGCGTCCCGGATTGGTACCGGGATGCCAAGTTCGGCATCTGGGCCCACTGGGGTCCGCAATCGGCGGCTGAATACGGAGACTGGTATGCGCGAAACATGTATATGCAGGGCAGCCGGCAATACAACTGCAGCATGGGGGTGCATCACGACAACTTCGACCTGTGGAACTCGAAGTTCCAGCCTCGCTGGAACGCGGTCGCGGCGGGACCGAAGAAGGACATCGGCGGGCTGTTCCGCAAGGCAGCCTTGAAGGCGGGGCTGAAGTTCGCGGTCAGCGAGCACCTGTCAAACAGCTATAACTGGTTTGCTACCTCGCATGGCAGCGACAAGGACGGCCCGTTGGCCGGTGTCCCTTACGACGGCGCCGATCCCCAGTATTCGGACCTCTACCATCCTCTGGCTAAGGATTTCGAGATTGCCAAGGCGCAGGCCATGGGACGCATCGCGCCGGATTCCTGGAAGCAGCTCTATTTCAATCGCATTAAGGACCTGGTGGACAATTATCAGCCCGATCTGCTTTACACAGACGGAGCGATTCCGTTCGAGGAATACGGGCTGGCCCTGGTGGCGCATCTCTATAACTCGAACGCGAGCCGGCATGGCGGCAAGGTAGAAGCGGTGTATACCAGCAAGGGGCGGCAGGACTCAGAGACAGGCACCTGCGTCCTGGACCTGGAGCGGGGCATCGCCGGAGGTATACCTGTCAATCCATGGCAAACGGACACGTGCATCGGCAACTGGCACTACGACAAGGAGGCCAAGTATAAAGCTCCCAAGCGGGTCATCGACATGCTGGTGGATATCGTCAGCCGAAACGGCAATCTGATGCTGAACTTCCCTCTGCCCAACAGCGGCGAACTGGATGCAGAAGAGATGAAGATCCTTTCCGAGATCACGAAATGGATGGCGGTCAACAGCGAAGGCATCTACAGCACTCGTCCGTGGAGGATCTTCGGAGACGGGCCCGTGGCATCGGCTCCGGCGGCTGGCGCGCGCGGCGATAGATTCAACGAGCGGAACCGCAAGGACTTCACGGCCGAGGAGGTGCGCTTCACCACAAAAGGGAAGACCATCTACGCTTTCGTCATGGGCTGGCCCGAGGAGGAAGCCGTAGTCAAGCCCGTCGGTAGCAACAGCAGCGTCGAGAAGGTCAAGGTGAGGAACGTCGAACTGCTCGGTTTCAAGGGCAAGCTGAAGTGGGCACAGGAGGAAACCGCCTTGAGGGTCCAGATGCCGCCTGAGAAGCCTTGCGATTACGCGATCACCCTGAGAATAAGCAGAGCGTAACCGTGGATAGCATCCCTGTTTAAAAGTGAGGCTCATCATGAAGAATCCGTCAACGAGAAGAGTGACATGCTTTTTGTGTGTGATGGCGCTGCTGGCGGCGTCGGCCTGGAGCCAGTCGACAACACCCGATCCGCAGCGCGAGCAAAGGATCCAATGGTGGCGGCAGGCCCGCTTCGGCATGTTTATTCACTGGGGCCTTTATGCCGTTCCCGCCGGCGAATGGAAGGGCAAGCCCATTCCCGGCATCGGGGAATGGATCATGAACCGTGCCAGGATCCCGGTTGCCGAATACGAACAGCTGGCGAGACAGTTCAACCCGGTGAAATTCAATGCCGAGGAGTGGGTACGGCTCGCCAAGGACGCCGGAATGAAGTACATCGTAATCACGTCGAAGCACCACGATGGCTTCGCCATGTATGGCTCGAAGGCCAGCAGCTACAACATCGTGGATGCCACGCCGTTCAAACGTGATCCCATGAAAGAGCTGGCCGCAGCCTGCCGGAAGGCGGGCATCCGCCTGTGCTTTTACTATTCGCACGCGCAAGACTGGCACGAGCGTGACGGTGCCGGCAACGATTGGGACTTTCCGCCCGATCCGCAGAAGAACTTCGCCAAGTACTTCGAAGAGAAGGCCAAGCCGCAGGTGCGCGAGCTCCTCGCCAATTACGGACCGCTGGGCCTCATATGGTTTGACACGCCGCGACTGATCACCAAAGAACAGGCTGTGGAGATCACGGCACTGGTTCACAAGCTGCAACCCAGCTGCCTGGTAAGTGGGCGCGTCGGCCATAATGCGGGAGACTATGATTCCGCGGGCGACAACCAGATCAGTGTCGGCCTTGTCAGACGTGACTGGGAGACCCCGGTCACGATGAACGACACCTGGGGATTCAAAAAGGACGACCACAATTGGAAGTCCGTTCCTGTGCTGATTCGGCAACTGGTGCGCATCACCAGCCGCGGGGGGAATTATCTGCTTAACGTCGGGCCGACCGCCGAGGGTGAGATCCCACAACCCAGTGTAGAACGACTGCGCGAGATTGGCCAGTGGCTCAGGGTCAACGGCGAGTCGATCTACGGGGCCAGTCCGAATCCCTTTACATACAACCTGGAATGGGGCTTTATCACCACGCGCGAGGGCAAACTCTACTTGCATTTGCTCGACTGGCCACAGAAGCAACTGACCGTTTACGGCATTAGGAACAAGATCCGAAACGCGTATCTTCTGGCAGACCGTGGCCGGAAGCATCTGGCCTTCAAGCAGGAGGGTGACCCTGCTATCGACTTCTACTCCACCTCCATCCAACTTCCTGTAGCACCCCCGGATAAGTACGACTCGATCATCGCGTTGGAGATCCGCGGCGGACCAAACGTTCTCCCTGCACTTGCCCAGCAGCCCAGCGGCACGATTTCACTCGAAGCTCACTTGGCCGACGTCCACAAGGCGACCAGCGGCTCGGTTATTGCGTTTGATCCTCGAGGAGTCGTCACGGGCTGGGTGGATGCAAGAGACTGGCTGAGCTGGGACTTCAGGATCTTTCGCCCCGGTACTTATGACCTTATCGCCCTGACCACTCTGAGGAGGATGCCAAGGGCCGCTGGCCCCGAGTGGCAAGGAGGCCACAGGATGCTAGTGGAGGTGGCCGGAAAACAGCTGCGGAGCACCATGAGTGAGGACGGCAGATTTGTCGATCCGAGCAATCCGCTCATGACATACGTGACTTCGAAGCTCGGGCAGGTGACAATTGACAAGGCCGGGGCCTTCCAGCTCGCTCTCAAGGCCGAGAGTATGGAAGGCCAGGGCAAGCTCGGGCTGGCGCTGGCTGCTGTAAGGCTGGTTCCGGCGAAGTAGCTGGTGAGCGCGTGGTCCCGTTGGCCAGCAGTCAATCCTTTGCTGCGGCGAGTGGCCTCACGTCCGGCGCGCTTGGGCGCGACAGACCTCAGAAGCGTGCGAGCTGGTTGGTGCCGTCGAATGTCGGAGTTCCAGGACCTGCGCTTACCGAAACCACTTGGAGAACATTTCCACTCGAATCCAGCTTTTTAAGGGAATCATTCTCGTGGTCGGCTACCCACACGTTTGCTCCGTCATAAGGGATACCTGCCAGCCTCGATCCGAGGGTTACATTTGTGACGGTCCATGGAAGAGACGACCCAGGCGTCACGATCGAAACCAGGCCATCAAGGCCGCAAGTCCAGATTCTCGCTCCGTCGAATGCTATCCCTCGTATATAAGTTCCGACTGAGCCTGCGGCAAGTGCGACGCTTCCAGCAGTCTGGCTTGGGTCAATAGAGTAGATCTTGCCTCCGCCCCCTTGGTCAGCCACGATGATTCAGCCTTCCAGGTGGAAAAGATCACCGACCTCGGGGTTGCCGCGTTTTTCGGCCCACGCTGCAGGGTGACCAGCCTAGTTTGAGAAGAAGTCTCTAATCCTGGCCAGCAGCTCCTGGCAGCTCCTGGCCGAGTGGATGTGCGCGCGCAGACGAGAGCCGCCGGGGATCCCCTTCGAGAGGTAGGCCCCCATCTTTTTCATTTTGCCGAGCGCGACCGGTGGCGGGAGCTCCCGTGAAACGCGGTTGAGGAACGCCAGGATGAATTCCGCCTTTTCCCTCAGGCTCACTGCCGTGACGGATCTCCCGCTGAGGTGGTCGTGGCACTGGCGAATCAACCATGGATTGCTCAAGACGCCTCGTCCTATCATGA
>Ga0129297_10001365_pt1 | contig 12319 bp, 4 predicted proteins | sample I18A1metaG_FD_94708 | JGI IMG/M metagenome (GOLD analysis project Ga0129297, IMG submission 94708) | Lake sediment bacterial and archeal communities from Gulf of Boni, Indonesia to study Microbial Dark Matter (Phase II) - ​I18A1 metaG | ecosystem: Environmental > Aquatic > Freshwater > Lake >... | reverse complement strand
TGGTTCCTGAAGCGTTTCTACGTGGACGGCCATGAATACAACTTGGTCGCCTTGCGCACCCGCAACGGCGCGGATATCGAATACGCCAACGATTGTGACCTGGATGACAACAACGACCGCCTCCTCGACCTGCCAGGTCCGGTGGATCCTACGGAATTCCAGTTCATCACCTTGCGCACCCCCATCCCCAAGGTGCCGGTGCTGATCGAGCAGCACTCGGTCAATCTGCAACACTATCTGCCGCTAGAATATCTATCGGTGCTGCCGCCTTACAACTATGAGCACTACATTTTGGGCGACATCCAGCGCATTGACGCCTTCACTGAGATCCTGGATGAGGTGGACTTCATCGGGCCGCTGATCGGGCCGGTGCCTCCGGTCCTGCAAAGGAATGGGCCTTTCCCCTACGTTGTTGAGGTAAGCGGGCGACGCACCGTTTATCAAAATCCCCGGCAACTTCATCACTTCTACACGCGGGAGTTGCTCAATCCGCAGTTCGAGGGACAACTTCTTGAGCTGTATGGCGAGCAGCCCGCTATACCACGTGAATTGGAGTTTTGGTATGCCCAGCGCTGGCTGATATTGCCACGGGAATATACTCAACTCGTTTTCCCCGATATCCCTGAAAGCATCACCGGTGCAGAGAATCCCGACCTTTACCTGCTAACCAGCGCATTCTTCGCCCCACAGGCGGAATTCCGTCTTTGGCTTCAGGATGATCCGGTTCCCGAGCTTTGGACCGGCGACCGCGCCAAATTCTGGTATGACCAAAACACAGGCGGGAAGAAATACAAAGACGAACTCGGGATCAAGATATACGGACGTGACCATGAAACTGCAGGCGATATCACCATCGTAGACGTCATCACACTCACTGGCGGGGTGACCGTTGCCGCGCCTGTAGAAGTGCCGCCTTATACTGATCCTCTGGCGATCTTCAACCCGCAGTTAGAGCAAGCGCCGCAGAAGGATATCCTGACTTTCAATCCTGCTTACATGGATGAGTTCTACAACGGCGGCGAACCTCTCGCCCGGCTGTACAGCAATATATCTATCGAAGAGCAGAACGCCAGGGAGAAGGTCTTCTTCCGCATGTGGTACGAACCGGAGTATCTGGACAAGGTCTTGAGGGCCACAAGCCCAGTCACTTACACCGAGGTATACACCTTCCCTGCCCTGGTGCAAGAGTTCACTTATATGTTTGTGGACACCACCGGTACCGTCGGCAATCCCAGCTATGGCCAGCCGGGCAGCAGCCAGTTGGCCTTCCCTGTTGGTACAAGGGCTGATCAATTGCCCATGCCTGTAAACGGCGACTTGCCACCAGCCTTGCTACCGAGTTGCGGCTATGGCCTGACCACCTTTGACGTTGAGTTCGACGGGGTTGAAGACGTTGCCACTGTCCACAGCGAGCGTTCTCTGGCGAGGGTGACCGGCATCGCGGCGGATTTCAATGGCAACGGTATAACCGACACGCTGGATACAGATGGAGTTGAACTGAGCGGCGACGAGTTGGTCGTCTTTGCCGCTGAAGGTGTTGCCCTTGGCCGCGGTGAAAGCGCCATGTTCCTGGATTTCATGGTCACGCTGGAGAATGTGACGCCCAACGGTGCCGAACTCCAGTTCTGGTACACCGGCGGCGGCCTGCACACCTATCCTGGCGGTGTTTATTCATTGCATCCGGATCGCGTGCAACTGGCCTGGCTGTTCAGTGTGCGGGATATGGCCATCGTCAATCGCACCCAGGTGCTCCGTATCCCGGCAGGGAGCAACAACCTGGGCCAACTCAATGGCGCGTGGTTCTGCTGGGTGCAGGCCATAAATACCAGCGCCGAGAACGTCAGCTTGGTCATCGGGCGCGCTCTGGGAGCCACCCATTCGGCCATAGACAACGCCAACGGCCAGCACGACATGGAGCCAGGCGATCCCTGGTACCTGAAGCGGTTCTTCGTGGACGGCCACGAGTATAACGTGGTGGCCATCAAGACCGTACCTGCCGATGTGATCATCCCCGGCGATGAGCCTTATGAGTTCAAGTTCATCACGATCCGCACCCCTGTGCCGAAGGTCAACTTTATCAACCGCCAGGACTCGCAGAAACTGGAAGGCTATTTCCGGGGCATGAGCAGCGTGTGTGGAGACACCGCTATTATAACTGTGATGCCTCCTTTCAACTATGAGCATACCGTGGTCGTAGATATCGAGCGCATTCGTAACCAGGATTGCGTAGGCGATCTGCGTTACAATAGGCCAGCCTTCGCCCTCCGCATCCAGGATGAAGCGCGTGACCCGCAGTTCTTCGGCGAATTGAAAGAGCTGCTTCTGATCCGCGACGGGCTGCCTGACGCCTGGAGTGTCGAGCAGTTCAACACCCTGCCCGATCGTTACACCGACGTGCAGCTCCCGCCCGGCGAAGATTATCTGCTGACCACGGACTGGACCTCCGAGCGCATCGAGCTATCCTATGACGGCTGTGGCATCACAGTGACACTGCCCATCACACCGGCGCGCATGCAGTTCTGGTACGACCCTGCCGACCCCTTTGATATCTACGTCAGCAATGAGACCATCGCGTGTGTGACGGAGACGGTGCGTGGTGTCGTGTATGTGTATCAAGGGGCCTGTCGCCATACGCACTACTTGATCACGCCGCAAGGGGTCATAATCTATGTGCAGGACTTGACCGGAACCTTGGGCCAGTATGTTGGGCAAGAGGTCACGGTCATCGGTTGTTGGTACGACCCTTATGATCAGTGTGACGGGGGCCTCTCGATCACAGACCCTGCTAATATCATACCCAGCGCACCGTTCACGCCGACACCTACCAGCACGTCGTCGCCAGTGCCGACTGCGACTTCCACCATGACGCCAACGCCAACCCGGACAAGCACTGCAACCTCCACCTCGACTTCGACGCCAACCTGGACAGGGACGGCAACAGCGACTAGCACGCCGACGTGGACCGCAACGGCGACGGCGACCGGTACAGCTACAGCGACTGACACAGCAACAGCGACCGGAACGCCGCCCACGCCAACAATGACCAGCACGGCAACAGCGACTGGCACGCCGACGTGGACCGCAACGGCGACAGCGACCGGTACAGCTCCCGCCACCAGCACGGCAACAGCAACTGGAACGCCGCCCACGCCAACAGCGACCAGCACGGCAACAGTGACTAGCACGCCGACGTGGACCGCAACGGCGACCAGCACAGCTACGGCGACTGGCACGCCGACAATGACCAGCACGGCAACAGCAACTAGCACGGCAACGGCCACAGGAACGGCGACAGCAACGGCCACCACTGGCCTGGCTACGATCCTTGGCTCGGTGAGCCTGCAGGGGCGGCCAGTTCCGCCAGATCCATCCTGGGTTGTGCAGTTGACGGTTAGAGTGGGCGCGAACGTGTACGCCGTCACAAGCGATCAGTTCGGCGGCTTTGTGATACCGAATGTGCCAACCGGCAACTATAGTATCACGGTCAAGAACCCGCATACGCTCAGCAACAGAAAGCTGAACGTTATGTTGGTGCCAGGCAACAACCCTGTCCATCTCGGCACGCTCCGCGAAGGCGACGCGAGCGACGACGATATCGTGGATATCTTCGACTTCTCCATCCTGCGCACTGTGTTTGGCACCGCCGATCCTCGCGCCGACTTTAACCAGGATGGCGTGGTAGATATCGCCGACTTTTCACTGCTGCGCACCAACTTCGGTCAGACGGGTCCCATTACGGTGGCCTCCCAGGTCAAAAAGAGCGGTGAAGCCCCTTCGGGCTTCACCGCCCTCTCTCACTCCGCGGCGGCAGCCCAGGTGGCTGCCGCTACGGTCTATATGACCATTGAACCCTCTCCTCTAACGGTGATGGTCGGCGACATCTTTGCCCTGGAAATCGCCATTGACTCCGGAACCCAACAGCTTGACGCAGTGCAAGCCTATATCAACTTTGATCCGGCATATCTGGAAGTCCTGAATATCACTGGCAGTGGCGCTTTCGCCCTCGAGTTCCAGAAATCGTATGACAATACTTTGGGCCATATCAATTACGCTGCTTTCACCTTGTTCGGTCCCCTGCCCAGCGGTCGTTTTCCCCTGGCGACAGTGCAGCTCCGAGCCAAAGCAGCGACCGCGAACACCCTGTTGACATTCGCCTTTGTGGTGCCTCGCAAGACCAAGGCCACCTTTGGGGGTGAGGAAATGGTGCTCAGCACCACCGACGGCCAGGTGGTGATCCAAGGAGCAGGCCCCACTCTCACAGAGACGCCCTCCCCGACAGCTACGCCAACGCAAACGATAGCGGGCGGGGATACGGCGACGCCAACTTCCTCGCCCACGGTGACAGCTACACCGACAGCCACTCCGACCGGCACGCCGACGGCCACGCCCACGGCGACGACCGTTCAGCCGGCCAATGTTTCTATTGCTATTATCCCTTCTATGAAGATCGTTACCCTGGGCAGCGTTTTTACCCTGGACATTATCATCAACGCTGGCGCACAGCCCGTTGATTTGGCGCAAGCCTATATAGATTTCGACCCGGCTTATCTCGCGGTGGTGGATGACATGGGCAACCCCACCAGCGCGATCATCCCTGGCACGACTTTGCCCACAGTGCTAGAAAACACAGCAGATAATACGTTGGGGCGCATCAATTACGCGGCAGGCATCCTCTCCGGCCCCCCGGCCAGCGGCACTTTCGTCCTGGCCACCATGCGCCTGAAGGCCAAGGCCGCCATATGGGGCACACCGCTGACCTTTCAGTTTATTGCCCCGCGCGAGACCAAAGTTCTGTATAGCGGCATATCAGTCTTGGGTGCGGCGAGCAATGGCACTGTGGTGATCATCAGCGTAACGGCCACAGCGACGCCGACGGCCACATCTACCGCCCCAGCGACGAGCACCCTCACCTCGACGCCAACGGCCACCCCCACCGCCACACCGACCGACACACTGACACCAACCGGCACACCGACGGAGACGCCGACTCCAACATATACGCCGACAAGCACTACAACGGCAACCGATACCCCTACCCTTGCCACGCGCGGGGTACGGCTGGTCATCCTGCCCGCATACACGATAAGCGATATGGATCAGGTCTTCATTCTGGACATCGTCGTGCAAACCGACGGCCAGCCTGTGGATTCCGTACAGGCGTACGTTAATTTCGATCCCGCTTTTCTCGCTGTCGTAGACGACACAGGTTCGCCAACGAACCAGATCGTTCCGCAGTCCGCCTTGCCTGTTGTGCTCACGAACATAGCCGACAACGCCGCTGGGACTATTGACTATGCGGCGGGGATACTATCGGGCACGCCGCCCAATAGCACCTTCATCTTGGCCAAGATTCGCTTCAAGGCCCTGAACCCAACGGGCGGCACGCCGATCACTTTCAGTCTGACAAGCCCGCGCCAGAGCAAGGCCGAGTATGACGGCACTTCAGTGCTGGATGGCGTGGAGAATGCTATGGTGGTCATCGTGGGACAGCCGAGGCTGACGCCGACGGCGACCCCAACGGATACGCCCACGCCCACCGCAACCAGTGTCCCCACGGCGACACCCACTGCCACACACACGGTGATGCCGGTCAATATCGCCATCAGGCCAGCCCACAATATCGTGGCGCAAGGCAGTATCTTGCCTCTGGACATCATGATTGAGGCGGACAGCCAGCCGGTGGAAGGGGCGCACGCTTATCTGGAGTACAATCCCGCCTTCTTGCGCGTCGTGGACGCGGTGGGGAATCCTACCAATGCCATCGAGCCAGGGAGTGCCCTGCCCTACGTCGGTGAGAACAGCGTGGACCACGCCCAGGGATATATTGACTATAGCGCCGATGTGGGCGGTGGTGCCCCGCCCACGGGCACTTTCCGGCTGGCCAGGATCTACTTCCAGACCCTGGCCCCCACCGGCGGCACCTACGTACAGTTCAATTTCACCTCCACGCGGCAGACGCGGGTTCTGTATGCCGGGATAGATATCCTCGGCGGGCATATCAATGGCTACGTGGTGATCGTTGCGGAAACGCCGCAACCGACTCCCACATCTCCCACACCAACAGAGACGCCATCCCCCACGCCGACGGAAACTCCAACCGTGACACCTACGGCTACCGCGACGCCAAGGCCGGCTCAAGTCGCTATCATCGTCGAGCCTTCGGTAAAAGTGGTCACAGAGGGGCAGATTTTCACTCTGGACATTATCATGGACTGCGGCGAGCAACTGGTGGATGGCGTGCAAGCCTATCTCGACTTTGATCCCGCTTACCTGGAGGTCGTGGATGCGGCGGGCAATCCGACGGGCGAGATCATTTCTTGCACTGTTTTGCCAACCCTTCTCCTGAACACGGTGGACAATGCGGCAGGGCAGATCAACTACGCGGCGGGCGCGCTGTTCGGCACACCGCCTAGCGGAAGGTTCTGCCTGGCGACGATCCGCTTCAGGGCCAAGGGTGCGACGCCTGGCACGACTGTAGCTTTCAGCTTCCGTAGCCCACGGGTGACTGATGCGACATACCAGTTTACGCCTATCCTGACCGCGCATGTTGACGGGCTGCTGATTATCCAGGGTATGACGCCAACTCCGACGTGGACGCCGACGCCGACAGCCATCCCCAGCCCGACAGCGACTCGCCCAGCAGGGGTCGCGGTCGCAGTGGACCCTGCCTACAAAGTGGCGGAAGAGAGTCAGGTCTTTACCTTGGAGATCGTCATCAGGGCTGGGGCGCAGCCGATAGATGGCGCACAGGTCTATCTGGACTTCAATCCCGCCCTCCTGACAGTGGTTGACCAGGCTGGCCAGCCGGCTAATCAGATCATCCCTGGCACAGCCCTCGACTGGCTAATCCAGAACGTGGTGGACAATGATGTCGGACAGATCAACTATGCGGCCGGCAAGATAGGAGAGCCTTTGCCCACAGGAACCTTTACACTGGCCACGATACGCTTCAAGGCTAAAGCAGCTACAGAGGGCACGTGGGTTACCTTCCATCGCGGTTTGCCGCGAGATACCATAGTGGTGTACATGTCAACGGTGGTGCTCCAGCAGGTCACCGATGGGCTGGTCGTTATAACGTCTGTGCGACACGTGGCCAGGCTTCCATTGATCCTTCGATAGATTGGGAAGCCGGTCAGGTCTACCGTAGAGGGGAAAAGACATGCAACGGTTCAAAAAGAGGGCGGTCACAGTCCATTGGGTTCTGATCGTGGTGTTGGCCATATCCGCCGGGCTGAGTTCAGGGACCATCGTTGCAGCTTCGGCAGGTCCATCAGTGGGGCTTGTAAGGCCAAAGGCTGAGAGGCGGATAACTCAGAATGACCATGTTGTCATGGCCGTTGAACCGCAAACCAGCACGGTGCCTCTTGGACAAAAGTTCAGAGTGAGAATAATGATCGGGGCAGGAAGCTACCAACTCGATGGCGTCCAGGCCTATCTCGATTTCGACCCCCAATATCTCCGGGCGACGGAAATCACGCCAGGCCCGGTTTGGAGCCCTACTTTCATATTTGAGAAGAGTTTCAACAATGAGAGCGGGCAGATTAACTATGCGGCTGGCCTGCCATGGGGCGCTGACCCTCTCACCGGCACCTTTGAGGTCATGACTGTTGAGATGGAAGCTGTGGAACTAACCGGGGGCACGCCTTTAACCTTTTCTCTGGAAAAGCCTCGCAAGACAGGCGTTGTCTTCGAGGGCAACTCCCTGCCCCTCGAGTTGATAGATGGTCGTGTAGTCACGCGAGCGTTGCTGCACCTGCCTTTGATTCTGCGCTCTTAGATGGATGTATTTCCGGTATTGAGAGCAAAATGAGGAAAGGGAAGCTGTCAATGGATTAGACACGGATTACACAGGTTCGCTCGACGCACCTATCCGTGTAATCTGTGCTGAAAAATCCGTTGACGGCTCCTCGCCTGAGCAGTTTTGCACTTTTCAGGCTTTGTGATAAAATTGGTAGCGGCGGTAATAGGCGTCTGTCCGAAAAGCGGAAAATAGAATAGCTCTGTGTACGTGCCTGACAGGCACAAGGCCCCAAGTTCAGCAGATCACACGTCGCATGGCTTTTGGACAGGCTCTAGTGGGGGCGGAGGTGGTGAAATATGAAAGCAATATCAAGAAGGCCCCTCCTTGTTGCGGTTTTCGTTGTCTTGTGTGTTCCGTTGCTCTTCCTCACCGCGTTCACAGCAGACCTGGAGAACGCCACGCTCGTCTCCGCGTCCAGCAGCAGCGCACCCGGAACGCGCCCTGCGGCGATAGGTGCAGGCGCTCCGATCCTGATCACCTTTCAACAAGGGGTCAGCCCTCCTGGCTATGCTGGCTGCAAAGACACGCACATCTCCCAATGGTACGATGAGCGGGAAAAGAATTTCTGCGGCAATTCGTCGCTGGAAGTCCGCTCCGCCGATCAGAAAGCAGCGCTGATCTATTTTGATATCAGTAGCATCCCGACGACGGTGACCGTCATTAGCGCGCAACTCCGGCTTTACCTGGAGTGGTCCAGCGCTGCAGGGCGAGAGATGTCCGTGGGAGTTTACCGGATTGCTCGTTCCTGGGAAGTCTGCGAAGCGACTTGGTACAATGTCAGGAACGGCGTATTCTGGTGGGCGCCTGGCTGCAATCACGTTCCTCTGGATCGTCAAGGCACGCCCGCAGGTACGGTCGCCGTATCCCTTTCCGGTGCGTGGTACGGGTGGGATGTGACCTCTTTGGCACGGGCTTGGGTGAGCAATCCAGCAGCCAACCACGGCCTGGTGCTCAAGAGTTTTCAGGCAGACTTCGCCGCTGGTCTCGGCTTTATCTCTGTGAACCACGGGGCGAGTACCCTGAGACCCAAGTTGGAGGTTATGTACGCATTGCCGACTCCCACGCCAACACTCACGTGGACGCCAACACACACGTGGACGCCAACAGCCACCTGCGTGGGCACCTGCACACCGACCTGCACGGCCACGCGCACACCGACCAAAACGCCAACCATCACGCGGACGCCCACGGTTACACGAACCCCGACGATCACACGAACGCCGACGAACACACGAACCCCGACGATCACACCTACACCCAGTCCGACTCATGTGGGCGTGTTGTTAGGTAGCGTTCTGATACAGGGACGCCCAGCCCCGCCGGACCCTCTGTTGGTCGTTCCCCTAGAGGTCAGGCTCTACAAGGGGGGAATACTGGATCGCGCTTTTGCGGTAACGACCGACTCCTTTGGTACTTTTAGCCTGGTAGGCATTCGGCCGGACGTCTATGATATCACGGTGAAAAACCCTCAGACTTTGCGCAACAGGCGTTTTGCGGTGCTCATTGCGCCCGGCCTCAATGCCATTCACATGGGGCTGTTGCTAGAGGGGGATGCGACTAACGACAACTGTGTAGACATCACGGACTTTTCTTTGTTACGCGCTCTATTTGGAACAACGGACCCACGGGCGGATTTCAGCGGGAATGGGATCGTGGATATCGTGGACTTTTCGTTGTTACGGAGCAACTTTGGCCGGTGTGGTGATATTGTCGTGACGCCGTAGGCCTTTTTTCAGTTCTCGCGTCCGAGCCAGCATCTCTTCCACGTTGCGGCGAGCCGTCTGACTGCCCGCCCCTCCGAGCATCAAGGCGAGTTCTTCGATGCGTTCCTCGCCTTCAAGCTCCTCAACGAAGGTCAGCGTGCGTTCGCCTTCCACTTTTTTGGCGACCCGGTAATGAGCATCACCGAAGGCCGCTAGCTGCGGAAGGTGTGTAACACAGAGCACTTGGTGATCTCTGGTCAGGCTGCAAAGCTTCTGCCCGACGACGCTCCCCGCACGGCCACCGATGCCTGCGTCTATTTCATCAAAGATTAACGTCGGTATCTCATCGGCGGCGGACAGGACCGATTTCATCGCCAGCATCAGCCGCGAAGTTTCGCCGCCGGAAGCGATCAAAGCCAAAGGCTTGGGCGGCTCGCCGATATTGGGTGAGATCAGGAATTCGACGCGATCCAGGCCCGTATGATCGAAAGCGTAGCGCTTCTCGCCCACAAAGGCTCCATCCTCCGCCTCTGTGCGCTGGAAGGAGACGACAAACCGCGCGTTCACCAACTGTAACTGTGCCAGCTCCGCCTCGATCGCTTTCTCCAGGCGTAAAGCGGCCTCACGGCGAGTTGCGGAGAGGCTCTCCCCCAGCTCTCCTATTTTGTGCAAAAGCCGTTCCTCCTCTTGGCGTAGCTCGATGCTCCGCTCCTCATGGTGGGAGATGTTCTCCAGCTCCCGCTCTGCCGCCTGCCCGAATTGCAGGATTTCCGCAGTCGAGCTGCCATACTTCCGTTTGAGATTGTGAATGAGTTCCAGTCGCTCCTCCACGCTTTCCAGACGCGCAGGGTTATATTCCACGTTGTCACGATAGTTGCGCACGGCGCGCGCTGTTTCCTGAAACAGTTCAGAGGCTTCTTCGGCCATGCGACGGATTTCCGCAGTCTCGGCATCAAGACGCTCCAAGTTGATCAGGGCACGTATCGCCTCGCCGAGAGCATCCAGGGAGGATTCCCTTTGCTGGCTTCCCGCGCTCAGGGCTTCGTAGGCGGTCGTAGCCAGGGTGATCAGGCGCTCGGCATTGGCCAGCCGCGTCCGTTCCCTGGTCAGCTCCTCTTCCTCGCCTGGCTGCAATCGGGCCGCCCGGATTTCGGAGATCTGGTACTGCAAAAGGTCTATGCGGCGCGCCAACTCCCGCTCGTCGCGCAAGAGCGTGCCAAGCTCCTGACGCACCTGATGCAGGGCGCGCATTATCTCAGCCAACTCCTCCCGCTGCGCACTCAAACCAGCGTAACGATCCAGGAAGTCTATGTGTTGCCGCACGTTGAGCAAGGAAAGATGCTCCCCTTGCCCGTGGATGTCTATCAGTTGCTGGCCGATTTGCCGCAGCGCGGCCAGCGTGGTCGCCCGGCCATTTACTCGGCACACGTTTCGGCCTGAGCGGTTGATCTCTCGCGTCAGGATAAAGGTCTCCTCCTCGGGTTCCAGGCCATACTCCTGCAGGAGGGGCTGTAGTTTATCCCTGAGCGTCGGAGAAAGCAGAAAGACTCCTTCCACCCGTGCCCCTTCCGTGCCTGTGCGGATATATTCGCTGGCGGCACGGCCTCCCAAGAGGGTGCTGACAGCGTCTATAATAATGGACTTGCCCGCGCCCGTCTCGCCGGTCAGCACGCTAAAGCCCGGCGACAGCCGAAACTGGAGCTGGTCAATGATGGCAAAGTTCTCAATGCTCAATTCGCTTAACATGCTCAACCTGGTGTCTGGTGTTTAACCGAAAAACCACTATAACCCGTTGGGGCCTCTCAATCTCTCGAGCAGGGTGCTATAGAAATAGGTCGCCGGTTGGAGACGGACGAATTGAGCGGTGTACTTGCTCGCCTCCACCTTGACGACATCTCTATCCAGCAGTTTGATGTCTATCTGTCCATCTACGGTGAGAATGGCGTCGTATTCGGTCGCCACATCCAGGGTGATGACCTCTTTTCCAGAGAACACGAAAGCCCGCGCCGGCGTCAGGTGAGGCGCAATCGGAGTCAAAATGATGTCTTGTACATTCGGCGCGACGATCGGGCCTCCTGAAGAGAGGGTGTACGCGGTGGAACCTGTGGGCGTCGCCGCTATCACGCCATCAGCGACATAGGTGATCAAGTACACGCCATTCACGAACACCGCCGGGCGAATGACGCGCACCGCGTTCCCCCTGCACACCACGATGTCGTTGAGGGCTTCGTAAGCGCCCAACGTTTGCCCCTGGCGCTGATGCTCGGCATGGAGCATCAGCCGTTCCTCCAGCCAATAGTGGCCGTCGCAAAGTAGAGGCAGTTTCTCTGCCACCTCTGCCGGCTCCATCTCGGCCAGAAACCCAAGCCGGCCCAGGTTTACTCCGAGAATAGAGATATGGTGAGGTGCAGCGATCCGCGCCGCGCGCAGGATTGTGCCATCACCACCAAAAGTGATGAACATATCCAGGTCAGGAACCTGTTCAATGATCGCTGCCTCGTCCCAAGAGGAGCCGAGCCAGACCGAAACGCTCAATTGTCGTAATGCCTGCCCAATCTGCTTCGCCAACTCAATCGAATCCGGCAGCTTGGGGTGATAGAGCAGGCCAACTTTTTTCAACGATTCCATCTTTTTAGGTTCGCCTAGAGGTCACCACAGAGATTCTAGTAATATTATAGCTAAATCCCCATCCAGTCACAAATGCCCGATTCGCAGACTAGCAGATCTGCGCTTTTGACGAGGCGGGCAAGGTCTATTATGATAATGCAAATCAACCCCCGAGAGAAAGCGGACGTGCAAATATGTTGACTAAACT
>Ga0129297_10001364_pt1 | contig 12325 bp, 8 predicted proteins | sample I18A1metaG_FD_94708 | JGI IMG/M metagenome (GOLD analysis project Ga0129297, IMG submission 94708) | Lake sediment bacterial and archeal communities from Gulf of Boni, Indonesia to study Microbial Dark Matter (Phase II) - ​I18A1 metaG | ecosystem: Environmental > Aquatic > Freshwater > Lake >... | reverse complement strand
CAGTATCGCCGCACGTAAGACAAATGCATAGCTCTGTTAAGTTAAGGAGAAAATTCCTTTCATCAATGGCTGGTAGTTGCCTACAGTTTCTTCATCTTAGAAGGACTTTTGCAGTCGTTTGTGACTCTTGCTGCAAACTTGCCTTCTTCGTACGATAAGGATATCATTGGTAGTAGTGTAAGATTCAAGTGAACATTTCGAACCCTAGTAGTTCTCGAAATTCGCGAGCGAGTTCTTGAAAATCTTGAATGGTCGTTTTGCACTTCGATCTACAGCCAAGAGCAAACTGTAATTCTCCTACTGTCTTCTGCAACGGCCTTTCCTATGAAAATCTGTCTGGACGCTCTCTCCAATTAAACGCGCCAAAGATTCTGTTCACGGAAGTCGCTTACTGTCCGATCATTATTATATGCGAGCCTTCTTTTGACGAAAGCTTTTCAATTTTACGATGAGAGGAGAGAACGAGACAGGAAGCGCGAACCATGTCATCCAGTAGTCTATAGTCGAAAGGGCAGCGTTCGGCGTAAGCCTAAACCATCTACTGCTGTCAGCGTTTTGACTGACAACGAACCACGACCAAGCCATATACTCAGTATTCGTAGCAAGATTTGCTAAGCAGAATAAAGCTTCAGCCCCAATCGCCACTACAGCTATACTACAGCCGAGGCCGCGGAGGCGCTGCTCGAGCACCGAGAGGCCGTTGGCTATAATGATGATCGCCGGAAAGAGACTCAGAGGGATGTATCGAGCCTGCGTTCCGGGAGTATAGGCAGAGTAGAAGGTAAGAAAGATTAGTATCCAGGCATACCCAATGGCGCAGAGTTCCCGTTTCCTCTTGATCGCGTCGTAGAGGCCAAGCACAAACAAAGGAAGTGCGACGGGAGAAATGGATTGTGGATAGAATATTGAGATCCAATTGCGGAAAAGCAAAAGTGGAAACCTCATGAAATCCAGCTTCATGACAGATGGTAGGGTAAAATTCGATCCAGGTACAAAGGGGGAGTGGTATGGTTTGCCCATCCAATACGCGTAGCCTGTGATCAATGCGTTTCCAAATCGAACTTGGTTGTATGCAAGTTGGGGAAAGAGGAACAAGAGCATCAAGATCATTCCCTTGACGTGTTCTTTTCTCAGAAGCATCCTCTTCAGTCTCTGTATTCCATGCGAGTGAATGGCAACAATCAACAGAACAGGAAAGACTAGCGCGGCTTCGTAGCGAAGGAACATCGCGAAACCCATCACTAGATAGAATATGTAAAAGCGAGTCTTGCTGCAGTTTTCAAGGAGCAGGAGTCCCAAATAGAATCCCAGCAACGTTACGAGCGCAAATGAGGCGTCAGCCAAAACCAGGACGTTCGACCAAACAAAGAAGGAGAGATGGGAGAAAAAGAGCGAGCTAGAAATTGCGATTACCTTGTGATGTGCGACCTTTCTTGCAATCATATAGACAACGACGCTGGCCAAAGAACCACATACGCTATTCGTTGCCACTGCGACGAGCTCTGAGCTCCCCAGGAGCTTCAGAAAGAAAGAGAGCATCAGTGGGTATCCAATGGAGAAAACCCAGAGAAGATCGGTTCCGGACGTATAGATTTCGGCCGGGGATTGTTCAGAGACAGCTCTTGCAACGCCGAAATAGATCTTGTCATCGGTGTCGTAGAGAAGTGTTCCAAGACTACACAGTCTGTAGTCGATAATGACTGCACGTACCGTCATCGAGAGCAAAAAGATTCCGCATAGCGCGCTGTACTTGGAGAAAATGGGAACCAGGTTTCCTTTATTCCAACACTTCATGTCTATCAGGGATCGCCTCAACCGCTAGGTCTTACTCCTCAAATGGTTCTAGACCAAGAGCACATAATTATTACCTATTTGTGGGATTCACCTTCGACAAACTAGTAGCAACCTTACATTGCCAAACTCGTAGAAGAAAGTCATGACATTTTCTGACATATCGTGCGTGAGGCGATTGCTAGCACCGAGTTCTGAGAAAGCTTCACAGAGCCGCTCACCAATTAGTCCAAGTATGTTAATTTGCGCATCAGTATTGTAGGAGAGCATCGGGCTTGTCACGCCTTCGCTGCAGCAAGCTGTAGTAAGCCTTTCGCATCCGAAAGAGCTCATGGCCATAAACCTTTCCTCATCTAGCATTTTGACGACAAGACCAAATACGAGTTAACCGGAATAATGGAAATCATCTGGTGTTTGTTTATGGTAAGGCTCTTTCCGTATTTCTTGATTACTGTTTAGGGTAGGCTTTTGATCTGGTTTTGGAACCAAGATATGATTTTGATCTCTAAGATCGAAACCCCAAGACTGCCTACCAGATTATTTCTTGTTCGGAGACCGAGCGTTCGAATGATTACCGGCTAAGTTCTCTTCCATTGAGTATTTCGGCCATTCTTCTGGTTCTTTGGGGTTTTCTTACTCTTGCGTTTGACAACACGACATTTGCCATGTTGTCTAAGAAGCAAATAGAGGTCCTGCTTCGTGCTTTCAGTAGCATGTTGTCGCGCCACTCTAGCTCGCCTCTTTGACATCGCGAGTCTTTTATAAGCAATTTTCGCCAGAAATGTTATTGTATTCTCTTCTCTAGAGAGAGGCGTGAAAAGTGGGTCTTGGGAAATTGGAATGCGACAGGATAGTCGATATTCTTACTTTGCGCTACTCTCCTCACGACGAGTGTTCTTTTCTACCTGCGCTTCATTGGGAAGACTTCGTGGAATTCGAGGGAATAGGAGCGGCCGTCGAGCCTGTCTTGGAAGGAATTGTGAAAAGAGAGCTTTCGATCCTTCGGCCAAGGAAAGTTGGGATAGCGATAAGTGGCGGCGTCGACAGTACGATCGTAACAGCATTTCTCAGGAAACTGGATCCTGAACTCAGGCTCGAGACTTTGTGTGTCACCTTTGGCGAAGATACAAAAGAAGCCCCAGATGCCAAAATGATTTCAGAAATATATTCAACAAATCATGAAGAAGTCAACGTTGCGAACCCAATATCCACGTTACCGCTTCAGATTTCGATAGTGAAGGAACCTCGCTGGAACACCTATTGGTACTTCGTTGCGGACAACTTGAGAAATAGATGCGACGTGTTATTTACAGGAGATGGAGGCGATGAACTTTTCGGTGGTTATATCTTTAGGTACGAGAAATTTACTGGAAGCGTGCAAAACAACATGAGCGCCGTGCGGAAGACACAGCTGTATCTAGACTGCCACGAGCGAGATTGGGTTCCGGATCAGGAGAATATCTTCGGGGAGCGACTGCAGTTTAGTTGGGATTCGATTCTTAGAAAGCTTGAGTGTCACTTCAACAATCCACTTCCACTACTTGGACAAGTTTTTCTTGCTGACTACAATGGAAAACTGCTGCACGACTATGTTCCAACCAATAGGTCCATTTATGACTGGTTCAAGATGAAGTCTGTGCAGCCATTGTTATCAAAAGAAATGATTGCCGTTGCCACGCATATCCCTTACCGGCTGAAGTATGATTCAGTTAACAAAGTAGGCAAAATAGTTCTTAGGAAAATTCTAATGGATAACTTCGGATACTCGGCTTCTGTAAAGAAAAAGGTCGGATTTGGCATGGATCTTCTTCAGATTTGGCATGACGAAGGAAGAGAAATATGTAAATCAATATTAGAAAACGCGAGAATTGTCAAGGAAGGCTACATTCGAGAAGAGTGGATCGATAGAACCTTCAACCGTCTCTCGAATGACCCAGACCATCGCTATATAAACAAAATGTTCGCGCTGTTGGCCTTTGAGGTGTGGTATCGACTATTTGTCACGCATGAATTGAGTCCGCACGACAAGCTATGACCGGCGAAAGAGCGTCCTTCTTCTTGCAGATATACTAATTGACTGAACAGGGCGATATGGCACAAGCGATTCGTCCAAAAGCGTGCTGAATAATGATGTTCCAGTCTCGTGATTCGCCGAACTTCCGTGCGTTCCATTTCATTTCGTTCAACTTTGCTGCGTTTTCAAGAAGCTCCGTGAGAGCATTAGCAATAGATTTTTCATCATATTCAACTTCCATTCCAAGACCAAGTTTCGATATAATGCCATCGCCAATCCCCTTTGTGACTATCAGAGGGAGCCCCGCGGCTAAGTCTTCCATCATGCTGACTGTAAGATCTATGAACTCGGCTCGAGACCATCCTCGCTCCTCCATATCGACCATATAGTTCGCAACCCCAATATCGTACGAGGGAAGAAGCGAAACGAGTTCGTCATGGGGCACGTATCCCATAAGGCAAACGTTGTTCTGAAGGTTGAGTTCTTTTATTTGTCGCTCCAGCGCTGAACTCTCCGGTCCCTCCCCAAAGATGTGCAAAACCACTTGTGGAAATCGAGGCACCAGCAATGACATTGCACGGATAAGCAGGTCAGCACCCGAAGTTTCCACCAAGTGCCTGTGAAATACCAGTCGTCCACGGCAACCGAGCCGCGATGCCTCCGACGGCACGTAAGCTCCCTGAAGAAGAAGGTAAGGTCTCTTCGGTGATCCAAACCTCTGTATAACAGAGCTCTTCACAACTTCGCCCGGGAACCATACGAAATTCGCCTTGAGGACACATACTCTGACACATTGCTGATACAAGAAGTTTAATACCCGATTGTTCAGTCGGCGGACCATCGTGTCGCCGACGAGTTGGACTGATATTTTGGAGATTTTAAGAGTTCTAAACAACAGCGAGATCAAACCTGTCACGGGGTCGACCGCGATGCTCAGTCTCCAGCGACCAGTCTTGGGAGCAATTCTGAAAACGAGTATAAGTGAGACGATAAATTCCTTGAGTGACACAATGAACTCATAGCTAGTCATGTTCGATTCGAGAACTGTTGAGGGCAAAGGAATGGGGCGAGTCTTCTTTGACCAAATCAATCTTCCGTTTTCGAAATAATCGAAGTACGAACGTGAGTCCCCAGTAAACGAAAGGGGATGTCTCACCAACAGAAGCTTGCCTGCATGGGAAACTAGAAAGTCTTTGATTGCAGTCGGAGGGCCGAAATGTTTGCTGAAATGAAGGACTAGAATAACTGAATCCAGAATACGTTTCCAAGGGCCTGGTGCACTAGGTGGCAACCTAAGTCGCGCCTTCTGCACTTCGTATTCTCATGACGAAAAGCCTAATATGTTTTATATGTAGACGTCTGCCGTGATAAAGCCTTGTTGAAAAAAGAACTGTATGGGAAGAGAACTCATCCTGCGCCAGACCGGACTAGGATTGACATTATCTTACGCTTGACAGGAACGGGGAAGCGTGTTCTTGATATCGGCTGTTACGATGGTGTCGTTGGCAGGGAGATCTTGGTCCATCAGAACGAAGTATATGGAATTGACATCTCAGAGAATGCGATAAGGTCTGCTCAGGCGAAGGACTTGGATGTGTGTATTGCAGATGTCGACGCAGGACTCCCATTCCGTCGCCAATCATTCGATGAAGTCATCGCAGGAGAAGTCATTGAACACGTTTCTGATCCAGATGGATTGATTGAAGAGATAAGGCGTGTGCTCACATCGCGTGGCTATCTTATTGTGAGCACGCCTAATCTCGCTTCGCTTGGTCGCAGACTTTTGCTTTTCTTAGGAAGAAACCCATTAGTGGAGACTCGGTCAACCGAAGAAACAGCTGGCCATGTTAGGTACTTTGTTAAGGATACCTTGTTTGATCTACTAGCATCCCACGATTTTATCGTCGAAACTTTTGCTTCGGACGTTGTGAACTTTACGCTCTCTGGAAGGTTTAGAAGCGCGAGGTTGGCAAAGATATTTCCCACTATTGGAAGAACTCTAATAGTGAAAGCGAAAGTCAAAGACGGTTGAACACCAATGAAGATACTCTACTCTTTTCTCACTCCAACGTTTGTTCTCAACATCGATGAAGTCGGAATTACTGGTGGGGATCGACGATTCATCGAGATCGGCAAGCGCCTTGCTCACCGCGACGCGGTCAAGGTAAACGTGATGACTACGCCTACGGGAAGGAAGATACTTCTGAGGGAAGGGTGGAGGGATGTCAGTACGCTTGTTATTTCCGTTCCGGTATTATTCCAAAGGTTACTTGCCTATTTGTCGAGAACGAATCAAGTGGCTCATGTGATTTTCTCATATGTACTTTGCATTTTGCTGGTGGCCAAGATGATTCCTTCACTTGCTGAATTCGACATCGTATGTTCTCCATCGGACTTTGCTCCCGACCTAGTAAGCTCATTCCTGTACAGAATTACACGGAGCCGGACCGCGTGGGTAGCCGTGACTTACCAGAGAATCCCCAGTCCGTTTCGCAGAAAAGGAAGCTTTTTAGTCAACCAAATCTCCTACTCGGCGCAGCAGGTGAGCTATCGATTAATGAAGAAAGCTGACCTAGTTCTTGTGAACGCGACAAATGAGGGACGCGAGGTTTCGAACTTTCTTCGAAAGCTCGGAATCCCCTTCAGTAGAATTGATTCAGTTCAATTGGGGGTTAATCATGATCTATTATCTGGATTGTCAAACCAAAACAAAATATATGATGCGTGTTTTGTGGCCGCTTTGAGCCCTGTTAGGGGACTGCTTGACATCGTACCGATTTGGAAACTCGTGGTTGCTGCGAAACCTGATGCCACCATCGCTGTCATAGGGAGAGGAGATAAAGACTGCGAAGAGTCTTTGAAGGATCAGGTAATGACAGGGGGACTGTCTAGAAACATTCAGCTTCTGGGGTATCTTCATGGATCACAACTTTTTGAGGCGATGCGGCGTGCCCGTATGTTCGTCAGCCTGAACAGAGAAGCAAGTTGGGGGCTTGCCATAACTGAGGCTATGGCGTGCGGTCTTCCCGTTGTTGCATACGATCTCAGTGCGTATGATATTTACGAAAGAGGGATGATTAGAGTTGCGCTGGGCAATCATGGGCTTTTCGCTGAAGCGATTCTAAACTTATTGAGAGACGATAGGCGTCTTGTCCGACTCGCTGAAGAAGCACGAAATTTCGCCAAGAAATTTGACTGGAACGACATCGCAGAACATGAACTTCAGATATTCACCAAGATACTGTCCAAGCCAGAACTTCGAAAACTCCAAGAGGTTTCATAATTGACCACCGCTAGTAGGCTGCATCGAGTTTTAAGCATGCTCATGCCGTTTTTCGTACTTGCCGCGCTTGGTATGCTGCCCTACGCGTCCAGTGGCGTTTCCGGAATAATCGATCCTGGAGACTGCAATTTTCCCCTTTTTCCATTAGAGGCCTTTGAACGCCAGACATTCACTTGGGATTCCAACCTGGCGATTCTTGGCACCGACGCGGGCTGGAGCTTTCCATGCACGATACCATACTGGGGTGCTATTGCGGTTCTTCACCTAGTGCTAAAGGACATAGGCATACTGAATAGACTGTGGTATTTTCTCGTATTCTCGTCTTCAGGGTGGAGCATGTACCTATTGGCAATAGTTCTCTACAAGGGTAAGGCCAGAAAGGAGGTGGGATTGGCTTCCGCGATATTCTATATGTATAATCCCGTGGCTGCCCAATTAACCGTCCATGGCATCAATACGTATGTATTCGTCTATTCTACCGCGCCGCTTTTCTTCGCGCTAATTGTGAAAGCATTTGACCATTTGAATGGGCCAGCCCTCGCCTACAGATATGCAATTCTAGCGAGCTTCTTCTACTCCATTACCCAAGTTGTGAATACAATTCAAGTCCAGGCGCTTGTACTAATAGCGCCAGCTTCTTATGTTCTCTTTAAGGCCATTACATCGAGATCTAGGTCGCAAATTTTCGCCCTCGCTAGAGTATTCCTGCTCATACTGTTTCTGCTCGTTCTTTTTGACATGTACTGGGTATTACCGACTATCGATCCGACGACCGTTCAACAAGCCTATACTATCCAGTCGTCAGAAAAGGCGACACTCCAGAACCTGCTGAGCGCTAGCAAACATGTCGACTATTTGTCACTTTTTCGACTGTCGCCAAAGGGATGGACCTTCGGCTTTTATACTTCTACACTCGGGCTATTCACGAACTCGTTAATAGTTGTGCTGTGCTTGATGGCAGTGTTTGCGAAGAGAATAAACAAGGACGCAATTATCCCATTTACTGGAGCTCTGGGGGTGGTTCTATTGCTTCTTGCCACAGGCAGTTCGCCCCCTCTCGGCGGCATATATGTTGCTCTGTATAATATTTCATATGCCAAAGCGTTTCTTCCGACCGATCCCGCGAAGTTTATCATAACCCCTATCGCTCTTATTTTTTCCATTCTGTTCGGTCGAAGTCTTCATATGTTATACTCATTATCACTTCAATTGACAGTATTCTTTCGTCACCACTTCAGTTGGATGAAAGGAACATTTTTGTCGAAAGGCTTGGTTCTTGCTGTATGCGCTCTGGTGTTGTTCAACGCCCACCCGATGTACTACAATAATGACTTTGTAACGCCGGTGAACATTCCTGACTACTACTTTGAGGCACGCAAGTGGCTTGTACAGCAAAATGAAAGTTTTCGAATTCTTCTTCTTCCTTCTCCGCATTTTCTCGGATATACCCGCTACACATGGGCGCCATACGATATGGCTGATATTTCATATATCGTATTTCCTAAACCGCGTGTGTTCGATCCTTCTGGGCTGGAGCGCGAGCGATATTTAACCTTGTTGCGTACTGGAATTGACTTGGTCGAGAACTCTCGTAGCAATGTCGCCGGAAAAATCCTTGGTCTTATGAGCATCAAGTACTTGGTAGTCAGATCTGACCTAGCAGATGAGGCGATGGGCCATACGATAAGAACATTTGACTACTCATCACGCCTTCTAGAACAGAGAGGCATCAGTAAGGAGACTGACTTCGGATTGTTGAGTTTCTACCGCAATAGCTATTTTGCGCCCGTTATATACGTCGCTAACGACATCATTTCATTGAATGGAACAAACAAGCTCCTAGAGCCGATGACTGAATTAAGATCGCCTGACATCAACCATTCAGCCCTGATAAACCTACAAGACCTAGAGGGCATAAACGAGCGAGAGGCAATCTCTATTTCTAATTCTTTGTTCACAGATCTTGACATCGTTAACGGGTCTCAATACTTGCTGTCGAACACATTGAAGCATGGGTACGTGTTCACATGGAAGACGCCTTCGGTTCAAATCTATTTGCCTTTCGGAGCTTCATACAACCTCTGCCTGTTTGCCAAATGCGAAGATCACTTTGAGGTGCTAGTTGATGATTCAATGTTAGTTAGACCGAACTGGGATGAGGGAAAGCATATCTATGGTCTATTGCATTTGAGCAAAGGAATCCACAAGCTAACTCTCCTGCCATGGGATCCAATGCTTACAGTTATGGGAGTCCTCGTCATGGAGGAACAGAATCGAGCTTCTGCATTAGGTGAACCAACTTACGGTCGCGCAAATATCTCTTTTCAGGAAGTCAACCCAACACAGTATCTCGTGCAAGTCAACGCGCAAGAACCGTTCGTATTGGTTTTCACATCGAACTACTCTCCAGGCTGGAAGGCTTACGTAGATGGACACGAGCTTCGGCATTTTCGAGTCAATTTCTATGCGAACGGATACTATGTCACTGAGACAGGAAAGTTCAACGTTGTTTTAAGGTATACGCCTCAGGAAGCGTTTACTATGGGGGTTATGATCTCTCTATTCTCTGCGTGTGCAGCCGGAGTAATTGTGTTGGTCCTAGAGTACGTGAGGCGTCAACCTAGGAGCAGGTTTTCGATAGCGCTGAGCGGCGCACTAGAATCCTCGAGTACCGGACATTGGATGCGAATTCTGCTCTGTACAAGTTTCGGCGCCTCCAATGTTGGGATTGAAAAAAGGCGTTATCATCAGTATTCCAAGGGATTTCCTATTCATTTTTTCGCGGCATCGTATCTTGAATAGCTCCGGTAATGAACCTAAAACCGTAAGTGAAGAGTGTGAGCCAGCACGCTAGTGGATGGAAAAGCCACGCTCGATCTTGAACTTTCCTATATCCTCTCAATAAGCTTGAAACTGTCGGCGCCAGTAGCAACGTGTACAAGACAAATTTCGGTATTCCCAGGTTACTCAAGTGCCTCCAAGGGTACTTTCTCGCCGCGAGCTTCTCATAGTACAGGTAGTCTCTGATTCTCCTGTGAGTCTTCTTGACATAAGCGTTAATGTCATTAGCAAACAAGTGGACTATTCCGATTTTCACCTTTGCAAACTTGTTCCAACCCACTTTGACAAGTTGGTAGATAACATCTATATCGAATAGGTAGGGTCTGTAGTCTACGTTTTTAATGGCTTCAGCTCTGACCATGAAGCCGTTAGCGCCCATCGTGGGTATATTCCTCTCACTTAACTTCACTAGCACGTAATCGCCTTGATCTTCAGCATTCAAATTTAATTCCGTCCACCTTCCAGTCATGTAGCTATATCTATCGTAGTTCCCAAGAAAAAGGCATAGAACATCATTCATTCCCGTCAAGGCGCAATATCTAGTTATTAAAGGGTCCCTTTCCCTACGCGCGTAATAGAGTGGTTCAGTTCCGACTATCTCTAGGTCCTTAAACGGCTTAACCATGGTCTTAAGCCAATTTGGAGAAGGAAGAATATTGTCGCTGTCTATGAAGGCGATTAACTCATTTTTCGCTATTTCAACACCGACAGCCTTCCCAGCCTCGCCCGTCCTAAGAGGATTACTCAATACTCTATCGACACCGTATCCCTCGGCAATCCTAACAGTCTCATCAGTCGAGCCCCCATCAGTAATTATTACTTCAACCTTCTTTCTCGGATAATCCTGATTGAAGATGCTTTCGAGACATTGAACCAAAGTCCGACTAGAATTCAAAGTAGGTATAACTATGCTTACCGAAGGCAAGTCTTCAAAGTCACTGTTCGAAATCTTCGACATGCTCCGGAACCTTTAGGAAGCTTTAGGATATGAATTCAAGATCCTCAGCGCATATCATACTAAATCATTCGTTCAATCAATATCGATTTAAGACCGAAGATCTTCCGCATCAATCTCAGCGATTCACTTGAAGTCCTTTACGTGGCCAATAATTTTGCGACCTCCACGAAAGCTGAACTTGAGATCTTCAAAAGATCGTATAGACATTAGCCTTCTCAAAGCGTACTTCGGAGACAAGAACAGCTTATAGGTCTCGTCGCATAACTCCTTGACTTCTTCAGGCGACATGTCAAGGCTCTTCATAACAGGCTCAGACATATCCCAATGCTCCCACTCGCCCGGCGAATAACGCAACCAGCCTTTCTCCAAAGCCATCTCATACAACTTGCATCCAGGATAAGGCATCAGAAGCGTACTCTGCAAAGTATCAGCACAGCCATCCTCCATCAACTTTCTAGCCAATCGATAGGTCTGAAGCTCCTCCTCCATAGACGCCATTGGATAACCAAACATAATTGTGATGTGAACGTCCAAACCCGCCTCCTTCGCCTTCCTACAAGAGCCAACCATGTCCTCAACAGTCACACCCTTGTTAATCTCATCCAGAATCCTCTGACTTGCAGACTCCAGGCCGAACAAGAGCATCCGGAAGCCAGCCCTCTTCATTAGCCTATAATCATCTAAGTTCAATGCGCCGAAACGCATATTGCAGCTGAAATAGATCTTCTCGTTCAACCCTCTCTCAATCATAAAGCGACAGAACTTTCTCAACCATTCTCCAACCGGGAAGGTTCCCGTGTCATCAAATACCTCACGAACTCTATACTTCGTCGCCAACGTCTCTATCTCATCAACAAGTCTCTTAGGCCGTCTAACCCTAAAACTTGGATAAAGCACAGGCCAGCTGCAGAAGGTGCAACCCCCATTCCTTCTATACCAACAGTCGCGGCCGACCATTGTATACGTTCCAGGCGTTCTCTTGTAGTTTCCATTCTTGTATGCATAAAGCTGCCATCTTGTCAAATCTCTGTCGATGAAGGGTAGACTATTCAGATCATGTTTAAGCTCGAAGCGCCCTGTATTCTTGATCTCACCATCCTCTCTCAACCAGATTCCAGGCTCCAGATCTCTAGGCTTGCCATTAAGGTATTCAACAAGATTAAGTGATAGAAAATCGAAATCTCCGCCAGTCAAAACGAAGTCAACTTGCGAGCTCTCCATGGATTCACGTGGAAGAGCCGTGACATGATCGCCGGCAAGGATTGTCTTGACATCTGGAAGAACCTTCTTCACATCGTCTATGATCTTCCAGTGTCGCTTCACAACAGGAGTCTTCGTCTCAACCATCACTGCGTCTGGACAAGCTCTCTCGAGATCGCGCAGCCAACCATCATAACTTTTCTCCTCAGCGATTCCATCATCCCAAACGATCTCATAT
>Ga0129297_10001363_pt1 | contig 12326 bp, 12 predicted proteins | sample I18A1metaG_FD_94708 | JGI IMG/M metagenome (GOLD analysis project Ga0129297, IMG submission 94708) | Lake sediment bacterial and archeal communities from Gulf of Boni, Indonesia to study Microbial Dark Matter (Phase II) - ​I18A1 metaG | ecosystem: Environmental > Aquatic > Freshwater > Lake >... | reverse complement strand
TTCTTCTACAGCGGTTTTCCTCTCCCCTTTTGCAGGCTTCGCATTCGCTGCATCCAACAACGGTTTCGATGACAACTCTGTCGCCTACTGATAACCCCTCGGCTCCTTCGCCGGTGTCCTCCACGACGCCAGAGATTTCGTGTCCAGTGATTGGAACATCGACCGCTTTCTGACCGCGGAAAATTCGGAGGTCAGTGCCGCAAACGGCACAGGCTCCCACTTTGACGAGTACCTCGCCTTGATTACAGTTAGGTTTATCAACCTCCATTACTTCAAAATGCCCCCCTTTGGTGAGAACCGCAGCCTTCATCTTCATACCGACGCCACAGTTCTTCTTAGGCTGGAGCTGAGAAAAAGCTTGCGGCTTTCATTGCGGCGACACATTAGGAAGATGCTCGCTGACGAGACAACGGTCACCTACGCGGTCTTCTGGAGGCAAAGATAAATAAAAGGGCAGTAGACGTGATTGGTGAGAAGATGTTCGGAGAGTTGGTAAGGGTTGGTTACTGAGGTCATAATGCCCAAGATGGGTGACACGATGACAAAGGCGAAGATCATCAAATGGCTCAAGAAGGAAGGAGAGAAGGTGGCGAAAGGAGAGCCACTTCTGGAGATAGAGACCGACAAGACCACGATAGAGGTTGAAGCACGAGCCTCAGGTGTACTGAGAAAGATAGAAGCTCAGGAAGGAGAAGAAGCGCCTATAGCTACAACCATAGGCTACATCACACAGGAAGGAGAACCTCTCCCAGAAGAGACCAAGCTAGTAACCGAGCCGTCCGCCCCCAAAGCCTCGAAAGAGACGGTCTTGGAAGCACGGGAGACTGGGAGAGAGGCAGAAGCGGTGCCGGCTGGCCAAGTTAAGGCTTCGCCTTTGGCGAGGAAGATAGCTGAAGAGAAGGGCGTCGACCTGAGCCAAGTGACGGGTTCAGGACCAGGAGGCAGGATCACGAAGGAAGATGTTCTAGCGTACCTTGCCGCCAAACCTGTCGCTGTAGCCGCAGAAGAAGTTGCTGAGAAAGCCTTTGCTCCGGATTTCGAGATCGCTCCCATGTCAAGCATGCGGAAAGCCATCGCATCGAAGATGGTTCAAAGCAAGACCCATGTTCCGCACTTCTATGTGGGCACAGAGGTCGACATGACTGAAGCCGCGAAGATGAGGGAGGCTTTGGTCTCAACTCTTGAGGCTGAGAAGGGCCTCCGTCTCTCGTTCACCCATCTGCTCGTCAAAGCCGTGGCCACGGCTCTTGATGAGCATCCCCAGCTCAACTCTACGTTGGAAGGCGAGACCATCAAGCTCTGGAAGGATGTAAACATTGGAGTTGCCGTCGGGTTAGAAGACGGGCTGATTGTACCAGTTCTCAGAAGAGCCAGCAAGCTGAGCCTTCTCGAAATAGCGCCCGAGGTGGATCGGCTTGTCGCGCGGGCCAGGGAGAAGAAGCTCCGTGAAGAAGAGTTTACTGGAGGAACCTTTACGATCTCAAACATGGGCACTTTGGATGTTGAGTCTTTCACGGCAATCATAAACGTCCCTGAAATCGCCATTCTCGCCGTAGGTCGAGTAACCGACAAACCAGTCGTGATTAACGGACAGATAGCTGTGAGAAAGATGATGACAGCAACTCTGTCTGCGGACCATCGCGTCGTCGACGGAGTCATCGCGGCAAGGTTCCTGCAGAAAGTCAAGAAGCTGCTGGAAGCCCCCTATAGCCTAGCGCCTCCAGGCTAAAAGCGTTTCAGGGAAGGGGTTCGCTTTCTCTTTATCAGGTTACAGGATTCGCACAAGGCAATATCGCATCGAAAGGCTTGAATAGAACCATCTGAGTAGAGAATTCAACTTCCTTTGTTAACCGGAGGATCGGAAATGTCGGAGAAGGTTAAGGTCTTGGTAATCTATAGAGGCTTATCTAAGAGGGATCTGAGAAAGATACGCAGTATCTCTGAGAAGATTGCAGTCGTAGAGGCCACTGAAAAGCCTATGGTCCTTGAGGCTGCAAGGGACGCGGAGGTAATTTTTGGCCATTTCGATAAGGAGACTTTCTTGGCAGCTGAGAAGCTGAAATGGATTCAAGTGGCAAGCGCCGGGGCGGACAACTACCTTTTCCCTGAGCTAGTCTATTCTGAAGTGGTGCTGACAACTACGAGCGGCATACACAGGATACAGATTTCAGAGATGATCCTCGCTATGATGCTGGCCTTCGCCAAGCGGCTAGACAGGTTTGTGCCGTTCAAACTCGAAGCGAGATGGGAGAGGCTTCCTACTGATGAACTGGCAGGCAAGACCGTCGGAATCTTGGGGCTTGGGAACATAGGCATGGAAACGGCTTGGAAGGCCAAGTGTCTCGGCATGCGGGTTCTGGCCCTCGACAAGATGCCGTTACGTGCGCCGACTTATGTGGACAAGATTCTGGGGCTTGAGGATCTGGATAATCTCCTACGCGAATCAGACTATCTCGTGGTAGCTGTGCCGCTGACAAAAGAGACCCACCACATGATTGGCGAGGAAGAGCTAAGGCTCATGAAGCCAACCGCGTACATCATAAACATTGCGAGAGGAGCAGTCATAGACAACAAGGCTCTAGTCAAAGCCCTTAAAGAAGGTTGGATAGCCGGAGCAGGCTTAGACGTGTTCGAAGAAGAACCTCTCCCGAAGGACTCAGAGTTCTGGAAACTCGACAGCGTGATCATCACGCCCCATATTTCAGGGGCCACACCCCACTACACCGACAGAGCGGTAAGAATCTTCTGTGAAAACCTTAAGAGGTATCTGGACGGCAAACCGTTGGTAAACGTGGTTGACAAGGAAATGGGATACTGACCGCCAACCAGAAGGAACTGAAGGGATCTCAACGGGAAGGTCGCGTCTTCGACGCCGGCAAATCAGATTGTTGGGAACATGTCTATTTATTGCAACAAATGATAAATCCATTGTAACAACAAATCAGAAGGCTGAACCGCCCAACCTTGGGATTTCCGTTGAGCGATCCGTCGACGCGTCACCGCGGTCTGCGACAGTTACGGTTAGTTAACGCGCCAGGTGTGTTGCTTCTTTTTCAAAGGAAAGTGCGGAAATGATAAGCCGAAAGCGATATAGCCGCCGGGATTTGAACTGGATGAATGAATCTCCTGTTTGCTTGGATGTTGAACCTCTCCTCAATTGACAACGTATATGAACATTGGTGCGCAGTTGTTATTGAGCAAAATCTTGGCTGGCGGGTCTTATGGGGCATGAATGCGTAAAGACCAGGATAGTAAATCCTCTTAGCGGAGAAGAAGTTGAGGACGAGGCCCTCGTCGATACGGGCTTAACCTACACGGTTATACCATAGAAAACCTATGAGAAACTGAGCCTGAAAGTAGTCGGTAAGAAGGATGTTGAGACAGCGAAGGGCTTAACGCGTTTAGATGAGAGCTTCGCAGTTGTTGAGATTGAGGGGAAACGCGGCTTAACTCCCTTGTTGATCTCGATGGATTTGAAGGATTTGCTGATAGGGGTTCTAACGCTTGAGGCCCTTGGTCTGACAGTCGACCCAACAACAGGCAAACTCAAGGAGACAAGAATACTTCTGCTTTAGGACACAAGAAGCCACAACAAGTTATCTGGAAAGGGGGAAGGAAGGGGCATTGTTGTGGAAAGCCTTACATGTTCCGCTAAGCCTTTCTGCGCAGAACGGCTGATAAAGGATAAGTGCCCAAAGCTTCTGTAGTACTCAATCAGTCACCCCTCATAGACAATCAGGAGAATGCTTCCATATCTGGAAAGGGGGATCGGAGTGCATCGGATTTCGATTCTATGCGGCCGCCGGGATTTGAACCCGGGTCACCAGCGTGGCAGGCTGACGTCCTAGACCAAACTAGACTACGGCCGCTCAGGTTACAAATCTACTTGGCATGCTCTTAAAATCTTTTTGTCCCGGCTTTGGATGCTTCTTTTGCTGCGGGAGGACCATGCGGTTTGAAATGTCCCAAGAACGTTGTCTGCTTTCACCGCAAGTCAATAAGCCCTGAAGGATCTGCGAATGTCGCCATTCTGCTTTCTTCCGTCTCAACAGAACAGGCAGTTCGGAGTGTCATTATGGAATCAGAGCGTGAGACTGGACAGAGCTGATGTACTAAGAAACCTCTTAAGGCAGAGATATTCACAAGCTTTGAAGAATAGGTGAGAGAAGATGGCAAAGTTCAAGCTAGGGCTAATAGTCTCTCTTCAACACGATCCACGAGAAGAGTTAGAAAAGATCCATACACTTGGTTTTCCAACATGCCAAGTTGCCTGCTGGAACGCTGACCTGTACAGTGATGATATTGCCTGGAAGCTCAGGAAGGCGGCTGAAGAAAGCGATGTTGAGGTTACAACGATATGGGCTGGACTGCCCGGTAAGTATGTCTGGAATCTCGTCGACGGTCCAAGAACAATCGGGCTCGTCCCCCTAGAGACAAGGAAGATGCGCCTACAAGCCCTAAAGAAGGCTTCAAATTTCGCCCGCGAAGCCGGGGTTGAGAGCATTACAACCCATGTAGGTTTCATACCTGAAGACCCAAGAGACACAGTCTACGTTACACTTGTGAATGCACTTAGAGATGTGGCTAGGTTCTGCAGAGATAGCGGGCAGAGTTTCTGGTTTGAGACGGGGCAAGAGACTCCGGTCACGCTTCTCAGGACGATTGAGGACACAGCGGCAGGCAACCTTGGCATCAACTTTGACCCGGCTAACCTTCTCATGTACGGCAAGGCAAACCCAGTCGATGCCCTAGACACTATCGGAAGGTATGTCCGGGGCGTCCACGCAAAAGACGGAGAATACCCAACCAACGGGGGAGAACTGGGCAAAGAAAGACCGCTAGGCCAAGGTCATGTCAACTTTCCTCTGCTAGTATCAAAGCTCAAAGCTCTGGGTTATACTGGAGCCTTGACCATTGAGCGCGAGATAAGCGGTCCTCAACAGATGGAGGATATCAAAAAGGCGAAGACATTTCTGGAAGAGCTCTGTTGAGGCTTCTCTAGGAATCTGTGTCTAGGCCTTCTGCCTTTTCAGATAGTCTTCTATAGCGGCGTGTAGCCCATCAGCAGCCAAGTTTGAACAGTGCATCTTTATGGGCGGCAATCCGCCTAGGCTCTCCGCCACATCTCCCCTCGTGATTTCCATAGCCTCATCAAGCGTCTTGCCCTTTGCCAGCTCTGTAGTCATGCTGCTGGTCGCTATCGCTGCTCCGCAACCGAAGGTCTTGAACTTGATGTCGGCAATCCTTTCGCCCTCAACCTTTATGTAGATGGTCATCAGGTCTCCGCAGATAGGGTTGCCTACAGTTCCGACTCCGTCCGCGTCCGGAATCTCGCCCATGTTACGGGGGTTTCTGAAATGCTCCAGCACCTTCTCGGTGTACATTATGCCATCAACTCCTTAGGGGTCAAGGGCGAGATTCCCCTCAACCTTTTCACAATTCCCGGAAGCACGTCTAAGACGTAATCGACATCCTCTTCAGTGTTCTGCCTTCCCAGAGTGAATAGCAGAGACCCATGCGCGTCCTCGTGCTTCAAGCCTATGGCCAGCAAAACGTGCGAAGGCTCCAGCGTCTTCGAGGTACACGCCGAACCGGAAGAACAGGCAACACCCTCCATGTCTAGGCTAAGGATCAGCGATTCGCCTTCGACGTAGCTGAATCTAACGTTGACATTGTTTGGCAGCCGCTTGGTCGGGTGCCCATTCAAGTGGGACTCCGGTATTCCTTCAAGAATGCCTCTGATGAGTTTATCCCGCAGATTCGTCAACCTTGTAGCCTCCGTCTCCATCTCGGTCATGGCGATCTCCGCTGCCTTCCCCATCCCGACTATCCCCGGAAGGTTTTCGGTACCAGACCGTAGGCCCCGCTCTTGTCCCCCACCGTGTACGATGGGCTGGATGCTGGTGCCAGTTCTTATGTAGAGCGCGCCAACTCCTCTGGGGCCATACATGTCATTCGAAGAGAGCGAAAGCAGGTCGATGTTTTCTTTCTGAACGTCTATGGGTATGTGACCGGTAGCAGCCACGGCGTCTACATGAAGAACTGCGCCTTTGTTGTGGACAATCTCGCCGATCTCCCTCACGGGTTCGATTGTGCCTATCTCTCCATTAGCGTACATTACGGAGACCAAAACTGTTCTGTCACTGATCGCCTTCTCTAAGGCTTCTATGTCTACGACCCCATACTTGTCAACTGGGAGATACATGACTTCGAAGTCCTGCTTGCTGAGATGCTTGCACGTGTTCATGACCGACATGTGCTCGATTGAGCTGGTGATAATGTGGTTTCGGTCTTGCCTACTACTGTAGGCAACACCCTTGATGGCTGAGTTGTTGCTTTCTGTGCCGCCTGAGGTGAAGATGATCTCTTCAGTCCTCTCCGCTCCGATGAGCTCAGCGACCTTGCGTCGGGCTTCACTGATCTCTCTTCGCGCCTCATCCCCAAAATGATGAGATGACGAAGGGTTACCGTAAGTCTCGCTGAAATAGGGCATCATCGCTTCAAGAACACGTTTGTCAACCGGCATGACAGCCGCATAATCCATGTAGACGGTTCGCACTTTGGAGACACCTTTGCGCTTGTCAGAAACACATGACAGCGTCTGCATCCAGGAGCCGATCGTTGAGGGTCGCTGCGCCTACGACCTTAGCATCTTCAACGAAATCTCCTCTTCCCAGCCCGAGGAGCATACAGCTCTGCTCGCAGACCTCCAGTTTCACTCCAGCCTTGACGGCTTGATCCATTATCTCCTTTAGGGATGGGAAGTCACCTAGCTTGATCTTTTCCGCTTCTCCTCGCTTGACCACGGAGACGCCCTTTATCACAAAGTATATCGTCGCATCTAGCCCCATGGCGACGGCCGTGGTTGCTAGGATGAAGGGTGCGTAGGTGCGTTCTGGAGTGTCTACGCCGCTGGTCTGGACGTACAGTATATTTTTCTCCTCGCTCAACTTCCTCACCTTCATCTGACTTTTCTAATTAGGAACTGGAGAACACTGCCATCTTTCTTCAGTCTTAACACATCATTGCCCGTTCTTCTAACTAGGCTTTTGATGTCTTCCTCGGCTGCCGGATCGTCGGCAAAGACCTCTAAGACTTCGCCCACAGCCATTCTGTCCAACTCGACACGGGTTCTGAAGACTGGTTCTGGGCAGTAGAGGCCGAGGGCGTCGAGGATTCTGTTTGGACGGAATTCTGTCTGCAACCTAGTTCCCTAGGTGCTAATATAACGATGTTATATTTAACCCTTTCCGCCCAAACAAGCCCAGGTCAGAACAGAACCTTGTCGTGATGGGCATAGATGTTGAACCGCTTCCCTCTGGCGAACCCGATCAGAGTCAGACCTGCCATTTCCGCGATCTTTATAGCATTGTCTGTTGGAGCCGAGATTGAAACTATCACAGGCACCCCTGCGTACACTGCCTTAACAACCATCTCGGAAGTCAGCCTTCCGGTGGAGGCTAGAAAGCTTCGCCTCAGGTCGATGCCCTTCAGAATCGCTTCGCCTATGACCTTGTCTATGGCGTTGTGCCTGCCAATATCCTCTGAGAATGCGAGTACCTCTCCATCATCGTCTAGGAGTGCTGCAGCATGGCTCCCTCCGGTTCTTCTGAAGGTTAGTGCCCGCGAATTCAGCTCCACAATGGCTTTAAGTATGGTTTGAGGATTCAGCCGAATGCTCAGATCGGCGCTAGCTCTTCTCGCATTCATCCAGATTCGAGGAGGGATCTTCAAGCCTCTGCTGCCACAAGATGTGAGTATGAGTTGCGGCTTGCCTTGAAGTCTTGCCGCAAGTTTCTTTGTAAGATTAACGTGGACTTCTCCTCTACCGACCTCAAGACTCGTTATGTCCTCAGGTTTGTTGATGAGTCCCTCAGTCACGAGGTGTCCTACCGCCAGTTCTTTGGCCTGAGAAATCGAGCAAAGGAAAGTGGTATGATGCGAGCCGCCAATGTACAGTTCTACCTGACCTTCTGCCACGACCTGATCCTTAAGGGGTTCCGGAGAGCCTTTTCTGAGGTCGAATCTGATGAGCTCCTTTTCAACCGTTACATGTTCCTTCTCCGTTTCGTTTTCCCCGAATTTCAAGGCGCATCAACTCATATGAGCAAACTACGGTTCCGGCGGACACTGCGCAGTGTTCAATGGGCTGGTTCATCATAATGTATCGTTGAGGTAATAAACCAGATGTTTTCAGACCTGATTTCAGACGTTTCAGACTCATCTTGCGCGAATTGAGGGAGATGGAGCGAGATCGTAGACTTGAAGTCAGGGAAGTTCAGGGCCGCTTCTACTTCGTGCTTCCCACTTGCCCTTTTCTGTACGTCGAAACTATGAGCGGCGTGGCTATTGCCAAGTATGCGAGGTGAACTATCAACCTTCCCCACTCCGCGCTTACGGTGTAACCGAACAACACGGCGAGGACTGAACCTATTGCCCCTTTGTGATGAAATGGGCTACCTTGCGGCATATCTAAGACGTACGCATATCTCCCAAACCAACCCAGTTCGACCCCGGTATCCTCAAAGTATTCTATCAACTCATGCACCCCGTAGCCCGCCAAGCCGCCGGCCAAAAGTATGAGCAATATGCTTGTGAAATAGAATAGCCTACGTATGTTGACCCTCATGCCGACGATGAATATAGCGTAGGCGAGAACTAGAGATGCTGCTGTACCAAGGAAGGCTCCAATCAACGTGCCCGTCACATCTTCTACTAAGAAGGGTGTTAGGAAGAGCACAGTTTCAAGTTCTTCGCGGAACACAACGATGAAGGAGAAAGAGATCAAAGCAAAGGTTGATCCCCGCGTGACAATTGTTTCAACTCGCTTTTCGACTTCCATCCTGAGCTCTCTCCCCTTTGTAGCCATCCAGTAGATCATATAGGACAATACTGAAACCGCGAGGAAGGCAGCCACGCCTTCGAACAAGGCTTTGGTGGAACCTGTAACACTGCCGTACACGAACCAGATAGCGATGCCTGATACTAGACTTGACGCGGTTGCCAGGGAAACTCCGTACCATGCGTAACGCGACAAGGTATTCCTCCCTGTACGGTTGAGGTACGCGAAAACTATCGCCATTATGAGAGATGCTTCGAGGGCTTCTCTAAAAGCCAGAAGAAACTGTCCGATCAAGGAGATCACCTGTAATGTCGAGTAACATTTATAACGTCGTTATATTTATACCTTGCCAAACGAACACGTAGAGGCAGAACGTGAGGTAACAGAACGCTTTTCGGTGATGGCAGGCGGAGCTAACGAAGACTGGAAAGGGCAATGAAAGGGCTGTGACACCCCCCAGATTTCCGGAGAGATCACTGGACCCTATGCAGACCAACCAAGACTTAGTACAGGTCTGATAGCTTAGCCTTCTTCGCGCCTTTCCCGACCATTTCCCCTATAGCTTTGTCGCTGTCATCGGGTCTAACGTTCACTCCGCGCGTTGCGTCTATGAGCAGAACGGTTTCAAATCCCAGCCTAAGGGCATCAAGAACCGTGCTCCTTACACAGTAGTCTGTTGCTAGCCCTCCTACGAAGACCCTTGTCACACTATCCTTCTTCAGATCTCTCTCTAGAATGGTCTTCTCAAACCCAGAATAGCCCGGTATGGATGGTTTGGTCGCCTTCGAGACTATCTTGGATCCTTTAGGGAGAACCAAGTCTGAGTGAAACTCTGCACCCTTGCTGGCTTGAATACAGTGAGGCGGCCATATGCCCCCATAGGCTTTGAAGGATTTATGGTTTGGCGGATGCCAGTCTCTGGTGGCGTAGATCTTGGCACTAGCCGTCTTGAAACGCTCTATGTATCGGTTCAGGATAGGTACAACCTGATCACCTTCAGGGACTGGCAGGGCTCCGCCCGGGCAAAAGTCTCTCTGAACATCCACGACAATGAGAGCATCATGCTCCCCGACTTGAAACCTCATTCCATCACCTATCTGTAAATAGAGGCGCCAAATGAGATAAACCTTCTATCCGAGAGATAGGCAAGCTTGGCGCGCATTTTGCGGTCGCCGTTGATTTTTCCTCACGCCCTAGGAGCGTTTCAGTTGTGTGCTCCATAGCTGTATCCAGAAAGGCGTTCAGAGTCCATTCTTCGCTTCTGCTAATATTTAAGCGAGTAGGTGTCCTAGTTTTCTGGAGGCTTTGAGGCTTAAGGAGGATTGTGCCGATGAGAGTGGACGGCGTCATGTCCAACGGAAAATTTGAGGGTCTGATGCATATCTCCAATTCCAAAAGCCAATTCCTTATGGTGGCTACAGATCAGAGAGATACGCTGAAAAGGATGGTGAACCCACAGAGCCCAGACAGCGTCACTGCTGAAGAGGTGAAGATGGTGAAAAAATCTCTGATTAGGAACCTCGTGGGGAAAAAGAGTCCAGGAAGGGCAAGCGGCATCCTCGTAGATCCTATCTATTCGTACGAACAGAGCTTCTTGAAGGCTTGCGACATTCGTGCTGATGTCGGACTACTTATGGCTGTGGAGGAGAGCGGATACGGTGGGAAGGGAGAGTTTGCACCGCAGGTCCGTGCCTTTAACGGGCTGGATGTTGAAGAGGCTGTGAGGACGATTAAGGCGAGGGGCGCATCCGCAGTGAAGATGCTGGTCTACCACCGTCCAGACAGCCCCACGCGCAAACATCAAGAGGTCATGGTCAAGGCGGTTGGGCGAGCATGCGAGAAACATGACATTGCCTTCCTAATGGAGTCCCTGGCACATTCTCTCGAAGGTGGTCCCCACATGAAGAAGGACCCGAAGGAGTTCTCTCGACTCAAGCCCTGGGTCGTGATCGAAACGGCCAAGGAGCTGACTAAGCCGGAGTACGCAGTCGACATCTTGAAAGCCGAGTTTCCGCTCGACCTAAGATATGCTGAAGAACTTGGGCAGGACCCTTCAGACGCTTGCAGGCAACTTGACGACGCCAGCCAAGTTCCCTGGGTTATACTGAGTGCTGCTGTGGACTTTGGGGAGTTCTACGAGTATCTTAAGCATGCTGCCGGAAATGGCGCTTCGGGTTTCCTCTGCGGCAGAGCCATATGGAAGGAGGCCATCGGCAGGGACGACATGGACCGGTTCCTCCGAACAATAGGGGTCAAGCGGCTCAACCAACTAGCGGAGATTACTGAGGAGAATGCTACAGCTTGGTATAGGAAGTATGTTGACTCGATCGGCGATATAGAGATCACAAGGGGAGCCTGAGATCCATCGCCAGTCTTGAGTACGAATCGCTTTTCAGGAAGGCTTTTGGTGCACTGTTCAAGGATTGAATGAATAGTGCTTACGTGCGGGTCATTGTATTCGTAGGATTCGCTTCATTGGGTAATGCTTAAATATAACGCTGTTATTATATTATTGTCGAACGTTCCGTATTCAACCAATCCAGCCTTCTATATGGATAATCAAGCCTATGAGTGCACTTCACAGTTGTGATGAAGCTCACCGGGAAGTGGACAGATGGAAACGAAAAATAGGCAATTGTCCCAGGCACTAATGGAAGACAAGTGTCCTGAGTGCGGAGGGAACAGTCTAGTCCGCGACTACGAGCTGGGGGAGACTATCTGTACAGACTGCGGCTTGGTCATTGGCGAAGGCGAGATGGACAGGAGCCCAGAATGGCGGGCATTCACGAATGAGGAAGTCCAGTCCAGAAGCCGTGTAGGAATGCCTTCGTCTTATTCCGTCCATGATAAGGGATTGCCTACGACAATAAGCCGTATCAACCGAGATGCTCACGGCCGCAAACTTTCCCCTAAGACCAGGCTGCAGATGTGGCGGTTGAGAAGGTGGCAGATAAGGTCGGGCGCTCACTCGTCCATCGATAGAAACCTCGCCCAAGCTATGACGGAGCTGGACCGGTTGTCTGATAAGCTTTCCATTCCTGAATCCGTCAAGGAGAAGGCTGCCGTGATCTACCGCAAGGCCTTGGATAAGGGACTCGTCCGTGGTAGATCCATAGCCGGAATAGTTGCAGCCTCCCTATATGCCGCATGCAGATCGACTCGGACTCCTCGAGACATAAGAGAGATAGCCGCAAAGAGTCTTGTTGGTAAGAAAGAACTGTCCCGAGACTATAGGCTCATACTGCGTGAGCTTGGGCTACGCATGCCGGTGTCTGACCCTGCAACGTATCTGACGAAGATTGCTGAAAGAGTCGGTCTTTCTGGTCAGATTCTGGCAGATGCCTTCAGAGTTCTTCAAGAGGCGAGAGAGAGAGGCATTGCTGCTGGAAAGGATCCCACAGGCTTAGCTGCCGCATCTCTCTACATAGCGTCTATGCAAGCGGGAAACAAGATAACCCAGAAGGACATTGCGGACGCGGCCGGC